>Ga0364867_10570_pt1 | contig 18020 bp, 11 predicted proteins | sample ExccelAu500001D4_3_FD_206915 | JGI IMG/M metagenome (GOLD analysis project Ga0364867, IMG submission 206915) | Enriched cells from Trout Bog Lake Hypolimnion, Wisconsin, USA - BchlTB.Aug13.5000.01.D4 | ecosystem: Environmental > Aquatic > Freshwater > Lake > Hypolimnion/Profundal zone | place...
TATTATAGCCGGTTTCTTAAGTTTTTTTGTTCCTGACTTAGCTAAAAGTCAGACTGCGACTTTTACTGTGCCCCAGGATACCGTATATGCTGTTGTTAATGGCTTAGGAGCGCCTACAGATAACATTACCAATATAACCTATGCAACTGGAATGGTTATACAATGGCATGTAATTGCGTCTAATTTCCCTGCAGACTGGTTGACAAATTCTGCATTCGGGATTTGCGATAATAAAAACTGCTATAATAATGGTGGTGATACTGCTGTATGGAATGCTGCAACTTCCTTTGGCGCTACGTATAAATCTAATACAGTAAATATGTATAAGATAGATACCCCGGGTTTGTTTGACCTTAACCTCAATCTTACGAGTGTAACTTCTTCCGGAACCTATTATGTAACTGTAACCTTGGCTGATTTCTCTTCTTCTTACTCGAAGAATGTTACTTTTATGATTTCACGGGCTCCTACCTCAGTAAATTCGGTTAACCGTAATACAGAAGATGTTCAATTGTATCCTAACCCGGTTATTAATGACCTGAACGTGCTTTACGATGCATCGCTTGACATTAAAACCATTGCAGTTTACAATATTATCGGAAAGCTTGTTGCAGTATATAAGGTACCATCCACCAGCGCGAACCTGAACCTGGAAAATGTTCCTTCTGGTATTTATTTTGTAAGGCTTGCAAATTCACAAGGCGAGGTAGTTATCACCCGCAAAATCACAAAAAATTAAGCCTGTTTTTCAGGTTCTTTCATAAGAAAGTCTGTTTATCATATTTTAAAAGGGTATTGGAAATAATTTCCGATACCTTTTTTTATTTCAGGCTGTTTAATTTCCAGGTTTCTTTTTCATCCAAAAAAATTGTTGACGATTAATGAATTTTTTAAAGATTTTTCAAGGCTGGTAAAATTGAAATGGACTTTAAGCTGACCTTATTTTGAAGTCCTTTCTGAGTAAAGAGGTTTAAAAACTACAACCTGTAAAATAAAAAAAGGCTGCCCTAAACGGAGCAGCCTTTTTTCAAAAGAAATGATTCTTATTACTTTACGATTGAAAGCCGTTGTGTGGCCTTACCATTTTCGGTAGTAATAACTAAATTATAAATGCCTTCTGCAAAATCTTCTGTAGAGAAGTTGATCTGCTGTCCACCGGCGTCCATTTTTTCTGATGGAGTGCTGAATACTTTACGGCCAACTGCGTCAAATACGGTCAACTGAACTGTTGAGGCTTCATTAAGATTGAACCTTACATGAGCATCATTTGCGGCTGGGTTAGGGAATACAGTCACATTATCAACAGCTGTATTTACATTAGCCACACCTACATTTATGAAAGCCCAGGCATTGCTTGCGCTTGTTATAGAGTTTAACACCTGTCCATAAGTGGCGCTTGTAGTGTTTGCGTCAATAAGAGCGGCAATTACTCTCAGGTTTGCGGCATTCCAGTTTGATGCAATAGCTACAGGAGCAAAAGTATAGGTATAAACACCACCATAATGCATATAAGAAGGAAGACTTCCGGTTATGCCGTTTGGAGTAGATTCAAGACTTGCAGGAAGTGTAGTACGGGCAACAAATGGGAATTTGATAGACCCTGCAGCAATAGGATTGGTTGAATCCTGGAAGTTATAAGGAGAAGGATTAGCAAGTGATAATGCAAGGTTCTGTGACTGGTAGCTGTAATAATCGTGCTGGGCCCATGTAGCTCCGGTTCCTGATACGTGGTCTTCTTCAACCATAAGTTCCAGGTTATAATTACCATTCATATCCACAGCTGGTTCTACTTTCACAACTGCATTTACGTTGCCTCCTGTAGTGGTAGCGGTAATACCCATATTCACAAACCCGAATGTCTGGTTTTCAGCTGTCATGTCATCAAAACAACCGGATGGATCATCAACATAAGCGCGATCAATAATCATGGATGGGAAACCTGAAATTTTGCTTGAAGCAAACTGGTCATAGGCAATACTTGATGCATTGTCAGACTGCATAGGGTCGGAATTATGAACTGATATTACAGCACAATCATTAGGATGTGCATACCATAAAGAATCCATATAAACTATGCCGCGAACACACCAGCCGCACCAGGTACCTGTACATTCTTCAAAAAGAGTCCTTTTCTTAGGAGTAAAGGCAACACCAATAATGTCTGTAGCAGCAGAGTCATTGCTGAGGTTGGCATCACCGGTTGCGGTTACCCATATTTTCACAGGATAATTAGTGATCTGTGTTGGAGTAAATGGAGTTGCAACACTGAAGGTATTGGAGGCAAGTGGAGATACTGCTGAAGTAATAGTACAGTTAACAACTGAAGCCGTCCCAACCTGATAACTTACTGTGTAAGATGGAATAGAAGTTGTAGAATTATAGTTGGTAACTACACCGGAGAAAGTAACCGGGGTACCTACGCCCTGATAATCGGAAGTAGCTCCTAAAGCTGGAGTTACTGAATTAAGGCCAAGATCTGTTTTTGAACCATCATAAACCCTGATATTGCCAACAGCTACACCAATGATCTGTGCGCCATCGTCTTCATAGCAGAACTGGATCATACAATTGGCTCCTGTTGCAGTGCCCAGGCTAACGAACTGGGTAACCCAGTTGGTATTAAAAGTGCCGGTAGGGTAACCATTGTAAAAGATACTATCGATTGTTGTATAGGTAGCTCCACCATCAGTAGAAAGGTTCACCCATGCGTGCTCCTGAGTATATGGAGATGCAGATAACTGGGCTTGCCAGAAATAAGAATCAAAAGTGAGGTAAGGAGTGGTAACGCCAGTCAGGCTGAAAGTAGGACTGGTCATTTTTGTTGGGTTATTGTAAGATGATGAACCCAGGATACCCTCATTTACAACAGCGTAATCGCCATGAGCTGGTATCGTTCCCAGTTGGGTGCTTGTAGCTACATTTGTAACAGCCCATCCTCCACCACCACCTGTGGTAGTCACTGTCCAGGGTGCCATACCTGAACTGAAATTCTGGCTAATAACTGTTTGGGCTGTACTCTGAAAAGCCAAACCAAAGCAGGCTAAGGCCATGCTGAGTAGAATTTTTTTCATTTTTTTGCTTTTTTTTGTATAAAATCGTTTTTGAATTTACGAAAGTAGGGAAAAATTGGAACGAACAAAAATTTTTTTTTAAAATTTTAGCGAAAATTGTAACCAGGGATTATTAAGACATAGTAAATGTCATTTGTCCCCTGTTGGAAATATTCTTATATTCCCAAAAATTCCCGCATAGATGTTTTTAGAATCGCTGGTTTTTCAGGGTAAAACCTGGTTCTTAATTTGATTGGATTCTTAAAGGAAAACAAACAGAAAAAATTGAATCCTGTTTTTCATTTATTTTTGCAGAATGAGCAATTTCAGGCCAGGAGGATTCCAGCAACTGCCGGTAGTGGTTAAAAACATTATTATCATTAATGTATTAGTATTCCTGCTCGACCAGTTGCTGCAATCGAGGGGTATTCATTTGGATGATTACCTGGCTTTGCATTACTGGCAATCTCCAATGTTCAGGTGGTGGCAGCCCCTTACCCATATGTTCATGCATGGCAGCATTGAGCACATAGCATTCAATATGTTTGGTTTATGGATGTTTGGACGCGTGATTGAAAGCTTATGGACGCCTCAGCGTTTCCTCCTGTTTTATCTTGTTTGCGGTTTGGGTGCGGCATTTTGCCACCTTGGGGTACTTTATTTCGAATTCAGCAGTTTCAACAAGGCATTTGTTTACTATCAGCAGCACCCCACCCTTGTGGAATACAGCCAGATGCTGAGGCACCAGAATTTAGATAAAATACCAGTGCTGGCACGTATTCAGGCATTTTGGAATGATAACAGGGAGTGTACCAACTGTTATGCCCAGTCGAGGGATATTATTAACCAGTATTATGCCGAAATGATTGATCAGGCAACTGTCGGGGCTTCGGGTGCGGTATTCGGTATTTTGTTTGCATTTGCTTATTTGTTTCCCAATACCGACCTTTTTATCTTATTCCTTCCCATACCCGTAAAAGCGAAGTGGGTAGTAACTGTTTATGCATTAATTGAATTGTATTCAGGAGTCCAAAACTCAGCTGGCGATAATATTGCCCATTTTGCCCACCTCGGGGGGATGCTCTTTGCATTTTTAATGTTAAGAATCTGGAAAACTAATATCCGCAATAACTTTTATTAATAATTTTGCAAGGAATGAATAAAGGGCAAAAGAGGTCGGCATTGTCTTATATACCGGGCTATCAGAATAACGCGGTATTGCAGATTATTATTTTTACGGGTGTTGCCTATGTTATTTTCGGGCTCATTTGGGCCATTATCAGCCTGGTTTGGGGCAATGACCTCAATTATAAACTCTATTTTATCCCCTCAGTAGCGCTGCCCGGTTTGAGTAGCTACCCATCCCATTGGTGGACTTTGCTTACTTATGGCTGGTTCCACTTCCTCGGCTTCTTCGAGTTGCTCAGCAATATGCTTTGGCTCTATTGCTTCGGTTCAGTGGTGCAGATGCTGGTGGGCCACCGTCAGGTAATCCCTTTATATGCTTACTGCCTGCTTTCTGGTGGTGTTTTTTACCTGCTTGGGCAGGCGCTTCCAGGCGGCCTTGGCCATACACAAGCCTATTTTCTTGGCCCCAAAGCAGGCCTCATTGGCCTTGCCGCTGCCTCAATAACCCTTTCTCCTGATTACCGGCTTTACCTAACCGAATATTTCAGCATTCCGTTATTGGCTATTGCAGGGATTTTTGCCGCACTTATGGTCATAAGCTCAGGCTTCCAATTGCCTGTTATCTTACTGCTTTTGGGCGGAGGGCTCACAGGTTTTATGTATGTGAGGTTATTAAAAGGCGGTTATAGACCCGGCGCGTGGATGTATGCACTCTCGCATAAGGTAGAAAGCCTGGTGACCCCGGTTGAATACGAAGGGGGCAAAAACCAAACTTTTAAGCGTAGCGACTATAAAATGAGCCGGAATCAGGCTACTGATGGCATAACCCAAAGCAGGATAGATGATATACTGGATAAGATAAACCAGAAGGGATACAGGTCGCTTACCTCTGAAGAAAAGGAAATATTGAAAAGAGCCGGAAAGGAATAGGGTTTTGCTTTTAATTTGAATTCGGGAAAAATTCAGTAGCTACCAGGTACATTTTGAATTGATTCTTTCGACATCTTCATTTACTTCCTTTTATAGCTTCCCAGGTGCTGTATAAACTTTCCTGGGATGGCCTGTCGGCGGGTAATTCGCTCAGTGGCTCGCATTCGGCAAGGCTTTCGTGACAATCTTTTGGTAGCAACTGGTAGAGCCGGGTACCCATGGTTTTCCAGGCAATCATTTCATCGCTTACCTGCTTAATGATTTTACCCGGATTGCCTACTATCAGCGACCTTGGCGGTATTATGGTTTTGGCGGCCACAAAGGTCATAGCCCCTATTATAGATTCATCGCCTATTTCTGCTTCGTCCATCACCACCGCGTTCATGCCCACCATTACATTACGCCCTATATTAGCCCCATGTATTATGGCGCCGTGGCCTATATGGGCTCCTTCCCTGAGCGTAAGCGTTACCCCCGGAAACATATGGATAGTGCAACTTTCCTGCACATTGCAACCATCTTCTATCACTATGCCGCCCCAGTCGCCCCTTATGGCTGCTCCCGGCCCCACATATACATTCCTGCCAATAATGACATTACCGGTAACCGCTGCCAGCGGATGCACAAACGACGATGGATGAACCACGGGTATAAAACCCTTAAACGAATAAAACATATGCCTTCAAAAGTAATGAAATGGGGTAAAATGGCGTGGGATTTTTGTCATTGTTCCTTAGGCAATAAAACTTTTTTCCGGTTATTGATCTGGTCATTGTTGATACCACTCACTTTTGGTGAGCGGCCGGGAGTGAGGCCTCCTCGCGCAATTTTTCAGAACAGGTCATTGGCGAAGATATTGTCATCCTATTTGCCATGCGCGCGCTTAACCACCCCCCGTTAAAAAGTCCGCCTCGGCGGACTTTTTAACGTCCCCTCCTTGAAAAAAGGAGGGGAGTTCCATCATTTGTGGCCAAAAATTATGGATTGTTTTGGCAATTATATGCTATAATCAATAGGCTATCACTTGTTCTTCCAACAGTTCGGGCATTGGCCGGAAATCATATTGCTGGTTCCTGAGTTGTGGCTCAAAACCTGCATCGCGTATGGATTGCTGTATGCCTTTTGCCGTGAACCTGTGAGGCGCTCCTGCTGCGCTCACTACATTTTCCTCAATCATAATGGAGCCAAAATCGTTGGCTCCGGCATGAAGACATATCTGGGCAACCTGCTTGCCCACCGTGAGCCATGACGCCTGTATGTTTTTCACATTGGGCAGCATTATGCGGCTCAGGGCTATCATGCGTATGTATTCTTCGGCGGTCGTCAGGTTTTTGGTGCCGCGTATGCGCTGCAGCAGGGTATCCACATCCTGGAAAGTCCACGGTATGAAAGCCAGGAAGCCCTTAGCGCCTTCAGGTTTGCGCGCCTGCACTTCGCGTAGTTTCACCAGGTGTTCAAACCGCTCATAGAGGGTTTCTACATGGCCAAACATCATGGTAGCGCTGGTGGTAAGCCCCAGTTTATGGGCCTCAGCCATAATATCGAGCCATTCCTGCGCACCGCATTTTCCGTTAGATACCAGCCGCCTCACCCGGTCATTGAGTATTTCGGCGCCGGCTCCCGGCAGGCTGTCCATTCCTGCTTCTTTCAGAGCCACAAGCACATCGTGGTGGTTGCTTTTTTCGAGCTTGGTGATATGGGCAACTTCGGGTGGGCCCAGGGCATGGAGCTTCAGGTTGGGGTAAAGCTGTTTCAGTTGTTTAAACAGGTCCACATAGTAAGCCAGGCCCAGATCGGGGTGGTGGCCGCCTTGCAAAAGCAACTGCTCGCCGCCATATTTAAAAGTCTCGTCTATCTTTCTTTTATAAGTTTCAATATCAGTGATATAAGATTCAGGATGGCCGGGTACCCGGTAAAAATTACAGAATTTGCAATTGGCCACGCATACATTGGTGGTATTCATATTCCGGTCTATGATCCAGGTCACTTTTCCGTGGGGCACCTGTATTTTGCGCAGTTCATTGGCTACAAAAATTAGTTCGGTAAGTGGCGCGTTTTCAAAAAGAAAAACCCCTTCATCGGCGCTCAAAAACTCGAACCGCAGCGCCCTTTCATATAAATCCTGTAATTGCATCCTACCAATATTTGAGTGCAAAAATACTGAATTAAAATGATGCTCCTGTATTGATGGCTTTGATACGCGTATTTTATAAAAACCAGTTGGATTTAGATGGCTGTTAAAGAATAAAGTTGAATTTGAAGCCTGATTTATAGATTTCCCATCATAGTGGTTTATGACCCATAATAATCAGAGCTTACCAACCAAAATTCGTGTTTCGTCTGATGCGACCTTGTGATGTACGGGTCAAAAAGTTATTTTAAAAAAAATATTCCACAAAATGTGGAATTTACATTAATAACTCATAATTTGCGCCAATTTAAAAGGAGAAAGTCGATTTGAACGGAAAAATTGCAATCAAAATAGCAAAATAGATACAACAAACACATTAAAAATAAAACTGCGCAAAAAGTGTGCAACAGTGCGCAAGAAATGCGCAAAGAAATTGTGAATATTATCCTTTAATCCATTAAAAATCAATAAGAATCTTCAAAAGTCTGTGAATAAAAAAATCTTCAGAAAAAGTGCGCAAAACCACTTCAATTATTAACAAAATACGGTCAATTAAAGGCATTTGTCCTTGATTTCATTAGCTACAGCCCTAAATAAAAAACAGGAATCCACAACCAGTCTGATTGTAAGATTCCTGTATATATTAAATCAAATAACCCTATTATGGCACTTCAACCACATTCAATATTTCATTCAGGATGTTTTCACTGGTGATGTTTTCGGCCTCCGCCTCGTAAGTAAGTCCTATACGGTGGCGCATCACATCATGGCAAATGGCGCGCACATCCTCAGGTATTACATAGCCGCGGCGCTTGATGAAGGCATAAGCTTTGGCAGCCAGGGCCAGGTTGATACTGGCACGCGGAGAGGCCCCGTAATTGATAAAAGCTTTGAGCTTGCCCAGCTTGTATTCCTCAGGGAAGCGGGTGGCGAAAACGATATCGAGTATGTATTGTTCTATTTTTTCGTCCATATACACCTCCCTTACCAGTTTGCGGGCGGCCAATATGTCCTCAGTGCTTACCACGGGGTTTATTTTAGTCATGCCGCCGGGGTTGAGGTTGGTGCGGATGATCTGGCGTTCTTCTTCTTTTTTGGGATAGGTAATGATGATTTTCAGCATAAACCTGTCCACCTGGGCTTCTGGAAGTTCATAAGTACCTTCCTGTTCTATAGGGTTCTGGGTTGCCAGTACCAGGAAGGGTTCCTCAAGTTTGTAGGTATTGTCGCCTATGGTCACCTGGCGTTCCTGCATGGCTTCCAGCAAAGCGCTTTGCACCTTGGCCGGGGCGCGGTTAATTTCGTCCGCAAGGATGAAATTGGCGAAAATGGGTCCTTTACGCACCGCAAACTCATGTGCCTGCGGATTGTAAACCATGGTTCCCAGCACGTCGGCAGGCAGCAGGTCGGGTGTAAACTGGATGCGGGCGAACCGGGCGTGGATGGCTGATGCCAGCGATTTTATCGCCAGTGTTTTTGCAAGTCCGGGCACACCTTCAAGCAACACATGGCCATTGGCGAGCATGCCTATCATCAGGCGTTCCACCATTGTTTTCTGGCCCACCACAGCCTTATTAAGCTCCATATTCAGCAGCTCAATAAATGCGCTTTGCCTGTGTATGCGTTCGTTCAGTTCCCGGATGTCAACGGATGAGGCTATTTCCATACTGATTTAAATTCAAATGTGATCCCGGCGCTTACCGGGCTGATTTTTGTTTAGCATTCAAAAGTAAAAAGGTAAGCGGAAAAACAATTGACCACCTTACAGTTTTAACTTTTTTTAAAAGGGTAAACTACGTTTATAAATCAACATACAACGTTAAATATAAAAAAAATAGGGGTAAGCGCCTATTAAGTAGCGACATCCCAGGCAAGAATTAAAATTTTGGCCACAAATGATGGGGACTCCCCTCCTGTTTTAGGAGGGGATGGTTAAAGTCCGCCTTGGCGGACTTTAACCTGGGGTGGTAAGGGGGCGGGCTTGGCGAATATGATGGCATTTAGGTTTAGTTTTTGGGATATGCCAGAAACCAGAGGTCCGGCTGGAACTGAATTGCCAATATTTTGAAACACACAAAGGTATCCGCTCAAAAACTTAGGATAAATACAATCATAGATTTTGGGCAATTGCATAGCGTAAAAATAACAAGTACGAACAAAATATAATAAGTGTGTTTTATATTAATCGTTGTCACCCTTTAGGGCCGGGTCTCTGCGAAAATAGCCATAGTTGATTTTTACCCTCGGTTTTTGATTGGTCACACCTAAAGTAATGGGACCGGTCAATTCCAATCCATATCAACAGATTTAACGGAAATTATTTACTTTCCACCAACCCAGGCCTTTGCCATTCCTTCAATGGTTTCGTTTAAAGCCGTATAGTTGAATGCAGGATAAGCATTAAGGTATTTCCTGTTATTATAAAGTGAAACTGCCTGTGCGCCGGCTACTGTTTCCCGGGTGATGGGGCTTCTTTTCCCGGTGATCAGGCTGTATAATCCACTCAGGCGCCATGAAATCCCGCTCAGGGCCGGGCTGGCATACCATTGGGGCGTTTTCCGGCCCAGTGCCTTTGCCATAAGGCTTATAATTTCGCGGTACGAAAAATTGCCCGCGCTTATGATATACCGTTCGGCTACAGGGCCATCAGTCATCAGGTTGTATAATACTTTTACCACATCATTTACATCCACCCACGCGGTCACGCCAAGGGTATAAAACTTAAATTCACCGTCGGCAGCAGCCATCAGCCTGCTTGCGCCGCTTTGTTCACCGCCCTGGCCCAAAATGATTCCGGGGTTCACAATTACCGCGTCAAGGCCCTCGCCTATACCTCGCCATACTTCAATTTCAGCCAGGTATTTGCTCAGCCCGTAAGCCGATATGTACTGGCTTTCGCCCCCTTCTTCCTCCTCGGTAATTTCCTTGCCCTGGCCGGTCGCCTGCCCCAGGGCTGCAACAGAGCTCACATAAACAAGCTTCAGGTTTCCCTGCGTTAGCGCCTGGTTCACAATATTGGCAGTACTTTCGGGGTTAAAATGCAGCATTTTGTCGTGCATCCTGCGACTAAAGCTCACAATTGCCGCGCAATGATAAATTTGACTGATGCCCGCCATGGCTTCTTCAACCTCAAACACATCAAGCAGGTCGCAACGCATCCATATTACGCCGGTAAGTGTTGCAGCATTGCCTGCAGGCGGATGGTTATTATAGAGGGCGCGCACCTTCAGCCCCCGTTCCGACAAATACCGGACAAGATGCAGACCCAGAAAACCACTTGCGCCTGTTACTAAAACCATGGAGGTGTGCGAAAACCTCAAATTTACGATCTAAATTCGACAATTTGACAATTTGACAATTCGGCAATTCGGCAATTTGGGAATTTGGTAATTTGACAATTCGGCAATTCCGGAATTTGGAAATTTGGGAATTATAACAATTGAAAATGTGGTAATGGGATAATGCAATAAGTCAATAATACTGGAATAGTGGCATGATTAATGACAACCGGGTAATTATTTACCTAAAAAATCGCCGAATTGAAAAATTGTCGAATTGTCGAATTGTCGAATTGTCAAATTGTCAAATTGTCAAATTGTCGAATTGCCAAATTGCTAATTAACTAATTTATTTTTCTTTGCAAATATGGCCAGACCTATCCGGGAATCTGTATTGGTTAGTCCGCGTAGCCGGGATGCATAATTTTCAGCGGTGCGGGTGCTCAGATTCATCCTTTTTCCTATTTCGGCATAGGTCAGGTCTTTGGCACAGAGCGAAAGAAATTCAATTTCCTTATCAGAATACATTTCCCAGAGAAGCTTGCCGGCATTGTGGTCTGAAAGCTTAGGCAATAACCTGTGTACATGTGCCGAAACGCTGAAGCCATCATTATAAACACCATTGATGGTTTTAGTTAATTCCTCTTCATTTTCGGCTTTGGAAACAAAACCCGAAGCGCCATTGCTGATCATCCTGAGGATGGGATATTTGTCATCTGCTTCCGAAAATCCTATTGTTTTTACCAGTGGGTATTTTTGTTTCAGCTCGGCAACCGTGGTGAATCCATCCATTTCAGGCATGGCGATATCCAGTATGCAGATATCGGGTTGGTAAGAAGCTGTGTCTATTATATGCAACAGGTCTTTGCCATTTTGAGCATCTATATACACATTAAAACGAGGGTCTAATGTATTTATATATCTCACTAACGACCTTCTGGGAATAGCCGGATACTCGGCTATGGCAATATGAATAACTGGTAATGAGGACATAGCGTGATGATTTTGGGATTTGGAAGCTAAGTTATTGATTTACTAAATACAAAAAGCAATATTGACAAAAAAAATTGAAAATAATTTTTCAACCCGGAAATAACTTTCGTATTGAATCTGCCGATTTTCCATACAAACTAACATATTAATCCGTTAACAATTCATCTGAAAATAGAGTATTTCTACTCTTTTTTATTAATTAATTTATTTCAACCTTTGCTTTGAAGAGATGATAGGCTTTTGATCATCTTTTTATACCTGTAATTCAACTATTTAGAAATTTAAATTTTTACTGACCATTGTAGCCAATAATATGGTTGGGATTATCACTATTAAACACAAATAATTGAAAAAGGAGCCGTAAAGTATTTTAAATTGGGCAATGTTTAATAAAATGCCCCGATGATTTTAAAAAACACCTGCGGGCCGCGGAGAAAAAACACCAACCATAAAGCTGTAAATTTCAGCCCATCTTTTCTAACTGCCGTTTTTTTGTCTTTTGCTGCGAAATTTTCTACAATTTTATTGATTTTTAATAAGTTAACCATAAAGAATTAAATTATGAACAACAAATTAACACTAACGCTCTTATTGAGCATCTTTATTCTTTTAACAGGTTTAGGCTCCCGTGCACAGGTTTCCGGGGGTTGCCTTCTTACTCCCTCTACTGCTACCGTCTGTGCTGGAGCATCAATAACCTTTAGTTCTACTGATGCCTACAGCACAGAAATATGGACGCCAAGCCTTGGCACCTTTACAACAGTACCTGGAGTTTATGGTACCGGCACCTATACCGCCCCAAGTACTGCCGGTACTTACACGCTTACCTATAACTCGAATACAACACTCCCCATATATCCTGATATTTGCACTGCTACCATTACCGTTATTGCCAATACCACCGCCCCACCTATTACAGGCACACCTGCTATATGCTCAGGTGATACAGTCCTTTTTACCGATGGCTTGTCGGGCGGGGCATGGAACAGCAGCAATGGTTTGATTGCTTCAACTGATGCATCTGGAAATGTGACCGGCGTAGCGCCCGGCACTGCAATTATCTCTTATATGCCTGGCGTGACCTGTGGTGTGGCAGCTACCTATGCAGTAGAAATTGATGTGCCATTTGCCATTATATGGGGATCACCTGCAGTATGCGGCGGCATTCCCACCACCCTTACCGGTTGGTCGCCGGGAGGCATCTGGAGTGGAGGCACCTCTGGTTTAGCCACAATTGACGCAACTTCAGGTATAGTTACAACTTATACGGTGACATCTACAAGTACTGTAACTTTTACTTATGCCGCGCCGGCCAATTCCTGCGGGGGAGCTCACCATACCAGCTTTGCTATGTCTATTGAAGCGCCACTTACCTCAGCAGGTACAATTTCGGCAGCGACCCCGTATGTATGTATAGGCGCTACAACTACTTATAGTGAAAGTGTTTCAGGTGGGACTTTTACTTCTGATAATACTGCGGTAGCCACTGTGGACCCGGTATATGGCACCGTAACCGGCATAACAGCGGGAACAGCCAATATAAGTTATATTTTAACCAACAGTTGCGGAACACTTTACGCCACGCCATTAGCCATAACTGTAACCCCCCTGCCAAATGCCGGCACCATATCCGGAATTACGGAAGGCTGTGTAAGCAATAACTATACTTATACCTCCTCAGGTGATGCGGGAGGTAGCTGGAGCGCTTCAGGCGGTGCAACCATTGATATGGCCTTAGGCATTTTGACAACCGGCTCAAGCGCTGGCTATGTCCCCATCACTTATACCGTAACTAATGGCTGCGGCACGGCTAATACCTCAACACTCGTTCTGGTTGATGCGCCCCCAACTGCAATTTCGGGTACGCCTTACACATGCCCTTTAACATCCTCTATCCTCGCTGACGGAGTGGACGGTGGTACCTGGTCGAGCAGCGACCCAACCATTGCCCTTCCCTATTACGAATATATAGAGGGCATAACAGGTGGAAATGTAACGATCACCTATACGCTTACTAATGGCTGCGGCACCAATTATGCTACTTATGGCTTTACGGTTTACCCGGCTGCTAATGCCAGCACCATTTCTGGTAGTTCACCGCTCTGTTCCGGAACTACAGCAATCTTTGCCTATGGCATCGGAGCTGACCATGGCACATGGAGCAACGATGTAGGCGGTGATGCGACTGTAGATTTAAGTAGCGGTGTGGTAACGGGAATTTCGCCAGGTACCGCCACCATTACCTACAATGCCATCAACATATATGGCTGCACCGCTTATACTACTTATACGGTAACAGTAATAGGGCCCGTACCCCCAGCCGGGCCTATTTCAGGCGGTAGTGCGGTTTGCTCTGGTTCTACTATTACCTTATCCGGATATTCCTCAGGTGGCTCATGGAGTAGCAGTGACCCTACCATTGGCTCCATTGATGCGGCAAGCGGTGTGGCTGGCGGCATAGCTCTTGGTATTGTTACCATCACTTATACAACTACTAATTTCTGCGGTAGCAGTACGGCAACTGCAGCGCTTAATATAGATGGTGTTCTAACCCCAACCATCACTCCAATGTATGGAACTTCTTTTAACTATTGTATACATACAGTTTCAACAACTTTTACCGGAACGCCATCAGGCGGTACCTGGTCCACAGCCGGCCTAACCTCAGCGTATATGACAGGTTCTACCTTTTATTTTGCTAACGCTGGATTGGATGTGGTGGATTACTGGGTTAGCAATAGTTGCGGCTCTTACGAAGCTACGCAGGACATTTATATAGAAGACGACGAAACGCCTACCATCAGTGGTACAAACCCCGAATTAGTCTGTGTTGGCGACACTTTTGTTGTAAGCGCTATACCCTGGGCGATCTCCACAAATACTTTTGGTATTTCGGAGACATTCACCACGCCTGGAAGCTTTACATCAATTATATCGGAAGGTTCCAATACTTATGGCATTATTGGTCTTAGTGCAGGCTCAGAAATAATTACTTATGCCTATACAAATGTATGTAACACCTATTATGCCACTGCCCCTGTTTGGGTTGGCCCGCCGCAATCTCATACCCTTGTATACACTTCTTTTCCACCTACAGTTACTACAGGCAACTCATATACTTTGACACATAATACTGTTCCCGGTGCAACAAGTTATAGTTATAGTAGCGACAATCCCGTATTTGCAACTGTTAGCAGTGCAGGAATTCTAAACATCATTGGCACTAGTGGAATCGCTAATATAAAATGTTCTGCTAATAATGGCTGTGGATCAGTAACAGTTACTCACCGTGTTAGTATACCATAAAGAAATACTCATCTCTATTGAAACCAGGCTTTAAAATAATTAAAGGCCTGGTTTCAATTTTTCAAACTAAAAATCTTACCTTTATTTTAAGTTTGAAAAATTTTAATTTCAAATTCAAGAAAACCAAATATACATTAATAAACGCAATAATTTAAAGCTCATGGCAAATTCTCGCTTAATTTTTTTTGTATTTTTTGGTTTTTATTTTAGGAAGGAAATTTTAAATAAAAGCAATTTAATCTTAATATTATTTTTTTCTTTTTTTTTATCTTCCTTCCTTTCTCCTTCCTCCGCACAAATCATTACCACTATTGCTGGAAACGGTTTAATTGATAGTATTGGGTATATGGGATCGGTAGGAGATGGTGGATATGCTACGAATGCGAAATTATTGCCATCAGATGTAGCGAGGGATAATAATGGAAATCTTTTTATAGGAGATCTTTTTCACTATCGTATAAGAAAGGTTGATTACTTCGGCATTATCACTACTTATGCTGGAGATGGATTTGGAGGATCTTTTGGTGATGGAGGTCCTGCAACAGCAGCACAGATTGATGGACAGGCTTCCATTGCGACAGATAGGTTAGGTAATTTATATTTGATAGATGACGTCACTATCCGAAAAGTGAATTCTTCAGGGATAATTAGCACCATTGCAGGAACAGGTTTTTCTGGATATAGTGGGGATGGCGGACCTGCTACTTTAGCTGAATTAGGGGATGTATGGAGCATAGCGACAGATTATTCAGGCAATTTATACGTGGGTGATTCAGTAAGGATACGTAAAATTAATACTTCTGGTATCATTACCACTATTGCCGGGAACGGGTTTATTGGTTTTGGCGGGGATGGAGGGCCTGCAACAAGGGCGTATTTAAATTGGCCTAATGGTATGGTCGCAGATAATTTTGGTAATCTTTTTTTTACTGATGGTTTTAATAACCGAATCCGAAAAATAAATGCTTCTGGAATCATTTCAACCATAGCTGGAACTGGATCCGGTGGTTTTGCAGGGGACGGTGGACCTGCAACATCGGCTGAACTTTTATATCCGGACCAAATCACAATGGATTTTAGGGGAAATATCTTTTTCACGGATGATGGAAGTAGAGTCAGACAAATTAATACTTTTGGCATTATTACAACCATTGCAGGAAACGGAACCTATGGATTTGCCGGGGATGGTGGGCCTGCTACAGCGGCAGAATTTTATTATAATTGTGGAATAACAGTCGATAGTTTTGATAATATATATGTGTGTGATGAACAAAATTTCCGCGTCCGCAAAATCACCTACAACAACCACCCCCCATCCTTCACCGGCGGGCATAGCCAGAATTTTACAGTCTGTGAAAATTCAGCGCCTGATTCTGTAAATGCCCTCCTGTCCATCACTGATCCTGATACGGGGCAAACGGAGACCTGGGGCGCCTGGGCTGCGCCACACCATGGCACCCTGGTGGCAAGCGCTGTGCGCTTATCAACGGGTGGGGTGGTTACGCCTTCGGGCATCACTTACAAGCCCACGCCGGGTTATGCTGGCGCCGATTCCTTCAAAATATATGCCACGGATGGCTTTGCAACGGACACCACCACCATCCACGTCACCATACTCCGCGCGCCTGGCCCTATTATCGGGGCGAGCCATGTGTGTGCGGGTGCCATCATCAATCTGGCGGATACCAGTACGGGGGCTACCTGGAGCAGTGGCGCGCCGTTAGTTGCGGCAGTGGTGGGTTCGGGAATAGTGGTGGGCGAGGTGGCGGGTACTACTATTGTTTCCTATACTTTTTCTTCGGGCTGCGCGGCTACTTTGGTGGTCACGGTCAATGCCTCGCCGGGGGGTATTTCCGGTGGGCTTGGTGTGTGCCGGGGAGGTACGGGTGTTTTTACAGATAGCATAAGCGGGGGAGCCTGGAGCAGCAGCAATACGGCCATTGCCACGGCAGGCTCGGCGGGCCTGGTCAGCGGGTTATCGGTCGGTACCACCATCCTTACCTATACCCTCACCGGGGGCTGCATAGCCACCAAAACCATCAGCGTTTCCACGGTCCCCTTAACTGGCACCATAACTGGTGCGGCCACGGTCTGCACCACAGATTCCATTTCCCTCAGCGATGCTGCGGCAGGCGGGGTATGGGGAAGTCCATCGGGCAATGTTGGTGTAAACCCGGCCAATGGTACCGTCACCGGCCTGTCAGCCGGAACGGCCACCATCAGTTATACGGTCACCAATGGCTGCGGTTCGGCATCGGCAACCCATGCGGTTACGGTGAATGTTTCTCCCAATGCGGGTACCATTAGTGGCCCAAATAATGTTTGCCAGGGTTCAGCCATCACCCTCAGCGATGCCGCCGGAGGCGGGTCATGGAGTGGCACGGCAGGGTTGGTGAGCGTGGGTTCTTCATCAGGAACCATTACCGGGGTATCCGCAGGCACGGCCACCATCAGTTATAGGGTCACCAATACCTGCGGCACAGCCACAGCCACGCAGACCATCGCCATCAATCCCTTACCCCTTGCAGGTACTATATCAGGTCCTGCTGCGGTCTGCCCCGGAGCCAGTATCACCCTCACAGACCCATCCCCCGGCGGAAGCTGGAGCGCCACTAATGGCAATGCCGGCATAGCGGCAGGTACCGTAAGCGGCAATACCACCGGCACTGATACCATCCTTTACACAGTCACCAATAGCTGCGGCACAGCTACAGCCACCGCAACCCTTACCATCAGCCCCCTGCCTTTTGCAGGTACCATTACCGGGCCAGCCTCGGTTTGCGTAGGCGCATCCCTGGCTCTTGGCGAGACCACAACAGGCGGCGTCTGGAGTACGGCATTAGGCCATGCCACCGTAGTTTCAGGGGTAGTAAGCGGGCTTAGCGCCGGTACCGATACTATAAAATACGCGGTCACCAATAGCTGCGGCACAGCCACAGCCCTCAAAACCATGACCATCAATCCCCTGCCACTGGTAGGCAGCATCACCGGGCCAACATTGGTCTGCACTGGCGCATCCATCACCCTCAGCGACGGGATTTCAGGCGGCTCCTGGAGCGCCGACAATGGCAATGCCATAGTAATCGGTGGGGTAGTGACCGGAATCACCTCAGGCACAGATGCCATCTATTATTCCATGACCAATATCTGCGGCACCCTCACCGCCTCGGCCTTTATTACCATCAACCCCACCCCCGGCGGGCG
>Ga0364867_10526_pt2 | contig 17970 bp, 16 predicted proteins | sample ExccelAu500001D4_3_FD_206915 | JGI IMG/M metagenome (GOLD analysis project Ga0364867, IMG submission 206915) | Enriched cells from Trout Bog Lake Hypolimnion, Wisconsin, USA - BchlTB.Aug13.5000.01.D4 | ecosystem: Environmental > Aquatic > Freshwater > Lake > Hypolimnion/Profundal zone | place...
GTGGGCGCCTTGGGGGCGTCATTGATGGCGACGGATTTGAGACGGTCTATAATCGCAACAGGAAAAAGTCAGGAACCAGATTTTATTACGCACGCTAATCTCCCGGACGATTGTCCAAAAGCGGTAGTTGGAAAGCTTGGTCGGACGGACTGGGCGAGCCAATCCACCGCGGGCGGAGGCCGCGAGGCGACCCTAGTTGGCGAACGCGCTGGGATATCCGCTAGCGAGCCCGGCGCTGCTGCCAATGCGGTTCGATGTATATCGCATTCCGAATGGAATATCATTAGATGGGAACCATTATAGGGGAGGGGAACCATAGAGATCGGTTGTCTTTGTTCCTCAGCGAGTTATGAAAGGAATGGGGCCGTGCCGCGCATTAGACGTCCAAGGAAAGACATTAAACCGCATTAGCTGTCCAAACCTCTGTATCCCAAAACGCATTAGCTGTCTAAAGGCAACGCATTGCTCGTCTAAACAATGTGAAAAGAAGGTTGCAAACTTCCCTGCGCCGCCTTAGAACAGTTACCTGTTCTAAGGATGGGGGATAGCTCAACCAGTCTGGCAATCGTCAACGACTCGCTTCGTGGAGCATTCACACGCGAGCTTGTTGCTGCACCGAAGGACTACTTCCTCGGTCCTGTTTTTGCCGCCAAGAAACAATCCGGCCCCCGAGAAGTCACCATCAACCAGCGTAAATACCTGATTGGTGGATTCCACCCCATGGACCCGGATCGCCACCCTCCCGCCCTCGACGTGCGCCACGCTCGTGCGATTTTCACCCTACTGACGTTTCGCAAACGCGGTGGAGAGGAATCCCCAGTCATTTCATTCTCCTTCAACGAATTCTGCCGGAAGTACGCGCACACCAACGGCGGGCGGTATGCCCGCGCCATCGGAGCCATCCTCGCGGATCTCATGGACGCATACATCCGAGTGACCGACCTTGGCACAGGCATATCACACGAGTACCGCCTGATCGAACGGGTTGACATCGTAAAGCGCCCGCCACGGCGACGGGATTCAAAGCTGGCACGATCCGAGCAACTGGAGATGTGGTTTAGCGGTTGCACCCTGTCACCAGAGTTCTTCGCACTCCTAAACCGCATCGCGGAACTTCAACGCCTGAACTTCGAGGTGTTCCGATCCATCCGGTCGCCGCTGGCTCAGGCTGTGTATCTCTACATCCCGTCGAGAGCGTATTACCACACGGAGCAGGAACCGTTCGAGATCACGCTGACAACACTACTCAACCAAGTCTCCTTCCCCGTCCCCTCGCAGATGAACCGCCGCCGACAACTGTTCATGCAAAACGCGCACCCGATCATGAAGCAACTCGATGGTGCGGCCACGCTTAAGGGCGTTTTCAGGGTCCGGTTGGCGAAAACCTCCGATGGGACGGACTGGAAGTTGCAGGCGTGGGAGGAAAGGGATGTCGCGCGCGCAAAGCATGACCCCAGGAGCTCCAAGGCCAAGAACGCATACTTAGCGGCCGGCCACACGCAGGCGGAGTTGGATCGGCGACTGGGTGCGATCCAGCCATTGTCGGATTACGATGAGGACACGCTTGCGACGGCGACGGTCGAAATCGATGGAAACCGGCGCTTCTTCGAGTTGGCCAAAGCGCTGCTCGGCCCAGCTCGGTTCTCCACCCTGGCGGCCGAGGCCAAGAACGATGCTCTTGAAGGCCGCAAGGCGAAGAAGAGCCCCGCCGCGCGGCTGATCTGGCGGATGATGGAAGCGATCTCCGAGAAAGTGACGCATGTGCCCGGGGCTGCCGTGTTGGAGAGCGGAGCGGAACTGCGGGCGTTGCTGAGCAGATAGCATCGGTCGTGTGCTGTGACCTATGATCTATGCTCTCGACAAGCTCATGACATGGTCACGCGTCTGGCAGTGAGCGTTCCAGTTTCTGGAGTTGGAATCCCTTGCGTGGCAGCTCATATTCCTTCTTGTGATGAATGAACAGCAGGAAGACCTTCGTCGCCTCTTTGTCAAGGGCGTAATAGATTGCGCCAACCCCCCGAAGCACCTAGCGAGTGGCAGGAGTCCTTGCATCGCGTCTTGAAGATTCTTGAAGATTGGAAGACTCAGGTTGCCAAGGTTGTGGCGGACATGGATGGACGGAATGAGGCTGTCGGCAACCATCATCCCGTTGCGGCAGACCCAGCGGAAAAGCCCGGCGTGGATTTGGTAGCCAGAGCTCCGGTCGTGGCTGTTGAGCAGGATTACCTCGGGGGCGTAGTCGCCAACCTCGGCAACCTGGTCCCGGCGTTGGAAACGGATCACGTGCCTCTGAAAACCCGCGTGGTCGAGGCGCCGCACCCCCATTTGGCGGGCCTCAACCGGCTTCCATCCCTCGCCGCGCATGGCGTCGAGGATTCGCCCGGTGGGCAGGAAGGTGTATCGGCTGCTTGCCCCGGGCATCGGCGCCTCGGCGGATACCGCCGGTGCCGTGCCTCGGATTTCGTTGTCGGTGATTTCGATGGCGTTGCTGCCAGAACGGTCGCTAAACATACTCTTGAACCTTTCGCTTTCGGTCGGTGCTTCATCGTACCCACCACACCAATCGAAGAACGCCCGGGCAGAAGCGTGAAAGACGGGGGACCCGACGCTGGCTTGCCGAGGCTGGGGCGTGAGCGAGCGTGCGAGCGCAACGGCGGCTGGCGCGATTCTGAGGAACGGGGCGGAAGCAACTCAGCCGGCGGTTGCCGCAGGGGGAAAGTGGCCGCAGTCGTCGCAAGCGGCCACCGCGGAGCCTCACCGAGCGGACCAGGATCTACAGGAATGGTCCGCGTGGCCCGTGGTGGGTGCCGGCTGGAGAAAATGCAGGCACAATCCAGACTTACACGAATGCAGGAAGGAGACGGCAAGAAGGTTATGTCTAGGACTTAAGTAGCTGATTAAAAAGACTGGCGTCATAGCTTAATCATGAGTATTCTATGATTGTATCCATCTTAACATGCCTCGGAAACCCCGCCTTTATGACAACCTTTTGTCTGAGCATCTGCGCGACAATCGCCAGATGGCGTTTGTCAGCGGCCCGCGCCAGGTAGGCAAGACCACGCTATGCCGTGGAATCTCGGATTACTACCTCGACTGGGACAAGCGGGAAGATCGGCAGGCAATACTGGCCGGCGCGGATAGCTTGGCGGCACGGGTAAGCCTGAGCACTCCGAGGGCCAAACTGCCCGTGATCACCCTGGACGAGCTGCACAAATTCCCGCAGTGGAAGAACTTCCTGAAGGGATTTTTCGATGCTTACGAGGACCGCTGCCGGCTGCTTGTCACGGGGAGTGCCAGGATGGATATTTTCCGGCGCGGGAGCGACAGCCTCATGGGACGCTATTTTCTCTACCGCATTCATCCCTGGTCGGTGGCGGAAATTGCGACCACGGATCTTCCTGCCCAGATGGTTCGCGAACAACAGAAAATACCGGACGCCGACTGGAACGCACTGCTTGCGCACGGGGGTTTCCCGGAACCGTTCCTGAGGCGAGATGAGCGTTTTACCCGCCGCTGGGCGAAAACCCGTCACAACCAGCTGTTCAAGCAAGATTTGCGCGAAGTGACGCGGGTCCAGGATTTGGGGACAATTGAGATCCTCGCCAAGCTCTTGACGGAAAGCACCTCGCGGCAACTCGTGTACGCCAGCTACTCCAAACAGCTTGGGGTAACGATCCAAACAGTGAAGCGATGGGTGGATGTGCTGAACCGGTTGCACTTTGGATTCATGGTTATGCCGTGGTTCCAAAGCCTGCCAAGGGCGCTGAGGAAAGAGCCGAAGTGGTTCCTGCGGGACTGGTCTGGAGTCTTGGATGTCGGGGCGCGTGCGGAGACATTAGTGGCTTGCCACTTGTTGAAGGCGGTAGACGGGTGGACGGACATGGGGCTTGGAGATTTCGAGCTCAGATACATCCGCACGCGACAGCAGGAGGAGGTTGATTTCCTCGTCGTTCGGGACACAAAGCCCTGGATGTTGGTCGAGGTTAAGCACGACGATAGAAGTCTTACTCCGCAACTCGTCAAGTTCCAAAAGCAACTAAAGGCTGAATACGCTTTGCAGGTTTGCGTGAACCTGCCGTTCGAGAATATCAACTGCTTCGACTACAAGCAGCCGGTAGTGGTTCCCGCGCGGACATTCCTGAGCCAACTTCTTTAGTTGATCAGAGTGGGGGATTAAACTTCGGGAAGTACGCGCTCAAGCTTCTGAAGTAGAAATCCCTGCCGCGGGATTTCGTAGTCTTTCTTGTGGTGGATAAAAAGTAGGAAGACCTGGTTCCCTTCCTTGTCGAGAGCGTAATAAACGCGCCAACCGCTCGCCGGGCCCAGGCAGTGGCAAGAATCTTTGCAGCGGGCTTTGAAAACCGGAAGCCGCAGGTGGGCCAGATTCGTCACACGATCCCCCATCCGTTCGGGGTCGGACGCAAGCCGGCCCATGAGGGACCAGGACTGCCACTTATCGAGGAGGGTGAGGAATCCGGTGCCGCAGCGCGACGGCGGCCCGTGAGCCCGACGCGCACGCAACGCGCGGCAGGCCCGGCGCCTGATCCGAGACCACGCCTCACGAGGGCAATAGCAGCGGTTGGGCCTCCCTTTGCGGGTTATTCCCGAACGGGAATATTATCGCTATTCCTTTCAATAAACAGCCAATTATTCCCGATCAGGAATAAAAGTCTTGCCTTTAGCTCAAAATCGCCGTTGTATTCCCGTACGGTAACACAATTGTTGGTCATGAAATACACCCCGAAACAAATTGGCGAATTGGTGAAGTCGGTTCGCAAACAGATGGGAGCAACCCAAAAGGACCTGGCTTTAACCTCAGGAACAGGCCTTCGCTTCATCATCGAGTTGGAGCAGGGGAAGCCAACCAGCCAGATCGGAAAGGTGCTGACCGTCCTGAATACCCTCGGCGTAACGGTGAGCCTCACGCCCCCTGCCGCGACTCAGCAAGCTGCGACGGGAGAACACAGGGAGGGGAGTTGACCATGTCGCGGACACTGGATGTTTTCCTGCACAGCCAGCGGGTGGGGGCGCTGACCCAGAACACCCAAGGGGATATTTCCTTTGAGTACGACGACGCTTGGGTGCTCGATCCGGCGGCAAAGCCGTTGTCGCAATCGCTCCCTTTAGCTAAGAAGCGTTTCAACCGGAAGGAATGTCGGCCGTTCTTTGGCGGAGTTTTGCCGGAGGAATCCAAGAGGGAAATTATCGCCCGCAACCTCGGCATCAGCGCGAGAAATGACTTTTCGCTGCTGGAAGAAATCGGCGGGGAGTGCGCCGGGGCGGTGACGTTCTTGCCAAGGGGAACATCTCTTCCTGACCCCGAAGATTCCTACCGCCAATTGAGCGAGGCGGAACTCGCATCCATCCTCCGTTTGCTCCCGAAGCGTCCGTTGATGGCGGGCGAAGCCGGAATCCGGTTGTCCCTTGCTGGAGCCCAGGACAAGACTGCCGTGAGGTTGGAGGGCAAGACGATCTGCCTCCCCCTGAACGGATCGCCCAGCACGCACATCCTGAAACCTGAAATTGAGAGGTTTGAAGGGTTGGTATTCAATGAGAAGTTGTGTATGGACTTGGCCGCAGCCGTTGGAATTCCCACGGCCGGCGTCATGACCGGCGTGGCGGATGGAATACACTACATTCTGGTGGAACGCTACGACCGCGCGCTCGTCCCGTCAGCAAATGGCAGGCAAGATCGGCTGCGGCGGGAGCATCAGGAGGATTTCTGCCAGGCTTTGGGTATTGTATCCGAGCGCAAGTATCAGAGTGAAGGAGGGCCCTCATTGAAGCAGTGTTTTGAACTCCTGCGCAACACCTCGTCGGTTCCCTTGGTGGATCTGCAATCGCTCCTCGATGCGGTGCTCTTCAATTTCCTGGTCGGGAACAACGACGCCCACGGCAAAAACTTCTCCCTGATCTACCGCACCGACGGCCAGACGCGACTGGCACCATTGTACGACCTGGTCAGCACGGCGGCTTACCCGGAACTCTCGACCCGCATGGCGATGAAAATTGGCGGGGAATGGGAGCCCGAGAAAGTCGGTCCAAGGCAAGTCGAAAAGTTGGCTGCGGAGGCTGGGCTATCCGCGCCCATCGTGCGCAAGAGGGTGGGGGAGCTTGCCGCTGCTGTAATTGCCGCCCTTCCGGTGGTGACGCCGGAATCACCATTGGCTGCAGCCGTGGCCAACCAAATCAGAGCCCGTTGCCAGCGGGCTATCGAACGCTTCACAAAGTAGCAGCTTCTGTCCGCCACGTAAGCGCAAGGCGACATCGTTTCCTACACAAGGCGCAAGTCCCTGGACGTAAGCACCCCGTGAGAGGACAATCCCGGATGTGTTATGTGTTGACACCCTGCGGCCGTAATTCTGGTCGCAGCATGCTCCAATAGGCTCTACTGTAAGCGGCGAGAACGCTATTATACATAACGTATATTGTTCAATGTCAGCCGAACGAGAGCGTTCACGGCGACAAAACCATCCTATAGAAGCGCTGTCCGTTCGTGCTCACAGCATCCGAGAACGTCAAGGGGCCGTTCGTCGCTGGGGCAATGGCATTGCCGAGATTGACCCAGGGCGACGAGGCCAGGTTCGTGCTGACTTGAACTTGATACGTCAAAGCGGCCACGCCGTTCCAAGAAAACGACAATGTGCCGTGATTGGCTGTCAGGCTTTCACCCACGATCTGCGGGCGCGGGAGAAGATACAGGACGCTGACGGTTTGGGTGGTCGAGTTGTAGCCGTTCGCGTCCGTGGCAAAAGCGCGCAGGACATTTGTGCCGGGCGCCAGCGTGACCGAGGCTGTCCAGTTCGTCCAAGCGTTCATCGTCGATGCTTCCTGCCAAGGGCGGTTGTTGACGTCGTAGGAAACGGAAACGACGCGATCGTTGCCGCTGGCCGTGCCCGTGAGGGAAAGGAGGGCGTTCGTGACTGTGCTGCGTTCCAACGGCGAAACGATGGTCAGCACGGGCGGGGTCGAGACGGCGGCGTTTGTTGAGATCCTGGAAATGTTTCCGGCGGGGTCGTAGGCGTAGTTTACAATGTTGCGGTTGGCATAGGCTGCCAGCGTAAGACGCCCATCTAAATCGTAAGAATAAATCTGGGCCGCCAACGGCATGCTTACTAGGAGCAAGCACAGGAGGACGAGCCACGGAAACCGCAACCGCACCGGAACTGCTTGAATAGCATCTGTGCCCACTAGGATTCCTAGGTGCAGGCGCAATTGTTGTCCGACATACGGATATTGGTTGACTTCACTTGGAATCTCAGGTTGGATTCTCATAAGAATATGCTCAACAAAAACAACAAGAGGGTTAGCATCGCTGTAATCTTCAGCATCTCAATGCTTTGTGTAGCCCCGATGTTTAAGACGAACATAGTTCTCTATCTGACTCTCATGGGGTTCGGGTCCCTATTGCTTGTCGTCTGTTTTATGAAGTATATTGAAGCCAAGGGGTATTCACGATGGCTAGGATTACTGGTTTTGATAAAGTACATCGGTTTGATCGTCTTAGTGTTTTTGCCTGATCGCTGCACAAAGGTATCATCTCAAGCCAACTCAAAAGAGACTGATGCGATCCCATAAGCGGCGTTTTGCCCATTCAAAGTCATGGAAGCCTCATGCATGCGTTTAATTGATTAATCAAATCATTTATCTTCTGACGTTGATTCAACGCGTTCTGAACAGATTGGCGAATTATAGGTTCAAACTGCTTTTTCGCCTCCATTTCGGCACCAGAGTTTAGGAGTCCGATAGTAACACTCGCTACCACGGCTGCCGGAATGCCTCGGAATGCCGCAGAAGTGATTCCTAATTGCAGGCTATACGATAACCCAAGCATTATGTCGCCACGCGCGAAGCTCTGCATCGCTCCCGTCGATAACCGCCCAAAGTCCACGAAGGCCAATACTTTAGACAGCTTGTTTTCTAAGGCCCCGAAGCTTGATGAGTTGTAAACAAATGCGAACGTCGGATCTTGTTTTGCTATTGCAGCCAGTGTGTCAGCGAACTGCGCGTCATTCAGGAGATCCCCAAAGCCTTGCTGCACTAAATACCGATACTGGGACTTGATGAACTGATCATTTAGTTGTTGCGCTTTCTGGAGCCTCGCCATTATGGCATCGTAATCAGGCTGTTGTGCGCGCGCATCGGCACAGAGGCCAAGTGGATCAAGTAAGGCTACGGGATTCCCAGTCACGTATACGTAGTGGTTGAACCCTCCCGCCAACCCAATCGGGTCCGGATTCACGAACCTGCAAATCGCCGTGTTGAAAAATCGCGCTCGCATGTGCAGCAGTCCATTCGCATCCGTCTGCACGCCATAGCTCCCGTTAAACAAGAACGGCGTATCCGTTGTCCCGCTCCGCGACGTGATGCTTCCGTAGGGCGCATAAGAGACGCGATCCGTGATGTTGCCTCCGGCATCCGTGATTGCCACCGTGCTGCCCCGGTAATCGAAGTGGTAGTTGAGCACATGATTTGTCCCGGGGCTCGGCGTGACCTCGTAAAGCAAGCCGACCCCATAAACGTAGTAGTTGGTGACCCCGCCGTGAATCCGCATCAGCACCTGGGAGAGCGTGGCGTTCGGGTTGATGACAAAGCCCGTCGCGCTGGCATTGTTCGTTAGCGTCACGCGGTTTCCTGTCGGGTCGTATCCGTAGCTGATTCCTCCTGCGCTGGCCAGCCGGTTGTGGGCATCATAGGCGTAGGCGCCAAATGCGCCGTTTGTCAGCGGCCCGTAAATCATATTCCCGTTGGCGTCGTTTGTCACGGCCTGGCCGCAGAAGTTCGTGAGCGCGTCGTCGACGTCATACGCCATCGTGGTCGCGGCAGGCTGGAAGGGGGTTGCCGGCGGCACGTTTGTCTCGCCAACAATCTGCCCGACGGAGTCGTAACCGAAGTCCACTTGGTAAACCATGTTCGAGGCTGCGGTCATGTCAGCCTGATGGATCAGGCGGCCCGCAACATCATAGGCCCGGGTGGTGGTCGTGCCGTTGGGGTGCGTGATGAGCGTGATGCGGTTGTCGGCATCGTAGGCGTAGCGGGTGACCCGCCCGCCCCAATCCGTCACCGTGGTCAGCCGGTTGGCGGCGTCATAGGCGTAGGCGACCGCCTTCCCGTCGGGATAGATCAGGTTCGTGAGGTTTCCGGCACCATCGTAGGCGTATTGCAAAAGGTTTCCGAAAACATCGGAGTACTGAGTGACGCGCCCGAGTCCATCATAGGCCCACCACATGGATTGGCTACCCTCGGAGGCCCAGTCCAACCTCCCGTTCATGTCGTACTCATAGAGAACTGTGCCAGTGAGGTCGTGGAAATTCGTCAACCAGCCGTGCTCGTCATAGGCCAACTGCCATTGAGTTCCAGACGGCTGCAAAGCCAGGACAACCTGTCCCCGTCCGTTGAGCGTGTAGGTGGTGTTCCTGCCAGCGGGCGTCGCGCTTCCTGTCAACCGATCGGCAAGGTCATATCGGAAGGCGGTCTGCGCGGTCTTGGGATTGATCACGCCAGTGCGGTTTCCATCGGCGTCGAATTGCTGCCTCGTCTGGAACAACATGGGGTCGGTTGCGTTGGTGAGTCGGCTGAGAGCGTCATACGCCAAGACGTTCGTCCGATTCAACGCATCCACGGTTTGGGTCAGCCGCTGCAAGGCGTCATAGGACAATTGCTGGGTGTTCCCCAGCGCGTCTCGGACGCTTATCGGCTGATTGCGGACATCGTACGCGATGACCTGATTCGTGACTCCGAGGGCGTCCACCGTCGCGACCAGGTTTCCCACTGCGTCATATTGAAACGCATTCGTGTGGTTGAGCGCGTCAATGGAGTGAATTGACCGGCCGGCGGCGTCATAGTCCATCCGACGGGTGTGGCCGTTGCCGTCCGTCACGCTGATAAGTCGATCCTCGCCGTCATAGGCGTAGGTGACAACCGACCCGTCGGCGTTGGTCTTGACTGCCAGGTTTCCGTTGCCGTCATACTGGAACATCGTGACGTTCCATTCCGCGTCCCGCGTCGTAAGCAAGCGTCCGGCGGAATCGTAGGTGCTGGAGGAAGTCATGTTCCAGTCCGGGTCGAACGTGGCGGTGACATTGCCGTTCATGTTGCGATTATAGACCGTCTCAAATCCGTCGCCATCAATGACGCCCCCAAGGCGCCCACCGATGTCATAGCTCCATCCGAAGTAATTCGTGTTGGGGTCGGTGAGTTTGATGGGCAGGCCAAGGCTGTAGCGATACCTGCTGACGCCCCCCCGGGCGGAAGTCGCTTGGATGAGCAGCGAATTCGCGTCATAAACCTTGGCGGTGGCGTTCGACATGAAGTCCGTCGAGAAGATGACGTTGTTGTTCGTGTCGTAGGTGAACATGGCAACGTTGCCGAGGGGGTTGGTGGTGGCAAGCAGGTTGTTCCACTGGTCGTAGGAGAAGCTGGTAGTCTGTCCCGCAGCATCGGTAAAGGAGAGCACATTGCCGCACGCGTCAAACGTTGATCGCTGCACCTGTTGCAGCGCGTTGGTTACGGCGCTCCGGTTCCCGTTTGTGTCGTAACCAAAGCTCGTGGTGTGGCCGAGAGGATCGGTAATGCTCAGGAGTTGATATAGCCGGCTGTGGACATATACATTTGTTGCGCCGGTGCGGTCCACGACGGTGGTGACGAGCAGATTCGTCTGGCTCTCATCGTAATAGAAGTAGGCGGGATTACTGCCGGGGATGGCGTCGTGTTGCGAGGCGACGCGCCCGTGCGAATCATATGTGTCGGTAAAGCTCTGGACGCCCTCGGGGGTGGTTTCCGTGAGGATGCGTCCGGCGGAATCATAGGTGAATGAATAGGTTTGGGACTCCGGGCCTTTGCTCGTGTTGATGCTTGTGAGGCGCTTTGAAGAATCGTAGGTAAAGGTGGCGGTTCGATAAAGAACGTCCGTGACCTGCGAGAGCAAGCCCGAGGAATTATACGCGAGGCTCATGGCCTTTCCCGAAACCGCTTCCAAAATCTGCGTGGGGTACGAAAGCCCAGGCGGGTATCCAAGCTGGATTGCCTGGCCATGAGGGTTGACGATTTGCTCCAAGCGACCGGAGCCATCAAAGTCGAAGTGACGCTGGCTTGGTTCACGAAGCGTGAAGGTACCGTCGGCATTGCGCGACAGGGTATCGTAAATCACGGGCAGGTCCGCGCAGGTGAGCAGATTGGTGTTTGCAGCCTGTGGGGCGAAGATGTTGAAACTCTTAGCGTTCCAATTCACGACGATAGTTCCGTTGGTCGAGGGTTTGACGGCGGCCTCGAAATTGTGCGACCAGCCAAGGCCCACAGTATCGTTGAACCGGCAGATCGAGTCGTAATCGACCACGAAGTCCAAATCTTGAGCGCCGCGGATCTTCAAAACCGAGCGCGCCAGGACATGCGCGCCGGTCCCCGTGTCAACAGGCTCCTGGACCTGATCGCCCTGCCCGCCCTTTTTCACATTCCCCGCTTCTGCGTATGAGCTACCGTCGCCGGAGATCGGAGGCACGGCAAATTGGGCGATGACGGAAGCGCCTGCGCCGCCGAGAGTGAAGCTCGCGGGGTTCGCGAGGCAGGAAGAAATGCAACCGCCGCCGTCGTTAATCACGGTCCAGGATTGGAACACATATGGAGGCGACGGAACCGCCGCCAGGGTTACCACCGAACCTGGCATTCCGGAGACCGGGTATGCGCCCGCCCAGCCTCCGGTGCTGGCGGTTGCCGTGATTACGACAGGATTGAGGGCGACAAAGTTTGCGGTAATCGTAGCGTTGGCGCCGCCGAATCTGAATGTCGCGGGGTTCGCCGTCGTGGAGGAAATTGACCCGCCGCCCGCGTCGCTTACCGTCCAGGAGGAAAAGGAGTAGCCTGGCGAATTGGAGGCCGTCAAGGTTGTTGTTGAGCCAAGAGCCCCGGAAATCGGACTGGCGACAGCTGTGCCACCTACCCCAAAAAGAACGGAAACACTCGGGACATCAAGGCTGTATGAGTAGCTCCGGCCGGAGAGGGCCCAAGGAATGTGGACGACCATCGTGGGTTGCAGATAAAAAGCTCCCCCCAGGACGTCCGGCAGCGCGTTTTGGGGCAGTGCAACATCGTCGGAGTAGAGAACGCCACGGGTGTCACCAGTCGAACCTCGTGCTGTCCACTGAACTTGGCTGCTACCGTACTGATCAGTGTACACAACTGCACAGATTCCAAGAGAGCCAGCGATAGGATAAATGTACCCGTTGTTCTGACCGTCGTGAAGTCCCCAATAGTAGTTTCCACGATCATCATAACACCCCCACGTCCAATGTGTTTTCGGTGAGTTCAACCAGGACGGGTCGTACGTCTCATCGCAACTTACTACAATACCTGAGCCGCCGCCCCGTACGACGTTAAGAAACCTGTTGTTTGCGTCGAGCACAGAGCTATATCCGCCATAGCTTAGCGTGTAAGTGGTATCGTCCTTCGTCACCACTACAGTTCCTCCAACGTTTACGATGCTGTTTGGCTGTTGAAGAGATTCCCAGGGAATTTGAGCCACAAGCGTCGGAGGTTGATAGAAGGTTCCCGAACTGATGATAGGGAGCTGCTGTTGAGGAGAGAGGTATCCGAAGTTGTAATCGAACCGGACAACTCCGTCCTCTTTGGCGGGCCATGTCAACGAGCTGTCGCCCTGATCGGTCCACACCTCTGCACAAATCCCCCTTGTGCCTATAGGGGCCGAACCCAGACTAAACCAGGGTCCGAACCGCTCATTACTCCAATAATAGTCCCCTTGATCGTCATAGGTCCCCCAGATCACGCCTGTCCTCGGCGAGGTCGTCCAAGACGGGTTATACGAAACAGCGGAGGCCCCCCAAAGCGGGACTCCAAAATGGTCGCCGAAACCTGAATAATTGCCGCTCGCATCAATGATCCCACCGTCAACATCATAGTAAAGTGTGTAGGTGGTGCCGCTCAAGTTCACCTGGATGAAGCTCTGCGCGCCGCTGAAAGTCGTATCGGCGCGGCAGGAAAAGCAGGCCGTCGCGATGGCTATGAGCAAGGACAGAGTTCTCATAAAAAGGCATTCATGGGCAAATCGGCATGGGAGCGGGAGGAGGCCGCGGGAGGAGGCTGCCAGAGAAACGGACAAAGCGTAGGATGTACGGTGAGCGCCGCCGCCCCCCACAAAAGCCCGGGCCCAAGCGTTCCTGTCCTCTCCCTTTTCCACCCTGAACCACATGAGCGCCTTCACAAAATCAGTCCTAAAGATAAGAACGTTGTCTATATTCGACCTCGAATAGGCAGTGCTTTCAAGGAAAATAACGCTTCAAAGAGAGTTCTCGCGTCGCCGAGAGACCACGTCAGGTTCATGCCAATGAAGGCCGGTGGCCGTTGTCGACGGGGCGGAGGTGAGTGAGTTTCGGCGAGCTTTTGCGGAGCAACGGCATGTTGCGCACTCGCTTGCACCAGAACAGCTTGCGATTTGGCTCGCGTCACCGTTACCTTTGCACCGCTGGCGCCCGGCCCAACCCCCGCTGGCTCCAACTCCTGCTCGACCAGGGCTGCCAGATGTACTGCGGCTTCGATGCTGGCCCCTCCGGCGACCAGATGGCGTGCGCTATGATGGCGCGGCACCCCGACATCAAACGTCTCCGCCCTTCGCAACACGACTCGAACGACGTGCTCAGGGCGCAAGCGTCATCCCTCAGCCCGTTCCCGGGCGCTGCCCGCCAACGGCACTTCTCACTACCTGGACAACTCCACTACTCGGAAAGAAGAAGCACCACCCCCAGCTCTTGCCCGGTGGATCACTTTATCCGAACGCAGGTGGATCAATTTATCTGAGCGCCAACGATTACGCCGACCGGCGTGGGATCAGGACGCTGGTGGTCCACGGGAACGGCTCGAAGATCCGCTATCTTCCTGTGCATCCGGAGGCGGCAGTGGGTGCGTGAATTGGTGAACCGGCATTCCAAGGAGCTGGAGTTGGCAAAGGGCAGCGCGCGGCCACACGCGCTGCGAGCCACCGCCGCGACCAACACCCGGAGCACGGCGCCGACATCGCCAAGGTTCAGGATTGGCTCGTCCACGCCAACGCCTCTACGACAAGCCAAAGGACCGGCCCGAGGAAAGTCCGACGTCCCGGGTAATGTATTGAGGGGGGGTAACGGAGCATGCGAAGAGAAGAAAGAAAGGTGGGGTTTTCCTCGACGTGGACGGGATAAACAATCATTACAAAAATGGGAGGTGTTTGGAATTGGCAATTCGCGACTAGGCATGCTACAAGTTGAATCGTTGCACGCGTTGTGTAATCCAAGACTCAAACATTACAAACGATAGGCTGAGAATGAAAACTGTTTTTGTTCGAAGGATAGGACCGGATCCACACCGCAAGAGCGGGCCTGGAACGCTTCAAACGCAGAATACGGCAGGGTGTCCTGATATTTGGGAGCTCGGTGACGGGTCTTTTGCTGTGATCGGGAAGGATGAAACCGCAGCACTAAAAAGCAATCTTCCGCCTACGGCCTCATGTGGCCCGGATGAGCGCATCGTGGTGATAGAAAGGCGCATTCTTGTTGACGCAAGAACAGATATACCTTCTGCTTAAGCAAATCGTGCCCCACCGGGTGGGTTCCGTGGAGGCCACCCTGACGAGAAGGATTACTATATGACACTATTTCCGCCGAGCCCCGATCTTCGAGCAAGACGATTAGATTCTCTTGATAGTTTCCTAAGAGTGTTTGACGCGCTTTGGCCCCGGCTGCAATCTCGTTTCTTCAAGTACGAACGCCTGCAGAGCTATGAGGAACTTCCGGGCACTGAGAGTTGGGATGCCTTTAAGGCGGGCGATAGCGACAGAGTTGCAAAGCTAATGCCGCGCAGCTACTTGAAGCAGATGCCACTCTACAGGGACATGCTGCTTAAGCGATTCCACTACGACCGAATCAGGATGGTCGAGAAACCTTTATCAGATTACTTGCGGTACGAGTTCCAAGCTTACCCTTTTAACGCAATGTTTGGCGAGCGTGTGATGGTAATCGACCTCAATCGCGACCGCGTCAAGGCTATGTATGAGAAGACATTGGACTTCATGCTCTTTGATGATTTCGGTGTGCTGATTAATGATTATGGGACGACTGGTAACCTACAGGGCGGATGGCTACTCGATTCACAAGCCTCATTGAAGCCTTATATCGATCTAGCCGAGAGCACGTATCTTCACGCTGTGCCTCTTGGCTATTTCCTATACGAAGGATCACAGGAAGAGGGTGGAAAGTAGTTTCTACCCGCACATTCCTCTACAGGCTTTTGCTTGCCTTCTTTCTGGCGGCGGGGCTTTGGTGGGTATTCAGGTGTGTGCTCCGAGCAAAGCAACATCAAGCTGTCCATTCATTGTCGCTGCACACCAGCGCGCTATTAGCAACCAGCCCAAGGGGAACAACATCATCTCCAAAGCCACACCAGGTGAAGGTGACGGTGACTGCTAGTACAAGGGACGGACAGTTCTTGGTTAGTATTGATCCGGATTCTGTATCGAGCATCGGCGAAGCGCTGAAGGGCAATGACAAGCATAGCACCTTGTGGGAGAGGAACAAGGACCTCTGGAATTTTATAGTACAAACCCTCGGTGTTGGTGGTGCCTTGATAGGGGTGTTCCTGATTTGGCATCAAATGCAACTGTCGGTCAAGATCCAGAAGGTAACCAATTTGCACAATTTAAAGGAAGCTCACCGGTCTATCTGGAGTCTGATGATGGGTAAGGCGGAACTACAGAGGCTAATGGATGAGAAAGCGTGCCCAAAGCCCAGCGAGATCACCTTAGAGGAAAGAATCTTTGTCGGTTTTGTCATCTTACAGCTTCAAACGTGCTATCGGTTTTCCCAGGAGAGCTTGCTGATCAACATCGGAAAACTCACAGACGACGTGAACTCCTTTTTCTCTCTACCAGTTCCGAGAATTGTCTGGGATGAGAAAAAACGATTTCACGACCCGGACTTTGTTAACTTCGTCGAGGATGCCTTAGGAGTGTCCACTCAGTGCGGTTGTCTAAGTGACCAAGTCAAACTTCGAGCCCCTAGTAGTGACATCCGATCGCCCACCGAACACTGTGGCAAGAAAAGCGTTGTCCCAGCCAGTCGCGCAGCTACTCCTGACACAAGAAGCGAGCGCTAATTGAAGTCCGCTCAACAGCGGCAATCACTTTTCCTACGGCTCCAACGTTCGCTGCGAATAGCTCGCGCCAGAGGTCCTTGGTTGTGCCAACCCGGGAACCACCCGGCTTTACGACAAGCGGAAGGACCAAGGACCGGCCCGAGGAAAGCCCCACGTTCAGGGTAATGTAATAAGCTAAACAGAGCAGGGCTCACGATGGACAGATTCGTGCCGAGATAATTCTCGATAGGATCGTGGAATTATCTGGACTTATTCACGATGGTGTCGATAATCATCCAGCATGCCCCCTGCTCCCCTCCCCCGACTCTACACCAGCATCCTGCAGGACCATCTCGCGCGGAACAAAGAGATGGCCTTCATCAGTGGCCCGCGCCAGGTCGGCAAGACAACCGCGTGCCGCTCGGTTGCGGACTCCTACCTCAACTGGGACAACGACGACCACCGCCGCATTCTGCTGCGCGGGCCAAGGGCCATCGCGGACTTCATCCAAACGGGTGAGATCCGCCAAGAACGCGCCGTCGTAGTGATTGATGAATTCCACAAACACTCGAAGTGGAAAAACCTCCTTAAGGGGCTCTACGATACCTATGGGGAGGACATCCGCATCCTCGTGACGGGAAGTTCCAGGCTCGATATCTACCGGCGGGGCGGCGATAGTCTGATGGGCCGCTACCTGCTCTATCGAATGCACCCCCTGAGCCTCGGCGAATGTATACGCACGACCGTCCCGGCGGAACTCATCCAGCCACCTCAGGAAATCCCGGCCGCGGACTGGGATGCGCTATTGGAGCACGGTGGATTCCCGGGGCCGTTCATTCGGCGCGATTCACGGTTCACTCGGCAGTGGAGGTCACTGCGGCGCGAACAACTTTCCAGGGAGGACCTGCGCGAGGTGGCCCTTGTGCAGGACATCGGTACGATAGAGGTGCTGATGCAGATTCTGGCCGAACACAGCGGGCAGCAACTCGTATATTCGAACCTGGCCGACGAGATCCGCGTGTCCGCCGACACCGTCAAACGGTGGTTGGATCTCCTATGCCGCCTGCACTACGGTTTCATTGTGCGGCCCTGGTTCACGAACATCGCGAAGGGATTTCGCAAGGAACCCAAGTGGTTCTTGCGCGATTGGTCCGGGGTCGCCGACGAAGGTGCCCGCGCGGAGACTCTCATCGCGTGCCATTTGCTCAAAGCCGTCGAAGCCTGGACAGACCTTGGGTTGGGTGAATTTGAGTTGCGATACATTCGAGACGTCCAGAAGCGCGAAGTCGATTTCCTGGTCGCCCGCGATAAAAGGCCCTGGCTTCTCGTGGAGGCCAAAGCCGGGGATCGGCATTTCTCGCCGACCCTGGAATATTTCCAGGCGAAAACAAAGGCTCCCTTCGCTTTCCAGGTGGTGCTAGACCTCCCCTATCAGAATACAGATTGCTTCCAGGTCAGGCGCCCGGCAATTGTCTCCGCGAAGACCTTTCTGAGCCAGTTGGTGTAGCGGCGATGGTCGGCGCCGTTGCGGCCCAGAGTGGCGACGCCGGACGGACCGAACGTATCGTGCCACCGCCTTCCACATCGGCTCTAGCAGCTTACCGAAATAGCTAGTCGTGGTCTGCGTGCTCACCTCGGTGGCAGGCATCGGCGTGATCGTGCCTCGCACCTGATCATGGAAAGGCGAAATCGATTTCAAATCCAGTCGGTGCTTTTCTGACCAGTCCAGGAATTGGGCGACGGCGCGCGCTAGGCCGGGCTAGGCCGCTCGCGTGTTCGGGTTGCGGATGTTGGCGGTGAAGAATTCGATGAACCGGCGGGTGGCGTCCGGGCCGGCGGCGGCGATCAACCTTGGGA
>Ga0364867_10574_pt1 | contig 17900 bp, 20 predicted proteins | sample ExccelAu500001D4_3_FD_206915 | JGI IMG/M metagenome (GOLD analysis project Ga0364867, IMG submission 206915) | Enriched cells from Trout Bog Lake Hypolimnion, Wisconsin, USA - BchlTB.Aug13.5000.01.D4 | ecosystem: Environmental > Aquatic > Freshwater > Lake > Hypolimnion/Profundal zone | place...
TTGCAGCAAGAATGCTGGAGTGAGGTTGTAGCGTTTTAAGTCAGAATAAGAGGTTGGCATCGATACAAAAATACTTTCGGTCAATACTACCGCAAAGATGCAAACCCTTATTTGGACAACTGTTATATAATTCTGAGAAAAAGTTACATAATTCACGCTTTTCCCAAAGTACCGCGCCTTTTGTGTTTGAGCTGTTTGAAGTGAGATGGGGTAAGCCCTGTCAGTTTCTTAAATTGGTTCGATAGATGGCCAACACTGCTGTAATTCAGCTTGTAGGCAATTTCGGTAAGATTTAGCTCATTATAAACTAGCAGTTCTTTTACCTTTTCTATTTTATGGGTAAGGTAAAAATGTTCAATAGTAGTCCCTTTGACTTCGGAAAACAGATTAGAAAGGTATGTATAATTGTGATGGAGCTTCTCGCTTAAATGATCGGAAAGGTTAACTTTGATTTGATTCTCATTATAGTGGACCAGATCAATAATCGCTATTGTAATTTTTTCAATCAGTATGCTTTTTTGATCATCCATCAACTCCAGCCCGGTCTTTTTAAGAGCAATACTCAAGTTCTCCAATTGTTTTATAGAAATGTCCTCCTTGATTTCAGCTTCGCCCAATTCCACTGAAGTGTAATGCACCCCAAGTTTTTCCAATTCGGATTTCACGACCATTTGGCAGCGGATGCAAACCATATTTTTAATGCAGAGTTTCAATCAACTAACTGTTCAAGTTTATTTAGCTTGATGGAAATTAAGCCCAAAAAGTTTAGTTAGGAAACTTTGATATTTGCATGGAGAATGTTCTTATTTTAAGGCCTAATACTAAATCTCACGATAAACTTCATGATCTGTTTCTGTGCCGAATCTGCGTATTCAGCTGGGTTTTCAGCCTTCTCTTTGAAAACTCCTTTATCAATTTACATCCTTTTGAACGATTCGAATTATTTCCCGGGCGATATCCTCAGGTGAAAGAATAAAATCAATGCATCCACTGGCAATAGCGCTTATTGGCATATTGGGCTGTTTGGCTGTATCAGGTTTCTGGGCGATAGTAGTTCCCCCTGCTTCTTTGATTCCGCAAAGCGCTTCTGCTCCATCACCGTCATAGCCGGAGACAATGACAGCGATTAGTTTGCCGTCCCAGTGCTGCGTTAAGGAACGCAGGAAAACTGTAATCACGTCAGGCCAACCCTGAGGCTTTGATATCGGCTTTAAACGAAACTCATCATCAAGAATGTGCAAGTCGTGCTTTGCAGGGATGATGAACACATGATTGGGTTTAATGTCCAGTTTTTCAGTGATAAGATCAACCGGCATCTTTGTATAGTGTGGGAGGATCTCATGCAGTAGGGTGGCTACTTTTCTCAAGTGATTAACGATGACAATAGCAACTCCCATATCTGCCGGCAGATTCCGTAGTAACCGAATGTACGCATCAAGACCACCGGCCGAACCACCGACGCAAACGATAGGAAAGTCTTTTACAGTTTTCATTGTATTTGACGGCTTTAGAACTTTTATAATTTCGTATGCCAAGACTATTTTACAAGCCTGAAATTAAGGCCTATAGTGGCATAAGCAAAGTTAAAGCCAAATTCAGCGTTCAATCCTATAAGATCGTTGAAAAAATACGACCCACCGATAAATGCGGTTGGCAGAAAACCTATATGTGATGGTTTTTTACCTTCATCATATCCGCCGTTATTATACATGCTGAACCAGGTTCCTGCACCAAAGCCCCCATAGGTATCAAGCCCCTGAACTTTCCATCCATAATGATAAGCCCCTCTGAATACAAACCCGAGGTTCGTCCAGCTGTATTTGTATTGCAGATCAGCATGAGAATAATTATACCAGAAGAAAGAAGTGCCGATCTGTCCGCCAAGACTTATAGATCCCGGGCCTACCCTCCAGATGCTGTGATCATAATGTACGACAATGGCCGGACCAAAACCACTGCCTCCGTAAAATGGGATGCCGGGACCAAATCCGAATCCCAAGATGCCGCTGCCTTGACCCTCAGGGTCTTCAGGACCATTACCACTAAAAGACTGATAAGGGAATCCTGCCAGTATGACAAAAAAGAAAATTATTACTATCCTGTTTCTCATTTTCAATGTTTTAATCTTGTTTAAAGTTTGTAAATCAGACATTTCCATGATTGAATTTTTTACTAATTGTTCATTGGAATGGGGTCAATAATTATATTTCCCAACATCTTTACCTATGGCCACATCCAGGTACCCTCTGACTATGGGGTTCAGAACGTATTTATTGTTGCCCGAAGTATAAACTGATTTATTTAAGTCAAAGTCAAGAATAAGGTTATATGTAAAACCCGCTAAAAGAGGCTGGGGACCCATTTTCACCTTAAAACCGCTGGATTGACCCGATGGGATTTTGAGTTCGCAGGTTACTCCATCGGCTATAATGGAATTGTTGGTACCCAGTACCAGCCGGATCTCAGAAACTGACCCTGGGGAGATCAATGTCGGGCTTAAAAGCAATAAGGTATTCCCGTTAGTGAACTGCAGGAGGTTATAAACACGTGGTGAGACCACAGCATACTCCAGCCAGGAACCATTAAGGTTCACTTCCACCTTCAGAACTTCAACATTAACGGCATCAAAACCCGCCGGACTATCTCCCATCCTGACAGTCAGGGTTGCATTGCTTTCAGGAGGATCAGCAGTTTTACTTTTATTGCATGAAGTGAATACAGCCATTCCAAGAATAATGATAACAACCAAAGGATATATTACGTTTTTCGATTTCACGGTTTATTGAATTTATCAGTCTGTTTGAAGTATTTTAATTACTCATCAAAGGTCAGGCGCTTTATTTCAGGAAGCATTACATAACTATCTCAATAACTTACATAATTCACACATTTCTCAGGGCTCTGCACCTCTTATGCCCGAAATGTGTGAATCATGTAACTTTTTTCAGGAATTGTATAACAAAACCCATGAATAAGGTATTGACCTTTGCTATATGTGAACACTTCTTCGCAAAGTAAATCTTTAACTCATGGAAAAACAAGATGATTCCCAATTGGGAGAATTAGCAAGAGCCGAATACATTGAAGTGGAACCTAATGTTCGTCTTCATATCACAGATGCGGGCGAAGGAAGGCCTATCGTGTTAATACCTGGCTGGCCCTTAAGTGATGAAATGTATGAATATCAGTACAACGATCTGATAAAGAAAAACTTCCGGGTTATCGGCATAACGTTAAGAGGATTCGGCAAATCTGATAAACCGTACGGAGCCTATACATATGATGTCCATGCGTCGGATATTCACAGGATATTAAAAAAACTGGATGTCAGGGATGCCGTGTTATGTGGATTTTCTATGGGAGGAGCCATAGCAATCCGCTATTTATCAGTTTATAACAGCGCCCATGTTTCCAGGCTAGCCTTGTTCGGTGCAGCAGCCCCCATATGGACACAACGTATGGATTTCCAGTACAATCTTCCAACCGCTGCTGTTGATGACCTGATTGACCTGAACTATAAGGACAGGCCAAAGTTATTATCAAATTTCGCAAAAATATTTTCAGCTACTGAGACCTCATTAAATGAAGGGATCTCCGCTTGGCTGAATGGGATTTGTTTAAGCGCCTCTTCCCATGCCACAGCTCAATGCCTGGTTGCTTTGCGTGATACTGACCTTAGAAGTGATCTTGAAAAAATTCATGTCCATACTGTAATAATGCATGGCAGGAAAGATAAAATTTGCTCCTTTGACCTGGCTGAACAAATGAAAGCCGGAATTTCAAACTCCCAAATTGTCGCATTTGAAAATAGCGGACACAGCCTGTTTCTTGAGGAAACTCATAAGTTTAATCAGGAACTGATCAAATTCGCGGAGCAATGAGCCAGGATAAGAAACCGGTCCTCGTTATCATTGGCGGAGGTTTCGGGGGTATTGAATTAGTTAAAAAGCTCCGCAATGCCCCGTTTGATATCATCCTGGTTGATAAAAACAACCATCATACGTTTCAGCCCCTGTTATACCAGGTAGCTTCCTGCGGTTTGTCGGCTGTTTCTATCACGGCTCCTTTCCGCAGGATATTCAAAGGCCAGAAAAATTTCAGGTTCAGGATGACTGAAGTGGTTGGTATTGATCCAGATAAAAAGATAATTTTAAGCCCGATCGGTAACATCCCATATGACTACCTGGTGATTGCCACGGGTTCCGTAGCAAATTTTTTCAACAATGAGGAATTGGCAAAAAACAGTCTTTCATTAAAGACCGTTATGGATGCACTGAACATCCGCAGCCTGCTTTTGCGTGAATTTGAAATGGCTGTTACACGCCTGCAATCAGAAGACAAGAAGATCCTCCTTAATTTTGTGATCATCGGAGGAGGGGCAACGGGTATTGAGATCGCAGGAGCCCTGGCCGAATTTAAAAAGCATATTGTTGCTTCTGACTATCCCGAACTTGATCCTGGTCTGATGAATATTCACCTTATTGAAGCTGCAGACCGGATTTTGCCCATGATGTCAGAAAGATCTTCTTCAAAAGCATACCAATACCTTATCAATATGGGTGTCAAGGTATGGTTAAACACAAAAGTGAGCAACTACGACGGTTTGAACGTAACTTTAACTGATGGCACTGTCCTGAGATCTTCAGCATTTATCTGGACTGCCGGTGTTAAAGGAGCCCTGATACCCGGGACAAGTGAAGAGTCTGTTTTTAATCATAACCGTTATCTTGTGAATGAATACAGCCAGGTAAAAGGATATGAAAACATCTTTGCCATTGGTGATGTTGCGGCAATGATCAATCCTTCCACCCCCAAAGGTCATCCATTGCTGGCAATGCCGGCTATGCAACAGGGTAAGACTCTTGCCGGCAACCTGCAGCGGCTTATATCGCGGCGACAGATGAAAAAGTTTACGTATACCGACCTTGGGGTTTTAGCCACTATTGGCAGGAACAAAGCGCTTGCAGAATTGCCGTTTGGTAAGTTCTCAGGTTTTTTCGCCTGGTTCCTCTGGATGTTCATACATCTTATCCGCCTTATCGGGTTCAGGAACCGTGTAATTATCCTGATTGAGTGGATGTTCAGTTATTTTACTTATGAATATTCCTTTCGTATTATTACACAGAATGGTAAAAACAATGTAAGCTTCACAAATAAAAATTAAAAAAAATGAAAACCAAAGAAGTCACAACGAAAACAAAATGGTCCATCGACCAGGATCACAGCGAAATCAGCTTTAATGTCAAGCATTTGATGATTGCACATGTTAAAGGGGTATTTAAAAAATTTGATGCAAGCATCTATACTGTTGGAAAGGATTTTACCACGGCAGAAATTGATCTGTGGATAGACCCCTCCTCCATTGACACGAACAATGAAACCCGGGATGAGCATTTGAAAAGCACTGATTTTTTTGATGTTCAAGAACACAAGCAAATTTCATTTCTCTCAAGCACCATCGGAGAACCGGATCATGAAGGCAATCATGAACTGTGGGGAGAACTTACCATGATCGGGATTACGAAAGTTATAAAATTAAACTTACAATTCGGCGGAATTGCCCATGATCCCTGGGGAAATGAAAAAGCCGGTTTTACAATTACCGGGAAAATTAGCAGGAATGACTGGGGCCTCGTTTGGAATACACCCATCGAGACTGGTGGCTTGATGGTAAGTGAAGAGGTTGCGATACTCTGTGAGATTGAGCTTAAAAATATCGGGCTTAAAGATCTGACCCTGGAAATGGACCCCACCTCACTAGTTAAAATTCAGCAGAAAGTGTGAATTATGAATAAAGTAATCCTTTTAAAGAAAAGACCTGTTGGCAGGCCTGCTTTAAGCGATTTTGAATTTACCAGCGACGCTATTCCGGATCCTATGACAGGTAATGTTTTGTTAAAAACATTATATGTTTCAGTTGATCCGTATTTACGCGGCAGGATGAATGATTCCAAATCCTATGTACAGTCATTTGAAATCGGCAAACCAATTCAATCTGGGATCATTGCCCAGGTGATAGACTCAAGGCATCCTGAATTCAGGAAAGAAGATTTTGTTTCGGGGAACCTGGAATGGAAGGAATACCAGGTAACCGATGGTAAAGGTTTGATGAAGGTGGACTCAAAAGTTTCACCGTTATCATCCTACCTTGGAATATTAGGAATGACAGGACTGACTGCTTACCTGGGCTTAACCGAAACAGGAGTTCCAAAGGCAGGTGAAACTCTTGTTGTGTCAGGAGCAGCCGGTGCGGTTGGAAGCGTGGTGGGCCAGGTTGGCAAAATTATGGGATGCAAGGTCGTTGGAATAACGGGCACGGATGAAAAAGCGGAACTGCTAAAATCAAAATTTAAATTTGACCATTCGATCAATTATAAAACTACAGATAACCTGAAGGAGGCAATTCGCAATGCCTGCCCTGATGGGGTTGACATTTATTTCGACAATGTAGGTGGCGAAATTTCAGACGCTGTCCTGTCAAACATTAATAAATATGCCAGATTGCCCGTTTGTGGTGCCATTTCTCAATATAATGACATAAAGACACCCTTAGGCCCCCGCCTTCAACCTATCCTCCTGACAAAAAGTGCAACCATGAGGGGGTTTATTGTCAGCGATTTTTCTGCAAAATTCCCGGCAGCAACCAAACAACTGGCTGCCTGGCTTAAGGAGGGAAAACTCACCTATGCTGAAACCATTGTTTACGGGTTTGATAACCTTCCACAAGCATTTATTGATCTTTTTGATGGAAAAAATGCAGGCAAAATGATCGTTAAAACCTGATGGAACATCATAATAAAAACACTACCCTGGTAAAAGACATTATCATTGGAATGTCTGACGGTCTTACTGTTCCTTTCGCACTAACAGCAGGCCTAAGCGGTGTGCTTAATACGAATCATCTTATTATCGTATCCGGCCTGGCCGAAATAACTGCAGGTTGTATTTCGATGGGACTTGGCGGCTTCCTGGCGGGACAGTCGGAGGTGGAACATTACGATACGGAATTACAAAGAGAATACAGTGAAGTTGAAAGTGTTCCACTTGTGGAGTTGAAGGAAGTCGAAGACATTTTTATAAAAATGGGAGTGGAAAAAAAACTCAGCAAAGAGGTAGCCATACAGGTAAGCAAAGACAAGCATCACTGGGTGGACCTGATGATGAAGCTTGAATTAATGATGGAGAAGCCTGCAAAAAACCGGGCTGCCATCAGTGCCGGTACCATTGCAGTATCCTATCTGGCTGGCGGTTTTATTCCGCTGTTTCCATATATCATCACTCATAACAGTACAACAGGTTTTTATGTTTCATGCATCGTTACAATCCTGGCATTAATCATTTTTGGATTTTTCAAAAGTAAAATGACAGGACGTCCGCTTGTAATGGGAACATTCAAGGTGGCAGTTACAGGCATAGTTGCAGCTGCAGCCGCGTTTCTCCTTGCAAAAGCAGTAAGTTGATATTGATTTTTATTCACAAATACAGATATACAATTTTTTATGACCACAAAATTTCAAAAGCTGTTTGAACCCATTACTGTGGGAAAATTAACATTGAAAAACCGCATCTCCATGGCCCCTCTCGGCATGGTGGCAATGGCCGATCCCTGCGGAGGATTCTCTGAAAACGCCCAGGAGTATTATATTGAGCGTGCAAAAGGCGGCGCAGGGCTAATAATCACTGGCATTACAAATGTGAACTACAATGAAATGCCCTCGCTTCTGATGCCTTGTGCCACATACAATCCGCTGATGTTTGCGAAATCATGCGCACCCATGAATGAACGGATTCATGCCTATGATACCAGGATTTTCCTACAGTTAACCGGGGGATTTGGCAGAGCAGCAATACCACAACTGATGAAGAAGGCCATTGCCCCGTCTGATCAGGAAAACAGGTGGGATCCATCCATTCATCACAAAGCCATGACGGTTGACGAAATAAAGGAATTGATAGCTTCTTTTGTAGCCTCTGCTGTTATTGCCAAAGAATCCAAATTTGACGGAGTTGAAATTCATGCAGTACATGAAGGCTATTTGCTTGACCAGTTTGCCGTTGCATTCTACAATAAAAGAATTGATGAATTTGGCGGTGATTTAAGGGGCCGTCTTAAAATAACCATGGATATTGTAAAGGGTATTAAAGCCGCCTGTGGCGAAAATTTCCCAGTGTCATTGCGCTATAGTTTAAAAAGCTTTATCAAGTCTCTGCGACATGGAGCATTGCCCGGTGAAATATTTGAAGAAAAAGGCAAAGATATTGCTGAGGGAGTCGAAGCTGCAAAAATCCTGGTTGAAGCCGGTCTTGATATGCTGAACGTGGATGCGGGTACTTATGATGCCTGGTACTGGAATCATCCGCCGATGTATTTTGAAAAGGGGATGTACCGGGAGTTTGGTAAAATTCTGAAACAAAATGTCGATGTTCCCATCATACTGGCAGGCAGGATGGATGACCCGGAAATGGCCTGCAATGCACTTGGTGTTAGTTGTGATATAGTCGGTTATGGCAGGCCACTGCTTGCTGATCCGTATTTACCTGAAAAGATCAGGACCGGGAACCTGGAAGATATCCGCCCCTGCCTCTCATGCCACCAGGGTTGCCTTGACCGGCTGGCACATGGTTTGCCGCTTTCCTGCGCGGTAAATCCGGCTTGCGGCAGGGAAAAATCATTTTCAATAATGCAGGCAACAGAAAAGAAACACATACTTATTGTCGGTGGAGGACTTGCCGGTATGGAAGCAGCCCGGGTATGCGCCCTCCGCGGGCATAGGGTAACACTTTTAGAAAAGAGCGCCAGGCTTGGTGGCCACATTATTACGGGAAGTGTGCCTGACTTCAAAAAAGATGACCGTGCACTGCTCAAATGGTACGAATTTCAGCTAAGCAAGCTTCCTGTCGATATCCGGTTCAATTGCATTGCAGACAAGGAGATGATTGAGAAATCCGACGCAGACATAGTGATAGTTGCCATGGGTTCCATTCCGGTAAAACTTGATTTCAGCGGAAAAAATCATGCCTGCACAGCAGATGAGCTTCTCAATGGAACAGAAAATTCCGGGGAGAACATTGTTGTGGTGGGCGGTGGCCTGGTCGGCTGCGAAACAGCCCTCTGGCTTTGTCAGCAAGGCAAACAAGTCACTGTTGTAGAGTCATCACCTGAAATTCTCGATGCTGGCAAATACATGTGTTTTGCAAATTATGACATGCTCAAAGACCTGCTGGTATTCAACAAAGTTGATGTTTTATGCAACACTTCGGTAAAAACGGTTAATGAAACTTTTGTTGTAGTGAAAACTCCGGATGGAGAAAGAGAAGTTAAAGCGGATACGATCATGGTTTCAGTAGGGTATCATGCTCAGCATTATCTCTATGACGAGATGAGAGATTCCGGGAAAATTACATACAATATTGGTGATTCCCTTGTTGTAAGAAATATAATGAATACCATATGGGATGCCAACCAGGTGGCAAGGGAATTGTAATATAATCCTTTTCCCCTCTGCTATTTCTTCTTACCCGAATAGTTCCAGACGATCGGGGATTTCTGCTCCGTGAAGCCCGTAAGCTGATGCTTCTATAAATTTAAAGGTTTCTTCTAATGAGATGTTTTTATACTCAGATGTGGCTCTGATTTTTAAATCCATATACAAAGATCATTGGATCTATTACTGAAATTCGCTATCCTCATACAAACGAAGCTTGTTTTTAAGAGAAATCATTTCATCCTGAATTGAGGTCATTTTTACTAACCGGCTGAAGTTTTCTGAAAACGTTCTTTGCAAGCTCCAACATCAACCCTTTGGAATCCCAGGGAGAGTTGGAGATAAAATATTGCAGAGACTCATACTCACTTCCTGAAACTTCTTCCACCATGAGCTCAATATTTCGTTTCCCAATATTTAAGATGTAGTTTGAATAATTAGTATTTTTTCGAGGATTGTTTTCGCCTTGTTACCCTCTTCGTTGCTTCCATGGGCAATTACCTGAAACCCTTTCTCCTCAAAATGTTCACGGTATTTTAAGACAGCTCGTCTCTTGATTACAAGGGTTGCAAAGAGAGAAACAACACCTCCGCCAGCAATGCCAAGGGAAAAACCGGCTAATGCGCCAAGTATGGGACCTATTCCAAATAGGAATCCCAATCCTGGGATTGTAAATATTTTCATCCCTGTGAGTATTCCCAGAATGGGTCCAAGGATAGCGCCAACAATTGCAGGAGTATTCTTGATCCATCTGTTATGCCTGACATGCATGAGGTCATCAATGATCACAGCCTTACCGATAAGGGAAACTTGTTCAACAGGGAATCCGGCACGTTTTAGTTCCTGAACTGCTTCGATTGCTTTTTCATGGGAAGCATAAACCCCTGCTATTGTATTCATGGTGTATTATATTTAAATAAATACTAAATCGTTACTAAATCAGGATTAACCCTTAAGGATGAGCCCTGGACCCGGGTTCCTCACTTGAATGGCGGGGAATTTACCGGGAGAGTTTAAATCATTTTTTAAGAGCTTCAAAGCCTGAAACGACATCAAACAGTTCTTCATCAATAGTGCTCTGTCGCAAACTATGGAACTTATGGCTGAGATCATCCAGCAATTCTTCTATATTTTTTTCCGCCCGTTGCATCGCGGCCAAACGACTGGAGTTTTCACTGGCTAAAGATTCAGCGCATGCCCTGAATAAAGAGACGAAAAGATACCCACTGATGAGGGCTAAAAGGGTCGGTTTAATCCCCCCGGCAACCTGAGGTATCATTTTTGTAGGCCATTTAAGTTCTGCCAGGGTATGTATCCATTTTTCGTCTAATGGTAACAATCGTTGATTTACAGGCATATACCCTACCCCTTCCTTGGGTTGATTATGAAAAATATGAACCTCTTGAATGGTACCTTTTTCATGATTTTCTTCAATTTTAACTAAAATTTGTCCGATAAGAGGAGTTATTGCATTAACTGAATTTGGAACGGAGAAAAGTTTTGTACTTATAAGGCCAACGTCTGATAACAGCAATTGAACACGTTCACCCACGGCCCAGACTACCTTTTTTCCCTTAAAACCATTGAGCGATTGGAGTACAAAATCTGTAAGTGAATCATTAAACTGTCCTACAAGGCCCTGGTCTGACCCAAAAACAATGGCACATATTGATTTTTCTTTATTTCTTTTCGGTTCTTTCTTTTCAATTAATGTATCAATATGTTCCGCCATGAAATATGCGATAAAGCCTAAAGTTACCGTATGGTAGTAATCCCCAAGTGAACTAACGGCCATTTCGTACTGACCGATATTTGATGCAGCCACAGCTTTCATTGTCCTTACAACAGATTTGATATCTTCTGCTCCATCCAGTTTTCTGCGTAAGCCTTCTAATGTATCCATTACTGTTTGTTTTGATCCGGATCTGGCTTTTCCTGCAATGGGGCGAGAGTATTGCCGGCAATTTTTAATATAGCTTCACGATCAGAACTGCTTAATTCTGTATCGGAAAGCAAACGTTTAAGAATTTCAGCAGGGAGTTGAGGGTTCATCTTTTGCAAGGCAGTCTCTGCATCTTTCATTTTGCCAATGGGGATACTATCAAAAAGTCCGCCGGTTAATGCAAGAAGTACTATTATTTGTTCAGGTACGGTCATCGGTTGAAGCTCCTGTTGTTTGAGACAGATACGAATACGCTTTCCATGTTCAATTATTTTTTTGGTATTCTCATCCAATCGTGTGCCGAAACGTGAAAAGGTCTCTAATTCTTCAAATTGAGAATAGGCAAGCTTCAGGTTGCCCGTGATGGAACGATATGCCGGTAACTGGACTTTGCCTCCCACCCTCGAAACTGATTTACCTACATCAACCGCCGGTAAAATACCCAATTCAAATAATTTTGGGGAAAGGTAAATCTGACCGTCAGTAATTGAAATAAGGTTTGTAGGGATATAGGCAGAAATATTCTGAGCTTCCGTCTCAATAATCGGTAAAGCGGTAAGGGAACCGCCTTTGAGTTTATCATTCAAGTGCGTAGCCCTCTCCAATAATCGCGAGTGGATGTAAAAAATATCACCGGGAAACGCTTCACGGCCCGGAGGTCTTCTCAGCAGAAGCGACAATTCGCGATAAGCGCGTGCATGATGTGTGAGGTCGTCATAAACAATAAGTACATCACGGCCCTGTTCCATAAAATATTCTGCAATGCTGGTAGCAGCGTACGGAGCTATGTATTTTAATCCCGGTGCATTGTTACCTTCCGTTGTAACAACAACCGTATATTCCATCGCCCCCTTTTCTTCAAGGTTAGCGATTACTTTCGCAACAGACGAAGCGCGCTGCCCGATGGCACAATAGACGCATACAACATTCTTATCATGTTGATTGAGTATTGTGTCAATTGCTATGGCTGTTTTACCTGTCTGGCGGTCTCCCAGTATCAATTCACGTTGTCCACGGCCGATAGGGATCAGTGCATCAATTACCTTTAATCCTGTTTGCAAAGGAACGGAAACCGTAGCGCGATCCATGATAGCAGGTGCGGGTCGCTCGATAGGCAGGCGTTTTTTAAAAGCAACAATCCCTTTGCCATCCATAGGCTCTCCCAATGGGTTAATCACTCTTCCGATCAATGCATTGTCAACAGGGATATCCATTACACGTCCTGTGCGTTCTACTTCATCACCGGCATTTAAGAGTGAATCTTCACCAAGAAGGATAGCCCCTATCACATCCTCATCAATGTTGTAGGCTATGCCAAATAAATCTCCAGGGAACTTCAGCAGTTCTTCAAAACCTGCACCAGGAAGACCTGAAACTTTAACAATTCCGGCTGATACGCTGATAACAGAACCAACTTCGCGGGGTGTAAAAGAAAGGTTATAATTTTCCCTGCCCCGGTCTAAATGATCGAAGGTGCTTTCTATCACTTTATTAAACTGGTTTACCGGCATGCTATTTTTTTTCGGGTTGTGCCATTTTTTTGATTTTCGGTTTAGCTTCAGGCCCTGGTTTTATTTTGTCCTTAGATTCCGGTTTTGATTCATCTTTCGATCCAGGTTTCGGCCCGTCTTTCGGTTCTGCTTTAAGTTCTTCTTTCATCGTTTCGGAAATCCTGTTTTGTAGTGATTTGAGGTACTCTGAAATACTCCATGCCAGTTTAAACCCGTTTGCTGCAAGTTCAATACCACTGATTAATTCGGGTGCCGTTTTAAACTGGAAATTAGATTTCGTTTCAAGTATCTCATTCACAGCACTTTTAATTTCGGTTTGCTGTTTTGCCGGTAATTCAAAAGCGCTTCTTATAAGAATCGGATCCGACGAGGTTTTGAAAGCCTGGACGAATTGTTTCTTCTCTGCTGTTGTTAATTCATTTAAACGCTTGATGAAGATGTTCGTCGACTGTTCCTCCAGGCTGAGGGAAGCAAGGTCGGCAAGAGTTTTTCTTGCTATAGCAAAGACTTCCTCTTGTGTCTTTTGTGCAATATCGCGGTTCAGGTTCTCTTGTGCCTCTTTTAAAGCTTTATCCAGTCTGGAGCGCAGCCCGGCGGCTTCAACCCTTGCAGCTTCAAGCAGCTTCTCCCGCTCCACTTTGGTTTCTGCAACAGCTTTATCCATCAACCCCTTCTTTTTCTGATCGAAATCATCATTCTTTTTCTGGAATTCTTCCTGCTCTTTTTTAGCTTCGGTCTCTTTCGCCCTTGCATCCTTAAGCTGTGAAGCAATTTTATTTTCACGTTCGTCAATTGCTTTAAGAACCGGCTTATAGAGAAACCGTCTCAACAGCCAAACAAGAATCAGGAAATTAATTACCTGAGCTATTACTGTAAACCAGTTAATTTTCATTTTGATAAGCTATTTTGCAATGATGTGGCTCCAGAACGGGTTAGCGAAGATGAGAATCATTGAAACCACGAAACAATATATTGCTGTTGATTCGATCATGGCCAGTCCAACGAATAAAGTCCTCGTGATGGTTGGTGCAGCGTCGGGTTGCTGTGCAAGCGAACTGAGTGCTGAGGATACAGACTTCCCCTCGCTTAATGCGGGAAACATGCATCCTATTCCTGTTGTAAGTCCGGCAGTGACAATTGAAGCTACTGCAATCAGGGTTACATTATCCATTTTTATCCTCCTTTGATTTAATTGTTACAGACTGTATTTTATCGGATTTCCTTCCTCCCTGCACTGCCGCGGCAATATAAACGGTTGCCAGGATGCTGAAGATATAGGCTTGAACCATGCCGGTTAGCAGACCTAGAACTTTCATGACAATCGGAAAAATAAAGGGCGTTATACTTAACAGAATTGCTACAATCATTCCACCGCTCATGATGTTACCAAATAATCGGACTGCTAATGCCAGTGTTCGTGTAACTTCGCTGATAAGGTTAAAAGGGAGCATGATGACTGTTGGCTTTATATATGATTTAAGAAAACCAGGTATGCCGCTCTTCACAATGCCGAAAAATGGCACGGCCAGGAATACGCAGATTGCAAGGGCTGCAGTAGTGGAAAGCGAACCGGTTGGTGCTTCATACCAGGGGAAAATGATAAAAATATTAGCCGTACCTATAAATAAAAACAACGTACCGATAAAGCCTATATATTGTCCCGGGTTGTTAAGCCCTATATCTTTAATTTGATTGTTGATGGTAGTTACGAGCATTTCAAGGATGCACTGCCCCCGCGAAATATGGATACCTGTTTTGAGTTTTCTCGTTATCAGTGCTGAGACAATAACCAGTATAAGCATCAATGCCCAGGTAGTAACAATGGTCAGGTTAATGGTAATAAAACCATGTTGCCAGAAAACAGTTTCGTCGGGACTAAGCTTCATGACTGATCTCTTTATCCAGCTGTAATTGTTTTGCTTCGTTCGATCTGGTAAAGTGCATAACAATGAAGCGGGCTGCAATAAAACCCAGCAAACAAACAAGAAGTCTTTGCCAGTTTCCTGAAGCTGTATAGTAAAACCCGGTCAACGTAATACTTACCCTTAGCAGGAAGCTGCCGAAAAACCATAATGCCGGTATTTTTGATGAAACCGCCATTTTAACGGTAAACCAAAGTCCGCCAAAAAACAGTATTCCTAATACTAAGCCTGCTATACATGCCAATACCATAGTTGCCATTTCATTCATCTTTTTCGTTCATATTCTGGTTCATCTCTTTATGTTCTTTTGAAATCCAAAACCACGCAATCATGCAACCCGACAATAACCCTAAAATCAAACAGGTCAATGTCCAGGAGAATGATTGAGTGTACCTTTTATCCAACCATATTCCTAATGCCGCGCCCAGCAGCGTAGGAACAGCCACTGACCAACCCACTATTCCAAACATCCCCAATCCGAACCAAACACTTTTTTTATCGTTATGCAGCGCTTTCAATTTGCGTTGAGCTTTTTGGCCAACTTGTCGACTAAACGAATTCGCATCTTTTTTATCAACCGGCTTCATATTTATTCTTTACGAAATTTTTCCAGGCTATAAATAAATCCGCTTTCCATCTTTGCCATCACGGAACGGATGTTTTTTTCGTTGTCATCCAGCTTCATAAACTCGTTTTCTACCGACTCACGGAGCCTGCCAAGGTCGGACCCTCCTATGGCATTGCGAACCGACACCAATACCTGTGTTCCTGCTTTTACCAGCACTCCCTCATCAACCGCTAAATAATGAATGCTTCTCGTTTCTGTTTCATAAGTAAAAATACCGGGGACCAATGCAGCCACACAATCGAGCCGTTGAGGTAACAATCCAAAAAAACCTTCACTTGTTTCTGCAACAATGCGGCTGACGTTTTTAATTTCAGCGAAAATCCGGAACGGAAGAAGAATTTTTAAGTCCATTACTGATTTTAATTTATTTATTTGGATTGCTTGTCGGTTTTCATTGCAGTCTTCTCTTTAGTTTCAGCATCCGGTTTATCCTTTTTTACATTGCTGTTTCCTTTTTTCCTGGCTTCATCAATTGTTCCAATCATGTAAAATGCGCTCTCAGGGAAATCCTTGAACTCATCTGCAAGAATACGTTCACAACCGTCAAGCGCATCGTTCAAATCAACCTCTTTCCCCTTGATTCCGCTGAATTGTTCGGTTGAGAAAAAAGGCTGGGTTAGAAATCGTTCCAGACGCCTGGCACGATTAACTAAATTGCGGTCTTCAGCAGATAATTGTTCCAGGCCAAGCATGGCAATAATATCCTTCAGATCTTCATACTGTGCAAGTGTATGCCTTATCTCCTGGGCAAGGTTATAATGTCTTTCGCCAATTATTACAGCTGCAGCCATTTTTGAATTGGATTGCAATAAATCAATTGCAGGGTAAAGGCCCTCGCTCGATTTTTTCCTGGAAAGAACAATGGAAGCTGAAAGATGAGAGAATGTATGAACAGCGGCAGGATCCGTAAGGTCGTCAGCAGGTACATATACTGCCTGAATTGAGGTGATTGCGCCTGCATCGGTATTGGCGATTCGCTCTTCCAGTTTCGACAGTTCAGTTCCCATGGTTGGCTGATAACCCAGGCGGGAAGGCATTTGTCCCATTAAACCGGATACTTCCATACCTGCCTGAATAAACCTGAAAATATTATCAATGAGTAATAATACATCACGGTGCTCATCATCGCGAAAGTATTCCGCCATTGTTAATGCTGCATGGCCAACACGAAAACGTGCTCCGGGAGGTTCATTCATCTGTCCGAACATCATCACCATGTTCTTCAAAACACCGGCTTCTTGCATATCATGATAAAGTTCATGTCCTTCGCGGCATCGCTCTCCTATACCGCAGAACATGCTTACCCCCTGGTTATGTCCAACCACGTTATGGATCATCTCGGTAAGCAAAACGGTTTTACCTACACCCGCTCCTCCAAATAAACCGGCTTTTCCGCCACGTTCTAATGGTATCAGTACATCTATTGCTTTAATCCCTGTTAAAAATATTTCGGATTTTGTGGATCGCTTTGCTAACGGTGGAGGCGGTTGATGAATATTACGCCAGTCGACCCCGGATAAAGGCTGTTTATGATCAATGGTATTCCCGAAAACATCGAACATCCTGCCCATGATTGCTTTTCCAACCGGCACTTTAAGCTCTTTGCCCTCTGTTTCAACTGCCATGCCGCGTGCTAATCCCTGGGTGGGAGTCAATGCAATGCCACGAACACGGTGCACATCAAGTTGGGTCAATACTTCAATAGCGATTTGATTATCCTCTCCTGTGTGAAGTAATGTGTAAATGGATGGCAAATTATTTTCAAACCATACATCCACGACGCTACCCCTGACAGAAATAATTTTGCCATAGGTTAAAGAGTCGGGTTTATGTTTTGAAATCATGTCCATGTTCCTTTTGTGTCCTTCTACGTTGTCAGGATGACTTATAATGCTTTTTCTCTTGCGGTATGTTAAAATGTGTCATACGCCTCAATGATCTGATCCATCTTAAAACGATGTGTGATAAGTTTTTTATGGTCCAGTTTATGTGACAGGATATTTTAAAAAGCATTGGGGTTGATACTGTATCAACAAGGCTGGCCGTAATCGTGATGTTTCGCGACCATAATGTTTCCAGGTGAAGAACAACACTTTTACCGTGAACCCCTATATTGGCTATATGGCCGCCAGCCCCGACAAGTTCTTCACATAATTCAAACGTTGCTGGGACTCCAACAGCTTCAATAGCTGTATCAACGCCTTTGCCGCTTGTAAGCTTCAAAACCTTTTCAACTGCATTTTCAGTAGCGCTGTTGATGGTATGAGTTGCCCCGAAAGTTTTAGCAAGACCCAGGCGGTAGTCATCCTTGTCAATTATAATCATTTCAGCCGGCGAATAAAACTGAGCTGTTAGTAATGCTGCCATTCCAATAGCGTCTGTCGGTTCTTTGATTACCGGTCTTGCTTTTTT
>Ga0364867_10454_pt2 | contig 17823 bp, 16 predicted proteins | sample ExccelAu500001D4_3_FD_206915 | JGI IMG/M metagenome (GOLD analysis project Ga0364867, IMG submission 206915) | Enriched cells from Trout Bog Lake Hypolimnion, Wisconsin, USA - BchlTB.Aug13.5000.01.D4 | ecosystem: Environmental > Aquatic > Freshwater > Lake > Hypolimnion/Profundal zone | place...
TCGCCCAGTCAAACTCAATGAGCTTTTTGACTTCTGGTTCCCCGGTTTGCTATAAACCGAGGTATCATTTCTTTTCCTGAGGGATCTATAAAAAATATAGTGCTTAGAATACTTGGCTATTTTATGATTATTTTTTTATTTAACCTAGGATGGGATTGTTTTACTGGTTTTATTTGCGAGAAAAAGGCAAAACGTTATACCGAGAAGTTCAAAAAATGGTTTTCAGACTGGATCCAAGGAGCCTTAATCATGCTTTTCCTCGAGTGTTGTGGTGGTTTGATCCTTGCACTGATGGCAGGAAAATTTTTTTCTCATCAACTTGTTACTTTAGCTATTGTTGAGGTTTTGTTACTAGCTATCGCCTGGAACCTTTATTATTATCACTTCTACTGGATCCCTTCGGCGTTAAAAAAACCTTATCTTCTTAATGCTCAATATCGAAAGGAACTAGAAAAAGAATTGCTTATTCGAGGTGTTTCCATGTCAGAAAACCGAGATCTTTTCTATTTTTATCAAAGCGAAGATGGTTCGACGCTCAATGGAGGAAGTATTGGCGAAGGAAAGCATCGTCGCTATATGATTAGTTCTGCATCTGTAGAGATGCTCCTTCCTACTCAATTAGCTCTTCTTATTTGGAGAGATGAAAAAACGACCCTTCTATCTCAACGATTATGGAATCTTTGCTATGCACTAGGTTATTGTTTTTTAGGTTTATTACTCGCTAACAGTAGTCTTGCCTTTGCTGCAAGCTCCTTCTGGGGTCGCTGGTTTTGGCTCGTCGCTTTTTTAAGCAGCTGGTTTTTGCTGGCACTATTCCTATGGCCTACTTATTCCAGAAGGAGTTATTTTTTAGCCGATCGTAGGGTCATCGAAGCTGGCGTTAATCGTGAGGAGTACAAAAAATTACTTGAAAAACTCCAAAAGATTAATGCCACAGAAGAAACAATTCCTTCTTGGATTGAATATATTTTTCACCCTATTCCAAGCTTGGAAAAGCGCCTGTCACACATTACTCCACGCAAAAAATCATGATTTTTTTACCACGTATTCTTTTTTGGATGAGCACTATTTTTTGCAACAGCATTAGTCGATCCTTGCACTGTCATGTTGGAAAACCTCAATCCTGGTTCCTCCCTCCAAATTGGTCTTAATTCGAATATTTCATACTCATCTACTGCAGAAACTAGCAATTTGGGCTAGTGAGATTTTTGTATTCCTCTTGCAGTTGCTTGCTTCCGTAAGCCTTCAGCCATTGTGTAAAACCGTGATGTGCTTTTCCCTGTTGCATGAGCCCACTCCAGAAGAGGGGATAGGGTCCTAGGTAGTGACCAAAATGCCAAAGAAGCTTTTTTTCTACTGCTTTCCGGGAATCAAGATTACGCGTTTTTTTTGTCACAAAAAGGATGATATCAATTAAAAAACGTCTAAGTGCTTCTTGCCTGATCTGATGTTTCATTGTTGTGGGCTCTTGTAAAAAAGCGCTTCCACAGACACGAAAGCATCGGCTTGAAAACCCCTGCAAGAGATCATTCTCACACGAATCTTCATGACGCTCAAAATTCCATGCCGTACGCTCTCCCTTGCAATAGGCGGCATGACGTTGTTTGAGGATCATTTCTAGTGCCTCTAGATTCCATAGTCCTGGATGCAGTGAAAATTTCCACAGATAACTCGGTGAACATTGCTCCAAAAAACCGTTTTCTTTTCCTAAAACGATTCCATTCACGTTTCGATGTTGTCCATAGCCTAAAAGCCCAATGTAAACTGCCTCAAGCTTCCGCGCCAAGGATGGTAAGACCTCATTTAAGAAACGATCATGACAGGGACCTACCGGAGGATGGTCATCAAGGATGAGGTACGCATGCGTCAATCCACGATCACGCATTTCCATAACAGCCTCTAGCGTCACTCCGATCCAATCACGTGAATCACTCTTAAAACTCAAATAACGCTCTCCCTTCTCTAACAAACCCGAAAAAAATAGCGGCGGATGCCCTGCCCATTGCTTATTGATCTCTTGCTTAGTAAAGTGAGCGATCTTTGCATAGCGCTCAAAAGTACTTATGAGAATACCGATCATAAGAGGATGAGTTTTCTTATTAAGCCCATAGATGAAGGCTTCAAGGCGATTTGTGGCGATTGATAAAGAGCTTTTTTAAAATAAAACCAGGCCCCAGCTCGGTCCCGCTCAATGGAGCTATAGGCTTGTTGTAAAAACTGTGAGGCAAGAGACTGCGAGCATTCGTGAGCTAAGGCCGCTTTTGTTGTATGAAGCAGAGGATAATAGGGAGCAAAAATTTTCTCTCGCTCCTCAAGAACCAAGTGCCATGCACGTATGGTCTTAGAGTTTGGCTGTCGATGCTGAATGGCTAAGAGCTCTGAGAGGTAATGAAAAGAATACTCCTTTGACATTCGCCACCAGTATTCATAATCCATCGCGTAGTGAAGATCTTCTTTTAAAAAACCAATATTTTCTCGCACCACACGTCGAAAAAAAACAGCCGGCTGATGCAGCTTAATACGACCACTCCACCATCGAATCAAATCAGAGCGATCTTCAAAGCGTGCAACGGCACGTGTCGGATGCTCGCCCGCATACGATACTTGGAGCACATCGCCAAAAATCACCTTGACACCAGGATCATAAAAAGACTTCCGAAGCTTCATGAGCGTATCAGCAAAATACGCATCATCACTATTGAGCCAGCAAATAATCTCCCCTTGTGCCATCGCAAACCCTTTATTAATCGCGTCTGACTGTCCCCGGTCCGCTTCAATCAGGAGATGCACCCTGGAGTCGATCGCATAATCTTCAAGGATCTTCTTGCTTCCATCACTCGAGCAATTATCTACAATGATATGCTCGTAGGAGCTCTCGCTCTGATTTTTGATCGAATCCAAGCAAGCCTTGAGATAAGTGCCTTGATTAAAGGAAGGGGTCACAATGCTAAAAAACGGTTTCACAATCTCTCTAAAATAAAAGAACTCTTAGCAAAGGACAAGTCCTCTACTATGAGTGGTCAATAAATCTCTTTGAATTATAGTGTATTGAATTGAGAAAGGCGCGTTAGAAGCACAGTAATTTTTTCTTAAGCACAAGGCCAAAGATCTTGGGCTATCCAACGATAACGTAATTTCTGTGAACACATTCCTAAGGAAAAAGAGCAAGCTTATGGCGTACCCTTTTCAATTCAATACACTATAACTCTACGAGTTCTGCAAAACGTAGACAGCGACCTTTTCTACCTCTTCCGAAAAATAGCAGATCCCACACGCACCAGTGTTGCTCCTTCTTCAATAGCCACTTCATAATCATTACTCATACCCATCGACAATGTCGGTAGAGGAATACCGGCACTGCTTGCAAGCTCATCACGTAAGAGGCGAAGCTCTGAGAAGATGAGCCGTGAGGTTTCAGGATCCTCTGAGAGCGGCGCCATCGTCATGAATCCCTCTACTTGAAGACGAGGGAGGATTAAGAGCTCGTTGAAGACCCTCTTGAGACCCGAGGGAATAAAACCAAATTTGTTGCTATCCCCTGCAATATTGACTTCGAGCAATACCCTAGGAAAGAGGCCTAGATCAGCAGCGACACGATCCATTTCAAGCGCCAATTCTAGGCTGTCAACACTATGAAAGAGTTCAAAACGTGGTAAGAGTTTGCGCACTTTATTTTTTTGCACATGTCCGATGAAATGCCAATGTGCTTTTTTAGGGAGAAGTGAAATTTTAGTCATTGCTTCCTGGAGACGACTTTCTCCAAAAAGAGTGACCCCTGAATCAAAGGCTTCGCGGAGTTTTTCTACAGATTGCATTTTAGAAATAACGACTAGTTCAATGTGAGAGGGCTCGCGACTCGAACGCACCGCCGCTGCAGCCATTTTCTCTCGTACTGTGTCAAGACGTTGGGATATATCACTAGGGTCAATCATGAAGCTCAAGTAAGGGTTTGCTATTTTCCCTTTAACCTTAAACTACGAGTACCATGAGTTCCTAATAAAATGTGATCACATGCTCTCTTTTTCCTTTTAGCTTGCACTCGTGTCGGGCTAATTTAAGAGGTTAATTCGTTGGATCAATTACTAGCATCGACAAAAAATATAATTTTTAAAGCGCTCTGCTTTTTACGAAAACCATTTTGAAAAAAAGTCCTTATCTTATCTCCTTCGTATTGCAAACAAGCTATTGGTGTATTTTTTTTGGTGTATTTCTAGGAGCAGTATTATTTGGAGAAAATTCTTATCCCCTGGTTGAAAGTGCTCCTTTTGTCGCTTCTGCCTATGATGTCATCAATGAGACGCGTTCAGAGATGGAAGCTAGCCGTATTCCCTGGAGAACACCTATCTTCACCATCGTTGCTCAAAATCGTCCGATCGCAGACTTACTCGTGGACTTTGGCAATCAACAAGGAATTCGTGTGCAGGTGACCCCGCTCGTGCGAGGTGACATTAGTGGAAGCTTTATTGATCAATCCCCTCCTTCCTTCTTAGCACAAATCTCAAAAGCATACGGACTCAGCTGGTTTTATGTTAATGGCATCCTCTATGTTGCTAGCAATCAAGAAGTCAACCTCATCGTCAAGCCACTGCGTTATGTAAAAGCCGATGCGGCTCTTGCCATGCTTGGAACAAGTGGTTTTATTTCCTCTGATGGGCGTTTAGAAAAAATTAAAGACTCAGGGATGGTGACCATTTCAGGTATTCCAAAATATATCGAACTCACCACGCAGCTTCTTAACTCCATGGATAATGAAACTGCCTTTCACAACAATGGAGAAACTATTATTGAGGTTTTCCCTCTTAACAATGCATGGGCCTATGATGTTAATGTTGGTGGACCTGCTGGAGCTACAGTACGTGGAGTGGCCACAACACTAAGACAATTAATCTGGGGCTATGGGTTAAATAATGGCGTTGGAAATGGAACTGGTACTGGAAATACTGCCAATGGTGCACTCAATAAAATGGGACAACCCAACCAAATGTCTGCCCCTAATCAGACAACTGGTGTTCTTCCTCCGACTTCACAACAAGGACCTCAGGGAAGTGCTCCTCATAATAATAATCCAAATAATGGTGAGACAGCCGAAGGCGTACCTCCTTTTGGAGAAAGCCCCATGCTTCCTAAAAATGCAAGTGGTGGCCCTGGTTCTGATTGGACCTATGCCATGATAACAGCCGATGTCAGGCGCAATGCCGTCATCATCCGTGATATTCGAGCAAACATGGCGCTATATGAAACGGCCATACGCAAACTAGATGTGCCTGTGAGGATCATCGAAATTTCTGCAGCCATTGTTGATCTAGAACTAGGAGCTTCTCGCACCTTAGGCCTCAATAAAGTAGGTGTTAGTTCTGGAACATGGACCAGCGGTACCAATACCGTGACACTAGGTGGGGTAGCTCAATCCGCGCCACTTGCACCCGCATCCAATCTTGGACTTAGTGGTGTCTTTGGAACAGCCTCTGTCACCGCAGCCATCAATGCATTGAGTGCAGAGAATAAAGCTAAGGTGCTTTCGAGGCCAACTATTTTGACACTCGATAATTTTGGAGCCATGATCAACAACCAAGAAACGTTTTATGTCAATTCGGTCGGACAATATGTGAGCAATCTTTACAATGTGAGCGTTGGATTGAGCCTGCAAGTGGTTCCTCACGTCACCTTCCATCATGGAGAAACACGTATTTATCTCCAAGTCCAAATTCAAGATGGAAAATCCACTCCCCAATCAGCAGGTGCATTACCCACAGTAGATGAATCTCTCCTCACAACGCAGTCGGTGGTGCGTGAAGACCAGAGCTTACTTATTGGCGGACTCTATAAAAAAGTCAACCGCAAGGATGTAGGCGGTTACCCGTGGCTTTCTAAAATTCCTGTGGTGAGTTTTCTCTTTGGCGTTAAATCAAATGCTAAAGAAGTTGTGGAACGTATCTTTGTCATCACTCCTCGCATTGTCGAAGTCAACTCGAAGAATCTAGGAGATTACAGTGAATATTTTCAACCCTCGCCCACGGTCGAAAATGCCATTGAAACAGAAAAAACAGGAGATGTTTTAAGTTCCTTTGCTCCTCTGCCACCTCCTAAAAATACGGCAGTCTCAGTGATGAGCAGTGCTGCAACGACCACTAACTCCTCTAAGAACCCAACCAAGAAGCAAACAAAAAGTAGTGCAATCCCCTCCTCCCCTCCTCCTAAGAACCGACCTAAAACGCCAGCTTCACACAAAAGTGCGCCAGCTTCACACAAAAGTCTTTCCCTACCAGAATCCCTCTCGCTAGATGATGAGTCATAAGGAAACGGGATCAGTCTTAGAACAAGACTGATCCTTGATATGACACCTATTGTGTCTTTAGCTTTTTCTGCTGTTCGTTAAAATATTCTAAATCCGACTCCGTTGCATAATACGTATTAAAACCAATGTAGTAAACATTGAGTAAAATTCTAGCCCACGTAACTTGTCCTACACTACTTTGAATACCGGCAACACCGAGAGCCGTCAGCGCTTCTCCGACAAAATATTCCACAACAAATGCACTCCCCTCCGTTAGCATCATCGTACAGATCGTCCCCGTGATAATACAGGCTACGGTCCAACAATCTGCTTTATTAATCGAGACCGCACTAGTCTCACCTGTTTCAGCAGCGGCAACAACGAACATTAAAATAAAATTGACGATATTTCTCTGAAGCGTAAAAGGTTTTAGCAGATCATCTATCGGGACCCATGCACCTGTGCTATATCTCCTAATGAAGCTATCAAGCAATAGTTCCAGTGCATAGGATGTGATCTGTGCAACAGCCAAATTTCCAAGTTGTTGAGAAAACAACGAGGCACTCTCCTTTGGAATCAATATTCCTTCTGAAGAAGCAGAGTTTTGATTGTCAATATTTTCTTTAGCACAGACACGTAATCCGATGGTGTTACTTCTTGTCGATCCCTCAAAAGATTTATTACCTGCATTATGACTCAACAATTGGTCACTCGTTTCCTCATAGGAACCTCCTGCAGCAATAAAGAGGTTTCCGTCGTTTTTTGAAATCACATCACTTGTCCATTGCCTGACGTTGCCTCCCATATCATAGGTTCCGTAAGGACCTGGAGAATTTTTAAAAGCACCAACAGGAGTGGTCAAAATATAGCCATTTGAATTTGGTTGAGCGATATTTGCATTTGATTGAGCAATAAATTCCTCATTTGAAAATGAGTCTCTCAGATGGTACCAAGCATCTAAATAGCACTCTTGATATTTTGAATGACCTCTATTAGAAGCAAAATTAGCACCGGTAATAATACAGGAAGAATCATTTAATGCACTCATGAGCTTGACTCCTGGAGTTTGTTTAGGCAAACAATTCCCCTGAGTAGGATAGCTCCAATAGCTAGTAGTATTATTTTTGCCTACTTGATGATATGCAGCTTTATACCACTGATTGAGTGTTGGAATAAAATAACGTGCATTTGGCATGAGCTCACCATGTTTCCCATTAGTAAAATCATAGGCACCAGTTTCGGTAACAGCCAATGTCTGCTCGTTTAATTCATTAAAGAAAGGATAGCCATGATGAAGCCAATTGATATAGCGCTTGCAATCATCAATGCTAATTCCAGTCATGGGAAGGGATCCATAATAATGGCCACATTCGGTTCCCCAGCCTTTAGGAAAAATAAGCGTCACTTTTTCCTCGTAAATTTCTATATCATATTCATGTTGAATACGTTTTTTCACAATACCACTGATCTGCTGCATAGTAGAATTTTCGCCTTCAAACATCTCTTGGTGAAAAAGATGACGTGGGTCCTGTAAATTACCCTCCACGACATGAACAGCATTGAGAAAATTACTCCACTGCAACGTTGTTACATCATACTTGCCAATTTGAAAAGGTTCCAGAACAGACCCCAAGCCAGTTAGCGAATCAGCTTCGTTGTTACTATCGCCAATCGTTATCATTTCTGGTATCACGGAAAGAGAACCAGAAAATTCCTCTGCAATCACATCAATCTTTTTTGATGATGCCTTTACATGCAGAGGAATAGAAAAACTCATAATCAGCACAACAAGGATTTTAAATAAAATCGTATTGCTAGGATTGTAGAAAATAGTTTTTTGAAGCTTGTGAGCAGAAATAATGTTGCATTTTTCGTGCTTGATATCATGCCTTTTGAATTGCATCTTAAAGAATTGAGAGCTCATGTTATCTTGAGAAAGTGAATTGTGATTTTTACTCAGGCAGCGATACTTCTATAAAATCAACAGTACATGTAGTAGTCGATAGGAAGCAACTGCAACGAAAATACTAGTCTTCATCTAGCCAGCAGCTCTCCTAAGCTACTGAGGCAGAATTTCAAAAAACTCTGCCATGATCGGGTTCCTGTATTCGCTCTAATGACGAAAACGTCGAGACATGACATCCATCCATTGGCACGACATACAATGGCTATGATACTCAAAAGCTCGTTGAAGATTTCGCAATGAAGTATCAAAAAAATTACTCTGCATCACAGGAAATAGTTTTGCGATGCATGAAGTATGTTCTTGTGAAAACAAGAAAGCAAAAGAGCTTGGAGTTGTTGCAGCAGTCATGGCCAAAAACATCTCAGAAAAAAAAAGATCGGGTCAATGCTTTTTTTTTAAAAGACTCTTTTTTCTACTCTGCTTCTAAGGCCAAATAGCGTTTGACGCTTTGCGAAAGTAAAAATGGGGCTATCATTTCTGGGGTAATCTCCACAGGAGATTTCAACACACGATTAATCGCCTCTGCGAGAGAGGAGGGTTCACATTCACAGAGCCCTTGTGCTAAAGGCCCTTTAAGAATTTCCGAAGGACCAAAGGGACAATTTGTACTCACCACTTGGGTTCCGCAGGCAAGTGCTTCCACTAAAACATTGGGAAGACCCTCGTAATCAGAGCTCAAGACTAGTGCCTCTGAGGCACGCATGACGCAGTAAGGATTTTTTAAGAAACCAAGAAATATGATACGCTCATTGATCTGAAGCTTTCTAGCAAGCAACTCTAATGCTTCTTTTTCTTGGGGGCTTCCCGAGCCTAATAAAAGAAGCTTCCCTGGATAACTACTTAATTTCAAGGCTTCGAAAAGACGATCGTGGCGTTTCTGTTTGTTAAAACGACCGACATGAAGAATAAATTTTTCATGTTCAAAAGGAGATTTTTCTTCAGCCAAACGACGTACATAATCCAAATCCAGAGGATTGTAAATTGTCATGAGAGCCTTAGGTCTAATACCAATTGCTCTCACATCCTCTTGTAACGCCTCTGACACGGTGATTAATTTTCTTCCCTGATAGGTATTGATGAGCTGCTGACGTTTTCGCAAGCGTTGCCATCCATGCTTGTTTTCAAGCTCTCCTCGACTCAGAGCACAATGAAGACACATCCAGGAATCTTTTAAATAGCGTGAAGAGGCCACAATACGGTCCGTTTTGGGAAGATGTGAGAATGCAAGACGAATCCTCTTGTTCGCAAAATAAGTGGCAAGAAAAGCATCTAATGCACGTGCACGACGCCAAATCTCAGTTTGACGCCACGCAGGGCCGCGATAGTGATCTTCAAGAAGATGATACTCAACCCCGTGAGGAATGGAGTAAGCACACTCACGACGCAGGGAAATGAGTGTCACATGATGACCTTGTTGTGCGATAGTGCCAGCGAGCGTGAGAACAATGCGCTCAGCACCACCACCGGATAAACCATCAATTAAAAAAAGAATCGTTGGCTCTTGGTGGGTTGTGGCGACAGGCATTTTCTTAAGAAGGCAATGTCGTCTTGGCCAGCATTTCTTCGATTGCCTTAATGACATCACTAACAGGAATGGCAGAAAGATAGCGCTCGCTTGTTACCGTTTTTACATTATCTGGATCGAGCGAAGAGCCATAATCACTGGCTTTAAGAAGTCGACAGCGTGTTTTCCATGGATGCCATTCATTGACTTTACTTGGACCGAAAAGAGCAACCACATCTTTCTTTAGCGCTGCTGCCATATGCATAGGCACTGAATCCACGCCAATAAAAAGACGCGCTTGATCAATCACTGCTCCTAATTGCTTTAAGGTGAGTTGCCCGGCAAGAGAATAGACTCTAGGAACATGAATCTCTTGTAGAATTTTTCTTACCATTGCTTGTTCTAGCTCACTGGGTCCGGAAGTCAGTAAAATCGGCCAACCAAGAGAAGCAAAATGTTCAATGACCTTTGCGAAACGATCCTCCTCCCAGCACTTAAAAAACCACCGAGCACTTGGATGGATCAGCAGATAAGGTGTCGTAATTGCTATTTGTTGCAAACGTTTATGGATATATTTTCGATCCTCTGGATTAATGATCAAGCGACAATGATCAGCATGAGGATCCTGGTTCTCTACTTTAACTAAGGGAAGAGAGAGATGTGCGAGTGTTGCGAGATTTTGCTCGACGCTGTGGCGTGTATTACTTGGAAAGAGTGGCGTTAGCTTTAAAAAGCAGGTCTGCCAGAAAAAATAACGACGCTTGGGATAATCAATACCAATGGATTGTTGTGGTCTGAGAAATTTTGCAAGCAACGCTCCTTGCATTTGGTCCGAGAGATGAATCACACAGTCGTAACGCCGGCGGCGCAAGTCTAAAAAAAGCCTAAGATTCTTCTTCAATCGACTCCACTTTCTACCCGCGCGATGCCAGATAAAAACATCACGGACATCAGGATTGTCTTGAAGGATTTTTTCTGTCTCCTCATAGACAAGAAAATCAACCTGACATTCTGGAAAGCAAGCTTTTAACGTTCTGGCCACCGGTGTTGCCAGGAGAACATCACCATGATGCCTGAGCTTGATGAGTAGGACAGAAGAGGGTCGACCCATCTAGAGTAAACTATATGTCTTTAGAAGCTGCACTCTTTTCTCAATATCATTCTTGGTCACGGTCCGCAGGCGATCTGGCCCAAATGATTCTATGGCAAAGCTCGCCATAACACTTCCATAAACAACAGCCTGACGCAAAATATCAAAATTGATTCCCCCTTGTTGAACAGCAGCATCGCAGTGATCTGTCAAATAACCTGCTAATCCTCCCGCAAAAGCATCCCCTGCACCTGTAGGATCTTTAATCTCTTCGAGTGGAAATGAAGGGCAGGAAAAAAATTGATCTGGTCCAAAAAGGTAGCAACCATGCTCACCTTTTTTAATCGCAACGTATTTTGGCCCCATTGATCTTAAGATCTCTCCCGCCTTGACCAAGTTATTATCGCCTGTGAGCTCACGTGCTTCACTATCATTGATCGACAGCAGGTCAATGCGCGCCAAAAGCTTCATCAAATCGGGTCGTGCAATGTTGATCCATAAATTCATCGTATCGGCAATAACAAAACGTGGATCTTCGAGTTGATCGAGAACATGAAGTTGTAAATCAGGTCCAATATTAGAGAGTAAGATGAAGGGGAGCTTGCGATATGCTTCTGGGAGAACCGGAATAAAATCGGCAAAGACATTTAATTCGGTCAAGTGAGTTTTCCGATTGTTCATATTGTCGAAATACTCGCCTGACCAGCGGAATGTTTTTCCAGGAACAATTTGCAAACCGGTAAGATCAATATTGCGTTGCTTTAAATCTTCTAAATATTGCTTCGGAAAATCATCGCCAATAATGGCAACCATGCTTGGTCTAACAAAAAAAGATGCGCTAATCGTAGCGTAAGATGCAGTTCCTCCAAAGAGATCTTCATGTTCTTCAAATGGGGTTTTAACGGCATCAAGAGCCACAGAGCCAAGGATAAGTAACGACATATCCCTCTACCTTAACCATCTCATACTAATGGGTAAAGATTAGAATTTATTAAAAATCCCTCCTCTTCTCCTTCACGAGCTCTTCATAACTCAGGCTATAGCGTACAAAAACAGAAAATGCTGTTGCATAGGCAATCCAAAATCCAGGAAAGCCATCTAGGAATCCAGCTCTCAAGAAGTAACCACGAATAAAACGCCACAGAGGCCTGAACAGATTTGCTAGAAGGGACCATGTTTTTTTGTCTTGTTTTTGAAGAAACTCTTCGGCAAAAGGATGGATTTTTTTAATGTATGATTCGATCGAGGGAAACGAATAGTGCAATAAGTCACCTTTAAGATGGGTTACGGGCCCTGAAAGGAGAATGCTTTCATGAATAGGTTCAATCCAACGTCCTTCTTCGCGGCGAAAAAGACGTAATTTTTTGTCGGGATACCAGTCTCCATGACGAATCCAGCGGTTAAGGAACTTTGTGCATCGATTAAAAGTTGCTCCATGGAAACGATCACAATCTCCTGATGTAAAAAAAAGCACCAGATTTTTTTTTAATTCCACCGAGAGCTCCTCATCACAATCGAGCGAAAGAATCCAGGGCTCTGTCGCATATTGGAGCGCACGATTTTTTTGATCTCGGTAACCCAGCCATGATTGATGATATACCTGTGCACCAAACTCAGTAGCAACATCAAGCGTTAGATCACTTGATCCAGAATCAACTAAAATAATCTCCTTGGCATGATCCGCGATACTTGCAAGAGAGCGACGTAGATTTTTTTCTTCGTTGTAGGAGATAAGAACAATGGAAAGAGGAAGTTGCATAGCTTATTTCAGAAGCAATATTCTCATTTTTAAGAGATAAACTGCTACATAAAAGAAATTTACCATCATGTATACCTTTTTAAATAAAAAAAAGATTATGCGAATTCTCTAACAAAGAGCGTTTGATGCTCGTTATTATTTAAGTTTTTCTGAAAATATCAGAAGTAATTTTTTTATTTTTAAGTTTCTGAGTGAGCACAAAGGCTACTAACAATAAAAATGCAGCAAGCAGATAGATACTAGCACTCCATGATATAGCAATGCTCATACGTTGGATAGCGGTCCCTTTTCCTGAGTTACTAATAGCACCAAGAACCAAACCTCCCAAGGCACCACCAGACCATCCACAGGTATTCATTAATCCGACAATGGACCCTCTCAAATGAGGTTCTACATAGTCAAATTGAGAAGCAAAAATACCACCATCATATCCTCCTTTGCAAAAGCCAAAAAAAATCATCGCACAAAGAAGTAAAGGAATAGTGCCAACCATACCTACAGCCACAATAGCTCCTGCTCCTAAAAAAAGACTGATCATTTGAATGAAAACGCGAGCCCCATGAATTCTTACCGAAAGTTGATCGACCAATTTTCCTGTAAAAAGCACGCCAATAATACTCGCTATTTGCACTGTCATAACGGCAGAACAACCGGCATAAGTCAGGGTCATTGAAAATTTTTCATAAAGAAAAGTTGGCATCCATACCAAGAAAATCCCTGCTACAAAGTTGGCACTAATAAAGGCAAGTATCAAGAGGAGTACAATGGGACGTTGGTAAACACAAATGAAAACCTCTCTGACAGTTACTTTTTTTTCGGTAGAAATGATTTTTGGAGTTATATCATTCTTTTCAAAAAGATTGATTTTTTTTTCTGAATGGCCACGTGCCGGTTCTTTTAGAAAAAGAACAAGGAACAAGGAAAAGACAACCCCAATACTGCCAAAAAAATAGAAGCCATAACGCCATCCATAATATTGAGCAATCCATGCTCCAAAACAAGTGCCTACAATCGTCCCAAGGTAGACACCAGACTGATGAAAAGAAAGTGCTGTTGAGCGCGTCTCGTTACCGTGATAGTCAGCAATGAAAGAAGTAGAAGCTGGGAAATAAAAAACTTCTCCTAACCCTTCTAGAGCTCGAACTCCAACAAATTGCCAGAATTTTGAGCACCATCCAGTCGTCATAGTCACAAAACTCCAAAAACAACAACCTCCTAGAATCAACGATTTGCGTGACCAACGATCACACAAAATCCCTGCAAAAAAAGAAGCAGCCGCATAACACCACATAAAAGAAGAGCCAACAAGGCCAAGCTGGAGTTTTGAAAACCCAAATTCTTGTGCTAGTAAGGGGAAAACCGAAAAAATGACTTGCCGATCAGCATAGTTTAAAAAACAGATAGCCCAAAGCATCATCACAACAAACCAGCGATACTTAGGGGATGTGATAAAACTTTGTATTTCCACAGAAACGGCACATAATAATCTGGTTACTCGCCTGTTACAAGAGGAAAAATAAAAATCAACAACACTTTCTTGGCTGCAGAAGGTGGACAAGAATTCTATAGTCCAAAATCTGAACCTTCGTCTTATGGAAAGAGCCTGAGCTTAACTTAAAATACATCCTAACAGAAGAGCACTTGTAACCATTGGCAAAATGAAGTCCATCGATGCATCAAATTAATTGCTTATTCGTTGCGTACATAGTTGTTCAAAAAATTCTTTATGCTGATCGATCACGCTCAAGAAGGGCGTAACTGGCTTGTTTAAGTTCTGCCTTTTCCTCAACAGTAAGACTCTCTAATCCCATTTGACTGATTTTTTCAAGGAGTCGATCAATATTAATTGTGGGGGCAAGAGAAGGCCTTGATAATGCTCCATGTTGCTTTTGATCAGTAAAAACAGGCACAAAAGATGTTGTTGTCGAACATGCTTCTATAACGGAAGTACTCGAAGGAGTCGCAAGAGATGAGCGTGCAGAGAGACCTCCTGTTCGTTGTGAAAAAAAAGAAAGGCGTTGTAAAAATTTTAATAGATAAGAGTACACATCATCTGACAGTAAACTTCGATACCCCTGCGCTATCATAAAGAGAATAGCACCGAATGATTTGAATAAAAAAATCATCATGAAGGTAAATTGACGTGCTTCTAAAAATTGCAACGTTGCAAGCGTCACTAATGCAACCAACATCCAACGTGCTCTAATACCAAATAAAAATGGCAATTCTGGATAAATAGCCACAAAGGCGGCAAAGATCGCAAAATTCACCGATTGGCCTCCGCTCATTTTCTCTGAAATGCCTCCGAGGCTTACCAGTTGAAGTATGCATGAGCCTGTTAAAATAAGTCCACCGTAGAGCAAAGCGAATTTTTTATATCCCAGGAGGCGTTCTACTTCGCGGCCAAAGTAATAGAGCAGGAGCATATCAAGAGCGAACCAAATACTCGGAGGATTGACAAAGGCATAGGTCACAAGGCGCAAAACCTGACCCTGCCACACCGCATTACTGCTATAACACAACGCATTTGCCCATGAGGCATGACCTAGACTGATTAAAAGAACCGTGACCACCATGGCGAACAGATGGATTCCAATAAGCAATGTAACCAAGGTGACCGGAGAGCGACCAATAGAAAACAAAGGATGATGATTACGAGAAGAAGGCGAAAAATGGTTGAACATACTGCTAAATCAACTGGGCTAATAAACTGGGCTAATAAACTAAGTACTATGGAAGGTTCATCCAGAAATTTTTCTCGGAGGGTTGAAGTTTCAAGTTTATAAACAACGAAACTCATAGAGTCAGACTACAAAAACGATCTGGATGCTGGTCGCTCTTTGCAGCAGGTCTTATCATTCTGAAAAGCGCGTAGTCACAAGCCCTACGAATGCCTAAGTCGTTGACCTAGGTTGCGTCGCAGGACATTTTGTGTGATCGCGCATTGCTAATACTAAAAGTCTCTTATGATAATGCAAGCGCCTTTAGTAAGCGAGCATAATGCCCTATGAGTTAGGGTAACAAGCCTTCCTTGAACTAGGATATTTCATCCTAAAATGTGATCCATAATGATAAGGCTTGCCAACTCTAGCTCGAATATTTCAAACTAAACCGAATGCTTCATGCTGATCGTGACGAGGAGGCTGCAAAGGTAGGATGGATGCCACCGGCGGCCCAAGAGAGACCGCGAGGGAGACTAGCCAGAGTTTGCAGACTCTTTTTAGTCAGACCTTCAAAGGGTGCGACACACTCCGCAAAGCGAGTCAACGCAGACGAACATTTTAACGCCGAGCTATATGTGTACATACTGTTCCAGTCACAATGTGAGTCTAACACAACATCTATCTGTATTGCCTGTCTCCGCAGTAGATCAGTGTGAAATATTCGGGCTCAGCGCTAAGATTACAACTTTCTCACTTATTTTACTCAGCTACTCATAAAATCTTATGAAGACTCGCTTGAAGACACTCCTTATTTTTGGTGCTCCTGGCAGTGGTAAAGGCACCCAGGGTCGAATCCTTGGGGCCATTCCTGGTTTTTACCACTGTGCTTGTGGAGATATCTTTCGAAGCCTAGATGTAAAAAGCGAGCTAGGACGTGAATTTTTAAAATATTCGAGCACCGGAAAATTGCTTCCCGATGAAATGACCGTGCGGCTTTGGTCTAATTGGCTTGAAAACATCGTGGAGTCAGGTCTCTTTGAACCAAGTCGTGATTTTCTCGTTCTCGATGGAATTCCAAGAAATGTTGAGCAAGCCAAACTCATGAAAGACATGATTGACGTTCATCATATTTTCCATCTTTCATGTCCTAATCGTAAGCACTTAATCACACGCCTCAAAAATCGTGCCCTCAAAGAACATCGCTTCGATGATGCGAAGGAGGAAATTATTAGAAATAGGTTGTCGATTTATGAAGAAGAGTCAAAACCAATGCTTGACTACTACCATAACATTTCTAGACACGATATTGATGCTTCGCTTGCTCCAGTAACAGTCCTCCATCAGGTCCTTGATGGGATTGTCAATGAATTCATTCCTCATGCCTGAATTTGAAACTCTCCGAGCCTCTTCGCTCTACTGCCAGCGGTGTCAAAAAGCCATGCCCGTTCGAGAGCGACTCCTTCTAGTTCTTCCTCTTAAAGAAATCTATGATTATCTTTGCACGGGTTGTGCTTCTTCGCTTGGTCAAAGGGAAGTATCCCTTGGTGATTTAAAAATGACACGCAGAGCTCACCTATAGTCTAATGACTTTGACTATAAGAAAATAAACGAGCTCGTTTTTTCTTGTAACCTCCAGCCTTTTTTCTATGCGCATTCTTTTTGTAGGAACAAGTAATATTGGAGCGCAAGCGCTCCGTGCTATTGCACAAAAATATGAACTCGTCGGCTTACTCACACAACCTGATCGTCCTGTGGGTCGTCATCAGAGACTTCAATCTCCTGAACTCAAGCAAACATTTGAGGAGATTGCGCCTCACTTGCCCATTTTTCAACCAGAGAGCTTAAAAGATCCTTCTCTCATCAATATCCTTGGGGCATTACAACTCGATATCATAGTGACCATGGCTTACGGGAAAATCATCCCTTTATCGCTTCTAAGCTTACCTCGTCTTGCCTCTCTAAATATTCATGCCTCTCTCTTGCCTTGTCATCGTGGGGCTTCACCCATTCAAGCAGCTATTATGGCTGGAGATCAACAAAGCGGTATTACCATTATGTACATGGGAGAGGGACTGGATACGGGAGATATTTTACTAAAAAAAGAAATTTTAATAGCACCTCGTGAAACCACAGGAAGCTTGACGGCTCGCCTTGCAGAACTTGCTCCCAAGGCTCTCTTAGAATCATTAAAATTACTAGAAGAGGGTATTGCACCACGCGTTCCCCAGCGTCATGAAGAAGCTACAATCACTCATCGTATTGCCCATAGCAATGCGACTCTTCAGTGGTCAGAGTCTGCAGTCACATTAGAACGTTTCATTCGAGCTATGAACCCCAGGCCTGGAGCTCACGGAAAGATCACTCTTCCCTCAGGAAAAATAATCCAGTTAAAAATATTTTCTGCTCATGTACGATCCTTGATCGTTAAGAGCCCTGGGAGAGAAGAAGGAGCCTTGTTTCTCTCGGAACAAAAAGAAATGCTTCTTTGCTGTGGGCAGGGAGCACTGCTTTTAGAAGAGGTACAACCTGAAAGCCGAACCCGTATGCGCTTTGAAGACTTGATGCGA
>Ga0364867_10588_pt1 | contig 17460 bp, 19 predicted proteins | sample ExccelAu500001D4_3_FD_206915 | JGI IMG/M metagenome (GOLD analysis project Ga0364867, IMG submission 206915) | Enriched cells from Trout Bog Lake Hypolimnion, Wisconsin, USA - BchlTB.Aug13.5000.01.D4 | ecosystem: Environmental > Aquatic > Freshwater > Lake > Hypolimnion/Profundal zone | place...
ACACCGCCGCCGCCCGGCTGGTTTCATTGTCTGATGCTAAGTCCAGCAGCCGCTTACATTCGCTAAAAAGTAGCAAGCCGCTCTCCTTGGCATTTTCTTGAAAGGATTTTAGGGTGGTGCGACTCATGCGGGAATGAGGGTGAAATTCAAACCAAACCAGCGCGTGAGGGTTTCCGACACCGGCAAATGGGTGACATGGGCATCCCGGATATGCAGGCGGAGTGCCTGGGGCTGCCAGGAATAGACAGCGACCTCCGCTGCAGTTTTCATTTTAAGGCGGAGCGCGGGCACAATTTTTTTGCTGAACCGGGGCACATAACAAATGGCTGAATCTTCATCGCCAGCCCACAGAAACGGTTCTTCTGCATAGGGTAAAACTGAATCCAGTTTGGCGAGCTGAATGGCTGTCCACACCTGAGCGTGTTCTATTTCAAGTAGCAATCCAGGTTTTATCCGATTAGCGCGCAGATAAGCAAAGTCACCACCGAAGCCGGGTACTTTTTCGCCGTCTCGGTTAATGTAACCTTGAATGACTCGGCGGACGCGCTCTGCGCAAATATCTCGGCAAAGATTTTTTGCTGGTTGTTCTTCAGTTGATTCTGTGCTGGAAACAAGGATAAACCGGCGGTTTCCGCCGTCCTCCGCGTTAAGCTTCAAGACCGAGTGGGCGGTTGTTCCAGAACCAGCAAAAAAATCAAGGACAAGGTCGTTTTCACCTGTGCCAAGTCGAAGAATACGGTCAAGCAAACTAACTGGTTTAGGTGTCGTAAAAAGATCTGTTCCGATCTCAGCTCCAAGAATCTTGCTCAATTCTTGTTTTGAGTGGCGGGTGCTTCCAACTTCCTGCCATGTCCACAGAGTTTGAGGAACAACCCCGCTTCTTACTTCAGTCAAGAATCGTTTAATTCCTGGCCGATTATCTCCCGTTTTCCCCCACCAAATTCGGTTGTCTCGATCAAGCTCATCAAACTTTTTTTTACTTACGCGCCAATAGCTTCCTGCTGGCGGTCCATCAATAACTCGCCCTTTTTTTGTGGTAATTGAATAGCGACCCTCACTGTAAGGATTGCGGGCGGCCAAATCGCTGAGTAGCCACGGTCCACGAGGATCATTATCAGGGTTTTTATAGCGTGCCTCCATCTCTTGTGTCCGTGGTATTCTGTTTGGTCTCCAAGTTGCTTTGTTTAACGCAAATACCAGAACATATTCATGGTCGTCGCTAAAGTGCGTCGCTGTGTTTTTAGGCCCGTCGATCTTCTGCCAAATGCAGGTTGCAATAAAATTTGATCCCTTAAAAACCTTTTCCATCAGCAGTCGTAATGTTCCAATTTCATTGTCGTCAATTGAAACAAAAATCACACCGTCTTGCCGAAGAAGGTCTTTGGCAAGCATTTGATATTAACCGTCAAGTGGGCCGAAATTGAGTCAGTCTCAAACTACATCAGCTTCGCCTCCACCATTGCATCTCTATTGCTGGCGGTTGTCGCCATAGTATATTCATTTCTGTCAAATAATTCATTCACTTCATCGGTTTCTAAAATCGAAGTTGCTGCCGACTCCGTTCGTGAGGAAACCGAAAAGCTGAATATAACGATTAAGGCCTTTGATGGGGTAATGCGCCAGATACCGGAATCCATCAAGAGTGTGGAATCGAGACTGGCGGAAACAAATGATGCAATCAAGGCATCTGCGCAGCGGCCAGAGACGGGCATTCATCCGGAAAAGGAGTGGTCCTTAAAAATCATGAACTTCTTCCTTAGCGGAAGTTCATGGAATGGACTCAAGAGTATTTACATATGCAAATTATCATTTGATAAGAAACGGAAGTTTAATTTAAAATTGATTTGTGATGATCAAAAAACCCTGTCGCACGATTACGCATATGCCTACATTGTGGCGTCAACCTCCATTGGGTTTTTCAGCCACAATATTGATAATGAGCTCTTCGAAATCACCACATTTATGTCCGAGCTAGGGCCTGCACTGGATGAAAGAATCTCGTTTGTGTGCTCCGAGGGGAAAGTTGCACCAAAGAAGGTTTTGGAAGATGAAATATCGCGGATCAAACAGGCGTTTGAGCCCGTTTGATCAAAATTACTACGAGGTTAATCACCAAAGGCTGGCATTGATCAGAGCGGTGGGATGTGTCGATTCTTCTGCTGCTTGACCAGCCCTCCAGTTGCTGAAGTTATCTCCCCCTGACTTCCGCATTTAAAATCCCGTCAACAATTTATTTTGTAAATCTTTGTCGTCTCCTGTCAGGCAGAGTCAGGCAAGGTCAGGTAGGGTCAGGCACTGTCAGGCAGCGTGAAAAGCTGACCGAGGCCCGGAAAAATCCCGTGGTAGTGTCGGCGCGTGCCCGTCAACAGCACGCATCCTGATTACGACGCCAACCTCAACGCCTGGCAACGGGCGCGTGACGTCTTCGCTGGTGAGGACGCCGTCAAGGTGGCGGGCGAAAAGTATCTGCCCCGGTTGGATGCCCAAGATGACACGGAATATCGGGCTTACAAAAACCGGGCTTCATTCTTCAACGCCTCCGCCCGCACCGCTGATGGTTTCGTGGGCTTGATCTTTCGCCGCGATCCGGCTTTCAAATTACCCAATGGCAAGAACGGTGTCGGGGGGGCTCTTACCGGGTTCGTCGAGGATGCCGACATGCTCGGCACCACGTTGGCGGCTTTCTCCAAGAAACTTGTTTCCGAAATCATCAACGTCGGTCGTGCTGGCACCCTGATTGACTGGAATCAGGATGTTGAGCAACGGGCTTACGCCGTTGCCTACAAGGCGGAGGACATCATCAACTGGCACACGGAACGGGTGAATGGGCGGAATGTCCTCACGTTGCTGGTGCTGAAAGAAGTCGTTTCCGACAACCTGATTGATCCGTTTGAGCCGGAGACCGTGGAGCAATTGCGCGTGCTCAAGCTGGTGCCATCCACAACCACGCCAAATGCAGAAGACGGCTCGCGAGGACGCTCGCCCCACCTGAACCAAGGCCAACAGGAATGGCAATACGTCGTTGAAATCTGGCAGTTCCTGCCGGATGGCAACACGCCCAGCGGCACCAAGAGCCGAGGCAAGCGGCGCTGGAAACTGGTTGAAACCATCACGCCGCTGAGATTGGGCAAACCTCTGCCGCTGATCCCGTTTGTGTTTCATGGGCCGCGTCATTCGTTGCCGGACGTGGACAAGATTCCCTTGGACGACATCATCGCGGTCAATCTGGATCATTATCGGCTCAATGCCGACTACAAGCACGGGATGCACTTCACCGCGTTGCCGACGGCTTGGGTGAGCGGGTTTGACAAGAGTTCTTCGCTGCGCATCGGGTCCAGCACGGCTTGGGTTTCGGAGACGGTCGGGGCCACGGCGGGTTATCTGGAGTTTCATGGGCAGGGACTTTCCACCTTTGAGCGGGCCATGGACCGGGATGAACAGCTCATGGCGGTCCTCGGCACGCGGATGCTTGAATCCAAAAAGAAGGTGGGTGAAACCGCGGCGGCCATCGAGCTGCGGCAGAGCGGTGAGAACAGCATCTTGAACACGGTGTCGCTGAGCATCAGCTCTTCCCTGACGCAGGTGTTGCGCTGGGTTTATTGGTGGAATTCAACGGAGCCAATCCCGGATGACATCGGGCCGGACTTGGTGCTCGCGACGTTGAATACCGATTTCAGCATCACGGGAATGTCGCCGCAGGAGATCACGGCGTTGGTGGCGGCGTGGCAGGCCGGGGCCATCAGCCAGGCAACCCTGTTTGATTTGTTCCGGGCGGGCGAGGTCATCGCTCCGGGGCGAACAAATGAGGAGGAAGTGCGACTACTGGCGCAGGGAAAAACGGAAACACCAAAAAAGCCTGTTTTAGCCACAGATTTTCACAGATGAAACACAGATACACCTGATTTATGGCACTGAAAAACAAAATCAAATCGCGGGAGGAAATCCCGGCTGAACTACAACCCCACTACGTCGAGCAAGGCGGTGAATGGATTCTCGACCATGACGGCAAGGCCAAGCTGGAGGAGTTTCGCGCGAACAATATCGCCCTCACCAACCAACTGAAACGCTATGAAAACATTGATCCGGAGGCGGTCCGCCAGCTCATGGAGGACAAGCGCAAACTCGAAGAGACGGCCCAGCTCAAAGCTGGGGAAGTGGAAAAGGTCCTGGCATCGCGGCTCAAAGCGGAGTTGGACAAGGTCCACGCGCCGGTGGTCGCAGAGCGGGACGCCCTGAACAGCCGCCTAGCGGCCATTCAAATTGATCAGGCGGTTGTGACCGAGGCGACCAAGCGCGGGCTGCGATCCACGGCCTTGCCGGACATCACGGCCCGTGCCCGGCAGACGTTCCGGCTGGTGGATGGCGCGCCGCAGGCGTTTGACGGGCAATCCGCCCGCATGGGCAAGGACGGCACGGCCCCGATGACTTTGGCTGAATGGGTGGATGCGTTGGTGTCCGATGCACCGCACTTGTTCGAGGCAAACGCTGGCGGCGGTGCCGCTGGCTCTGGTAGCGGTGCCGCCGGTGCGAGGTCCGTGAAGAATCCGTTCCGCAAGGAATCGTTCAATCTCACGGAGCAAATGAGAATTCAAAAAAATGATCCCGCCATGGCGGCCCGTTTGAAAGCCGCCGCCTGAGGCACTAGCGTGCCGGCCAATGCGCTGGCGCGCGGAAAGAAAGAAATACTATGGCAAAGACTCAATTGGCAGACATTATCGTACCGGCGCAATTCGCCGGTTACGTCCTTCAACGCACGGCGGAGAAATCCGACCTGTTCCAATCCGGCATTGTGACGCGCAATCCGGATTACGACACCCGCGCCGCTCAGGGTGGCACGCAGGTCAACATGCCCCATTGGAATGACCTGACGGGCAACCGTCAGCCCCTGAGCGATTCCGCTCCCTTGATCCCGGCCAAGCTGGTGGCAGATCAGGACATCGCCCGCATCCAGAACGACGGCAACGCCTGGTCTTGGAATCATCTGGCGACACAAGTTGCCGGTGACGATCCGGCCTTGGCTCTGGCGGATTTCATCGCGGATTACTGGAATCGCCAAAATCAATACATGCTCATCAGCTCGCTCAAGGGCGTGTTCTCGGCGGCGAGCATGGCGGGCAATCTGTTGGCGATTCATTCGGAGAGCGTCGCCGCGCAGACGAGTTCCACCAAGCTGAACGGCGCGACGTTCGTGGACGCCACCCAGCGCCTCGGCGACCGCGGCGACCGGCTGGTGGCCGTGGCGATGCACTCGGCCACGGAAGCAGCCCTGCGCAAGCAGGATCTGATTGACTTCATTCCCGACAGCCAGGGCGAGACGCAAATCCGCACGTTTCAGGGTCGTCGTGTGATTGTGGATGACGGCTGCCCTTCGCGTGTCGGCACGACGGACGGGCTGGTTTACACGACTTACCTGTTCGGCAGTGGCGCGTTCGGGATGGGGTTCGCCGATCTGAACGGTGCGCCGGTGGAGGGCGGTCACGGCACGGAGGGTTGCGAAATGGCCCGTGACGCTCTGAACAGCGACACGTTCCTGGTAAACCGGCGACGGTTCATCCTGCATCCGCGCGGGGTGAAGTTCACCAGCGCGAGTGTAGCCGGAGCCAACCCGACGAATGCCGAACTGGAAGCGGCCGCCAACTGGGTGCGGGTCTGGGAAAGCAAGAATGTCCCGGTCGTGGCTGTGACGCACAACCTTTAACCGCCAAGTCGCCAAGGACGCCAAGTTTTTGAGCCTGGCGTCCTTGGTGGCAAACCACTTCAAAAAAATTATGGGCAAACTGATTCCTCGGAGTTTTGAGCGGATTCGCTCGGGTGAACAAATCGTGCCGCCGACTTTTGTCAATGTGGCTGCGGCCATTGCGGCGGGTTGGACGGCGGCAAAATATCCCTATCGCACCATCATCCTGACGGCGGGCGGCACGGGCGGCGTGCTGTGCGAAGCCATTAGCGATGGCACAAATTGGCGTCAGATCGCCATCGGGGCAAATGCCATTTGAGCGCGAATGCACCTGATATTATGAGCAAACTCTATCCCATTATCCGGCGGCAGCGGCGGTCACTGGTGACCGATGCTCCGCCGGTCAATAGCAGTGAAAGCCCTCGTCCAGCGAGTAAAATGGATGAAACTGAAATCGTGGCCACGCTTTCGATGCCGACTATCGTTTCGCCGTCTGTGACCACTGTTCCGCCTCAGGTTCCGCTGTCCCTTCTGCTGTCTGATACGGCGGAGGTGGTATCGCAGCGCGTTGTTCCGCCCACCAAGCCGAAGCGAACCAAAACCAAAGATGCGACTGATCCTTCCAGCTTCCCGACGTCGTAATGCCCCATGGACGCCGCTGCAACGGCGCACTTGGCTGGCGGAGCAACGGCGACGTCACCGCGTGGCGCTGCATTCTGTGGCGGCGCCCGCGGTGCCGTTACCCACGGCATTGGCCGGTTATTGGCGACTCGACGAAGCTGCCAATACCGTTCGCGCCAACGCGGTTCCCGGCGGTCCCGGCCTCACTGAATGGGCCTATTATGGCAACACTCCCACGATCAACCAGACAACGGGCAAGATTGGGAATGCGGCGGCCTTTCTGGACGGCGTGAATTGGGGGTTGCGAGCAGCGGCCTATTCCGGTTGTGATGCGGCGGCGGATTTCAGCCTGTCGTGCTGGTACCGGTTCACGAGGCATTTCTCCAACAAAACTCAAAGCCTTTTCAACCTTGGCCAGAATCATTGGCTCACCATTCTGTCGCAGGATGATGCAATTCAATTCGCTGTCGGCATCAATCCCAGTGGCAATAACCTGGTGCAAACCGTCAATCACAGCCTGATTGAAGGACTCTGGACACATGTTGTGGCCGTGAAGTCGAGCGCGACCTTGCAGCTCTATCTGAACGGCGTGCTGATTGTGTCCGGCCCGATCACGGGCACGGTGCGAACGGAGGTGCTGCCGGATCTGCGATTGGGCTGCGGCCCGACGGGTTATTCGTTGTATGGCGCGATGGATGAATTTGGCCTCTGGCAGCGGGCGCTGACAGCGGCGGACGTGGTCCGCCTATATAACAACGGCAGCGGACTGGCTTACGAATTGTTCTGAACTTCTCAAAATTATGGATCCCATTGCTATCAAACCCAAAACCATCGAACTGCAACCGGCCCGCACGGCCCTCGTGGACCGCCTGAGCTGGCGCACCAGCGACGACACGTTCAGCCGCAGGCTGACGGTCGTGGTCAACGAACTCACCGCCTTTGAAGTCGCCGGGGCGGATTACGACGCCCTCGGCGCCTGGACCGACGACAGCATCAAAGGCCTGATTCTAGCCCGATACGGCCTCGAAGTGGCGAACTGATATGGCACTCACGCTCATCAAGGAAACCGGTGCCGGTTTGGCTGATGCCAACAGCTACGCCGACGTGGCCGACGGCAACGCCTATCACGACGCGCATCTTTACGCCTCGGCCTGGACGGCTGCCAGCGACGATCAGAAGGCCATCGCTCTGGTGATGGCGAGCCGCTTGATCGACGCGGAATATCAGTTCCTCGGCACGCGGACGAACGTCGTTCAGGGCCTGCAATGGCCCAGGGCGAAGTGTTCGGAGCCGGACAACATCCATGTGCCGCTGGCCGTGCTGCTGCCCATCCCGTCGGATTATGTTCGTTACGACAGCGTGCCCAAGGCCGTGGTGCAGGCCACCTGCGAAATGGCGCGCGAACTTCTGATCACTGATCGCACCGCGGCCCCGATTGGCGAGGGCCTGAAATCTTTCAATGACTCAGGCAAACAGACGTCCTACGACAAGACCGACCGCAGGCCGGTGCTGTCACAGGTCGCGCAGGTGATGCTTGTCAAATACGGTTCGCAAATCAGCGCCAAGAGCGGGCCGGTCAGGCTCCAAAGGGCTTAGCCACAGATTTCCACAGATGAAACACAGATAAAAACACCCAATCATGACTGAACGAATTCACCATCATTTAAGACAGGTCCGGTTCACGCCGGAAATCACCCTGGGGAACGTGCTGCAGCTGCTGTCCATTGGGGCGGCGGTCATCGGGCTGTGGTTCAACATGGACAAGCGGATTACCGCCGTTGAGTTCCATGAGAATTATGCCGTCGAGGAACGGCGGGACATGAAACACAGCCTGAGCACCCTGACGGAAAATCAAGCCGTGATGGCCCGGACGGTGGACCGCATGAGCATTTTGTTTGAGCAACGCAACCGGAACGAGGGAGGGAAATAGCATGAAAATGAATTGGCCTATGGCGGGCGCATTGGCGGCGTCCCTGACGCTGGCCGGTTGCGGCACGGCACCGCTCAAGGGTGGCAAGGCCACGACCAGCCAGTCGGCTGGACACATCACCCAAACCGTGGCTCAAAGCGAGAATCCCGCCGCGGTGTCCAAGCAGGATCAGGAGACGGTCAGGACGAAGTCCTACACCGTGCCGGCGGGCTCGCAGCTGATTGAATCGCATGTCGCGCCTGCGACCGAGGGCGGAGCGCCCATAACGAATGCCACGACCATGGTAATCAGCGCGCCGATGTCTGTGACCGAGCATGAGGAGACGCGAGCCAAGACCGAACTTGGCGCGGCGCAGAAGGACACGGCGCGCGAACTGAGCGCGAAGCTGGCGAGCCTCAAGGGCATTGTGTGGGTGGGCGTGGCCATGTTCCTGTTCGGCCTGGGTTCGCTGTTTTATCCGCCGTTGAAGCTACTGGTGGGCAGCGTGACCACCAGTGCGGCAATCTGCGCCGGCGGTCTAGCCCTGATGGTCTTACCGACGCTCATCGTGGGGAATGAACTTCTGATTTTGGCCGGCGTCGCTGCGTCAGTCGGCCTGTGGTTTTTGGCGCATCGTCACGGCCAGTTGCGCGGCCTGGTTGAAGCCAGTGAAAACACCGTAACGAAGCTGGAGGAAAAAATATGAGCGACGAAGTGATTCATTCCGCATTGACTGCCTGGGCAACCAAAGACCTCCCTGCCCGCTTGCTGGCCAGCCAGGTGGCAAAACTTCTTAACTGCACCGCTGATGACGTCGCCATTTTGGCAAGCGCCGGTAAGCTGCACCCCTTGGGCAAGCCTCGTCCCAACGCGGTGAAATATTTCAGCACCGTGGAATTGATCGCCCTGTTGGCGGATCGGGAATGGCTGGATGAGGCGACCAAAACCATCGGCCAGTTCTGGCGGCGAAAAAACGCTCGGCGGAACGATGTTGCTTCAGCGCAATAGAAGAGATTTAAGGTTTTCAAATAGCCTTGCGATTTTGCAGGTCATGCACTTTGCGGTTTTAAATTGCCGAAAAGACGCACTAGCAGATAGACTGCACGGATGGTTGCTCATCAAGCTGCAGCAGAATACATTGCCGACACATCCGCAAAAGGTCGTGTGCGCAATGGGCCTATTTCTGATTGGATCATTCCAACTGTTTTTGAAGAAAACATCAAACCTGAAAGCGGTGCGCAAGTCACATGTCTTTTGATTGACAATCAGATTAATGCTGAGCGACAAGAGCTCTTTGTCCGCCAGGTTATCCGGCTCGAAACAATGGAGGCGGTTCAACATTGGTCGCAATGGCGTCTGCAATTTGAACCAAAAAGGCAATTAATTACCCTTCATTCCCTGAAAATCAGGCGTGGCCAAAGTGAGATTAACCAGTCCAATTTAGATAAGGCACATTTTTTGCAACGAGAGGAAGGGCTTGAACATTTCGTCATCCATGGATGGTTTACTTTGTTGATGATTCTAGAAGACGTCCGCCCTGGTGACATTTTGGAATATGCATACACCATTGAAAGCTCATCTGAAATATTCCCAAATCTTGGTGGACATTTTTTCACATTGCCGCAAGGAATGACAGTAGGTCAATATAACTTTGCCGTCCAATTTGCAGATGTGCGGCAGAGAAAATGGAAATCCTCATCCGATGAATTAGTTCCCGTAGAAAGACATGAAAACGGCATAACATTTTTGAAATGGCGCGGTAAAAACATTGTCACGCCAAAGCAGGAAGTAAACACCCCGTCATGGCATATTGGCTATTTCTGGATTCAGGTTTCTGATTTTACAGATTGGCAGACCATTGCTACTGGTATTTCAAGAATGTGGGTTGCGGAAACTAATGACTCGACTATTGCGGAACTTGCAAAAGAAATTGAAAGTAAAGAGGCCAGCCTGCATGGCCGTATTGAACGTGCCGTCCGACTTGTTCAGGACGAATGTCGTTACTTGAGTGTAAATATAGAATTTGGGGGGCAGATTCCAACACCGCCGAGTGTGGTCGCGCTGCGCCGTTACGGTGACTGTAAAGATCTTTGTTTTTTGCTGGCAAATCTTTTAAGGAAAATGGGCGTTCGCGCACAGCCTGTGTTGGTAAATACATTTTTACGCCAATCTATAAAAGATTTTCTACCCTCGCCGACATTGTTCAACCACGTCATCGTTGAATTGGATATAGATGGTGATCGACGCTGGATTGACGCTACTTTTAAACAACAAGGTGGTGGGGTTTTTAGTCGTTATATTCCTGCATACGATTGCGGGTTGCCGGTAGATGCGACTGCAACTAGCTTGATAGAGTCGCCAAAGATAGAAATATCTAACCTCTTTGATTTGCATGAGCATATATTGCTTGATACGCAAAACGGGCCATCTTTGATGGCAGTCACTCTGCAAACAGAAGGGAATCAAGCCGATTTACACCGTGCTCAATTCAACACGTTGGGATTGGAAGAATTAGGCAAGCAGCGGTTGGCAGCCATGATTAATCGCAATCGTAGTGCCAAGCGCATCGGAGCACTCAAATGTCAAGATGACCGTGATGCCAATGTTTTTGTACTGACCGAAGTGTTCGAGATGGAATTTATATTGGGAAAGCATGCCAATCCAGAACTGCGCGTCTTCCATTTACCAGGTGCCTGGGTAAGCACCGTTCTGCAGATGCCGCCAAAGGGTCAGCGTAACAACCCTTTTCTGCTGCCATTTCCCTGCGCTATCAATTACGTGACGGATGTAGACAATCAGGGGATCAAGAATTTACGATTAGACGAAAACCAAACCGACGACTGCACCGATTTTGCCGTCATCAGTCGCACCGATAGGGTTGGCTATGGTCATTTAACCATGCGCTTGGCATTGCAAACGAAGGCAGATTCCGTGCCTGCTGATTTAATTGATGAACATATCACTTTTTTGGAAAATGCGGCTACAATTTGCAACCGTATATTGAACCTTTCTCCAACACAAAAACGTCCCGAGACGCCAGATGGTTTTGGAAATCTGCCCGTATCGATTCAACCTCGGCCTTTATTCTCCGCTGAAAGTAAAGCACCTTCGGATTCTATTTCTCCGGTCATTCGCAAAGCTAGTTTCATAGGAAATATTCAAGAAAACCGAAAAATTAGTTGGACTCTGTTCGTTTTGCTTTTGTGGTTTGTGATGATGCTTTCTAAAGGATGCCCTAATAGTTCATACCACTAAAACTAAAAGCATATTGCATAACGGTTTTGAAGTTGTCCCGTAGGCTGAAAACATTGCCAAATAGGCAAAATTCTTAGCAACCTAACGGGAACCCGGGACACAATTCATGCTTTTAATTGCCAAAAGCGCACGTCAACTCGTCAAAAAACCTTCAACGAAACCTTCAACGATTTCTTCAATAATCGTGTTAAATCCGTGTGTGTGGCGGGATAAACCGGATGGTGGGCGGATAGTTCCAAAAACCGCTTGAAGGCCTGTAAAATAAGGGTTAAAATGGCCTTGTAAATCAGGGTATGCAGGCTGGTTACCGGAGAAGGCCCCGCCCGATTCCGACCCTCGCCTCCAGCCCAATTCATTGGTGTTTTCTGGAGAAAACCCGGCCCGGATCCCCAAAAACGGCCATTTGCCAGCGATTTTGCCAGCAAGACCGGATTTCTCCTTGACGCCGGCGTTATGCGTCACGGAAACCGCGTATTGCATCCCCTGCGCGTTAGGCACGACCGTTCACTCCAAGCTAGACTCATGACAAATGGAAATTGTTGTGAATCACCAGTACCGCCTTTATCAGCGCAAGAATGGCCGCTTCTACGCCCACAACGGGCAAACCGGCAAGCAGATGTCCCTCAAAACCAAGGACCGCCAGGCAGCGCAGCTGCTCCTAACCGCCCTGAACGAAGGAACCGTGACGCCCAGGTCAGCCGGGAAGTCGGCTTGGCTTACCTGTCGTGTTCCGATCCCGAGGCACGCAAACGCACCTGGGCGTGGGTGTTTGCGCAAAATCGGTGCGCCGGGGAATAGAACCCGCTTGCCATTGCGCGCTTCACTGGCGGCCGACCTTGAGCCACTGGCGGAGTCCGGTGCGGAAAAATTCATCGGTGAAATCCTCACTCCACAAGGTGGAGCAGGCCACGCCCGCTTTGGTGAGCGATCCGTTGAGGTTCAGCATGCCGACAAGTCCGGGCCACTGGACGCTCCAGTTGGCGACGGTGAGAATAGGCCCGCGATGCGTCGTCAACCCGGCGAGAACATGATGCGAATATTGCCAGACCGCCTCGGCAACGATGATCGGTGCGTCGGCGTCCAGGTTGCGAAACACTTCGATGCCCTCGCGCTGGCTGGCGATAAAACCGTGCTTTTCCTTCGGTTTAAAGGGATGGGCGCGGACAACGGTGTACCCCTCGACCGCCAGTGCGGCGGCCAGCGCTTTTTCCATCGCGGCCTGAGCGGGCCAGCATTGTTGATTGACGGACAGACGCAAGTCACCGCTGGAAATCAGATGGACGTGTTTGGCTTTGAGTGACGGGATTTTTTTCATGGTCGTTCCAAATTTGGACTGGGATATTTTGGTTTATGCATTCGCCGGCCGCCTTATGTAATGACAGCGAAATCCGGCAGATAGTGATGATTGTGCATCTGAAAACGAGGGTCGGAAATCATTTCACAATTGGCTTTTTTCGAGCTTTTGCCAGATCGCGACGCAAAGGGCGATAAAGGCAAAACACGCCAGCAGAATGACAAAACCGATGCGCATGCCGCCCCTGTCGGCGATCCCGGCCCTTTGACATCGCCGAGGGTGAACGTGGTGCCGGCCTTGATTCGCACCGACGGCGACACTTTCCATCCCAGCCCCAGCTCGCGCGCCGCCCCGGCGCCGGTGCCGTTGGTGGCCATGCCGCCGCCGCCCTTTTCGCCGGTGACATTTTCCGCGCTAAGCGAACGGGGCTTGGCTTTGGAAACCCGCGAGAGATTGCCGAGACTGATGTCCAGACCGTTGAAACCGGCGGGGCACAGTTGCGGACCCCTTGCCAGCGCCGCGACCACCGCAAAAAGAATCGTTATCACGTTGTCCCTCATGCTAGAAATGATTATACGCGTTGGACTGAGGCTGGGAATTGGGTTTGAACTGAGGCCGCTTTCAGCGAGGCTTTTTGAGAATGTCTCAGGGTTGGCATAGGGGGATCGGATTTAACTAGGATACAAACCAAGCCTAACACGCCCTAAATCTGCCGTCATTGAGGGATCGCGTTTATTTATTAATGTTTTGCGCCTCCTGACATAATTGGTGCCTTCGAGGGAAGCCGCCCTCGCGTCCGGTTTATTTGCCACCGCTGGTGATCATCGCCCGTCGCTCCGCCGATGTGCTGGCCATGGACGATAAAAGACTGGCCAAAGACCTGCGCTACTTGAGAAATCACGCCTTCGGCGACCTTTCGATTGACGAGGTCGCGCAGGCAGCCGGGATGGCACGGCGTGTTTTTGAGCGTCGCTTTTCCGCGCAAATGAGGCGCGCCCCCAATGCCGAGATTTTGCGGCTACGACAGGAACGCGCCAAACGACTATTGACGGACACCGGGGGGAGTCTGGCTGAAATTGCCGAACGAACCGGCTTTAAACATGCTGAATACTTTCACGCGGTATTCACCAAAAAAACGGGCTCACTCCCGGAAAATATCGCCTCGCTCAAAAAGCACAGAGTTTCCCGATCACTCTACTTAAATTCTCCCAAAATATGTAGGACCTACTGTAAAAGAATGCGCTCATTGAGGAGGCGAATAACAAGGTAATGGCTCAGGGCTTACTGGCATCATAGGCCAGCAAGGCTTCCATCAGGTAGTAGTCGCCCCAGATTAGGCTGGTGTTGGTCAGGCGATGGTTGGGATCGGTATGGTAGTTTCGAGCTTGGTAAACTAAAGCGCTGGCCTTGTCGGCCGAGTCGGAAAAGTACGGTTTGCTCGTGATGGCGGCCAGCGATTCGATGGCTGCTTTGCTGAACCTGGCTTTCACCGCAGCGTCGTCACAGACGCGACTGATGCGGAAAAATGCGCAAGTTGCGATGGCCGCGGCGCTGGAGTCCTTGAATTCCAGGGCGGTCAGGTCGCTGTTGAAATCCGCGGGTGGAACGTGGTCGGCGGGCAGATGGGCGAGGTAGTAATCAGCAGCCTTAATGGATTGATCGAGGTACTTCTTGTCATGGGTCGCTTCATACATGTAGGCAAAACCGTAGATGGCCCAGGTCTGCCCCCGGGACCAGCAACTCTCATCGGCCTTACCTTGACTGGTGCGCTTCCGCTTGACGGCGCCGGTTGTCGGGTCAAATTCAACCACATGGTAAGTGCTGTTGTCGGGGCGGAAGAATTCGACCATGGCGCGATTGGCGTGCGAGATGGCGATCTTGGCCAGGTCCGCCGAACTTCCGTCGTTGGCGGCAGAGCCACCGTTGTTGGCTGCCCACATCAACAATTCCAGATTCATCATGTTATCAATGATCACCCTGTAATTGGTCATGTCAGTGACCTTGCCCCAGGAACGGATCATGCCGACTGAGGAAAGAAAACGGCTCGATAAAGATTTCGCGGATTGCAGCAGCACGTCCTTATACCGTGGTTCCCTCGTCAGCCGGTAACCATGGCCGAAACAATCGAACATCATGAATCCCAGATCATGATGGGAGGTGTTGAACTGTTCCTGGGTCATGCTGGTGGTCCAGAGATCCGCGCGTTGTTTCCACACGGTCTGATCTGCCCAATGATGGCGCTCAGCAAATTCGTAAACGTACCACATAGCGCCGGGATAAAATCCGGCGACCCAATCCTTCGCAGGAACGGTTGACCACTCCGCACCTTTGGCTTCATTGGGGAAGGCGGTTTTGTCGGCATGACTTTGATCAAACGCCGCAAGTTTTTTTGCGATCAGTGAAACGGATTTATCAACGTCGATTTCACCCGCTTCAATGGGAGCTAAAAAAATACTCCAGCGCAAAACGAGGATCAAAACAACTAAGAACAGATTAGTTTTCATGAGAAATATTACCAAGCACCGGACAATAGGCAGTCTTTTTTTACAGATTACCCCGCTTAGGGATTCAGGAGGCGATAGAACCTCTGTGAATTAGTGGGCATAACAGCATAGGGTGCGGTGGCAGCGAAGTTCGTCACCCACGGACCGGTAACGGCAGGAGCCTCCAACAGCAAGCCATCGCCAGACCAACCTAACTGCGAAATCATGCCACCAGCCTGTGAGACAGATTGTACGGCCAATCGATTGGTCGAACTGACACTGCCTAATGTGCCGACCACAGCCAGATCCAGATTATTTCCAAGCGCTTCGCCAAGCCCCTTGTCTTCATAAGCTGAAAAGCCATATCCATAAAGCCGGAAGGTGATGGTGTTGGTTTTATTTTGCAGGTCAAGAACGCCGGACAACGCTACGGTGTTGGTAGTGCCTGCCCAATAGCTGCTAATGGCGTTATTCGTGTTAAGCGCCACGCCGCCGCTGGCAAATCCGTTGGTGCTGAATTCCAATACAACGGTCGCCGTGGCATGCACGCCCTGCTGATAAACCGTGTAGGCTACCGACGCGATCGAAAATCGCTTACCACTGACTGGGGTCACGTCAAACTGGAAATAACTGCCGTCGCTCACCGCTTTTGTCAGATTTGTGTCGGTCCAGCTATTTTGGGAATTCATATTCATCGCACCATAACCAGCATACGATTGAAGCGAGGCTGTCGGGGAACCACTGCCACGGCTGAGGGTGCCGGGCTGCATACCATAGGCCGTCGTGGTGGAAGAAACGGAAGCCACATTGCCGTCGCTGGCGGCATGCCCTCCCGCTGCCAAAAAATCCCAGGCGAGCAGGTTCCGGAGCTGACCCGGCGCCACCGGAGTCACATTCAGCTCGTTGGAAATCAGGCTGTAGCCAACCGCGTTGGTGGCCACAACGGATACATAATAGGTCACGCCATTAACGAGGTTCGGAATTGTGAAATTGGTCACATTCCCCACCACTAGCGGCACACCATAGACCCGGGGAGCCGTACCGCAGTAAACTAGATAGCCCTGCGCGGCAGGACCGCCCGCTCCGGAAGTCCACAACAGGTTAAACGACCCGTTGCCTTCGTTGGCGGCAATGAGAACCGGCGCGCCAGGTCCGGCGGTTTGGGAGACCGTCAGGTTGGTAACGGCAAACGCGCCATTGGTCGAGCGGAGCTTAAGGGCGTGCAGACCGGCTGCCAGAAAATTGGTTACCGCAGTGCCGGGACTGATGACCGTGCCATCGGCCTCCAAAATCGCGCCAGCACCTGACTGACAACCCGGGGTGATCACATAATTACCGCTCGCCGGCACGAGCACATTCCAGTAGAACCAACCGCCCGCCCCGCTAATCCCGCCGGTGCCCGGGTTGGCATTCTGATACCATTTATTATTGGCAGGCGTCAGCACAGCCGGAACATGAAGACCGTTGATGGCGGTCGGCGGCAACACAGCGTTGAACGTGTCCAGGGCCTGCACCAATGGATAAACGGCGGCACATCCAATATGCCTGGCGTATTGTTGGCATTTTCAACGATGGCTCCCGTGGAAATGGCGTTGGAACTCAAAACCACGGAAACCGGGCCTTCCAAGGAAGTGCCGCTCAAATTGAGCGAGGTTATCATCGTGGCGACATAATCGAGTCCGTTCGATGTTATGCCGTCAGCCTGCCCACTGGCGCCAACGGTGGAGGTCACCGTCATCGGCCCGGTGAGATTGATGGTTTCAATGCTCGAATCGGGATGTTGCAAAATCAGTTGCACCGCGACGTTGGGAAAGGAATCGTTCACCGGATTGGTCGCCGGATTGACCGTGACCGTGAAGCTGCAAGTATTGGTGCCGTTGGCGTCGTAGGCGGTGCTGGTTACGGCGGTGGTGCCAATGGGGAAGGTGCTGCCCGACGGGGGAGTAGAGATGATGCTGGGGATGCCGCCGCAGGAATCGCTGGCGGTCACGGTGAAGAATACGTTGGTCGGGGTACTGGCCGTCACCACAATGTTCGATGGGCAATAAATGGAGCTGACGCAATTGGACTGGACCACTGTCACCGTGAAACTGCAATAGGTGCTGGTACAGTTGTTTGTGGCTGTGGCGGTTACGGTCGTAGTGCCAATCGGGAAGATGCTCCCGGTGGGTGGATTGACTGTGAGCGATGCGGAGCCACAGGGGCCGCCGCCCCCGCTGGC
>Ga0364867_10591_pt1 | contig 17410 bp, 13 predicted proteins | sample ExccelAu500001D4_3_FD_206915 | JGI IMG/M metagenome (GOLD analysis project Ga0364867, IMG submission 206915) | Enriched cells from Trout Bog Lake Hypolimnion, Wisconsin, USA - BchlTB.Aug13.5000.01.D4 | ecosystem: Environmental > Aquatic > Freshwater > Lake > Hypolimnion/Profundal zone | place...
CAATTCATCAACGGGATTCTCGATAAACTGATTGCCGACCTGAAAGATCAGGGCCGGATAAAAAAAACAGGCAGGGGGCTGATCCAATAGTTTCTGCAACAGTATAAAATATTTTCACCCGGCTTTCGTTTGATATGTAAATTACTTTTCATCGTGCTTCATCCTATACGCTTCTTTTCCGTTCTCATACTTTTAATTACTGTGGAATTGAGCCCCATCTATTCCCAGAGCGGGAGTTCAGGCACTTATGAATTCCTTAACCTGACCAATTCGGCCAGGATTGCGTCGATAGGAGGGAATTTCCTTCCTGTCAGGGACAACGATGTAACCATCGCCCTGGCTAATCCTTCGGTTATTACACCGGCGATGAATAATAACTTCGCATTCAGTTTTGTCAATTACATGGCTGCAAACTATGGTTTTGCAATGTTCGCGCATTCTTTCAGCAATGCCGGGAATTTCGCAGCAGCCCTGCAGTTTGTTTCATATGGCAGCTTTACTCAGGCTGATGCTGCAGGCAACATCACCGGAACCTTTACCGCTTCCGAATATGCCCTGAACATTGGATGGGGCAGACCCCTGAGCCCGAATTTCAATATTGGAGCGAATGCCAAACTTATCTATTCAGCCCTCGAAACATACCGTTCATTCGGTATTGCTGTTGACGTTGCAGGAACATATACTTCAACTGACGACGTTTTCAACGCATCGCTTATCTTCAGGAATATAGGGTACCAGATAGTCCCTTACACTGCAGGCAACCACGAACCTTTACCTTTCCAGATCCAGCTCGGGTTGAGCGAAAAACTGAAACATCTCCCGTTGCGATTCTATGAATTACTTGCCGATTTACAACAATGGGATCTTTCGTATACCGATCCGAATAATCCGGCCAACCAGGCAGACCCGATCACAGGCCAGGTCCAGACCAAATCAGGGATCAGCAAATTCGCTGATAATTTTATGAGGCATGTTGTAATCGGAGGTGAACTAACCATTGCCAAGATATTAGCCATAAGGCTTGGGTACAATTACCGCGAAAGGCAGGAGATGAAACTTTACAGCAAAACAGGCCTTGCAGGTTTCTCGCTGGGTTTCGGACTGAGGATAAAAATGTTCAATATCAGCTATACAAGAACAAGCATGCAGGCCGGGGGTCAGAATCCCAACTACTTCACAGTAGGGGTTAATTTTTCGGAATTCACCAAGAAGAAATCTGATTAGCCTCTGAATGCTTATTTTGCGCGGTTTTCGTGAAATTAAATCCCACAATCAGACTTCAATAATAAGGAATTGTATCTTTACAGTTCTTAATTCCCGGGGATGTTTCTTCATAAACTTTCAGTAGCAAATTTTAAAAATTACGAGTTGGCCGATCTTGTATTTTCCGATAAGATCAACTGTTTTACAGGTAATAACGGGGTCGGCAAGACCAATCTCCTCGATGCAATTCATTACCTCTCATTCTGTAAAAGCTATTTTAATCCCGCCGATACCCAGAACATCAGGCATAACCAGGAGTTTTTTGCAATCAGCGGCAGCTTCTTCCGTAACGGCGACAGTCCCGACCTGGTTCAGTGTATCCAGAAGAGGAATCAACGCAAGCGTTTCCTGCTGAATAAAAAGGAATATGACCGGCTTTCGGACCATATAGGCCATTTCCCGCTGATCATGATCTCACCATACGACAGGGACCTGATCAACGAAGGGTCTGAAGTGAGGCGGAAGTATATCGACAGCGTTATCTCCCAGTTTGATAAATTGTATCTGGATGACCTGATCCAGTACAACAAGGTGCTCCTTCAACGGAATGCCCTTCTGAAAGCTTTTGCAGAGAAAAATTATTATGACCGGGGCCAGCTTGAAATATGGGATGAACAGCTGATTAGGCTTGGCCGGCAGCTGTATGGGAAACGCAGCCAGTTCCTTGAATCCTTCATCCCAATATTCCAGCATTACTATACTTACATCAGCGGGGGAATTGAAAAAGTTGGAGTAAGGTATGATTCTCATCTCTGCAATGCGGAAATGGAAGCTCTGATCCGGGACAATCTTTCTCGTGACATGTCGGCCCAGTCATCAACGGTAGGTATTCATAAAGACGACCTGGAATTTACACTGGATGGTTACCTCGTAAAGAAGTTCGGCTCGCAGGGACAGCAGAAGTCCTTCGTGGTTGCCATCAAACTTGCTCAGTTTGATTATACCAGGAACATCAAAGGGTACAAACCTGTTTTATTACTCGACGATGTGTTTGATAAGCTTGACGACATGCGTGTTCAGCAATTGATAAGCATGGTAAGCAGGCATAATTTCGGCCAGGTTTTTATCACCGATACCAGTGAAGACCGCATACGGCATGTCTTCGACGCTATAGATATAGATCATAAGTTTTTCAGCCTTCCTCTCGCTCCCTGATCATGAAAACTAACGACCGTCCACTCAAAGACGTTGTACTTGAGATTCTGAAGAAATACAGGCTGCAGGATCATCTTGAGGAAACAAGGCTGGTTGGCGAATGGGAAAAGATCGCAGGAAAAATCATTGCAGCCCATACCAGTGGTTTGTATATAAAGGACGGTATTTTATTTGTCAAAGTTGATTCTGCTGCCCTCAGGCAGGAACTGCAGTACAGAAAGGAAAAGCTTATAGACATCCTGAATAAAAATGCAGGAAAGGTATTGATAAGGGAAATTATTTTCAGGTAAGGCAGGCGGTGATCACCGGATTTCGCACTTCAGCATTTTTTCATCTTCAAGATATCCTTCAAGCACGTCACCGATTTTAACCGGGCCAACGCCAGCTGGAGTCCCTGTGAAGACCAGGTCACCGGTCCGCAGGGTCATGTATTTTGATATATGAGTGATGATATCCGCAAAGGAATAGATCATCAGGCCCGAATTTCCCTTCTGTACCGTTTGCCCGTTCAGGGCAAGATGGAAGCTGATGTTACCGTGATCTCTGAATTTGTTTGCAGGCACGAAGCTGCTGATGGGGGCAGAGTTGTCAAAACCCTTGGCAACCGCCCAGGGCAGCGATTTCTTTTTCGCGTTTTCCTGCAGGTCACGGGCGGTCATGTCAAGTCCAAGTCCGATTTCATCAAAATAGGTATGGGCAAACTGTCTCTCAATATGCCTGCCTACCTTGTTTATCTTCAAAACAAGTTCCAGCTCATAATGGATATCCGATGAAAAGGACGGGTAATAAAAAGGACGGTTCCTGATCAGCAGGGCTGTGTCGGGTTTCAGGAAAAATACAGGTTCGCCGGGAATGACATTATTGAGTTCTTTTATATGGTCTACATAATTGCGCCCGATGCAGATGATCTTCATAAATTATCAGAATAATTCAGTTTTGACTGATGCCTTGTTAAATCCCCTGAGTTTGATTTCTGTCACGACTTTCTTGGTCGATAAGGGAAATTCACTTTTCATGATCCAATCGTAATAGGAGGGTTCGGTTCGGAACACATCGGTCACTGCTTTGCCTTTATGCTTGCCGAAGTTGAATACCTCCACGTTCTTTTCGTCAAAGATCACATGGCCAATGAGGTCGGCAGCCCGGTTGGTGAAGCTGAAGTCGCTCAACGCCTTTACATCGTTAACCACCGGTTTGGTGATGACGCCTTTTTTATCCTTGAACTCGGTCTCGCAGTAACGGTCAAGCTGGGATTGAAGTATCTCGAATGTGGCCACTGTATCGGCTTCGGCCGAATGGGCATTCTCAAGTTCCTTGTTACAATAAAATTTATAGGCAGCTGCAAGGTTGCGGGGTTCCATTTTATGGAAAATATTCTGTATATCGACAAACCTTCTCCCTTTAAGGTCAAAATCCACTCCAGCCCTGAGAAATTCTTCAACTATCAGGGGGATATCGAAGTGGTTTGAGTTGTATCCTGCAATATCGCAGTTGTCCATGAATGAGGCAAGTTCATGAGCCACTTCAGCAAATGCAGGACACTCTTTCACATCATCATCAGTGATGCCGTGGATGGCAGTAGCTTCCGCAGGAATGGGTATCCCGGGCCTGATCCTCATGGTTCTGATCTTTCTGCTTCCGTCGGGATTCAGCCTGAGAAGGCATAATTCCACGATACGGTCTGTTGCTACTTTGATCCCTGTGGTTTCAAGGTCAAGGAATACCAGGGGGCGGTTAAGGTTTAATTCCATATTCAGATAGTCTGAGTGTTGTCAAATTGTTCAAGGTATTGTGCGAACCTGCTAAGGAATTGACCTCCAAGCGCTCCGTCGATGACCCTGTGATCGAATGTGATTGAGCAGATCATGACCGGCCTGATGGCTATCACATCGCCCTCTGCGGTTTCAATTACTACTGGCCGTTTTTTAATAGCTCCTACGGCGATGATCGCGGTCTGGGGCTGATTTATGATAGGCGTACCCATGAGGGTTCCGAATGAACCCAGGTTGGTCAGTGAAATGGTTCCGCCTGAGATCTCATCAGGCAGCAGTTTGTTGATCCTGGCCCTGTTTGCCAGGTCATTCACGCTCCTGGTTATCCCCAGAAGGTTCCGGCTTCCTGCATCTGTTACAACCGGAACTATAAGGTTGCCGCCGGGAAGGGCCACGGCCATTCCTACGTTCACTTTGGAATGAACGATGATCCTGGTCCCGTCAACCGAAACGTTTACCATGGGAAAGTCCCTTGCTGCTTTTGCAATCGCCTCAATGAAAACAGGTGTGAAGGTCAGCTTTTCACCGTACTTTTTCTGGAAAGGATCTTTGTTCTTTTCTCTCCATCCAACGATCCTGCTCATGTCAGCCTCAATAAATGAAGTCACATGAGGGGAGGTCTGGACCGATTTTACCATATGGTTCGCAATAAGCTGCCTTACCCTGTCCATTTCGACGATGCGGTCATCGCCCATGGTGAAAACGGGAGTTACAGGTTCCGGTCTGATCGCTGCAAGTGAAGAAGGCTGGGGCAGGGCTGCGCCGGATTGTTTCATTGCAATATAATCCAGTATATCCTGCTTAGTGAGGCGGCTGTCCTTGCCGCTGCCCGGGATGGAATCCAGCTCCTTGAACGACAGGCCTTCCTGCTGGGCTATGCTCCTTACAAGGGGTGAATAATACCGTGTTGAAGGAGAAGCCTCTTCAGGTGAATCCTTCGATTCAACGATGGATTGACGGGTTACCCTTACTGGTTCTGCAGCTTTGACTGTTTCGGCAGCAGGTTGAGAAACGGCAAAAGTTTTTTCGGTGGCAGGCTGTGAACCGGCAACGGCTTTTTGAGGGCCGGAATCAGCGGCTTCCCCCTGAGTCTCGATGAGGGCAAAGACTTTGCCCACGGCCACTACATCCCCCTCATTGAACAATTTTTTAGCAAGTTTGCCGCTTGCCGTTGAAACGATCTCCGAATCAACCTTATCTGTTGCTATTTCAACCAGAGCATCTTCTGCTTCAACCTGATCACCTTCGTTCTTAAGCCACCTGATAATCGTTGCTTCGATAACGCTCTCGCCTAACCTTGGAACAACCACTTCTGCAGTTCTCATATACCTGATTTAATATCTCCAAGCCAATTCCCCGCCCCCGGGGCTGAACCCGGCTCCGGGACTGGCCCTGGGTTAATACCATTTTATTATGCCGCAAAGGTACGGTTTTTTCTTATTTAAAATCATTCAAAATAGAAAGATCAGCTCCTGCCCAGGTTCCTGAACCCTTTGAACAGGATGTTAATATCGTTCGACAGGTGGTAATCACGGGCGTAAAGTATATTGATCCTGTTCTTGTCCTCTTCACTCACCTGCTTCGATTTCAAGGCATCCATCGGGTTAAGTACTCCCTTTTTGATCATTGGTACGTGATGAACCTGGTTTCCATCTGCCGGAGTATACCCGACCCAGGATTTTTTTGCAAACAGCACTAGAAAGATATTCCGTGCCAGGCCGAACGGATTCCTGACCAGGAAAATGAAAAGAGGGTAAAGCAAGAGTATGATAAACCCGGCAATAAGGTCAAACACTCTTTTATTTCTGCGGTTTGATTTTTTTGTGATGGCATTGATGTCAACCACATAAAGGTCGCCGGATGTATTAATGGAATTACTGCCAATGATCGAAAGACTTTCAGGAGGTGCAATTTTATAATCCACCTGGGCATCTTTGAGCTCCGACATCTTATCGATTATTACCTGGGCAGGGATGTCCTTTGCACAGAAGATCACTTCATCGATCTTATGAATTATGATGATCTCCTTGATCTGTTCAAGGCTGCCGAGAAACCCATTCGGGTTACCTTTAATCGGATGATAACTCACAAGTCCGACGAATGAAGGGGTCATACCCGTCTTCTGGAGCAGGTCGGCAACCCTTTCCGATTCTTCCTTGTCACCGATGATGACAAACTTTTTATTTTTTATGGTATTCAGCCTGAATCCATTGAACTTTGAAAAATGCAGCAAAATCCTTGCTGCAAGCATGATCAGCAGGCCCCAGATGGAGCCGAAAAGGATCAAGGCCCTGGAAAATCTGTAGTTCTCGCTCAAAAGGCTGTACAACAGAAGGATTAGTAAAGTGCCTACAAGCATTCCCTGGAAAACCTTCTTAAGCATAATCGGACGGTCATATCCTCCGCTGATATAAACACTGATCAGCCAGATGAGAATGTATAGGGGAACTGCCACCAGCATGAACTCGGGAGGGTAATGTCCTCCATATTGGAAAATAAAGTTCTTCTCCCAATATGAAGTGATAAAAGACATCCCTGTAAAGATCATCAGGGCATCCACCAGGGGCAGGAAAATCCGGTTTGCAAATCTTGTGAGTATTGAAACAAAGGCACGGAGATAGATTGCCGAATGTATCATCATGGAGAAATACCTGGCATTTTCCTTTGAAAAATGCTTCTTTGCAAAAATGATCATGGCATTGTAGAACATGAAAACATAGTTCAGGCTGCTCTTCTTGGTGCTCTCCCCTTTATAATGGATTATTCTTGTCTCAGGGTAATAATAGTTTTTATAACCTGCCTGGGTTATCCTGTAACTCAGGTCTATATCTTCACCATACATGAAAAAGGATTCATCCAGCAATCCGATCTCATCCAGCACTTTTTTCCTCAGCAGCATAAATGCTCCTGCCAGTACGTCGATGGTATGGATTTGATCCTTGTCGAGATATCCAAGGTGATACTGGCTGAAGATCCTTGACCTGGGAAACAGGGACGAAAGTCCGAAAATTTTGTAGAATGAAACGGCCGGTGTAGGCAAAGCCCGTTTTGACTCAGGCAGGAATTTCCCTTTTCCATCGATCATTTTTACACCCAGGCCGCCTGCGTCGGGATGTTCATCCATAAACCCCACGACTTTCCTGAGGGTGTCATCTTCAACCAGTGTATCGGGGTTAAGCAACAGGATATATTCTCCGCCGGCCCTCGACATGGCCTGGTTGTTGGCAGTGGAAAAGCCAAGGTTTTCCTTGTTTTCGATAAGGATGACTTCGGGAAATTTTTCCCTGACCATCTTCACAGAACCATCAACAGAGCTGTTATCAACCACAAAAACCTCCGCTGATATGCCTTTGCAGGCATTTTGCACGGAATGAAGGCATTGTTCCAGGAAATACCTTACATTGTAATTGACGATGACGATGGATAGTTTCATGGATGCACCCGGCCCGTAAATTTAATGCTTATTTTCAAATAGCTCCTGCATCTATCATCTGCACTACCCTTTCTATATTCTGGTCTTCACCCTGGGGCTCATAAATGGTTTTGAGGTCATACCCGAACAATCGTGCAAAGGTCTGCCAGAAAAACGCATTGAAACCACCCTTCAGTTCCTTGACAATTGCAAATGTTGAAGCCCCGGTTTCCTTATAGATCAGCTTGATAAGGATTTTACCCTGGGAATAGGTCATGTCGCGGATCTGATCTCCGAACTGTGCGTCAAGCTCCTTTTCCGATTTTTTCAGGAACAGTTTTCTCTGCTTTTCATTTCGGATCGTATCAAGCACCGTTTTGATCTGTTTAAGTTTCACGCCTGCCAGTTTGGCATAGGGATAAACAAATTTTATGTTATACACCATGCGGTCATACTTTGCTGCCTCCCTCCGCGTATCAAATTTACCCGGAGGAAAAATCACCACACTGTTCAGGTCAACTGCAGGCAAAGTATCACCGTTCACGATCTTGGCAGGAAGCGTGATCCTGGTCGTATCCTGGGAAAAAAGTGACAGGTTTGCTGAAATGAAAAGTATACACGACAGTAAAGCTGTTCTCATCGGGTTCCCCTGTGCTTAAGCCCTAAAATAAACGATGAGGAGAGGTATTTTAGTATCAGGCTACCCTGAGCCTCGATAAACTTGTTTTATTGAATTTTTCTTCAACAAAGGCAAGGTTGACCTTCAGGTTTTTCACATTGGTTTTTGAAGGAAGATCAAACATCGCATCATTCATCATACCTTCAAGGATTGCCCTGAGTCCCCTGGCGCCCAGTTTGAACTCAACCGATTTATCAACAATGAAATCCAGGGCCTCATCGTCAAAACTTAACTTTACGTTGTCGATCTCGAAAAGCTTTGTATACTGTTTCACGAGTGAATTTTTCGGTTCGGTAAGTATTCTTTTAAGCGTTGGCCTGTCAAGGGCATGCATAAAGGTCACGATCGGCATCCTTCCCACAAGTTCCGGGATAAGCCCGTAAGCTTTAAGATCAACAGGGGAGATGTATTGCAGGATATTGTCTTTATCCACCTCTTCCCGTTTCCTGTCGATTTTATAACCTATGCGGTTGGTCTGTAAGCGGTTTGCGATCTTTTTATCGATACCATCAAATGCACCGCCGGTGATGAACAGGATGTTTTGTGTATTGATCTGTATCATACGCTGTTCAGGGTGTTTTCTCCCTCCCTGGGGAGGAACATTGACCACAGAGCCTTCAAGCATTTTCAGCAGGGCCTGCTGCACTCCTTCTCCCGAAACATCCCTTGTGATCGAAGGATTATCGCTCTTGCGGGCGATTTTATCGATCTCATCAATGAAAACAATACCCCGTTCTGCAGCTTCCAGGTTGTAGTCAGCAACCTGGAGCAGCCTGGCAAGGATACTTTCCACGTCTTCGCCCACATAACCTGCTTCTGTCAGTGCCGTAGCATCTGCAATACAGAAAGGCACGTTGAGCATTTTCGCGATGGTCCTTGCAAGCAGGGTCTTTCCAGTGCCAGTTTCCCCAACCACGATGATGTTTGATTTTTCAAGTTCAACATCATCTTCCTTGGATTCTTTAGTGTGCCGGATCCGTTTATAGTGGTTGTAAACAGCTACGGAAATTATTCGTTTGGCTTCATCCTGCCCGATCACGTACTGATCAAGATATTTCTTGATCTCAACCGGTTTGAGAAGTGAATGTTCCTGGAAATTCCTTGGTTTCTTCGATGAAAGCTCTTCCTCCAGAATAGTCTGAGCCTGCTGTACGCAGTTGTCGCAGATATGACCGTTGAGCCCTGCAATCAGAACCCTTGCCTCGTGTTTTTCCCTTCCGCAAAAAGAACAGCGTTCTTCGATCTTTGCCATTATTGCGTTTCTTTCTTCGATTTAATGAGAACTTCGTCGATCATCCCATACTCTTTGGCCTCTTCCGCGGTCATCCAGTAATCCCTGTCGGCATCCTTGAGTATCCTTTTGTATTGCTGGCCTGAATGAAGGGATATTATTTCGTAGAGTTCTTTTTTTAGTTTCTGGATTTCCCTGGTCGTGATTTCGATATCGGAAGCTTGTCCTTCGGCGCTTCCCATAGGTTGGTGGATCAGGATCCTTGAATGTTTCAATGCTGTCCGTTTACCGGCTTCACCGGCACATAACAATATCGCTCCCATGGAGGCAGCCATACCGGTGCAAATAGTGGCCACGTGAGGATTGATGTACTGCATGGTGTCATAAATGCCAAGCCCTGCATAAACCGAACCTCCCGGTGTATTCAGGTAGATCTGTATGTCCTTGCGTGAATCCACCGATTCGAGGAATAAAAGCTGTGCCTGGATGATATTGGCAACATAATCATCGATAGGCACTCCCAGGAAAATGATCCTGTCCATCATTAAACGGCTGAAAACATCCATAGTGGCAATGTTTAGCTGCCTTTCCTCGATGATGGTGGGGGAGATATAGTTTGCCGAAATGCTCTTGTATTTCTCAAGAGTCAGGCTGTTGATACCCCTGTGCTTGGTGGCATATTTTGAAAATTCGTCCATAAATTTTATTGGGTTAATTAACTTTTATTTCACTATTTCGATTCAATCTGTTTATTCACGCCAATTGTTTATTTCATTTGCGTGCTCATTCCGGCTTCGGCGAACGCTACCTGGCTTCTCGCTATCTAAGTACCCGTTCATGCCCCGGGCCCATGGCTCATGACTCATGACTCATGACTTATAGCTTTTGGCTCATGGCTCATGGCTATTAATGTTCGTGTTCATGCTCATGCTCATGATGTTCATGCGTATGCTCATGCATCTCCGAAGCAATTTTTATGAATTCATCGTACGATACTTCCTTCCTGACCACATTCAGCTGAGTTTTGAACAGGTCCAACAGGCGTGCATTGTATAACTGGTCATTGATCCTCTGCACCTGCTCTTTATTCTTCATGAAAGAATCCACGATTGCATCATACTTCTTCTCCATTTCAGGATCAACAAATTCCGTACCGACTCTGCGAAGCATGACAGTACTGATATAGTTCTTTATGTCTGCTTCACTTATCCTGATGTTGTTTTCCCTGATTATCCTGTTTTCGATAAGCTGCCATTTCATCGATTCCCTGAATGAAGGGTAATCTTTATCAACCTGTTCCTGGTTATATTTTCCTTCATTATACTCTAGCAGCCATCGTTTCAGGAATTCATCGGGCAGATCGAAGCTGGTATTTTTCACCAGGGTGTCCACGGCTTTATTAAAGAAGATCCTGTTTGTTTCCTGTGTGAAACTTACGGAAGCATCTTTTCGGATCCTCTCACGGAACTTTTCTTCGGTTTCAATTTTCTCGCCGGGATAGACCTTTTCAAAAAATTCCGCGTTCATTTCGGCTGGAATAATTTCAGGCGCTTTGGCAGTTTCATTTTGCTTTGTTTCTGCTCCCGTAATAATAGCGTCGCTTCCAGGATCAGGTGTTTCGCCTCCCGGCCCTGTGGTCTCTGCTAACGGATCAGGTGTTCCTGCTAACGGGTCATTTGGCCCCGAACCAGGCTCTGCCTTTTCTATGCCCGGCTCATTTGCTTCCTCTCCAGGAACAGTTGTTTCCTTGTCACCTGCAGCCCTCACGCTTGCTTCAGCATCCTGCTCGCCATTACCAGCAGCCTGTCCGATTCCAGTACCATCCTGCCTGCTTTCTTCTGCTTTTACCGGAGATCCGTATTGCCTTCGGGTATCCTCCACATACTTATCGATCATGCTATCATCGACCAGGATGTCATATTCTTCAACTTCTGTTTCGGGTCCCAGAGGTACTTTGAACTCAGGTGCAAAACCAATGTCGAAAAAGAATTCAAAACTTGTTTGTGTTTCGAAATTAATTGCTGCATTTTTCTCCTGGTTGGGGATAGGGTTTCCCAGCAGGTCCAGGTTCTGCTCCTTGATGTAGTTGTCCAGGGAATCGGAGATCAGTTTGTTAACTTCCTCTGCCAGGACGGCTTTCCCGTACATCTTCCTTATCATGCCCTGTGGCACGTGCCCCGGACGGAAGCCCGGGATGTTCGCCTTTTTCTGATAATCCCTGATCACCTTGTTTACCTGTTCGGTATAGTCTTCCGGGGAGATCTCCAGCCGGATCGTTGCGGTTAATTCACCTGTGCTTTCCCTTGTTAAATTCATGAACTCTTAATAGGTTTAAATTAGATCGATGTAATGCCCTGAACCTCTTATTTCAGGCTGATTGTTTTGATTTGGTGCGGATGAAGGGACTCGAACCCCCACGCCCTGAGGCACAAGATCCTAAGTCTTGCGCGGCTACCAATTACGCCACATCCGCGGCAGATTTTATTTTTAAGCCTGCAAAGATACGAAAATATAGTGAATGTGATCAGTGACCGGGTCGTGCCGACGTAACGATGTAACGACGCAACGACATCATACCTGTCACGATTATTTCACTTTTCGGGCAACCCCTGCGAACATATTGCGGTCTTCAGATCAGAATGATTCCGTATGGGTAATTCCCTGCAATGAGTTCATAAATCGGCTTTAGGAATAATATTTACACTGTAATTTCTGTTATCTTGCATCATAACCTGCTCATAAATGTGGTTATACAGATATATTTTGTCAATATTGCTTGTGATTGCAGTTCCTGCTCTGTCATACGGGCAATCGATGTACGGAATGACTTTGGATAATTACGCGGGTGTCAATAATATCGGGATAAACCCGAGTGGAATACAGAATTCAAAAACCTGGCTGGATATACAATTCTTGGGTGCAGGTCAGTTTATCCAGAATGACTATCTGTACCAGCAGAAATCCGATTACAGCTTCTTGCATTTCTTCCAGGGCGGATATCGATGGCCGACTCATTCCGAAGGATACGGCACTGAAGTCAGGACTTTTTATCATTACGATAATCTGAGACCAAAGAATGCTTACATAAGCAACCAGGTGCTTGGTCCCTCAGCCATGCTCATCTGGGGAAGGCATGCTTTTGCTGTCACAACTTCATTCAGGAATGTTGTTTCTGTCCATGACATGCCTTATGACCTGGCAAACTTTTTCTATCTTGGCCTGAATTACAGGCCTCAGCAAAAGATCAATTACAATGATATACGTCCCTTCAGCTTTGCGCAAATGGCATGGGCCGAAATAGGTCTTACCTATTCATATGAAGTCTATGGCAGGGGATTCAACAGGATCAATGCAGGAATATCGGTAAAACGCCTTCTGGGTTATGCCGGCGTTTATGCCCGATCGTCAAATGTAAATTATACGGTCATCGACGATTCTACCATGCAGATTACAAACCTTAACGCTGAAATGGGCTTGTCGGTACCTGTCAATTATAATACGAATGCGATATCAGGCACCAATGCTTTCAGGGGAGGAGGTTTCGGGGTCGATCTTGGAATCACCTACACCCGGCTCATAAAACCTCACCAGGAACAGTATTTTACGCGGTTCTGTGAACAGCATTATGAAGATTACCTGTATCGCGTTGGTTTGGCTCTGGTTGATGCAGGGGCCATACGGTTCAATTCAAACGCACAGAAAGTGGCGATCGATAACCGTTCATCATACTGGGACCAGCTTACCAGGATCAAGTTCAGCAGCATTAATCAGATGATCGATACCATCAGCATAAAATTTTACGGTGACCGGAAGGCGGCCAGGGTTGCCGATAAATTCACCTTATGGCTCCCTTCGGTTCTGAGTGTTCAGTTTGACTACCATCTTACCGCATTTACATATGTCAATGCCAGCCTCATATACCCTGTATCTTTTTCCCGGATTTCCGTTCAACGTCCGGCCGAGCTCAGCCTGACTCCAAGGTATGAGAGACGGTGGCTGGAAGTGAGTCTTCCTGTCTCTCTGTACGACTGGTACCTGCCCAGGGTGGGCCTTGCTGTAAGAGTATATGGAGTAACCCTGGGTTGCGATAAACTCGGAGGCTTTTTCAATATGAGTGAATTTACAGGAATCGACTTTTATTTTGCAGTAAAGTTTTTCCTCGATAAAGGCTCATGCCATGAAAAAAGCAATAAACACTGCGGAAACCTGGAATTCCATCCGAGCTGATCAGGCCCGAGTTTTTACATCCAGGGCATCTCTCAGGGAATTCCCCATCAGCATAAAAGCCAGGACCAGCAGCATGATTGCGATACCCGGCAGTACAGCAAGGTAAGCATAATCAAGGATGAGGTATCCATAGTTTTCCTTGATCATTGAACCCCAGGAAGGCACCGGAGGCTGCACACCCAGCCCCAGAAAACTTAATCCGGCTTCAAGCAGGATGGCGGAAGCAAAATTTGCAGCTGAGATAACAATCACTGCAGCCATTACATTGGGCAGAATATGACGGATGATAATCCTCGCATCGGAGAACCCGAGGGCATGCCCGGCTTCAACAAACTCCTTTTCCCTCAGGCTCATCACCTGCCCCCTCACCATCCTTGCCACGTCCACCCACATAGTGAGCCCAACAGCTACGAAAACCTGCCAGAAGCCTTTTCCAAGTGCAAAGGTGATTGCTATCACCAGCAGCAATGTGGGTATCGACCATACAACGTTGATGAACCACATGATCAGGTTATCGGCCCAACCCCTGAAATACCCCGCGACCGACCCCAGCGAAATACCGATCAGCAGTGAAATAAATACGCTGATAAAACCTACAGCAAGACTGACCCTTGAACCGATGATCATCTGGCTGAGGTAATCCCTGCCAAAACGGTCGGTCCCCAGCCAGAAAGTTTTTTTTTCGGGTAACCTGGCTTGCTTCATACTTATCTTGTTCACTGTGGATGTGCCCTCTCCCGGGTCAGGATATGTTTTGTAATACAAGGTATCCTTCCGGATACTGTAACTGCTTAAGGGAACTGACGCCCAGGCGCTGAGCTTCCCTGTAAGCATGGTGCGAAACCATCCTGATTCCTGCGGGGGATCAGCCTTTTTGATATAAAACATATCCACACTGAAGCCCGGTTTCTTCAGGCCCAGTTCAAGAAATTGCTGATTGGCAAAAGGAGTTTTATCAGGCGTTATCAGGTAGCCAAGGATGGCAGTAATGCACACAAGGCCTGCAAATATCAGGGAAGTCATCCCAAGCGGTTCATGACGGAACCTGACCCACGCCAAACGCGATAGAGAAACCGAAATGACAGTACTGTGTTTTCTGAAAAGGTTCACGCAGGTATGGATTTTTGCAAATTTATTATTTTTTTGTACTTTTGCAGCATAAAATGGTGGTCGTAGCTCAGCTGGTTAGAGCGTCAGATTGTGGCTCTGAAGGCCGTGGGTTCGAGTCCCATCTTCCACCCAGAAAATTCCCAAACACCTGATAGTGAGACGTTTGGGAATTTATTTTTAATAAAAAAAACACTTCTGAGTCAGTTTGTGTCACTTTTAATCTCAAGCGGTTAAATAAGAGGAACAAGCACCTATCCGTTTCGAAAAGCCATCCTGAACGATTACCAGGGCCATATCGGAGCACGCTGCTATATCGTATTTTATGTCTGGAATATTCAAAGCGGTAAATTGGAATACGACAACACCTGCTTTTGAATGTGCCGGATCATCCGGGTTATTGTTTGAAATATTTTTCTATGATCCCCATGAGGACATCTTTTCTGATGGGTTTCGTAATGTGGTCATTACATCCTGCTTCAATGGCCATCTCCCGGTCTCCTGACATAGCATAGGCTGTTTGCGCAATTATAATGACCTCTTTGTTAAAGTTCCGTATTTGGCGAGTAGCTTCATAGCCATCCATTTCAGGCATTTTAATGTCCATCAGAACCAAGTCGATATCAGGATTGTGACGGCAAATCTCAAGCGCGGCAGTGCCGGTTTTAACTATTATTAAGTCTTTGCAAATTGGTTTAAGCACAGTGGATAATAATGCTACCGATGTTTCATCGTCTTCAGCTATCAGGAATTTAAGGTATTTAACCTGATGATTTTTTTCTATTCCTGAATTAGTATCATTAGCTTTTATACCTTCCGGTTCGGCATTGCATGTAATGGTGAAATAAAAGGTTGATCCTGTCCCAAGCTCGCTTTCCGCCCAAATCCTGCCACCCAGCAATTCTACATACGCTTTTGAAATGGATAAACCTAAACCTGCACCTTCGTTATATCGATTTGTTAAATCGCCGACTTGCCTGAATCGTTCAAAGATTATACTTTTCTGATTTTCAGGAATGCCAACCCCGGTATCTTTTACATAAAACTCAAGATGGTTACCTTTTTTGTCTACTCCAAATTCAATAATCCCTTTGGTTGTAAATTTCATTGCATTATTAACAAGGTTAGTGAGAATGGCATAGAGTTTCTCCCGGTCGGTCCTAACAATAGATTCTTGTGCTGGTAAAACTTTGTTAAATAATAGCTGTAAGCCTCTTTTTTCAATCTCAGGTTTGAAGAAGATATAAATAAAATCAAGCTGCTGGTTTATGTCGGTTTCTGAAACGGAAACTTCCATTTGCCCCGACTCTATCTTTGATATATTAATAATATCGTTAATGATATTGAGCATGCGGTGTCCACTTTTCTGAATGACACCAATGTAATGCTGTTGCTCCTCATCTGTTAAATGAGGCTCTTTAAGAAGTTCAGCAAATCCGAGAATGCCATTCATGGGGGTTCTGATTTCGTGACTCATGTTGGCAAGGAAAGCTGATTTCAATCGGTCGCTTTCTTCGGCTTTGTTTTTAGCGGTTACAAGTTCTTCCTGAGCCTTGTGCCTTTCGCTGACATCCTCAACTGTACCATCATAATAAATTATATTTCCACGCTGATCACGGATGGCTCTCGCACTTTCACTTAGAAAAATAAGACTTCCATCTTTACGCTTCCAGTAAGCTTCAAGTCCGGTCACTTCTCCTTGGCTCTCCATTCTCTGACGGAATTCCTTACGGACATAAGTGGGATTATATCCATCTTTCTCAATATCCCGGCTATTAAATTCATCAATTGAGTTGTAGCAAAGCATCTTTAATAAGGTCGGATTACAAAGTAAAATCTTCCCTTCGGGGGTGGTGCGATATAGTCCGATGGTCGAGTTCTCATATAAAGAGCGAAACCGTTCTTCACTAATCCTTAGCATTTCTTCAGCTCGCTGGCGTTGTTCATCCTTTTCAATAAATTCCACAGCAAATGAGATGTCCGCAGCCATATCATCAAGGAGCTTAAGTTCTTCATCATTAAAGAAGTCTGACTCTGATGCATACAAGTTCAACGTACCTTGCAATTTACCATTAACATTGAGTGGGAAAGCTGCCGAAGCATAGTAACCCATTTTTAAGGCATGCTCACGCCATGGGGTCATTCGTTCATCGGAACCGATGTTGTTTACCACATGGTGTTTCCCAGTTTTTAAAACAAGAGCAGTTGGACCATGCCCGCGATCACTCTCAGTAAAAGAGATTTGCATTTGTTCAAGATAATCCCCGGTTTCCCCTGCTCTGGCCAAAACGTTTACCTTTTTGGTTTGTGGGTCAAGCAATCCTATCCATGCCATACGGAAACCTGCTATTGTCACAGCGATATTGCAAGCCAATTGAAATAATTCAGGTAGTTCATGCACTCTCACGATCATCTGATTAATTTCACTTAGCAGTGCATAAGTTCTGTTGAGTTTTTGCAGAAGTATTTCTGAACGCTTGCGATCAGTAATATCAGTATTGAACCCATGCCAAAGGATACTGCCATCTGACAAATGCTCAGGTGTCGATTGCCCGAACATCCAT
>Ga0364867_10594_pt1 | contig 17319 bp, 11 predicted proteins | sample ExccelAu500001D4_3_FD_206915 | JGI IMG/M metagenome (GOLD analysis project Ga0364867, IMG submission 206915) | Enriched cells from Trout Bog Lake Hypolimnion, Wisconsin, USA - BchlTB.Aug13.5000.01.D4 | ecosystem: Environmental > Aquatic > Freshwater > Lake > Hypolimnion/Profundal zone | place...
GCCCGTTCGGGGCTGAGATTGACACCATGCTGGAGAAGATAGGGGTTAAAAACCTCGGCCAGCTCATCGACGAGACAGTTCCGGCCGCGATACGGCTGAAGAACCCTCTGAAACTACCAAAAGGAATGAATGAATACCAGTACCTGAACCACATCAAAGGTATTGCTGCAAAGAATAAGTTGTTTAAAACTTTTATAGGACAGGGATATTACAACACGATAACCCCGGCCGTTATTTTAAGGAATATCCTTGAGAACCCTGGCTGGTATACTGCTTACACTCCTTACCAGGCCGAGATCTCCCAGGGCCGCCTTGAAGCCCTTCTTGATTTCCAGACGATGATAGGCGACCTTACCGGGATGCCGATAGCCAATGCATCCCTTCTTGACGAAGGCACGGCAGCGTCGGAGGCAATGATCATGCTGTTCAATGCCCGCGACCGTGAGTCGGTGAAAAGAGGAGCCAGGAAATTTTTCGTAGCCGATGATATTTTCCCCCAGACAGCCGACGTAATACGTACCAGGGCAGTACCGCTGGGGATAGAACTTGTTTTCGGGAAGCATGCTGAATTTGTGGCTGATAATTCATTCTTCGGAACAGTGGTACAGTATCCCAATCAATATGGCGAAATTTATAATTACCGGGTTTTTGTTGAGAAGGCTCATGCCTGCAAAGTGGGTGTAGCCGTTGCAGCCGACCTGCTGAGCCTTGCCCTGCTCACTCCACCGGGAGAATGGGGAGCCGACGTGGTTTTCGGTTCATCCCAGAGATTTGGTATCCCAATGGGATACGGCGGACCTCATGCTGCATTCTTTGCAACAAGGGAAGAATTCAAACGCCAGATGCCAGGGCGGATCATCGGTATTTCGGTGGATTCAAACGGAAACAGAGCGTTAAGAATGGCTTTGCAGACCCGTGAGCAGCATATCAAACGCGAAAAGGCAACTTCAAACATCTGCACCTCCCAGGTGCTCCTGGCCGTCATGGCAGGCATGTACGGGGTTTACCACGGTCCAAAGGGGATCAAACAGATCGCAAGGCATATCAATATACTTACCGGTGTGTTATCACAGGAAGTTGCACAATACGGATACAAACAACTGAACAAATATTTCTTCGATACCGTTTGCATAGAGATTCCCGAAGGAATACAGGCAACGGTCCTGCAAAACACATTCCTCGAGCAGAAAGTTAACGTAAGGTATATCGATGAGAAACATCTGGGTATCAGCGTGGATGAAACCACCGACCTGGCCGACATCAACCTCCTGCTTGCTTTGTTTGCACAACTGAACGGGAAAAAATACTCTGAGTTTATCTGCAACCCGAAGGAATGTGAGAAAATCACGACCATACCTTATGAGCTAAGCAGGTCATCAGCATATATGACTCATAAGGTCTTCAATTCCTATCACTCCGAGACCGAAATGATGCGTTACATCAAGAAGCTCGAGATCAAGGACCTTTCATTGAACCGTTCGATGATCCCCCTCGGAAGCTGCACAATGAAGCTCAACGCTGCTTCCGAGCTGTTCGCCCTGAGCTATCCCGAATTCGGAGGGGTCCATCCTTTTGTACCCAAAGACCAGGCCGAAGGGTACCAGTACCTGATAAAAGAACTCGAGAAAGACCTTTGCGAGATCACCGGATTTGATGCAGTTTCATTTATGCCGAATTCAGGCGCTGCAGGAGAGTATGCAGGCCTGATGGTTATCCGCCAGTACCATATGAGCTGCGGTAACGGGCACAGGAATGTTTGCCTTATACCTTCATCTGCTCACGGAACTAATCCTGCAAGCGCAGCCATGGCCGGAATGCAGGTAGTTGTGGTGAATTGCGATGATCACGGGAATATTGATACCACCGACCTTCGTAAAAAAGCAGAACAGTTTAAAGACAGCCTTTCGGCTTTGATGGTCACCTATCCCTCTACCCACGGTGTATTTGAAGAGAATATTCTCGAGATCGTGAATATCGTTCATGAAAACGGAGGCCAGGTATATATGGACGGGGCCAATATGAACGCCCAGGTGGGGCTTACCAACCCGGGCATGATAGGCGCTGACGTTTGCCATCTTAACCTTCACAAGACCTTTGCCATTCCTCACGGTGGAGGCGGTCCCGGTGAAGGCCCAATTGCATGTGCAAAGCATCTGACACCCTTCCTTCCGAAACATACTCAGGTCGAGACCGGTGGAAAGACAGGGACCACTGCTGTTGCATCAGGTCCATACGGAAGCGCTTTGATCCTGACTATTTCCTATGCCTACATCAAGCTGATGGGAGGCGAAGGGCTTACAGAAGCGACCAAAATGGCCATTCTCAATGCCAACTACCTGAAATCCTGCCTTGAGCCGTATTATCCCATCCTTTACTCGGGCAAGAACGGACGCTGCGCACATGAAATGATCGTCGACTGCAATGCAATTTCACGGCAGACGAACATAGGCGCAATTGACATTGCCAAGAGGCTGATGGATTACGGATTCCATGCACCCACCGTTGCGTTCCCTGTACACGGGACCCTGATGGTCGAACCAACCGAAAGCGAACCCTATTACGAACTCAACCGTTTTATCGAAGCCATGGTCTCGATTAAAGCTGAGATCGATGAAATCGCCTCAGGTAAGGCCGATAAGGTTGTCAACGTGATCATGAAAGCCCCGCATACCTCGGCCATGGTTACTGCCGATGAGTGGACCTTGCCATATTCCAGGCAGAAAGCCGCATTCCCGATGCCCTGGTCGGCCGAGGACAAATACTGGCCTACAGTCACCCGTATCGATGATGCGTTTGGAGACCGCAACCTGGTAAGCAGCTGCAGCCAGGGTTGAATAAAATGGTATTAACCCCAAGGAAGAGCCCTGTACCCGAATTCCGCCCCTGAGGGGCGGGGAATTTACCGGGAGAGATTAATTATCCTTGAAAAAGGCCCGGGAAAATCCCGGGGAGCAGGGAATTCAACCTTTGAGCGTAAACCGTTTTAACAGCCATATGGAAATTTCAGCAAGGGCTGTTTCGGCTTGTCCAAGGATCCCCAGGTAGGAAAGGAATCCATGGATCATGCTTTCATACTCCAGGAGGGTGGTTTTAACCCCGGCATCCTTTAGTTTTTCAGCATAGGCAATGCCTTCATCCCTCAGGGGGTCATATCCGGAAACAAGGACCATGGTTTCGGGCAGACCGGAAAGGTCTCCCGCATTCATAGGAACTGCATAAGGGTTTGCAGACTGCTCCCTGTTGAAAAGGTAGTGATCCCAGAACCACACCAGGGACTCAGCTGTGAGGGAATATCCCTTTGCAAACGCTGTGAAGGATTCTGTAGGAGGATCGTACCAGGCAGTCACAGGATAGATCAACACCTGTGCCAGTATCTTTGGCCCATTCTCAGTGAGGTTCCTCAGAGCCACGGCTGCTGCCAGGTTCCCCCCGGCACTGTCGCCCGAAATTATGAACCGGGAAGGATCCCCATTGACAGAACCAGCATGAAGTGACAACCATCGAAGGGTTTCCATGCAATCATCCAATGCCCCGGGGAATTTCGTTTCGGGGCTGAGGCGGTAATCCACAGACACCACAATGCAAGCTGCCCCGGCGCAAAGATGGGTGCAAACCGAATCGTAATGTCTCGGATGGAACAATACCCAACCACCTCCGTGGATAAACAGAAGCACAGGGAAAGGGCCTGTACCTTTGGGAGTGTAAATGCGTAAAAGAAGGTCTCCCCCAGGTCCCTGGATGATCTTGTCGGTAATGGTTTCAACCTCTTTTAACGGCAGATTCAGTTTTTCATACCTTGAATGGATTAGCGCCCTGGCTTCGCTGGCAGGCAGGAACTGAACCTCGGGATCGCCGGCAGCAATAATGGCTGTCAGTAATGCTTTTGCTTTGGGATCGAGAGTCATACTTTGTTTACGCGCCTACAGTATCCAGGCAGTGTTTGATTTTTTCCCAGCTCCGTTCAATATCATTATCGAGACCGACAGAAAACCGGATCAGGCCTTCCGAAAGCCCCATTTCCTTCTGGATCTCTTCGGGGACTTCTGAAGATGTGCTCTTTCCCGAATTGCTGAACAAGGTTTTAAAATAACCGAGGCTTACCGCGAGATAGCCCACACCTTCAAGTTCCATAGCTTCCATAAGCCTGGAAGCCCGGACAGAAGTTCCCATATCGATGGCGATCATGGCCCCGAAACCGAATTCCGGGTTCATCATTTTCTTCAGGACTTCATGCCCAGGATGCTCTGGAAAACCCGGGTAAATAATCTTTACCCCATACTCTTTGAATTTACCCGCTATATACATCGCATTCTTACTGTGCTGTTTCATGCGGAGATGAAGTGTATGCAGGTTCTTGAGGATGCTCGACGAACGAAGCGGCTCCAGCGACGGGCCGAGCAGCATGGCTGTACCGGTGTTGACATCGCAGAGAGCATCAATAAATTCCTTGTCGCCACAGATCGCTCCTGCCACGCAGTCGTTTTTCCCATTGATGAACTTGGTCATGCTGTGCACCACAATATGGGCTCCCTGCTGGGCCGGAGCCACCATCATAGGCGTGAAGGTATTATCAACCATCAGTTTTATCCCATGTTCATTGGCGATCTTAGCAAGCTCCGGTATATCGCTGATCTGCAGCATGGGGTTGGTCATCGTTTCGGTGTAAATGATCCGGGTGTTTGGCCTGATGGCTTTACGCACATCATCAAGCTTTGTTATATCCACGAACGTGACATCGATATTGAACTTCTTTAGGTAATTGCTCAGGAAGGCGAAAGTTCCGCCGTAGATAGTCATTGAGCAGACCACATGGTCACCGCTGTTTACCAGCTGGAAGATCGCACAGGTGATGGCCGCCATTCCGGATGCGGTGACCCAGGCCGATTCGGTTCCTTCAAGTGCAGCAAGGGCATCGGCGAGGTATTTGTTTGTAGGGTTCCAGTGACGTGAGTACAGGTAGCAACCCTCCTGCTGGCCTGCGAAAGTCTCGCTCATAGTGATGGCTTGCATAAAGGTGTAAGTGGCTGAATCGGTAATGGATGGATTCACGTCCCCGTATTCACCGAACTGAAGCAGGTCGAAAATACGGGTCGAGGGATCGTTGGTTTTTTTCATAATGCCGGAATATTTTCACAAAGTTACAAAGCTCCGGCAATTCTCTAAAAGAATAATTCTACAGTGAACCGCTATTAAATCGTTTCAGTTTTTGACCATGATAATCTTCTGGTTCAAGGTGGAATTGATATCGACAAAATGAAGCCTCATGAGTTGAACTTATAACCTCAATCAGAGGTAATTCAGAAGTATCTGTTTTATTTCCTCGTAATTATTCGTAATCGGGAACTGTGGATAATCATTGATCACATTTTGGGGCGGGCGGAACAGTATCCCGGCCTCGGCCTGCTTCAGCATTGAAATGTCGTTATATGAATCACCCATTGCAATAACCTGGTATTTCAGACTTTGCAGGGCCTCGACAGTCCTGCGCTTTGGATCCGGCTGTCTAAGCTTGAAATCAATAATGCGGTTAGTATCGTCAATGACCAGGGTATGGCAGAATAAAGTAGGTCTTCCAAGCTGTTTCATCAGGGGATCAGCGAACTGTATGAAAGTATCCGATACTACGATCAGCTGGGTCCTTTCTTTTATCCACTGAATAAAATCCAGGGCACCCGGCAGCGGTTTGATCTGAGCTATCACCTCCTGGATGTCGTGCAGTTTCAAACCGTGTTTATCGAGGATCTCCATCCTCCAGTACATGAGTTTGGTGTAATCTGGTTCATCACGGGTGGTGCGGCGGAGTTCCGGGATCCCGGTCTTCTCGGCTACATTGATCCATACTTCAGGAGTAAAGACGCCTTCGAGGTCAGAGCAGACGATGTACATATTATCAGTAGTTATTATTCAGTTAAGCAATAGAGGATAATCGATGTACAACGTACCATGTACAATGTACAAATAACAGAAAACGAATTCTCATTTATAATTTTCAAGAAGCCAGGTTTTAAAGTCGGTGTAATTGTTCGGCAGTTCCGAAAAATATTCCGGTTTGTCATCAATGCCTTGTAAACTCCGAGGAAGCGGAGGATCAAAACCCGTTATCCTTTTTATTTCATCCGGGAATTTAGCCGGATGAGCTGTTTCCAGGGAAACACAAAGCTGGTCATCGGCAAGCTGTCTATGGTTCTCCCCCAGGAATCTGAGAAGACCGGCCCAGCCAACTGCCCCATGAGGTTCAAGAAGCAGATTCCATCTGTACCATGCATCCCCTATTGTTTTCCGTGTTTCAGCATCACTTATGCTCACACTCCAGATATCATTCCTCATCCTTTCCATATTGACAGGGTGGCCCAGTATCCCTTTCTCATCCATCATGCCTCCGTAGAGGGCCACCAGACGGGCCAGGTTGCTGGGATGCCCCACGTTCATTGCGCTGGAAATACAATTGCGTGAAGGTTCTATTTTACTGTACTTCCCGCTGGCAAGAAATTCAGGGAACTCATTGTTTTCGTTGGTTGCGATGATGAATTTCCTTACCGGCAGCCCCAGTTTCATGGCCAGCACACCTCCCATCATATCGCCAAAATTACCCGAAGGGACCGAAAACAGTATCTCTTCACCCTGTTCTGCGAGTTCTGCATAAGCATAAAAGTAATATACGATCTGGGGGACCAGCCTGCCTATATTTATTGAGTTGGCAGATGACAGCCTCAGCCCGGCCAGCTGCGGGTCTGCGAAAGCCTGTTTCACCAGGGCCTGGCAATCGTCGAATTTCGCATCCAGCGCAAGCACCCTTACATTTTTTCCAAGGGTGGTCATTTGTTTCCTTTGTCTTGCCGTGACTTCATCCTTAGGAAACAGCACCACGATGTCGATGCTGTCAAGCCCATAGAAGGCATTAGCCACTGCGCTTCCCGTGTCGCCTGAAGTGGCAGTAAGAATGAGGAGTCGGCGGTTTTCAAGTTTCAGGTAATATTGCATCAGCCTTCCCATCATACGGGCGGCAAAATCCTTGAACGAAGCAGTGGGACCACGGTCGAGGCGCATGACATATTTACGTTCGAAGACCTGTTCAAGGGGGACCTCATAATCATAAGCATCTTTCACCAGGGCCATAAGTTCATCATCCTGAATTTCTCCTCTCAGGAAGCGAAGGATCACCCGGTATGCTATCCCCGGGTAATCCATATTCCTGAATTCATCAATTTCAGCTGCAGGTATTGCAGGAATGCACACAGGCATGTACAGGCCCTTATCAGGAGCCTGGCCCATAAGCAAAGCCTCATGAAAGCTTATATTCTCTGAGTTCAGGTTGGTCGAATAGAACTGCAGCGGCTTATCCATCCTTATTTCCCGGATTTTCCCTTTTTCTTGTCTGATCGCAATGCCTGTGCAAGATCCTCCAGGATATCCTTCTCGTCCTCGATCCCGATCGAAAACCTGATCATCGATGGAGATATGCCAGCCTTCTTCATCTCCTTATCGCCCATTGCCGAATGCGTGGTCGAAGCAGGATGGGTCACGATGGAACGGCAGGTGCCCAGGTGCGTGGCATGCGTGATGACCTTCAGGGAATCAATGAATTTTGTCGCATCCTTGTAAGTTCCGTCAAGCACAAAAGACAGAAGTGAACTGCAGCCCTTCATCTGGGGTTTGATCATTTTATGATATGGATTTGACTGAAGCCCTGGGTAATTCACTTGCTTTACCCTGGGATGCTTCTCAAGAAATTCAGCTACAGCCTGTGCATTGGAACAGTGCTTGTCCATGCGGAGCGCAAGCGTTTCCAGCCCGAGAAGGTTCAGCCATGCATTGAACGGCGCCATTGCCGGGCCGAGATAACGTATGCAGTTCTGCCTTATCCCGTCGATCAGTTTCTTCGGACCACATATTATACCTCCCAGACTGGAGGCATTACCGCAGATATACTTGGTTGTGGAATGCACCACGATGTCAGCTCCAAGTGCAATGGGCAGCTGCAATGCAGGGGTCGTGATGGTATTATCAACTACCAGCGGCAATTTCTTTGACTTCGCAAGTTTTGCCAGAGCCGGGATGTCACCGATGAAAAGAGACGGGTTGCTGGGGGTTTCCACGAAAAGGAATTTGGTTTTAGGGGTGATCGCACTTTCCCATGCGCTAAGGTCCTCGGGATTTGTCACCCAGTTAACCTTGCTCCCCATCTTCTTCAGGCCGGTCTCGAATAAGCCGAAAGTCCCTCCGTACACCCTGTTTGAAGACACAACTTCTTCTCCCGGTGAAAGCAGGTGGTGGCTCAGGAGAAAGATAGCCGACATCCCTGAAGCTGCTGCAATAGCCCCATCGGTCCCCTCAAGGGCAGCCATCCGGCGCTCGAAAAGGTCGACCGTGGGATTGTCCCAGCGACCATAAGTATATCCCGGTTTTTCACCGGTGAAAATTGCAGCGGCTTCTTTGGCATCCGCATAGGGATAGGCCACTGACTGGTAAAGCGGGGCAACCATTGAGGCCGGTGAAAAATCTATATTGCCGGCATGAATTGCCTTGGTACTGAATCCTTTTTTTGACATATTTCCTCCTGGTTTTTGAATGTGATAAAATTAACTATTCCCCGGGAGAATGCAAAATATTATGATTCCCTCCGTGTCACCATGGCTGTACTCACGCCTCCGCCACCGCAGATAGCGGCGACGCAAAAAGTTTTGTCAATTCGTTTCAGGGCGTGATAGCCGGTGACAAGTATCCTTGCCCCGCTGATCCCTGTAGGATGACCGAGAGCTATGGCGCCTCCATGTACATTCAGCCTGTCTTCCTTCAGTTTCAAGGCCCTTGCATTAGCCAGCACCTGGATAGCAAAAGCCTCGTTGATCTCAAAAATATCCATATCATCCATCGTCATCCCTGCATTTCGAAGCACGGCCGGAATGGAAAATGAAGGGCCTTCACCCATGGTAAAAGGCTCAACAGCCAGTTGCGCATAGGCCACAATAGAAAAAAGCGGTTTCAGACCCATTTCGGAAGCTTTCCTGCGGTGAGTCACAACCATTGCAACAGCTCCGTCGCTCAACCCGCATGAATTCCCGGCAGTCACAGTACCATTCTTCCTGAACGCAGGCTTGATGGAGGCCATCTTTTCAGCGCTGATCTCATGGCGGATAGTCTCGTCTTTATCAAATATTACAGGTTGCCTGCCCTCGCCTCCGGCCAAAACTACCGGTACGATTTCTTCAGTGAACCAGCCATTCTTTTGCGCCTGTGAAGCTTTCTGATGACTGCTGATTGCAAATTCGTCCTGCTCACGCCGCGAAATCCCGTATATGTCGAACAGGTTCTCGGCTGTTTCACCCATTCCCTGGCCGATCAAGGGATCTATGCTGTCGCTCCAGCCGTCTTCCAGGGTCCTGTTCCCCATTTTAAACCCGTCCCAGCGTGCACCCTTAAGCAGGTAAGGGATGGAACTCATGCTGTCAAACCCTCCGGCAACTACAACCTCCGCCTCCCCAAGCCTGATCGCCTGGGCAGCTATCGCAACCGACCGCATACCCGACGGACAGGCCATGTTCAAGGTGACCGATGGCACGGAAGATCTTATACCGGCTTTCACCGAGGCTGTTCGTGCAGGGTTAGGTCCGTTACCTGCCTGCCTGCAGCTTCCCAGGATTGCATCATCCACCTGGTCTCCTGTGAGCCCGCTGCGGACCAGGGCTTCCCTTATTGCAACCGCCCCCAACTCCCATGAGGGAACATCCCTAAGGCTTCCTCCGAACCTGCCCATGGCAGTCCTGCAGGCAGCAACAACAACGATATCTTTTAATTCCATGCTAAGGGTTTCTTATATATACTGGCCTCCGTCAACCTTGATCACCTCGCCCGTAATATGCCGGGCCAGGCCGGAACAAAGGAAAGCAACAAGGTTGGCAATATCTTCGGGGGTGCCAAGCCGCTTTATAACGATCTCTTCCAAAGCTGTGGCCAGAACCTCCTCCCCTGCGTTCTTCATCATTTCAGTCTCTATCAGCCCCGGAGCAACAGCATTTACATTGACATTGTATTTACCGAGCTCTTTGGCCACAGTCTTGGTAAGCCCGATGATCCCGGCTTTCGAGGCTGAATAATTTGCCTGCCCGAACTTGCCCCTAAGCCCGTTTATCGAAGTTATGTTCACTATCTTACCCGATTGCTGCTCGCGGAACAAGGGCGCAACAGCCCTGGTATAATTGAAAAAGCCTTTGAGGTTTACCCTGATCACGTCGTCCCATTGTTCTTCGGTCATCTTCCAGACCACCCCGTCGCGGTTGATGCCTGCATTGTTCACAAGGATGTCGAGTGTGCCGAATTCCTTAACAACCCGTTTGACCGAATTTTCAGCAGATGCAAAATCTGAAATGTCCGACTGTATGAACATGGCCCTGCGTCCCATGCAAGTGATCTTTTTAATGATATCCACAGCATCCTCTTCGTGTTTGCGGTCTATCATTATAACGTCTGCACCACATTCTGCCAGTTTAAGTGAGATGGCTGCGCCTATGCCGCTGATCCCGCCGGTCACTATTGCAGTCTGATTTTCCAGGTTTATCATCACAGGTTATTTGTTGTGTTCATCCCAGTTGCAACTCATTAAAACTCCTTTCAAGGAATACAGTGATCATATCCTTCCTGTATTTCCTCGAGTAGGTATCGTTATCTACCATCCTTGAACGGGATACAGCCTCAGCAATCATGGTATGCAGATCATCGCCTGCATGACCGTCAACAATTACAGGTTTCGCATGAACTCCCCCGAGAACTATCCTTATATCACCCTCCCTGGTCACCGACACTGCAGTAGTAAGAGAAGTAAAATCAAGGGTTTCCCTCTTTCTCAGTTTTTTGTAAACAATACGGATTGCCTTAATTAACGGTATGTGGATGGCTTTAATGATGGCTCCAGGGCTTATCCCCACCGGATTGATCCCGTTGCCTGTATAGATGCTCTCCAATGGTTTTATGGAGGTGCCGCTAAAATCCGACAGTTCAACGCATGCATTAAGGCTTATAAGTGAGACCGCTGTATCGGAAACGAATTTCGCAAAACAGTGTTTGCTGCCCCCGCCTGCAAGACAAACACTGCCGTTGCTTTTAAGACAATAGCCTGTGGCTTCCCTCCACCATTCGCTCTGGTTGTAGAATATACAGCGGTTCTCACAAAGCAGGTTCCCGCCAAGGGTGGCTGTTTTTCTTATAGTTGGTGAGGCAACAGAATTCACCGCTTTGGCCAGGACAGGGAAATGATCAGAGATAGCTGAATGTACAGAAAGATCCTGAAGGCTTATCAATGCGCCAATAACAAGGTGCTGATCGGTTATAAAGACATCTTTCAGGGCAGGAATCCCCGAAATATCTATAAGCACACCAGCGGTATCATTGCCCTGGAACCTGTTAACCATCACATCGGTGCCTCCTGCAAGGTAGCGGAAACAGCCCTTATGCTCCCTGGCCAGTGACTGGGCCTGCTCAACAGTGGATGCTTTTATGTATGTTTCATTCAGCATCAGCCTTCATTTATTTTATTCAGCCGGTAAATTTTCCTTCATCTTTGCCAGTACATCCTCGGCGCTTACCGGCAGCCTGGTGATCCTAACTCCGGTTGCATTGAATATTGCATTTGCAATTGCAGGGATCACAGGATGGATCGCCCCTTCACCTGCCTCCTTGGCGCCAAACGGGCCTTCCGGATCCATGGTTTCAATGATACTAGCATGGATATCGGGTGTATCAAGCGAAGTCGGGATCTTATACTCCAGGAAATTATTATTCAGCAGCATGCCTTTATAATATTTCATTTGCTCACTGACGGCCTGTCCTGTACCCATATGCCAGGAACCTTCAAGCTGCCCTTCAACGGCAAGGGGATTCAATGCCTTGCCGCAATCATGGGCTCCCCAAATATCAATTACCTTGACATAGCCTGTTTCCAGGTCAACGTCCACCTCGGCTATGCAGGCTCCGAATGAATACGAGGGACTAAGGCCTGCCCCGGCTCCCTTGAAATCCCCTCCCAGTTTGGGTGAGATGTATTTTCCGCTCACGCTTACTGCTCCCCTTTTAGCTGTGAGTATTTCCACCGCCTCCATCCAGGAAAGGTCTAAATTCTTATCATTGGTGAATACCCTGTCGTCGCTGAAATTCAGTTCCGGGGGGGGGACATTATGCTTTTTTACCAGGGCAGCGATGATTTCGGTTTTCAGGTTCAATGCAGCATCTTTGGCCGCATTGCCTGCCATGAAGGTTACCCTGCTCGAGTACGATCCGAAATCAACCGGTGTTAGCAAGGTGTCCGCGGCAAGCACGAAGATCTTGTCCATCCCTATCCCCAGGACTTCCGAAACAATGATGGCAAGCATGGTGTCGCTTCCCTGGCCTATGTCGCTTGAACCGGAGGTTACCAGCACCCTTCCGTCAAAATCGAGCTTCAGGTGGACCACCGATTGCGGCAGTTCGTTCCAGATAATTGGTAATGCACTCCCGCTGATAAAGAAACCACAGGCAACACCAAGCCCCCTGCCTTTCTTAAGTTTTCCTATCCGTTCTTTCCAGCCTGAGAGTTCCATGACTTTTTGGAGGGATTCCCTGCTTCCGTTTGAAGTGATGCGGTACTGCCCCACGGTAAGTGTGTTTGAATCGAGAAAATTCTTCAGCCTGAGTTCGCATGGGTCCATTTTGACCTTCAGGGCCAGGTCGTCGATCAGCGACTCCACGGCAAACCTTGAATTCACGGCCCCATGCCCGCGCATCGCCCCGCATTGGGGTTTGTTGGTATATACGCGATAGGTGCGGAACCCGAAATTATCAAGCTTATATGGAGCTTGCAGTAAAACCCCGTTATAGTATGATGTCACCACCCCGAAACTGCCGTATGCGCCCCCGTCGATGGCAATACCGGCATCCAGGACTTTCATCGTTCCGTCTCCCGAAATGCCCATTTCGACTGTCATTTTTGACGGATGACGTCCGTGGTTGGTAAGGAAGACTTCTTCCCTCGACAAGCGCATCCTCACCGGCCTGCCGGTCTTCCTGGAAAGATGAGCTACAATGATCTCATGGGGAAAGGGATCGCTTTTACCGCCGAACCCTCCGCCCAGGTATGGCTTGATCACACGGACCCGGCTAAGGGGAACTTCCATAACCTTGGCCAAAGCCCTGTGCAGGTAATGGGGGACCTGGGTTGCAGTGATGATCGTAAGCCCGTTCTCATCCCAGTATGCCGTCGCAGCGTGAGGTTCGGTAAAGCCATGGCTGAGTCCTTCAAATTCAAAGGACATTTTGCTGGTATATTCTGCCTCTTTAATCCCCTGCTGCTGGTCGCCGAACCGCAGCTCGGCCTTTTTATGAATATTGTTATTGAACTTGCCGAAATCATGGATGCGTTCATTCCCTCCGGCATCGTTCAGAGAGTCTTCAATAGTAAGAAACTCCTTGATTGGCCGGTATTTTACCCTGATAAGCCTGCAGGCCTCAGTTGCGATATCTTCTGTGTCGGCAGCAACCGCAGCAACGATCTCACCGACATACCTCACTTTTTCCACAGCCATGGCTGTCTCATCCTGCGAAATGGGAAGCACCCCGAATTTACCAGGAATCTCAGGGCCCGTCGCAATATAATGAACACCCTGTAATTGTATGGCTTCCGAAACATCGACGTCTTCTATCAAGGCGTGTGGGTATTTGCTGCGCAGGAACCTGCAGTGGAGGGAATTCTTTAAAACAATATCATCTGCGTATTCTGCCGCCCCCCTCACTTTCTTCTCAGCCTCAATATATGGCCTGGGTGTTCCAACCCCACCTTTGATTTCATGGGCAGGTTTGAATGAAGGGAATTCACTGCCGTCCCCAGCTGAAATTTCCTTCACATAATCAGCCACTGCTTCGATGATCTTCTTATATCCCGTGCACCTGCAAAGGTTTCCCGACAGTCCTTCCTTTACTTTACGGGTGAGTGCCGATGCGTCGGCCCCGCGGACCAGTGATGGCGCAAGGCTCAGCGCTGTAAGCACCATACCGGGTGTGCAGAACCCGCATTGAATAGCCCCTTTTTCGACGAACAACTCCTGCAGCCTGTGAAGCTTCCCGTCTTTTGCCAGGGCTTCGATGGTGGTCACTTCGGATCCTTCACAGCGCAAAGCGGGAGTAATGCAGCTTAACACGGCTTTGCCATCCACCAGCACAGTACAGGCGCCGCAGCTTCCTTCTTCGCAGCCGATCTTGGTACCTGTAAGCCCTGCTTTTTCACGGACCAGGTGAGCAAGGGTTTCGTGCTCAGTTGCCAGGAGGTGAAAATGTTGGCCGTTTATCTTAAGGTTGATCCTCTGCATTCTCTGTTCTATTGTCCGGGGTGGCTTACAGGCAGTCCGGGTGCTTTAAGGTTTACCGAATATGCTTTCATATTCTTCAGGGCTGTTGATGTTGGTCAGTACCTTGTTGTCGGGCATCACTACTTTTTTACAAGCAAATCCACTCAGGACAAACTTCAAATTTGCATCATTTATATGATAATTCCTTATGAAATCCATATTTTTTCTGTTAAGCAGCACAGGATGCCCCCCCCCTTGCCCTTACAAACGGGAACGATAAAAGCATCGTCGCTCCTTTCTTTGAAAAGTAGATCGAGTGTCATTGAATCGATAAAAGGATTATCAACATTCTGAAAAAAACAAAAATCAGCTTCCCTGACATTTTCAAGTCCCAGCTTCAGCGAATAGAATCTCTCAAATTCAGGACGGTCGTTAACAATTACCGAAACCTTTTCATGCAGCGACAGAAGCTGTTTAACAGTTGAGGCTGTGTTCTCATTTACCACGACTGCGATGGCTGTGCAGCCCAGGTTTGCATATTCCGAAACTATCTTTTCAATGAACGTGATGCCCGGGCTGAAAAGAAGCAGGGCCTTGGGTGATTGCATCCTTGACGAAGCATCTGCTGCAAGTATTACCGCTGCTGTATTTTTTATTTCCATTTGTTCCGGTTCACCTGAGTCTCAAAAATCCCAAAAAACGGCCGGGAAGAAAAGGCTTCACTCAAGCCTGGCCTGTTCCCGTTTAATATCAGTTCCCGGGTTCACCCGAAAGCATTTTCCCCCGTTATATCATTTCCTGTGATGAGAAGGTGGATGTCGTGGGTTCCTTCATAAGTGATCACCGATTCGAGGTTCATCATATGCCTCATGATAGGGAAATCGCCGGTAATGCCCATGGCTCCGAGTATCTGCCTTGACTCCCTGGCCACGTCAAGCGCCATTTTCACATTGTTCCTTTTGGCCATGGAGATCTGGGCCGGGGTGGCCCTGTCCTCATTCCTGAGAACCCCAACCCGCCATGCGAGCAGCTGGGCCTTTGTGATCTCGGTGAGCATCTCGGCCAGCTTCTTCTGGGTCAGCTGGAATGCGGCTATGGGTTTGCCGAACTGTTTTCTTTCCTTTGAATACTGAAGGGCGGTATCATAGCAATCCATTGCTGCACCAATCACTCCCCATGCAATGCCATACCTTGCCGAGCTGAGGCAGCTCAGGGGGCCTTTGAGCCCCTGTATGCATGGAAGAAGGTAATCCTTGGGGACCTTCACATTATCAAAAACAAGTTCGCCTGTCAATGAGGAGCGCAGGGACCATTTCCTCAGGGTCTCGGGAGCCGTGAAGCCTTCCATTCCCTTTTCAACCAGCAGCCCCCTGATCTTGCCAGACCCGTCCTTTGCCCAGACCACACTTACGTCGGCTATAGGGGCATTGGTAATCCACATTTTTGAACCATTAAGAAGGTAATAGTCGCCTTCGTCGGTGAAATGGCTGAGCATGCTTCCCGGGTCGGAGCCGTGGTTTGGCTCGGTTAGGCCAAATGCACCTATTAAATCTCCGGTTGCGAGCCTGGGAAGATATTTTCTTTTCTGCTCTTCAGTACCGTATTTGTATATAGGATACATTACCAGTGAAGACTGGACCGAGGCTGCCGAACGGATGCTGGAGTCGCCTCGTTCAAGCTCCTGCATGATGAGCCCGTAAGCGATCTGGTCCATGCCGGCACCGCCGTATTCAACAGGGATGTATGGCCCGAAAGCGCCTATCTCTCCGAGTTCCTTTGTAAGATGGCGGGGGAATTCATGTTTCTGGTTGGCCTCATCGATAATGGGAATGACGGCACGGTTGACCCAGTCCCTCACAGAGCCACGTATCAGCTTATGTTCATCGGTTAAAAGTTCATCCACCCAATAATAATCAGGCGATTGATATCTGATTGTGCTCATCCCTGGTATTTTAAACTGTTGTTATTTGTATAGGTTCTCATAGTTGTTGGTCCAGCCTGGCAGGTTTCCCTGCACCGAAAGATCGAGAGTGGGATTCTTTCCGCCTATGTTCAGAAGCCTCAGCAGGGCTGTCGAAATATACGGATTTTTCGAGGGATTGAAGGTCTCCCCGCATTCCGTCGTAAGCCGGTCATCGTTTACCCCTTCGTTGAATGCATCCTTCTTCTGCTTGTTGTACAGGGCGACTGCATAAGGCACTGCATACTTCTGTTTCAGCCTGGCAATTTCAAAAGCCCTCTCAAGAAGTTCGTATTCATCCTCTCCCACCCCGTTTGAAAGCCCGAGTTCATAAGCACGGGCCGCTGTTAGACCCTGCAGGAAAAGTTCGTCTATCGTCGAATCGCCGAACCCAAGCCTCACCAGTTCCTGCACTGCCCCGAAACCTCCGAGTATGCCGTACTCGATCTCGGGCTGGTTGTAATTTTTCTTTAAACGCTGTACATTTTCGCGTTTGAGTGAATCGAACTCGACCCCGTGGATCACCAGGTCGAACCTCTGGTTCAGGAAATATGTGAACTCGGCTCCTCCTCCCCATTTTTCCCCGAATACCCCGAAAGTCCATACCGGCATCTCCTGTATGAACCTGAACAGCTTCATACCTGCCTTCGTGAAGTAAGATGCATCTTCTTCGCCAAGGAACTGGTATCCTTTTATTGCATCAAACCAGCCCTTGTTGAACTGCCTTGCATCTGCTCCAAGCATCCTCATCCCCTTACCTGAAGCGGTAAAAAAGAGCGAGCCAAGCTGGCCGTTTTCAAAAAGTTTTATTGAAATCCCTACCGCATGGTCGAGCTGGTCGAGGGTGTTCCTGTTCCACACATTCCCTCTCAGGGGATTGTCAAAAATGATGGAAGCAACCCTGTCTTTCTTCGTGGGATAAACATATCTCAGGTCATTGTAATAAATATCTATTTCACCCGTGCTGAAGTTCCTCTGGCTTACCGGTGTTCCGTAAATTCGTCCGTAGCCCAGCAGGTTGTTCCAGCCGTTCTTTTTCATGGTATGCAG
>Ga0364867_10601_pt1 | contig 17159 bp, 13 predicted proteins | sample ExccelAu500001D4_3_FD_206915 | JGI IMG/M metagenome (GOLD analysis project Ga0364867, IMG submission 206915) | Enriched cells from Trout Bog Lake Hypolimnion, Wisconsin, USA - BchlTB.Aug13.5000.01.D4 | ecosystem: Environmental > Aquatic > Freshwater > Lake > Hypolimnion/Profundal zone | place...
CAAAGTTTCATTACTGGATCAATGAGAACTGATTGCCAACTTATTTTTGGTGCATATTATCGAAAGGGCACTCGAGAATCAGGACAAATTCAAAATTTATTCTCGGTTTCCCTGTTGTAAACATATTCACGCCGGGCCGAGAGATCACGGATATCTTTTACCTGGGAAGTGCCTGACTTTAATATACTTGTAAGCTCATCGGATTTTTCTTCATTACGTCCGTAAACGAATTGTTCAAGTTCCGAAAGTTCTTCCTTTGCAACATCACGGAACAGGTTCCTGTCGGCGATCGCCTGCTTGAACAATTCCCAATGCCGGTCATTATAGCCTTCAAGCACCCTCCTCTTCTCTTCTTCATTTTCCCTGGCCTGGCGCTCATAAAAGCTTTTCATGTCGGGCGACAGTTTGAAAAAATCATAGTCCTTTGACGTGATCTTATCAAGAAGAGTTTTTTCCCATGAAAGTGTTTTCTGGTAGTTCTTCATGATATTTTCCACGAAATGATGGAGTTTCAGGGTGTCCATCATGGCTTCATATCCGATTTTAACCAGTTGTTCGGAATCGATGGTCAGCTGCATAACTGCAAAACTGATATTGGTTTTATTATAATAATCCTTTATATTCGTGATCCTTTTTGTTATTTCCTCAAAATTGACATGATTGTAATCCTGTACTGTTAAATTCAGACCGTCCCACATCCAACTGTTCAGGCTTGAAAAATATTCCAGAATGGCATTCTTCCTTTCGTTGAAAATATGGTTGTTCTGGCCCGTATGAATGTTGAGGTTAGTCTTCAACAATTCATTCTCCTCCAGGTTACTACCATGGATCTGGCTGAGAATGTCGGTAAGCAGCCTTACGTCCCCCTTGTCCGCATATCGCTTTCCCTGATGAAATACGAGATAGATCTGACCAATATTCAGTAAAACCGAGATGCAAACGAGCAGTAACAATACTACATTGACAGAAATCATGATAGGTTATCTTTAAATTGTAAGGGCACTTATAAAAGGTATTATTTTACAGCAATAATTATGCCAATTGTGTATATATCATTAGATCAATAATATAACAAAACTACATTATTTTTTAGTGTAAAATATTTTGACACTGCTGTCAAAATATTTTACACTAGTGTCAAAATATTTTACACTTTTTGTAATTTAGTGTCAAATTTTTTGACATATGCCTGTTAAAGGTAATTTACTGATCGTCGAAGACAATACCGAAATTCTGGATGCCCTTACATTATTTCTTGAGGATGAATTCAGTATTGTGACCGGAATTAAAAACCCTGAACTTATTCCGGGCACACTTCAGAACAGTCAGTTTGACCTTGTGCTCCTGGATATGAATTTTACTGTAGGACTGAATACAGGGAATGAAGGTTTACATTGGTTGAAAGAGATCCTGAAAATAGATTCAACATTATGTGTGATCATGATGACAGCCTATGGGGATGTTGAACTGGCTGTAAAAGCGATGAGGAACGGGGCAACGGATTTTGTTCTGAAACCCTGGGATAATGATAAGCTTCTTGCAACCCTTACTTCAGGGCTCAAACTCCGCAGGTCCAATATGGAAATCCAGAAGTTACGCTCAAGGCAAAGCCATCTTAGTGAAGAACTGAACCAGAAATTCCCTGATATAATCGGGGAATGCCCATCCATGAAACGTGTGATGGAAATCGTTGAAAAAGTTTCCAACACCGATGCAAATATTCTGCTTACCGGAGAGAATGGAACTGGTAAGGGGCTTATAGCCTGGGAAATACATAAACGCTCCATTCGATCGAAAGAAGCAATGATCACTGTGGATATGGGATCTATACCTCTCTCCCTGTTTGAGAGCGAAATGTTTGGTCACGTCAAAGGGGCTTTTACTGATGCCCGTCATGACAGGATTGGCAGGTTTGAAACTGCGTCGGGGAGCTCACTTTTCCTGGATGAAATAGGAAATCTTTCATTGAACATGCAGACCAAGATCCTTAATGTACTTCAGGAAAAATACATCATCCCTCTTGGTACGAATAAAATAGTCCCAATCGACATCCGCCTGATCTGCGCCACAAATAAAAACCTTGATAAGATGGTCATGGAAGGTTTGTTCAGGCAGGACCTTCTTTTCAGGATCAACACGATACAGATAGACCTTCCGCCTCTCAGGGAACGCGGGAATGACATCAACCTGATGGCAGGGTTTTTTTTGGAAAAATTTGCCACCAAATACGAAAGGGGTAAAATGCATTTTTCGTCTGAAACCCTGGGCTCCATGCAGGAATATTTATGGCCTGGGAACATCAGGGAACTGGAACATTCCATTGAAAAAGCAGTGATCCTTGCCGAAGGGGATCTTATCACGCCCGATGATCTTTTCCTGAAACGGACAGCGGCCAGGATACAGCAGAAAAAAGAAGTTAACCCCTCATTCAATGACATTGAGAGGGATATCATCCGCAGGGCATTGCTTAGAAATAACGGGAATATGGTTACCACTGCCAGGGAACTTGGTGTGACGCGTCAAACAATTTATAATAAAATTAAACGCTATGGTCTCTAGGCGGTACTACCTTAATATTTCCGCCCGGATTATCCTTATGATGATCACCTGCCTGTTATTTGCCCTGGCTGTTTTCTCACTTCCCAATCCTTCAATCCTGGCGCTCCTGGGATTGCTGATCCCCGTTGAGGCATTTCTCCTGATAAAGTACCTCAACTCAATCAACCACAAGCTTGAACAATTTTTCATCATGCACCTCAGCGGTGATGTCACCACTTCTTTTTCAGCCTCAGGCAGGAAGGATGAGTTTGAGAGTTTATATAGCTATTTCCGAAGAGTGAATGAGAAACTCGAGATTTCAAGAGTGGAAAGCGAGATCAGGAACAACTACTTTAAAACTATTGTCGATCACACTTCGACCGGGCTGATCTCCTTTACTATGGAAGGCCGGGTAGAGCTGTTCAATGATGCTGCCAGGAAGATTTTCAGGATCAACGTTCTTAGAACCATTGACAAACTTGATCGGTTCAAGGAAGGGTTCAGCGACACTCTTAAAACCCTTAAACCTGGTGATAGTCAGCTCATCAACCTGATCATTGATGACGATCTTGTACAATTGTCCACACGGAAGGCGATTTTCAGGACCGGCAATACGGACCTTCACCTGGTTTCTTTCCAGAACATCAAGAGTGAACTTGAACAGCAGGAAATTGAATCCTGGCAAAAACTTATCAGGGTGCTTACACATGAGATCATGAATTCAATTACCCCGATCATCACCCTGGCTGCAACACTTACAAGGATTTTCAGGCATAAGGATTCACGCCAGATCAAACCGATCAGCGAGCTCACTGACCAGAACCTCGAAAAGACAATGAGGGGACTTGATATTATTGAGAACAGGGGTAGCGGGCTGGTGCATTTTGTAAAGAATTACAGAAGTGTTGCTATTATACCAAAACCTGAATTCCAGATTCTTAACCTGAGGGACATGTTTACTAGGATCAGTGATCTTCACGAGGAGATACTCAGGGAAAAGAACATCAGCGTTAGCCTGGAATGCCCGCATTCACTTCATCTGCAGGCTGATGGGAAGCTTATCGACCAGGTTCTGATCAATCTGTTCAAGAATGCAATTGAAGCGGTGAACGGGTTGCCATCGGCCAGGATCAGGATGAGTGCACAGAACATCGACAACCAGATTGTGATTGAGGTTGAAGATAACGGAGCCGGGATTAGTGACTATGCAATGCAGAATATGTTCGTGCCTTTTTTTACTACCAAGGAAGGAGGGTCAGGGATAGGGCTGAGCCTTTCAAAACAGATCATCAGGATGCACGGGGGTTCAATCGGGGTGCAGTCTTCGCCGGGAAAAACATTATTCACCATAAAGATTTGATCAGGACCTTTCGTTCACTATATCACCATCAAACAGGCTATAATGATATGATCAGAACCTTTCGTTCACGATCTTACCATCAAAGAGGTTAACTATACGGTTGCTGAATTCAGCATCACGCTGTGAATGAGTGACCATAATGATGGTCGTTCCCTTTTCGTTCAATGCGGTCAGCAGGTTCATAACATCTTCCCCTTTGGATGAATCAAGGTTACCAGTGGGCTCATCGGCCAGGATCAGCGAAGGGCTCGCAACAACGGCCCTTGAAATGGCAACCCTCTGCTGCTGTCCGCCTGATAATTGCAGTGGAAAATGATTCCGGCGGTGAACCATTTCAAGCTGTTCCAGAACACGCATCACCTTATCCATCCGTTCCTTCTGCGTTTGCTTAAGATACAACAGCGGCAGTTCTACATTTTCAAATACTGTAAGTTCATCAATGAGGTTGAAATTCTGGAAGATAAATCCTATTTTCTGCTTCCTCAGATGACTGCGTTTTTTTTCATTGTACCCTGCTACATTTTCTCCGGCAAAAAAATATTCTCCCCCTGAAGGACTGTCAAGCATTCCGAGGATATTCAAAAGGGTTGATTTCCCGCACCCGCTTGGGCCCATTATCGCTACAAACTCTCCATCTTCAACACTCAAATCCACACCGTTCAACGCATGAGTGTCAACATCCATTGCACTGAAAGTTTTTGTCAGATTAACCGTCTTGATCATAGGTCCATTTTTTATTTTGCTATTTCCAGCTGGTCGCTTACAAGATCATAGTATTTGCCTTTCTTAACAATCAGATCCTTATGGGTTCCAAGTTCCATGATCTTCCCTTGTGAAAGAACAATGATCTGGTCAGCATTTTTTACAGTGCTCAGCCTGTGTGCAACAATGATCACAGTTCTCCCTTTGTAAAAGTTATCAAGCCGTTCCATAATAATTTTTTCATTTGAAGCATCCAGTGCATTTGTTGCTTCATCAAAGAAAATGACCCTGGGATTTCGGTAAACTGCCCTGGCGATCAGGATTCGCTGTTTCTGACCCTGACTGAGTCCCGATCCATCCTGGCCGATTTTGGTCTTTAATCCCCTTGGAAAGGTATCAAGAAAATCCTCCAGGTTTGACAATGTGACTGCTTTTGCGAGTTTTTTCTTATCGGGTTCTTTATCACCAAGGGCAATGTTAGCTTCGATGGTGTCAGAGAAAATGAACCCGTCCTGCATTACGGAACCACAAGTACTGCGCCAATAGCGGCTCGAAATATCTGTGAGTGGTATATCATTTACAAGGATACGCCCTCTTACGGGTAGATAAAAACTCAAAAGGATCTTAATAAGGGTCGTTTTGCCGCTTCCGCTCATCCCTACGATTGCAGTAACTTTATTGGCAGGAATTACACAATTCAGGTTCTCCAGGACCATTGGTGAATGAGGGCCTTCATACTGAAAACAAAGATTTTCAAGGGTGATGCCTGTAAAATCTGCTATGGATTGAACCAGCCTGCCACCTTCAGCTTCTTCATCTGCAACTGAATTTATTTCCCCGATGCGGTCCATACTGATCGATGCATCCTGCATCTCGCGGATAAAACTTACCAGATGTTCAACAGGACCGTTCAACTGCCCTAATATGAACTGAATAGCCATCATCATCCCAAGTGTAAGTTGGCCCTGAATAACAAGCCAGGCTGTGATAAAGGTGATCAGGATATCCTTGGTCCTCACAAAAAAGAAAGAACCTAAATCCTGGTACTGGCTGATTTTAAGACTTTTTATCTGAATGTCAAATAATTGCTCTTGTATATTCTCCCACTCTTTCCTTTTAAGGTCTTCGGAATTGGTGAGTTTGATCTCAGGCATGCCGTGAATGATCTGTAACAGGGTATCCTGGTTAGCAGATAGTTTTGAAAACCTGATGTAATCAAGTTCTTTCCGTTTGTTCATAAAGAAATAAACCCATCCGGAGTAAAGAACACTGCTAAGAAGGAATACTGCCAGGACCAGCGGGCTGTAAATCACAAGAACAATGCTGAAAACGATCACAGTAAGTATAGAAAAAAGGATGTTAAGCAAGCTCTGGGTTATAAAGGACTGAATCCTCTGGTGGTCTGAAATCCTCTGTATAATGTCACCCGGGAGTTTACTTGAAAAAAATGACATAGGAAGCCTTAGCAGTTTCTTCAGAAAATCGGAGACCATGCTGATGTTGATCCTGTTTGACACGAATACCAGGGCCCTGCTTCGGAAGAATTCCATACTGATCAGACCAAGGAACAATGCAAGCTGACCTAAAAGGATGAGGGTGATGTAACCAATATCACGGTTATGGATTCCAGTGTCGACAATCCTTTGCGTAAGCCAGGGAAATGCAAACTGCAGCCCGCTCGCAATCAGCATCATGCTGATTAGCCAGGACATCCTTGACCGGTAGGGTTTCAGGTACTGGTTTACAAATGCCGGGATCCTTTTGTTTTTTTTATCCTCAGGCATGGCCCCGAATTCATTTCCGGGTTCAAGCAGCAGGCAGATGCCTTTCCCTTCGTCGTCCGGCCCTGTTTGCCATGCTTTCAGGAACTCACTTTCCCTGTATTTTATAAGTCCGTGCGCAGGATCGGCAACTTTAATGAGATAACCCCGGCTTTTCTTTGCTATGCTGTAAATTACTACGAAATGATTCTGATGCCAGTGTGCAATGCATGGAAGAGGCGAAGATTCAACAAACTCTGCAAACGACACTTTAACACCCATGGTCTGCATGCCAACCGATTCTGCGGCTTCGCTGATCCCGAGCATCGAAACCCCTTCCCTGGTAATATGAGAAGCCTCGCGCAACCTGGAAACTGAGAAATGTTTACCATAATAAGCACATACCATTTTCAGGCAGGCAGGACCGCAATCCATGGAATCGTGCTGTTTATAGAATGGGAATCTCATTGACTATTCATATTTTAATGCATTGATTGGGTTGGATCTCAAAACCTTTAGTGTCCTCATAAGGAGGATCACCGAAACGAAAGTCGTCACTGCAAGAACGCACATTATCATGATCAAGGGGCTGATGTTTACCCGGTAATAGAATTCCTTTAACCAAAGTTGCATCAGCAACCATGAAACAGGGATTGCAACAATGGCGGCAATAGCTGTATATAACAGAAATTCACGTTGCATCCTGAAGATGATCTGCACGTTTGATGCCCCGAAAACCTTCCTGATTGCAGTTTCTTTGGTCTTCCGTTCCGAAATCAACAAGGCCAGCCCGAACAAGCCCATTCCCGTTATAATAAAGGCCAGGATCGTAAAAACAGCAACCGCCGTTACGAAATTGTTTTCCTTCGTGTAAGCATCTCTCAACTCCTGCCTGAAAAAAGAGTGATCAAAAGGGGATTTCGGATAAACCGCTTCCCAGGCTTTTTTTATTTCCTCAACTACAAAGCTCTCCCTGCCTTGTTTGTAATGGATGATCAAAGTGCTGATGGCAAATGGATTGTAAAGGAATCTTGTCGCATTTATCTTATAATGGAGGTTGTGGAAATTGAAATCCCGTGACACACCTACGATCTTAGTCTGGTCAATGTTCACACCTAATGGGTTTTTATACTTTAAGGTTTTAGCACCTTCTTCATTGATTATACATTCGATATCGCCTCTCTCCATTGAGGAAGTATCAAAATCCCTCCCTCTTATTAACGGAATCCCCAGGGTTTTAAAGAAATCCCTGTCAACATTCACACATTCAATGTGAACCGGTTCTTGTGAATTTGGAAGATGGAATGGTAAAACATTGAAGTCTTTCGATGGGAGGGAAAAGAGTCCGGAACCGGAAAATGAAATAATATCAGGTATTCCGGCAAGCTTTGATTTGATTGCAGAATACTTTTTAAAATCATGGTTTTTAAGAGGTACGAGCAGGATGTTTTGCCTGGAGATCGAAAGATTGCTTACATAGCACATCCTGATCTGCGAATAAATGGTGAGCATGCAGATGAGAAGGGAAAGAGTAATAAATAGCTGGAAGCCGATAAAGAGCTTGCTAAGGTTGAATTTCCCCGGAGTAAAGTACCTGGCTTTAAGAGCGTTGACCGGGTTAAGCCCGGCAAGGTAAACGGCAACGTAAAGTCCTGATAATATACCGATTACTAAAGTGATCCCTGCAAAGAATAAAATATATTTCAGCATGTTGCTGGCATGCATGGTTATCGTGTAATCAGGCAATCCGGTAATCCTCGGATCGATGAGGCCCAGCAGGAACAAAGCCAGCGGCAGAGCCATAAAGGTCAGCAATACCGACTCAATGAGTATCTGAATCCTCAATTCCCGCTTAGTGGCCCCAAGAACCTTTCTTACACCTACCTCCTTGAACCTCAATGCGGATCTTGCTGTGCTGAGAATCGCATAATTTATCCCTGCTAACAGCAAGATGAAAAATGCAAGCCATGAATAGGTGTAAACAGCTAATTTATTTCCGGTCAGGTTTGAATTATTAGCAAAGTCGCCCGATTCAAAGTAAATGTCCCCGAAGGATTGAAATGATATTTTAACATTAACATCTTTCTTTACATTATTATTCAAAACCTCCTGAATCACCGGTATTATTGATCTTATTTCAGTACCCGGGGAGAATTCGCAGAGCGTCTCCACCAAAAAATCATCCCAGGAGTTGTATCCAGCTACAAGCTCGGGCATGTTATCCTTCAGTATAGTCTCGTAGAATGGCAGGCCTGCAATGAAATCAGTATTTATTGTTGAATTCCAGGGCAAATCGGTATAAATCCCGGCCAGGATCATCTCGTACCGATTTTTACCTGCCATCAAACTCACCTTTTGAAAAAGCCTGACTTCCCCATTATAAATTTTTTTTACTGCACTCTCCGACATGAAAAGACTATTTTGCTTCAGTGAGCCGGGTTGGATACCTCCCCTTACAAAACGAAGGTCAAGCATATTAAAAATTTCAGTATCGGCATAAACAAAGTTCTTGCAGTCATATAATTTATTACCGGCATCCACTTTCATCTTTAACGAAAGCTGCTGTTCAGAAACCATTCTCACCACTTTTTTACATTCGGGAATATTGCAGGGAAGCAGGGATTTGAAAAGCCTGGAACCACCAGTTGTGCTCAAACCTTTGGAATCTGTGAAAACTGCCCTGTAAAGCCGGTCCTTCTTGGTAAAGCAGGTATTGAAACTTGTTTCGTTGATGGCAAAAACCAATAGCACGAAAGCGGCAGTCAATCCCAGTACCAGTCCGGTAACGTTAATGATGGTATAGGTTTTATTGTTTACTATGGTGCGGTAAGAAGTAATGAGCGCGTTCCTGATCATACCCGGGTTTATAAAACATCACAAAAGTTAAACCTTTTCATGAAAAGCTCGTAGTTTCCAATAGGTGGACAAAAAATCTGGTAAAGGCAACCTTCGCATGGTTTAACCTTCATCCTGGTAAGGCCCCAACTGATTCCCTTAAAAAGTTCCTGCCTGACCAGGTCGGAAATGCTATCTTCATTCAAATTCCCGATAGGATCATGGTTCAGGTTCGGTAAAGCTGCGCCATCGGTTTTAATGAAAATCTTCCCGTAAAATTGCTCATTGATCAGGCTTCTTGAATAAATCTGCTGCTGGTCAGGCTTCAGGTTTATAATGTCATTGCGTGCCAGGAATACGTTCTCTTTGAAAAAACATTCATTCTCACCATTGAAATATGGTAAAATAAATGTTTTTTCCTGCCCGGGTCCGTTTGAAAGTCCGGTGATGATCTGATATTCCTCAAGAGAACGGATGATGAAATTAGTCTCGATTTTTCCTGATTTTTTAATGAATTCCTTATGTTTCCTGATCTCACTGATTGCATCAGGTCCGTCGGGGAAAGTCACATAAAATGAAACCCGGCTTTTACCGGTTTTCAGGAATTTAAAAATCAGTTCTGGATCATGGCAGGGCAGGGGTATATGAAATGTAAGGGGCAATGAAAGCTTATGTAAATGAACCAGCATTTCAAACGCCTGTGAGTAATGGGTGATATCTGAACCACTCAGATCAATAGCCAGGCCACTGACTCCTGAATATGGGAGACAACTTTTAACAATCCAATTGAACTCTATTTCCCTGTAGCCTCCCTGATCGTAAACCGGGCAAAAGAACTGGTTGGCAGCAAATCGGTAATCTGAACAAAGCCGGTCATTATCCTGGTTCAGGAAAAAGTAAATGTTACGCAGGTAGTCATCCGCCGAAAAAGAAGCAAAATCCTTTGGAGGAGGATAATTTTTTATAACAGGCTTTGGCCTTACAACAACTGGTTTCCTGTCAGGGGGAAAAGATATCACATCCCCGCTGAAACTATCCTTTATGCTGGTAATGAGAGATGACATCTCAGAGTTTGCCGTTACATGGTCTATGCATGCCATGAATCCCTCTCCTGCATCTTCAGCTTTGGTGATGATTTCTGAAATAAAGGGAGATGCCCTGTATTCCAGTGTTTTACCATTCAGGGAATTATAAAGTAAAACATCATTCCCTGATACCACAGTAAAAGTGTAGGGTTCCAGGTAAAGGTAACGGGCCTTTTTATTTTGCAAGGAATGCTTCATCCCTGACGCGTGCATATAACGAGATGTCTTGTTCTAAACTATCGAAAATTCCTGAGAGGTATGATGTAAACTTGTTTTTGGTCATGAAAAATTCACAGGATGGAAAGCCTTTTTCAATCCCAGTATTGAAAATACACTCCTTGCAATTATCAGAAAGATAACATTGATTACAGAGTTTTTTGATCATTCTGAAATAATTGTTGTAAGTGTCAGTGATCTTTTCACTGTCGATATCTACCTCGTTTTCCCTTACTGAACCAAGTTCGAATATCCTGCTTATATGTTCGCATGGATAAATCCCGCCATCTGCACTCATGTAAAGCCTCAGGTCGAAAGGTGAACATGTGGCAGTTGGAAGGTATTTTCGGGTGTCACGGTTTTTTTTTAAAGGATTCAGCAACTTTTTTGGTCCCCGGTAAACAAAATCTCCGAAACGTTCGAATGTCTCCGTAATCTCTGCAACCACCGGGTGGCTTGTAAACAATTCATGGACATAACAATTGTTGTCGGATGAAGGGAAGCTTTGTTCAAGGAAAGTCTTATGAAACTCTTCCTTGAATTCGTCAACGATGCCATTGGTGGTGATGCTTGAAAGCATGGGAGTCTTGCCATATCTTGATGAGAAATATTCATAGATGCTCTTAAGGGTATTTCGGTTATGCCTGACGGTCATGAACATGACCCGTTTGTCAAAGTACTCAGGAAATTTTTCCCTAACCATGTCTATATTTCTGCTTACCAGGTTAAACGAAGATTTTCGGTTCGTTTTCAGTACCCGGAATGAATTTGCAAATTCATCACCGTCAAGGCTGATTGCAAGATCAAAATTATGTTTAACAAGAAATCCTATGTGTTTTCTGAGCAACAGCCCATTGGATGTGAGGGAATACCTGATTTTCAGATGATTGTGCTTATGGGTTGTTACATGGTTCACTATGCCTTCGATGAAACTGAAATTCTTCAGAGGTTCCCCTCCGTAAAAGCTGATTGCCAGTTCCTGATCAGGATTGATGCGCTTGCGATCAATTATTAAATCGAGTAATTTTATGGCATCAACAGTATTGATTTTATTACGCTCCCTGCTTTTATTGAAGTAGAACTTACTGTAAGTACAATACAAACAATCCAGGTTGCAGTCTTCGGTGGTTTCAAAAATGATCTGCTTTGTACGGGCAAGATTCTGGTTTATCTTATCAGGAGAGATCAGTGCGTCATGGTTTTTCTGAAATGCAGTTTTAAAGAATCCCTCTTTGCTTAGAAAACGAAATTTTTTCAGGTAATATTGAAATTCTGAAGATTCAAATTTACCCGTACCCGGTATGTCAACTTCATGGTTTTGAAGAGACTTCTTCCAAACTTTTTGCCAGGAGTTTCCGTTTCCTGATGAATTTATTAAATAATTTAAAAGAGGATGGGAAAGAAGGAATTGCTTTTTTGAAGAGCTGTAAAGATAATGATGACCTGACGCGGTAGTAAAAGGTATAGCCTCTTTCATGACTTTTTCAGCAGGGGAAAAGAAAGTTAACCGACCCTGCAAATATACTTTTTTTACAGGCCGTTAAAGGAATGTTCAGGGAGAATATCAACCGTTCCCTGACTTGTTCTTGGTGGAGTTGTAACTCGGGCCGTCAGGACAGATACAAAGGTTATCTCCTCCAGGGGCCTGCTGATAAACTGAAACTGCAGGAGTGCCGGATCCGCATACACATTTTATATCTGATCCTCCACGGATGTTTGAAAGGTTAGACTTCCTGATTTCTGCGTTGTAAAGATTGATAAGGTTGAAAGTTTTCATATGCCTGTAGTTTTTTTGGGTTATTTCCTATGCTTTACTGGAGATATTAGAGCAAATATCATGCCGATATTTTAATATATTGTTAATCAGCAATATAGAAAATAAGAATAAGAATAAAGTGTAAAAAAATTTGACACTACTGTAAAAAAATTTTACATAAGTGTAAAAATTTTTTACACTTCGCCTACACGCACATTGGAATTTTATAGCAGGCAGTGATAATCCTGGCAAAAGATTTCCTGTAAGGGATTTTTTATTTTCTGAGTATTCTGATGATGAGGATTTCAGCAGCAATAAAGACAATTGCAAGAATAATGAACCATTTCCATAAGGGGAATCCCATATTTAGTCTTTCTATCTGCCTTGTGAAAGGCAGACCCGATGGTTTCAGAACAAGAAAGTTCCGAAGGTTATATTTTTTGATATTTGATTCAATCTCTTTATAGTTGAAGCAGTTGATATCCGATTCTTTACGGTCGTAATTAAAGGCCAGGGAAGCTAGCAGTTTGCTCCCCCTATGTAAATTATACCAACCCGCTTCATTGATCTGTCCATGAACATAAACCTGCATCTGCTGACCCGAGGTTCTCACTTCGGGGATAAATTCAAAAGAGTTATTCCACTCCCTGATCTTGAGCATATTCTTTTCGCTGATGGAATCCGAAGGAAGGTCGATCGGTTCATTGCTGCCGATCACATAATACAGTGAGGACCGGATTTCACTAAGAAATGCCATCCTGTACATCACAGGAACGAACAGAAGGTGTTGTTGAAAATTTGTAAAAGAGCGCTCAAGCGGTGAAGAACATACATAAAGTCTACCCTTGCCTACATTTAGACTGATTAAAAAAGGGTTACCGTTTTGCAGCCTCATAAGGACCGAAGGTGTGTTTGCAGTTCCGCCCGAAAGGGGATAGTGTTTAAGGACAAACGGCAGGTCGACATTATCAGGCAGGATGATCTTTCCTGACGAGTTTTTGTCAAACACATCTGAAAACAGCTCATTCTCAATATCCAGGGAGGATACTCTTTGATTTACAGTATCCTGGTTGCCCAGGGTTGGCGCTCCTAAAGAGGAGAGGAATGCATTCAGCGACTGGATCGAATGAGTTTCGGGTGGGGTAATGCATACAGAACCACCCCTTTCAAGAAATATTTTAAGCTCACCGGCCAGTCCTGATGCTATTTCGTCAACACCCGAGATCAGTATCAGGTTTTGTTTGTTGAACGAACTGTATTCTACCTGGTTTGCCTGGAAAGCTATATAAGTAAACAGCGAATCGGAAGTAAAAAGGGATTGAAGATAGGGGTTCGCCGAATAGCCGTAAATGCTGAGGACGTTCAGAGTACCGGAGATATCATAGGTAAAGTAAAACATATCATCATAAACAACAGGGTAATCTGTAATATCGAGTCTGCCGAGCTGAAACCCGGATTTATCTTCGGTAAAGGGCAGGGATATTTCGGTTGAACGACCCGGATCGGTTGTAAAACTGGTTACCGACTTTTGTATATTGTTTATAGTAAGCCGAAGCGGGATCTTTTCGAGTTTATCGCTTCCGCAATTCCTTATTCTCACGTTGAGCCTGACAGCCTGACCTGGTCTGTGTACAGGGGTTGTGAACCAGATCGAGTCCACAAAGAGGTTATTCTGTTTTATGGACACGACGGGAACCAGAATATAATTTGTCATTGAGTCGGGCCTGATGTTCTGGAAATCGCCTGTGCTTTTTTGAAAATCTGATACCAGGTACTGCAAGCGGTTGCCCTCATTTTGCCTGGAAAAGATATCGTTCTGCCGGCGTATAACTTCAGAAAGGTTTACCGAGTTATGGGAGATCTTAATTTCCCTTAGCAGGCCCAGGAATTCCTCCCTGCTGAAGAAGGGCAGGTGTTTCCCTTCAAAGTCATTGGTAACCAGCTGGAAAATATCGGATGACTTATATGCCGAAACGATTTCAGAAGCTCTCTTTTTGGCAAGGTCAAGAAGTTTACCTTCGGTTCCGGTAGCATCCATGGAATATGAGTTGTCAAGATAAATGCTAACAGCCCGGTAGCCTGATTTTCTTTTATTTAGCTGGTGTGAGGGGATAAAAGGTTGTGAAAAGGCCAGCACTAAGCAAAAAATTGCAAGCATTCTTGCCGAAAGGATCAATAGTTGTTTCAGCCTTGAGCGCTTCCTGGTTTCCAGTTGAATATTGGCAAGGAAACGCACATTGGTAAAGTATTCTTTACGATATCTGCGCAGGTTGAACAGATGAATCATGACAGGTATCACCAATGCACCGAAAGCAAATAAAAAAAAGGGGTTCAGAAACTCCATCGGAATTGTTTGTATCGGCAAATGTACTAAAAAGGAAAAGCGCAATAAAAAAGGCTGTCAGATTGAATAATGACAGCCTTTGTTTAAGCTATTGATTATCAGATAACTCCCTGGTCTAGCATGGCATTGGCCACTTTGAGGAAGCCAGCTACATTGGCGCCTTTTACATAATTTACAAATCCGTCTTTATCTTTTCCGTGTTTCACGCATTGTTCATGTATGCTGCACATGATATGATGCAGTCTTTCGTCAACTTCTTTAAGGGGCCAGCTCAGTTTCATGGCATTCTGTGACATTTCAAGTCCTGAAGTGGCAACACCGCCTGCGTTTACAGCTTTCCCGGGAGCAAACAGTATTTTTTTCTCCAGGAAGATCTCAATTGCTTCAGGTGTTGAAGGCATATTTGCGCCTTCCGCAACACATTGCACTCCGTTGTTAACAAGGTTCAGAGCATCTTCTTTTCCCAGTTCGTTTTGAGTGGCACAGGGGAGGGCAATATCGCACTTCACTTCCCATGGGCGTTTGCCTTGGTGGAACTGTGCACCTTGAAATTCATAGGAATAAGGCTTAACGATGTCCTGGTTCGAAGCACGGAGTTCAAGAAGGTAGTCAATTTTTTCACCCGAGATCCCGTCAGCATCGTAGATATATCCGTCAGGTCCTGAGATGGTCACCACTTTTGCTCCAAGTTCTGTTGCCTTAATGGCAGCTCCCCAGGCAACGTTACCAAACCCCGAGATACAAACGGTCTTACCTTTGAATGATTCGTTTTTTGTAGCCAGCATTTCCTTGGCAAAATACACTGCCCCGAACCCGGTTGCTTCCGGGCGGATCAGGCTGCCTCCCCAGCTCAATCCTTTTCCTGTAAGGACCCCGGAATTTTCGCGGGCCAGTTTTTTGTACATTCCGTAAAGAAATCCGATCTCGCGCCCTCCCACACCGATATCACCGGCAGGTACATCTGTTTCGGGCCCGATAATCTTCCAAAGCTCAAGCATGAAAGCCTGGCAAAACCTCATGATCTCGGCATTGGATTTTCCTTTCGGGTTAAAGTCGGAACCTCCTTTGGCTCCTCCCATGGGCAGGGTGGTAAGACTGTTCTTGAAGATCTGTTCAAAGCCCAGGAACTTCAAAATACTCAGATTAACACTGGGGTGGAAACGCAAGCCCCCTTTATATGGGCCTATGGCATTGTTAAACTGAATACGGTACCCGCGGTTAACCTGAACTTTACCGTCGTCGTCGACCCAGCTGACCTTGAACATCAGCACACGGTCAGGTTCGATAATCCTCTCAATGATGTTTGCAGATTCAAAATGAGGATTCTCATTATAAACGTCCTGTATGCTTTCAAGCACTTCACGCACAGCCTGCAGGAACTCAACTTCGCCCGGATTTTTCTTTTCCAGGTCGCTCATGATTTTTTCTAGGTTCATTTGATTCAGAATTTGGTTATTAATAAGTTTAGGAATCTTGCCAGATGAATCTTTTCCGGTACATTCCCCATCCCTTGGGGGGAACCCGGATCCAGGGCTTGCCCCGGTGTTAATTCCATTGAATTTTGTTAATTATATAACAGATGCAAAATTAAGGTGTTTTTTAAGAACAAAAAAACGAAACCACAGTTTCAGGTCCCGGACTATTTTTTCAGGTTACCGGGAACCGAAGTGCTCAAGGCATTGCCGGCCCGGTATGTAATACACTGGCTTATTTTCCCGTCTTCAGTATAAAAGACTTCTTCCCCGTCCTTGACATTATTCCTGTAATGAGTAAATTGTTTTGTCTGCCCCGTAGAATAGTAAACCCTCTGTGTACCGCTTCCAGCGGTGAACTCTCCCTGCCCGGTCACTTTCCCGAATTCGTCATAATACAACCATATGCCCTCGTGCATGCCACCCTTGAAATGCCCGTCGATCTTTAATACATGATTCGAATACCATTCCTGGAAAGATCCTTCTGGTTTTCCGTTAACATAAAACATTTCCTGAATCTGATGAGAATACCTGTCCCAGGTCTTTGCCACTCCATTCAGTACCCCATCCTTATAAGTCTGCAGTTCTTTACGGTACCCCGACTGGTAGTAACGGATCAGAGGGCCCTCAAGTTTATTATCTTTATATGTGCAGGACATCATAGGAACTCCGGTTTCGTAATAGTACATGGCTTTTCCTTCGTACTTACCATGTTTTGTAATGATTTCCGATTTTAAGGTGCCCGTAGGATAATACTCTTTATTTGTGTTTGTGCAGGAAGAGATCAGAAAAATCACAAGATATAACAACGTCAGGTTAGTTGAAGTTTTCATGCGGAATAATGCATCAGGTAAATTCATCAAAGATCTATTGAAGTATACAATTTAATGGCTCCGATAATACCCATGATCATCATCTGTATTGCGATCACAGAAAGGATTAGCCCCATCACACGGGTAATTATCTTGATCAGTCCGGTACCCAGCAGACCGGCAATTTTTTTTGCGGAAAGGAAGAGCAGGTAGGTGAGAAAACAGATCAAGGCGAAAAGAATAATTACCGCTATTACATTCGTAACTGATTTATTTGAA
>Ga0364867_10336_pt3 | contig 17099 bp, 8 predicted proteins | sample ExccelAu500001D4_3_FD_206915 | JGI IMG/M metagenome (GOLD analysis project Ga0364867, IMG submission 206915) | Enriched cells from Trout Bog Lake Hypolimnion, Wisconsin, USA - BchlTB.Aug13.5000.01.D4 | ecosystem: Environmental > Aquatic > Freshwater > Lake > Hypolimnion/Profundal zone | place: USA...
GCACTTCCATCCTGAACGCTGATGAGGTTATAATTGAATATTCCCACCACTCCAGTCGGAGCTGCTACCGAAACACTATTACCAACGGTGGTGGTAACCTGTTGATTGGCTCCACCATTAATGTTATAGGTGAAGGTATAAGGTGCTGAGGCTGAACTACCGGTGAAGGTGATCATAGGTGCCGTGGAGTTCTGGCAAACCGCTGTTGTACCTGTGATGGTAGCTGTAGGCAATGGGTTCACAGTAACAATGGCACTTCCTGATTGCAATTGAGAGCAGGTTGTAAAACTTGCATCCTGAACGCTGATCAGGTTATAAGTAAATATTCCTGTAATATTTGTGGGTGCAGCCACAGTTACACTGTTTCCAACGGTAGTCGTAACTTGTTGATTCGCACCCCCATTTATATTATAGGTAAAGGTATAAGGAGGAGTGGAAGAACTTCCCGTGAAAGTAATCAATGGTGAAGCAGAATTTTGGCAAACGGCTGTGGTCCCGGATATGGTAGCAGTCGGTAATGGGTTCACGGTAACAACTGCACTCCCGGCTTGAAGTTGAGAGCAGGTTGTAGCACTTCCATCCAGAACGCTGATAAGGTTATAGGTAAATAATCCCACTACCCCGGTGGGGGCGGCAACTGTCACGCTATTTCCAACTGTAGTAGTAACTTGTAGATTGGCGCCTCCATTAATGTTATAAGTGAAGGTATAAGGAGGCGTGGTTGTTCCTCCGGTAAAAGTGATCAAAGGTGAAGCAGAATTCTGACAAACTGCTGTTGATCCTGTGATCATTGCAGTAGGTAAAGGATTTACGGTTATAATGGCGCTGCCTGCTTGCGGTTGTGCACAAGAGGTCATACTTCCATCTTGAACACTGATCAGGTTATAAGTAAATGTTCCTGTAACATTTGTAGGTGCAGCCACCGTCACGCTATTTCCAACAGTAGTGGTAACCTGTTGGTTGGCCCCCCCGTTGATGATATAGGTGAAGGTGTAAGGTGCAGTAGCAGAACTCCCGGTAAATGTGATCAGGGGTGAAGGAGAATTCTTACAAACAGAAATCGTCCCTGAGATAGTAGCAGTAGGTAATGGATTCACAGTGACAACAGCACTCCCTGCTTGCAGTTGAGAGCAAGTGGTTGCACTTCCATCCTGAACACCAATCAGGTTATAAGTGAATGTTCCTACAACATTTGTGGGTGCAGCTACCGAAACACTATTTCCAACGGTTGTTGTTACCTGTAAATTAGCGCCTCCATTGATGTTATAGGTGAACGTGTATGGGGCAATGGAAGAAGCTCCGGTAAAGGTGATCAAAGGTGATGCAGCATTCTGGCATACGGCTGTGCTTCCTGTAATAATTGCCGTTGGTAAAGGATTCACAGTGACAACCGCACTTCCAGCTTGCAGTTGAGAGCAGGTAGTAGCACTTCCATCCTGAACGCTGATGAGGTTATAATTGAATATTCCCACCACTCCAGTCGGAGCTGCTACCGAAACACTATTACCAACGGTGGTGGTCACTTGTTGATTGGCTCCCCCGTTGATGTTGTAAGTAAAGGTGTAAGGAGGCGTGGTCGTTCCTCCTGTGAAAGTAATCAAAGGTGAAGCAGCATTCTTGCATACTACAGTTGTACCGGAGATAGTGGCGGTGGGTAAAAGCGTTATGGTAATAATGGCGCTTCCTGCTTGTGGTTGTGAGCAAGTTGTAGTACTTGCATCCTGAACACTGATCAGGTTATAAGTAAATGTTCCTGTAACATTTGTAGGTGCAGCCACAGTTACACTGTTTCCAACGGTAGTCGTAACTTGTTGATTGGCCCCACCATTTATATTATAGGTAAAGGTATAAGGGGGAGTGGAAGAACTTCCAGTGAAAGTAACCAATGGTGAAGCCGCATTCTGACAAACTGCAATTGTTCCGGAGATAGTAGCTGTTGGCAAAGGATTGACAGTGACAATAGCACTTCCGGCTTGAAGTTGTGAGCAGGTAGTAGCGCTTCCATCCTGAACGCTGATAAGGTTATAGGTAAATATTCCAACTACCCCGGTAGGCGCAGCAACAGTCACATTATTCCCAATGGTAGTAGTCACCTGAAGATTTGCTCCTCCATTGATGTTATAAGTGAAGGTATATGGAGGTGTTGTGTTTCCCCCTGTGAAAGTGATCAAAGGTGCAGCAGTATTCTGACAAACTGATGTTGTTCCTGTGATTGTTGCAGTAGGCAAAGCATTGACAGTAACAATAGCGCTTCCTGGTTGCAATTGTGAACAAGTGGTTGAGCTAGCATCTTGAACGCTGATAAGATTATAAGTGAATGTTCCGGTAACATTTGTGGGTGCTGCCACATTCACACTATTACCAATAGTAGTAGTTACTTGTTGATTGGCTCCTCCATTGATGTTATATGTAAACGTGTATGGTGCAGTGGCGGAACTACCTGTAAAAGTAATTAGCGGTGAAGCTGAGTTCTGACAAACAGCTATTGTCCCAGAGATGGTTGCTGTTGGCAGAGGATTTATTGTAACCGGGTAAATTGTGGAATTTAATGCAGTACAACCGTTTCCGTCATGATAATTCACAGTCACAGTTTGTGCTCCAAGAGTATTCCAATTAACTGTTACAGTATTATCAGTTGCAGTACCACCGGCAGTAATTGAACCACCAGGGGAAACCACCCACTGGTAATTGGTCATTGCCGTTTCCGTGCTGTATACTGAACCTGTGATTCCTGAACAGATTGCTGCAGGACCAGTGATTGTGGGTACTGTTTGTTGATGAACCAGAACAGTGGAAATAGCTGTATCACCGGTACATCCTGCCCCATGAGGAACAATTTTATAAGTGACAGTCCCATCTCCCGGACCACTATTTAATAAGGTCTGAGAAATTGGATTGCCAGAACCGTTTGCATACCCTGATAGTCCCGGATTATTTCCGATGGCTATCCATGAAAAGGTGGTCGATAAATTAGTTGAACTTAAGTTAATAGTGATAGGGTTATTCGAACAGATTGTCTGTGTAAGGGGAGTTGCAGTTAAATCGAATAACGGCTTAACAGCAACAACAAAATTGACGGCACTGCTGGAACATGTATCCGCAGTGGCAATCACTGTGTAAATCACAGTATCATTTACAGCTCCTGAATTTGTCAGCTTCTGTTTGATTCTTGGTCCTGAACCGCCTGAGTAACCCGTCAAAGTCACAGCAGAAGATGAGGCAGTCCATTGAAAAGTAGAAGATGGCACAGTGGAGGAAAGAATAATATTAGTTGAGTCACCCGAGCAAACAAGATAATTTAAAACAGCATTATTAATAACAGGAATCGGGTAGATGACAACAATGATATTTGTTCTTGATAAACTGGCACAATTAGTTGCATTTGTTACAGCTTCTGCATAATAATGGGTCGTAGTAGCAACGTTTGTTGTGACCGAGGCTCCGGTGAAAAGAAGGTTTCCACCAGTAGGTGCATCATACCAATGTATTGTTTCTCCAGTTGGCTGAACCACTCCAAATGTGACCTGACCAGGACCGCAGCGGGATACATATGTCGCAAGCGGTGTAGGTGGTGGTGGCGTTCCTACTATGGTCATTCCCTGGCTGGTAAATACTGTACACGGAGAAGTTATAGTATAAGTTATGGTGTAGGTCCCGGGAGCACTTGCTCCAAGATTGATGACACCGGTATTGGCATTTACGAAAACGAGCCCGGCAGGAACTGCCGTAAAGGTGCCACCTGGAACTGCTATATTAGGAATAGGATTCGGAGCGCTTTGACAATAGGTGGCTAGTGGATAATTAAATTGCGCGTTGACTACTGTAACCGTCACACTCCCGGTTGCAGTATCTCCATTGCATTCCTGAACTTCAGCAGTATAAGTTGTTGTGACGGTGGGCGAAAAAGTAATGGGCGTACCATAACCTACGATTGTACCACCCGGATACCCGCCGGTATACCATGTTATTCCACTTGGGACAAATCGTGTACTTTCATTCGAGGCAGACCACGGAGTATCGTTACGGCCTGTGGCTGTAAAGGCTATTGTTCCGGTGCTATCCTGAACGCCCTGAGTCGCTCCTTCATTATTACATAAAGGCTTACTCTGGATATGGTTTTCAATAACACTGGTTTGCTCGTTCAGTACAGCCTGAAAAGTTGCAAATTGTGATCCATTACAATTAAAGAATGTGGTAGATCCAAAATAGACCACTAATTTACGGTTGGGGGCTGTTCCTTCAGTATAGTAAAAAACATTCTGTGACATTCCTTTACAAGGGAGCCAATCTTCCCATGGAAAAAAAATTGCATTTTTTGGAACAGAGGAGGCTGGGTTAGGTATTGGAGTTGCAGTAAATGTATCCCAATTGGTACCTGGAGGTGCTGAAAAGCTGATCCAGCCATTTGAACCAATCCAGAATTGTGTATAAGTGTGATTAAAGAAACAAAAGGAAAACCCGATAGGAAATGGTCCTGAAACACAATCATCTTTTCCACCACTTGTGGCCGAGCAGTTAGTGAATGACGCACAAACAGCTGTCCCTCCTGCAAATGGCTCAGGACTGTATCCATAGGTTTGGAAAGTATAACTGTTGGTCCCATAACTGCCGCTCGTAACTGTCGCGCTTAATGTTGCCGATCCTCCCAAACAGATGGTTGTATCATTACTGGTTGTGAGGGTGGTTTGCGAAGAAACATTAAGTACGAAGGACAGAAGTAATAGTGCGATGAGGAAGGTAGATCGATTAATCATGAAATAAAGGGATAAATATAAAGTTACTATTTCTGGACAACCTGGCACAAGAAAAGTTGCTTTTCAAGTAAGATCTTACCATGCAAAGATAACAGTTTTTTTTATATGTAAGAGAACGATAGGCCATTAGAGGCACTATTAATTCTTAATGCACCTCACAGAAAAAGCATTCGACCTGCTGCTCGGATAGAACGACACGCTGGGATTGTAAAAGTTCATTCCATGTGCCCAGGCTTTGAATGGCCCCTCAGAATTACTCGACCAGTAAAACCCACCAAAATTGTTAAATGTGTAGTCTTGATTGAAGAAATTAACGCCAGCAATCAGGGCATTGAACCCTGAGTATCCTGTCGTCTTCAAAGCGTTTCCTGCGAAACCGTTGTTGATATAATTGGAGAAGAGAAGTGTCCACTCAGCCTCAGTAGGCACATGCCATCCTGCTGGGCAGATTCCCTGGAATCCGACGCTGTCTTTATATGCCATAAGTTCATCCCATTGATAGATTCCACCATAAGAAGTACAGTTTGCAGGATTGTCACCGTAACAATATTTTTCTGGTACACAGTTGTCAAACTGGTCTTGCGTTGAAACAATGTTGGTTCCATAATTGAGGCTTTCTGCCATCCAGCATTGAGCACCTATTAGCACTGTTTTATATTGTTTGTTGTCACGAACATCTTTTAGTTTTCCCCCACAGTTAAATACCCCCGGATTGGTAACAGTGATGATTTTCGTGGCAGTATTAATACAGCCATAGACATTGGTGTAAGAATAAGTAATGGTATGCGCTCCAAGTCCTGCCGTTGCAGGGTTAAAAGTTCCTTTGAGAATATTTACTCCTGGTCCCGAGTAAGTTCCACCCAACGGAATCCCTTCTCTCAATTTGATGATGCTGGCAGTAGGGATGGTAATGGAATCGGTACACATCGTATAGGAAACAATGGGCTTAGGATTAACCAATATGGAGAAAGCTGAAGAGATGGGTCCGTTTCCGCAGTTATTTATACCAAAGGTTGTCAAACTGGCGGTTCCTGAATAAGTTGCCGACCAATTGATGGTAATGGATGTTGTATTTCCGTTGATGGTACCTGCATTCGCGGGAATCAGGATCCAGTTATAAGTGAGTGCATTAGAGGCTGCCCCAACAGTAAACCCGATTCCTGTTGCTCCCTGGCAAAGCACCGCTGTCCCTGTGATGGTTCCCGGCGTTCCGGGCAATGGATTGATGGTAACATTGCGGGTTGTTGAATTCACAGCAGTGCATCCGTTGGCATTCGTATAATTGACAGAGACCGATTGTGCACCTGCCGTATTCCATGTTACTGTGACAGTATTATTTGTGACACTTCCCCCTGCTGTAATTGATCCTCCAGACGAAACACTCCATAGGTAATTGGTCATCCCTGCCTGTGTAGTATAGATAACTCCGGACGTTTCTGCACAATCCACAGAGTCTCCTGTGAGTATTGGCACCGGAAGTGGATTCACGGTAACAGGGAAAACTGTTGGAGCAGCCGCAGTACAGCCTTGGGCTGTATTGTAATTAATGCTTACCGATTGAGCCCCTGGCGTAGTCCAGGTGATGGTCACGCTGGTATCACTGGTAGTTCCTCCTGCCGTAATAACCCCTCCGGCAGAAACACTCCATAGATAATTAGAATTCCCCGGCTGTGTTGTATAAAGGACTCCGGTAGAACCTGAACAAACTGTTGCCGCACCCTCCGTTATTGATGGAACCGGGAGAGGGTCTACTATCACATTTGCAGATCCCGAAACCACCCCTGATCCGATACAAACTGGATTTGTAACTGAAACCAGGGTGTAAGTCCCTGGAACATTGGCGTTGATAACATATGGAAAAGGGCCACTGTAATGGATGATAGCAGGTTGTGAGTTTCCATTTATTGCATAGGTGAAATTATAAGGGCCTGTTCCCGTAAATGATATATTTACCGGAACGGTGCTTATTCCATCATTGCATATGTCGCCCCCTCCGCTTATCTGAGCCTGTGGGCAACTGGCTGGAGGGGAAGTGCATTGTTGTGTGAGCATGCAATTGGTGCTGTCAGAAAAAACAGCGGTTAAGGTATGCGTTGCTCCGTCGCATGTAATCCCTGTTAAATTGTAATTCAAGGGAGTGACAAAAGGAGGGAGAAATGTTTCTGATACTGGAGGAACAGCCGTGTTATCGGTTATTGTCAAAGTACCAGTCGGTGGAGGGTTCGAGAATTCCATATCCCCTGAAATAGAGAAGGTATTGGTAGCACCATCGCAAGCTGAAGGTGTCGCTGTAATTGCAATCATCGAACAAAAAACAACAAGGTTGCAATTGGTGACCCCTGTTCCACCAGTTTGTTGAAAAGTGATGGTTCCCGGCTGCTGACTGAAATTTGTAATTAACAAAATATAAATCTGTCCTACCTGTGCGTTGAGTATATGACAGGTCTCCGTTGCATTTGGGGAATAGCTGCAGTCGGTCATATTTCCACGGGGATAGAAATTCGGAGCACAATAGATGTTAGTACAACAAGTTGGTTCCGATGGACCATTACATGTTCCGGTAAGTCCGTTTGCACAACCATCAGTCAGACTGTTAAATGGACCCCAACAAATAAAATCCACATCATGATTGTTGGTCTGTGAGATGGTTATGATGATGTTCCCTGCAACACCCACCTGCATATAAAAATAGGCTGGACAGGGTTCTGAACCCAAACATCCATAGTTCGGATAACCACCAACTGGAGGTGGAGCCGAACCCGATGTTCCCGCAGGAAAAGAATAGACATTACTGGAACAGGCAATCTCAGCGCCATCACAAGTTGGTACGTTATTTAGAGGATTCAAATTCTTTTGACCAGTCTCTGATCGAGCTGACGATTTTTGACTTGCATGAATGGTTTGTTCATAAAGGTCACAGAAAAGGTGCAGTGTTTTAACTTTATCACTGTTTCCTGTCATAAATAATGCAGAATCCTTATTAAAATCACCCTTATCCATCATGTAACATTCGTCTGTCCTTGCAGCCTCATAAAAGTAGCCTCTTCTAAATGAAGAGTTGAACATGGAAAGCCTGATGTAATAAAAGTTGAAATTGCCATCGTTGTGATCGAATCTCACAAAACGTCTCAATGTGTCATTTAATAAATCTTTGCAACTAGCTGAATCTGCTATGGTTTGAACTCCATCATGATCAGTGTCTGTGGGCTGAATCTGTATTGTATCTCCCGCAATAAGAAATGGGGAATTGAGGATGATAAAAAAAGGAATAAAAAAAAGAATCCGGAGTAGAAGTCTTCTCATATGACGAATATTCCTCGCAAAGGAACCTTATTACAACGACAATCTGTTTTTACTAAGACAAATGTAAACAGAAAAGTTGTCTGTAAAAGAACAAAATAACAAAAAGGATATCAAATTCTTGGAAATACTACAAAATTATTTTGATTTTTCGCCTGTATTCTTTCCTGCTGGGGTTCCCGGTGTTCCTGGGTTTGTTATTCCAATGGCTTTAAGATTTTTTTCTTTTCGGAGAAACTTTCCATCTTTATCAAAAACATAGATCAACTTATTCCCGCGTAGCTCTCCAACAACAGCATAGGAAATAATCCCTTTATTGTTCAATTTAGCAGCACGGCCCATTGTATAAGCATGATCCTTCTTAAAGAATTCTATGATTTTTTTCGGGAGCTGGGTATTCTTTACTTCAACGTAGTTTTGACCAAAAACTCCTGTTACGAAAAGCGTCAGAAACAGAAATATGGAAAGTTTTTTCATCATTTTATTTTTTTATGGGTGGTAAAGGCTTCTTCTCCTCTTTTGCTGGAGGCATTTTCAGATCAGGCTTTATTGCCTCCTTCTTAGTAAGTTTGAATTCTTTGTCAAAAGTGAGTTCGAGTTTTTCAGCGCCTTTGGAAACCATAACTTCCGTTGACATTACACCTTTATTATCTACCTTAAAGGCTTTTTCAACACCATAACCGGGAAAGTTCTTTGTTATGTATGCTGAAAGTCCTTTTGAAAGGTCGGCTGGTTTGATTTCGGTTTTGGTTTGAGCAATTGCAAATACTAAAAACAACAAGGTAATCCCCGTTAGTACTACTTTTTTCATTTTATAATGGTTTTGATATAAAACAAACTGGTTCTGAATAACAAAATTGAAGAACGAATCTGTTTCAAATCTGAAGAAGCCCAATTCTTATTTTGAGGTGCTGAATGAAATCTTTAAGCAAAATTAATGGGATTGAATTTTTCACTTGCCAAATCGCCAAATCGCCACTTTTTTTTTCTATACTCATCCTATACTTCGGCTATACTCCCGCTATACTCAAACTATACTCCGACAATAGTTTTTTCTTACGGTTTCTTTTATTTAGACATTGTTCACCTATACTTTAGACATACTCAGCCCCCTGGCTTTTTTCAAATCGAACTTCAAAAATCGTTGTTCAATATTCAATTATTCCGTCTCTTCTTCTCCCCTTCTCCTTTAGGAGAAGGGGCCGGGGGATGAGGTGTAGTTAGTAAACAGGGATGAGGTGTGGTTAGTACTTCACTGGGGGATGAGGTGTATTTCCCCCCTTCTCCTTCAGGAGAAGGGGCCGGGGGATGAGGTGTAGTTAGCACCTCGCAGGGGGATGAGGTGTGGTTAGTACTTCACTGGGGGATGAGGTGTATTTCCCTCTCCCCTTCTCCTTTAGGAGAAGGGGCCGGGGGATGAGGTGTGGTTAGCACCTCGCCGGGGGATGAGGTGTATTTCCCCCCTTCTCCTTCAGGAGAAGGGGCCGGGGGATGAGGTGTGGTTAGTTAACAGGGATGAGGTGTGGTAAGTACTTCACTGGGGGATGAGGTGTATTTCCCCCCCCTTCTCCTTTAGGAGAAGGGGCCGGGGGATGAGGTGTGGTTAGTTAACAGGGATGAGGTGTAGTTAGCACCTCGCCGGGGGATGAGGTGTGGTTAGTACTTCACTGGGGGATGAGGTGTATTTCCCCCCCCCTTCTCCTTTAGGAGAAGGGGCCGGGGGATGAGGTGTGTTTAGTTAACAGGGATGAGGTGTGGTTAGCACCTCGCCGGGGGATGAGGTGTACTTATTATTCCCCCCTGGGAATGTTCAATTTTAACCGGTGAAAATTCTCTTTAACTTCATATTGAATATCAAACTGGTAAAGTTGTACGATCTTTTTAACAATTGCAAGTCCAAGTCCAACCGAGTCTGTTGTTCTGTCCGATTTCCTGAACCTGCGGAAGAGCTCCTCAGGAGGAATGGTCACAGGATGGCCCGTATTGGCAATCTCAAACCCATTGGCATCCATAGTTATCCGGATTTCTCCTTCTTCAATATTATGACGGATTGCATTGCTGACCAGGTTGGAAACCAGAATTTCAGCCAATGCTGGATTCATTTGCGGACAAGCAGGAGCATGGTAATGATGTATGATCCTTATCTTTTTCAGGCTAATGATCTCTTCAAAATGTTCCAACGTTTTTTCCATTATCTTCAGAAGGTTCACCTGCTCTGTAAGATGGAACTGGTTGTTGTCGATTTTTGAGATAAGTAGCAATCCCTGATTAAGCTTTGACATTCTGGTAGTAGCCTCATAAACAGAATTGATCATTCCCATCTGCTCCTCGTTAAGTTCTTCCCCCTGGATTAATAATTCAAGTTTTGATTTTATGATGGCCAAAGGAGTCTGAATTTCATGGGATGCATTTTCGTTAAATTCCTTCAGATTGATATAGTCCCGCTGCATCTTTTTTGCCATGCGGTCGAGTGTTCTGTTTAATTGCCTGAACTCCGTTATTTTCGTCTCCGTGAGTGTGAGTGATGCATCTTTACTGATGTTAAAGTTCCTTAGATTTTCAAGGGTCTTATTAAATGGTACCCAAATGCTTTTTGAGATAAAATAATTCACAAAGATGAGCAAACCTGTAAGAGATATAAACAACAAAACCAGTGCACCGACAATGGTCCTGATCATTTGCTTGGTTTCTGCAAGAGGTTTTGAAATACTGATGATATAACCCTGATCCTGTATAGAAGTGTTTTCGCAGATCAATTGACGAACTGGTAATAATTGATCAAGGCTCTTATCGTAGAGTGCGGTATCTTTGATGAATTCAAATTTTTTCTTGGGAGAATTGAATACCGTCACCTCGATCATATGACTGAATACCTGACGGAAATCCGGAAGGGTATCTGAAAAATCAATTTGCTGCTCAATCAACAACTTTTCTGTCTTCAGGGTCTCATCTATCTGTCTGTAAAAAACAGTCTTAACGACATGGAAAAAAATAATCCCTCCTATAATGAAAGCTACTACTGAGAAAAAGATATAATTGATCGACGAACGGGTCAGCAGGTTCATGTTGTCAGGAATTTATATCCCATCCCATAGATGGTTTGAATATAATCATGCCCTTCGTTTTCGAGCATTTTCTTTCTCAGGTTTTTGATGTGGGTATAAATAAAATCATATGAATCAGCCATATCTATTTCTTCACCCCAGAGGTGTTCGGCAATCGATTCCTTAGTAAGAACACGGTTTTTATTCGAGAGAAAGAACATCAGGAGATCAAATTCTTTTTTCGTAAGAATTGTTTCTTTATCATTGATAAAGACTTGCATCTGCTCAGGAATAATTCTGATCTCATTCAAAACGATCTCATTGGTTCCCCCGAAATTCCTGCGTCGGATGATGGATTTGATTCTTGCATTTAATTCAGAGAGATGAAAAGGCTTGGTGAGATAATCATCTGCCCCGATATCAAGCCCAACAATCTTGTCATCCAATGAGTTTTTTGCAGAAATGATGATAATCCCTGTTTCGATGTGTTCTTCTTTCAATTCCCTGATAATGTTCAATCCATTCCCGTCCGGAAGTGTGATGTCAACAATTACACAATCATATTGGTAAAGGTCGATCTTTTCCATGCCACTTTGGTATGTCAGTGCGGTCTCACATAAATAGTTGCCTTTCGTTAGGTACGACTGAATGGCAGAGGAAAGTTCTTTTTCGTCTTCAATAAGTAAGATCTTCATGAACGATTTAGTTTTTAATGCACCTTATATAGAATGCATTGGAACGGTTTGAAGGGTGATAGGAAACGCTTGGGTTGAAGGAATTCATTGAATGAGCCCAGGCTTTATACGGACCTTGTGTTGTGGAAGACCAGATGAATGTGGCGAAAGCATCGAAATTCCAGTTACTGTCATCAAAACGGATTCCACTTAGAAGTGCATTGAATCCTGAGTATCCGGTATACTTCAATGGGCTGCCGGCGAATCCATTGCTAATGTATCGGGAGAAAAGAATATTCCATTCAGCTTCTGAAGGTACATGCCATGCCGGAGGACATAATCCCTGGCTACTCTCAACTGGTTCAAACTGCATCATCTCATCCCACTGATATAACCCTCCTGAAGATAAACAATTGGCGTTATTGTCGTTAAGGCAATATTTTTCAACTATACAATTATCCCGCTGCATTGATGTAGAAAGAATCTGTGTTCCAAAATTAAGGTTGGCAGCCATCCAACATTGGGTGCCCAAAGAAACAGTTGAATAACTTTGATTATCACGAACATCTATGATCTGATTGTCGCAAAAGAATGGTACAGGATTGAGTACGGTGATATTCAGGTCGGGATCTCCAACCCCTGGCGGAATATTTCCAGTAAATCCGCCGGTATTATTAGGGCCAATTGCTCCAACTGCAGTGCCACTGGAAATTATGATGCCTCCACTCAACCCTAATTGCGTGTAAGCTCCTCCCACGCATTGAAAAGAACCGATCTGGTTCGAAGTAATCAACGAGGAAGATCCGTTAAATGTAACATTTGAAATGGTGACCCCCTGGCCAACAAGCATGGTCTGTACAAGCTGAAGCGGAGTCATTCCTAACCCAGCCCCCTGTGTAACCGTCAGTTGTGAGAATACCAAACTACTCCTGAAGAAAAGCAGTAAAAGAAAGAATCTAAAGTATTGCGTCTTCATATTGACACTCAGACAATTTTCTTGAAACTAGTTGCCTGTGATGCAAAGATACATTAAATGGAAAGGGTTTAGAAAAATAATGAAAAATTCATAAGCATGGATGCTTATGATAATGCCTAATTCACAAAATTCAAAGATTTATAGATCAGTTAACAATGATCCTTCTTGTTCTGTTGTGGCATGAATTGCAGTCCCCGCTGGTTATAGATGATTGCATATAGCGTGTATCACCTGAAGGACTTTTAACTCCAGGGTAGAGTCCTGAACCGAAATCAAAGGTTGTAGAGGTATAAAAATTTCCTTTTGCATCAACGGGTAATATAGCAATGACTGTTCCGGCTCCATTTCCTTTCGTAAAGATATAAACCGTGGAATTGATATTCAGGTAAACGGTGTCAGGTTTGTAGACCGTTCCTGCCGCCACCCACCAGTAGGCATTGGAACCTCCTGTACTATGGCAACTCAGACATGCACTACCGACATCATGACTGCTGGTGTCATTATATGCAGACGTTTTGATTCCTCCTCCTGCTTTCTCTTTATTACATGAATAAAAACTGATTGAAAGAAAAACAAAAAGAAATGAAACGAGAATTACCGAAGGCTTCTCCATATAAAAGTATTTCAATGTAAACGTATTGATTATTGAAAAAGTATAGGAGAGAAACTACTTAATCCTGAATGCATCTGACCGCGAAAGCATGGGTTTTGCTACTGGGGTAATAAGAAACACTTGGATTGTAGGTATTCATACCATGAGCCCATGCATTAGTAGGCGCTTCAGTTGTTGAACTCCAGAACATAATGGCGAAATTTGAGAAATCCCAGGCTACATTGTTATGACGAACCCCGCTAAGAAATGCATCGAACCCGGAATAACCATTATATTTTAAAGGACTACCGGCAAATCCATTGCTTATATACAGGAGAAAAAGGGAGTTCCAATCATTCTCAGTAGGGACATGCCAGCCTGGAGGACAAAATCCTTGTGCAGCAGGTGTACTATTGTATCTCATCATCTCATCCCATTGGTAAAGACCACCATAAGTCGTGCAGTTAATGGCATTGTCTCCATAACAATATTTTTCATTGACACAGTTATCTGTCTGCTCAGAAGTAGAAGAAATGGTTGTTCCAAAATTCAGGTTTGCCGACATCCAGCATCTGGTACCAAGTTTTACAGTAGAATAAACCTGGTTGTCTCTGATATCATTCAGGTTATTACCACAAGTGAAAGCAGGAACATTGATTACCGTGATTACCTGCGTTGCATTCCGGCTGCATCCCAAATAATTGGTATAAGTATAAGTAATGGTATGATTTCCAACTCCTGCCGCAGAGGGATTGAATACTCCTGCTGTAACTCCTGCTCCTGCATAGTTGCCTCCCAATGGGATCCCTCCCTTCAGATTTATCGATTGAGCTGCGACTGTAGTCAGATTATCGTGGCAAAGCGTATAGGTAACCACAGGCACCGGATTAGCAGTGGCAACAGCATTGCTTGGGGTCCCTGGACAGCTATTGGCCGTTGATTGGGCAATATAAGTCACATGTTCAATTGAGATTCCGGTATTGTTTAGAGTTTGTGCAATGGAATTTCCGGTTCCGGGTGAGAATCCATTGACATTTCCCGAGCTACCTGTCGCTGTCCAGGTATATGTGGCACCGGCAACGTGAGAAGTCAGGTTGAAATTTGTTGTCTGAGCAGAACAGAGTTTGTCACTTGATGGCGTAAAGATAACATCCGGGATTGGAAAGACTGTGACCGTGATCCCTGAACTGGTTCCCGTGCATCCATTGAAGGCTGGCGTCACACTATAAAGGACAGTTTCAATGGTTAGACCCGAATTGATCAGGGTTTGTGCGATCAGAGGCCCGGATGAATTACTATACCCGCTCACGCTTGGAGAACTGCCAGTTGCTGTCCATGAAAATGTCGTTCCTATAATATTTGATTGAAGTACAATGTTGGTTGTGCTTCCTGAACAAAGTGAAGGATTAATCATATTGGTCACTGCAGGAATAGGTTTAACAGTCACAGTGTATGTGAATACATGTCCATCGCAATTGTTGGCATGTGGTGTGATGGAATAGGTTATGGTACCTGGATTGATAGTCGAATTGAAAAGCTGTTGGTTAAGTAAAACGGATGGAACAGCGTTATTGGCCCATCCGGTAATTCCAGGGCCACTTGGAGTACAAGTCCAGGTAAAGAGCGTACCAGGTACATGAGATGTAAGCGTGAGATTCGTACTATCCCCTGAACAGAAAGTTTCAGTAACTGGAGTGTTACTAAGATCGGGGAATGGCTTTACAATAACCTTGTAATCATATATAGGTCCGTCACATCCATAAGCATGGCCTGTAAGATGATAATGAAGTGTGTCTATATTAAATCCTGAATTATAAATCACCTGGTTGATGTTCAGTGTGCCTGGCAGTGTAGTATTATCGCTGTATCCGCTGAGATGGTTGCCTGTGTTTGCCGTGCAGGTCCATGTGAATCGCGTGGAATCTACATTGGAAGTCAGGACAATATTGGTATTAAGGCTATCACAAATTGTTTTAAGCAGGGGAGTGGTGGATAATAAAGGTTCAGGACAAACAACAACCGTAAAGTTGGTGACTGTTCCGGCACATAAACTGCTGTGAGGTGTAAAATGGTAGATCACGCTGTCGAGTTTATTCCCAGAATTCGTCAAAGTTTGATTGGTGAATGCCCCGGGTACTGTGGGATTATTTGAGTACCCGGTTATATTGGGCGAACTAACCGTCGTTGTCCATGTATAAAGGGTATTGCTCACAGTAGAATTGAGTGTGATGTTGGTGTTGCTATTGTTACAAATGCGTTGTCTCAAAACAGCATTTGTGATCACCGGCATCGAATCAACATGGATTAACTTGGAAATCGTATCCGAACATCCTTCCGTAGAAAAAGAAATAAGGGTCACATTAAAATTCCCTGAAGTCGTATAGGTGTGCGTCGGATCAGGATTACCAGTTACCGGTGATGTACCATCTCCAAAATTCCAATGCCACCCAGTGACTGCATTTTGATTTACATAACTTGAATCAGTGAATTGCATGGGCATTGTTGCACATCCGATTCCATGGGTGAAGTTAGCATGAATAATTGTATAGGTCAGGGTATCGGTGATGGTTACCTGGCAACCGTTGGCAGCAGTCAATGTGCAGCTATATGTGGCTCCTGTTACTGGATGGGGAACAACAATTGTATCTGTAGTCTGGTTCGTGCTCCATAGATAGGTGAATCCTGGTGGTGCGATCAAAGTAGCAGTTGAATCTCCCTCACATAAGGAGGTATGAATCTGAAGATAGTTACAATAAGTAGAAATATATGCATATCCGCGGTGAACAGTTGCCCCACAGCCATGTGTTGTAAAAACAATTTGAATGGTTTGTCCAAGATAGGGGGTAAGATCCATCCCCACTGTAGTCCAATTCTTCCAGTAACATCCGTCATTTTGATAGCCAACATTATGGGCATAATGCCATCCTCCGGGTGTAGGACAATTGGGAGGATTAGTACACTGGGGTGCATCAATTAGGTAATAACCGCAAGTTGAGTCAATAATAGTCCCCGTCATGGATTCTATAGCAACTTCGAAACCTGGCTGAATATTAGCAGGATGATTTGCAGATTCAAGAACAACCGCGTACCGGTAAATAAATAGATAATTAGCACTGTTAACCGTTATTTGGTATTTTAATTGCTCGGCATGACCACCTTTTGAAGTATCTCCTAAGCGTGCACTAAAAGATTCACCAGGGAATATGGTCAATAAACTATCATTGGTATAGGGATCGTGAACACCTGGCACTCGCATAATAATGTGCCTTCTGCCTGGATTTGGGTAGATTTGAGCAAACCCTTGTGTCGTACAAGGGGCTAAGTTGAGTGTAGTATCATGTGTCATAGGATTCACGGAATAAGAAAAATTACCATAACATCCATTCCAATCTGTGAAATTCCCAAGGCCTAAATCAGAATTCGGACAAGTTGTTGTCAATTGTGCAGAAACCCTATTTGCCGGTAAGAGAAAGATAAATAAAATTAGGAATGCTAATAGAGTGGTTCCTGATAAATGTTTGAACAGAACAGTAAATATTGTCATGAGAGAAATTTTTTTGAATTACCCATGAAAAATTATTTACACCAACACTTTTTCTTTCAACGCCATAAAGATACAAAAAATAAATTAAATTGCAACTAATCTTTTATGCACCTAACATTGAATGCATGCGTCCGGCTACTAGGATAGTTTGAAACGCTGGGGTTGTAGGTGTTCATACCATGGGCCCAGGCTTTCATGTTACCTTCTGTCGTGGA
>Ga0364867_10603_pt1 | contig 16990 bp, 10 predicted proteins | sample ExccelAu500001D4_3_FD_206915 | JGI IMG/M metagenome (GOLD analysis project Ga0364867, IMG submission 206915) | Enriched cells from Trout Bog Lake Hypolimnion, Wisconsin, USA - BchlTB.Aug13.5000.01.D4 | ecosystem: Environmental > Aquatic > Freshwater > Lake > Hypolimnion/Profundal zone | place...
GTTGTTGACAATATCCCAGGTAATGGTGTAAGTAGCTGCGTCGTATGACGTATAAGCAGGTGTAGTACTGGTAAGTGTGATATTAGGGTCATGAACAAAAGTAAGGGTACCGTTCGCTACAGATGTTTGTCCGTAGTTATAATAGTAAACCCAGTATTCGCGGCTTTGGCCGGGAGCAGAACCCTGGTAACCCATATGGACACCAAGGTCGAAGGTGGCGGCACCGCTGTTCAAACCAAAATTATTGCCTGACGATATTTGGCCTGTAGTGGTAAATGTACTGGTGTAAGAACTGGTGCAGGCATTGAGCGTGCAGGCTCCGTTGTTCCAGAAATTAATAGTGGTTACGTAGGTGCCCGGCAATACCTGGACATCGTAAAAACCAGAGCTATCCGGATTTCCAAAATAGGTTGATCCGTTAGACCCGCTGACGATAATAGTGGCGTTGCTGATACCAGTTTCACCTGCATCGAGCGTGCAATTGCCGTTGGCATCGTTAAATACGTTGCCGGTAATATGGTCGAAACATGAAGGATCCAGGTGTATCCAGGCAGTATCACTCCGTGAAGTAGTGCAGCCTATGGCATCCGTTACTACTAAGGAAATATAGCCATTGCTTATGCCCAGGTTTGAAACGGTTTGGGTGGTACCTATAACTGTGTTGGTACCGTTATTCCAATCATGATTGGTCCACACAAAATTATAAGGTGCCACACCGGTGCCAGTAACGATAGCTGTTATGCTTCCCGTATGCAAAGAAGTATCGCAGGCAGTAGGGGTACTTGTAACGGAAACCGAAAAGCCGGGAATCCCGGTTATGGAGTAACCGGTAGTAGCCGTACAACCGTCGGTGCTACTGGCTGTAACGTTGTAAGTGCCTGCTGCCAAATTTGAGATGGTCAAAGATGTAGCGCCATTAGACCAAACATAGGTAACACCCACACCGGCGTTATTCACCGAAAGGGAGCCGTTTGACTGGCCGCAATTGGGGTCGATCTCTTGTGTTATATATAAGTTAATGGTGCTTTGGTAGTTCAGGTCGAACCATCCGGTGCCAGAGCAACCGTTAACATCGGTAACCGTAACTTCATACTGGCCCGAAGGAAGGCCGCTGATAGTACCGGTAGTTGCTCCGTTGGTCCACAAATAGCTGAATGGTGCGGTTCCGTTGTTCATGTTTATCGCAATGGAGCCAGAGTTGGCGGTGCAACTTGGATTGTTGACGACAGACGTATTTGAGTCGACATGCAACGGAATTATGGTTGGTGTATAGCTATTAGTAGCTGTGCAACCGTTGGCGTCAAATGCTGTAACGGTATAAGTAACATTGCTGGTCAGGTTGGTAATAGCGGCACTCGTGGCCTGGTTACTCCAGCCATAAGTAACGCTGCCTGTACCGCCTGTGGCCAGCGCTGTAAGTATTGGGTTACAAGATGAGCCACCGGGGGTAATCATAATGGTCATGGCACTGGTGGCGTAAATGGTGTCTTCAATATCGGCAACACAACCATTTCCGTCGGTAACGGTAAGGTTAAAGACACCGCCGCCCAAATTACTGAGGTTAGCTGTGGTTGCGCCGTTACTCCAGTGGTAGGTGTAGCTGCCGGTGCCACCGGTGGTGGTAGTAACTATAGAGCCGGTAGTAGCAGGGCATGGGGTATTGGTTTCAACCTTGGTTACATTTACAACCGATGGGATTGTAAAGATTGCAGTGGCAGAATCATTACTACCGAGTAGATAAACCTGGTATTCGCCGGGGGCCAGGTTAGTAAAGGTCGGCGATGATTGTCCCTGATGACTGGTATAGGGAGGAGACAACTCGCCCAGGTAAAATGTGTAAGGGCCACCGGTACCGTTAGTTACAGTGAATGTTACCGCACCGGTATTGGTTTGGCACGAAGCAGTTACAGCCGGCGTGATGATTGTTTGTCCGGAGCCTGTAAGTCCGAACAATAAAAGCAGCAACAGTAATGTGCCGCTGAGCTTTTTAAATTGTGTTTTCATAATGTTATTGTTTTTAGTTGTTATCAATTTCTATTTCCGATACAAATGTAGAACTGGCTAGAGCCGGGTCCTAACCGAAAACCATGAAATCTTACACAACCAAAATGAGGATTTAAAAAAATGGAGAGCAGGAAGCGGTGAAATTCTTACATAGGAAATAGCAGATATGGCATTCATTGCAAAACAGAGCAAATTGCATGAACCTATTGCTAATTTAGAGTTTAAAGGCACGAACCATCTCCCTTTTTCCCGGAGGGCCGGGTAGCTTTTCAACTTTAAAGCCCGCTTCAACCAGGTTCTTTCTGAATGCGCTTTTTGAGCAGTATGAAACAAGCACTCCGTTTACCACAAGGCTACGGTAAAGTTTTTGCATCATTTCCAGGGTCCACATCTCTGGTTGGTTTTCCGGGGCGAAAGCATCGAAATAAATAAGGTGGAAGGTTTCTGCCGCAGGTACAAAACTTAAAAATGAAACCTGGTTTTTTTTGAAGGAAAAATGTGGCGTAATAGTGTGGGTGACGTTCCATGCATTGTCATGCAAAGCATGAAAAAGGAGGCTGGATCTTTCGTCACCCAACAATTGAGTATAATTGAGTTCTTTGACAACATCCATGGGCACCGGATATAGCTCCATGGTTTCGTAGTAAACATCGCGGCCATGCTCCTGCCCTGATATTATAGTAAGTAAAGCATTGAGGCCCGTGCCGAATCCGACTTCCAATATGTGAATGGTTGTTGGCGCAGGAAAGGTTGCAATGGCATGCTTAAATCCTGATTGGATGAATACATGAGTGCTCTCTTGTATGGCACCGTTGCCTGAGTGGTAGATCTCATCAAAGGCATCGGTAAAAAGAGAGTGGCTTCCGTCTTTGGTAGTGATGATGTACATACTGCTGGCGCTAAAGGCCAAAAGTAACAACATTGCAGGGAGTAACGGAATGAAACTTTGACATTTTCGCCCCGGAATCTAACTGCGTGATTGTGGCGGGTATTCGCTATTTTGTCGCAAATTAAGAGGTAGAAAAAGCAATGCTGCGTATTTATAAATCATCAGCCGGTTCGGGTAAAACATATACGCTTGTTAAGGAATTTTTGCGGATAGCCTTGAAGTCGCCTGATAAGTTCAGGCACATACTGGCCATCACTTTTACCAATAAAGCAGCGAATGAAATGAAAGAGCGGATCATACAAACGCTCGACCAGATAAAGGATGATCACCCCAAAGTAAAACGCCTGATTGAAGAACTGGCTGTTGAATCTGAATTGCCACAGGCCGCAGTAATAGACAAAGCAGGCAAACTACTGAGGACCATTTTGCACAACTACGCCGATATTTCGGTGAGCACGATTGACAGTTTTGTGCATCGTGTTATCAGGGCATTTACATACGACCTGCACCTCTCGATGAATTTTGAGGTTGAGATGGACCGCGACAAGCTGCTGACCAAAACCGTAGAGTTACTGATGGACAGGCTGAGCGATGAGGATGACAGTATTACCAATGCAGTTGTAGATTTTGCCGAGTCTAATATTGAAGAGGGCCGTAGCTGGAACCTGGCTTTTAGCCTGATCATGCTGGGGCGCGAGCTTTTTAATGAAGATGCTTACGCTTATCTTGATAAGCTCGGAGAGTTTGACCTGCGAGAGGCAAGGAAAGTAAAAGAAAGCCTGCAAAAATTCTCAAACGCCTTCAACCAAAAGGTGTTTGCCGAGGGCAAAGCGGCCATGCAATTAATTGATCAAAACGGTCTTGCCGCCGGTAGCTTTTTTTATGGCGACCGGGGTATTTACGGTTACTTTCAAAAATTTGCCGGTGAAAGTTTTCCGGCCGCCACAGAAGGAAATAAAAACGTGCAGAAGACGCTGGCAGAAGACCGTTGGCCTGGAAGTAAAGTTAGCGCCGGCGAAAAAGCAGCGATTGAGGGCATCAAACATCAGCTAGCCGGGTATTTTAATAACATTCAGGAGCATTATGAAAAAGAAGGGAGTGATTATATACTGGCCCGTCTTTTACTCCGCAACTTTTATTCCTTCATTCTGCTGGCCGATATTCAAAAGCTGATGAATGAATATAAAAAGGAGAACAACCTGCTTCACATCAGTGAATTCCAGGAAAAAATAAATGCCATTGTAAAAGAACAGGATGCACCGGTGATATATGAAAGAATCGGCGACTGGTACGACAGTATTTTGATCGATGAACACCAGGATACGTCGGTATTGCAATGGCAAAATCTTCTTCCGCTGATAGAGAATTCGCAGTTTAAGACAGAAGACAGCCTTGTAGTTGGCGACGGCAAGCAGGCCATATACAGGTTCAGGAACGGGAAAGTAGAGCAGTTTGCCATGCTGCCCAAAATATATAATGCCAAAAATGACCAGCGCCTTCGCGAACGCGAAGTAGCCATTAATAATTACGGCACTGAAACAATGAACCTGGCCTTTAATTACCGTAGCCGGAAAGAGATAGTAGATTTCAATAACGCGTTTTACGAAACAGTGCTTGGATTTCCGGAGTTGAAAAATAAAAACATTTATGAAGACCAGGCGCAGCGGCAAGGCAGGGATACAGACGGTGGCTACGTGAGTATTGAGTTTTTGGAAGACAATGAATTTTCAGCGGACCTGGACACCCAGCGCTGTGAAAGGGTTGTGGCTATCATTGCTGAAGTTCAGCAGCAAGGCTACCAGCTTAAAGACATTGCGGTACTTACCCGAAGCAATAAAAACGGAAGTCTTATCGCTTCTCACCTGATAGGTAAAGGCATCAGGGTTATTTCGTCTGAAAGCTTGTTGATCAATAATTCACCTAAAGTTAAGCTGATACTTTCAACTCTGGGATATTTTGAGAAACGGGAAGATCACATTGCCCGCGCTGAAATAGCTTACTACATACATTTGCTATTGTTGGAGAAAGAGTTCAGGTTTGAGTTGTTCGATTTTAAGTGCGTTGAAAGCGAGTTTGAAGCCCAGATATCGGCGCTGATAGGTAAAGAGTTCAGGGCTTATAATTTCCTGACCTACCAACTGGTTGACCTGTTGCACGAACTGATGGTATTTTTTGGTTTACGCGATGATGATCCGTTTCTCCAGTTCTTTGCAGATGAGGCTATGGCATTTGCATCACGGAATCGCAGCAACATCCGCGAATTTTTGGAATGGTGGGATTCAGTGAAACTCAACAAAAGCATCATTTATCCTGACACACTGAACGCCGTCAAGATCATGACGTTGCATAAATCAAAAGGATTGCAGTTTCCGGTGGTGATCATGGCCGATGCTGACTGGCCGCAGAAAAACACCAGGAAGAATTTCTGGGTGGATATTGATAAGCCCTGGCTTGAAAATTTTAAGGTAGGCATATTACCTGTGCACGCAGACCTGCTGAAGACAGAGTATGCTTCACTATATGAAGAGGAAGAAGCAAGTTCATTCCTTGATATGCTCAACCTGTTATATGTGGGCACTACCCGCGCGGAAGACATGCTTTACGTTTTGTCGACAGAAGTAAAGAGGATGCCGGAAAAAAATAATTCCATTGCCGTATTGCTAATCAATTTTTTGAGTATAAAAGGACTTTGGAAAGGAAATGAGAGATATGGCTTTGGCGATCGGGATACGCGGAAACCTGAAAAGAAAACCGGCCAGAACGAAAAGACAGTTTATCATAGCGAACTATCGGGAAATATATCAAGAGAGTTAAGGCAAATAACCATTAAGAGGAATTCAAGGCTTTTATGGAATGAAATCAAACCCGAAAAGGATGACCACAGCAACCTTTTCCATGAAATGCTAAAACAGATCACTTACGTCAGTGATATTGATAAGATCCTGTTGCAGGCTCTGAACCAAGGCCTGTTAAGCAGTAGCGAAATGGCCACCATGAAAAATGATATCATGGATTTACTAACGGCAGGCAACGTTGAAAAATATTTTATGCCTCCATACCAGGTAATGAACGAACGGGCATTGATGAACGCGCTGGACTTGAATATCCCTGACAGGGTTGTAACACACGGAGAAGAGACTGTTGTTATGGATTACAAAACCGGCAACAAGCGAAATGAAGATGTTGCTCAGATTAAACTATATATTAACCAATTAAAAAGATTCGGATTTAAGGATGTGAAAGGATTTTTGATCAACACCGGCAATAAAAAAACAGAACAGATCAACGGATAAGCCCGATGGAAAAATTTCTCGCAAAAGTTGCGAAGCATTTACTGGATAAACATGGTAATAACATGAGCGGGGTAGTGGCATTAATGCCGAATCACCGCTCATGCATTTACCTGCGCCAGGCCTTAAGGAACCGAGCGGCACAAACTATCTGGGCACCAGATATCATTACGCTGAAAGACTGGATATTCAGCCGCAGCGCGCTGAATGAAATTGAACCACTGGAGCAGGTACTGGAATTATATGATGTATTCAAGGCAAAAGAAGGTGAAGAAACTTTTGAAGAGTTTTTATCCATTGCAAGGGTTATGCTGTCAGATTTTGATGAAGTTGATATGCAGCTGACAGATGCAAAACCATTTTTCAATTTCCTGGAAAGACTGCAATCACTTAAAGTATATGAACCGGGAGAAGATGAAACTGAATATACCATCCGGTATAGAAAGTTCTGGAAGCTTTTCCGCGAACTCTATTTTGCGTTCAGAGAACAGCTCCTGGCTTCAAAAAAAGGTTATGCAGGCATGATATACCGTGATGTGGCAGAAATCATGAAGCTTGACCAAACAACTTTCGGTCTGTCAGACTCATTCTACCTTATCGGTTTCAGCACGCTCAACAAAAGTGAAGAAAGCATTATTCAAAAACTGAAAGAAAAAGCCGAGCTGGATATCATTTTTGACACTGACAAATATTATATAGCAGATGAGTTCCAGGAAGCGGGAAGTTTTTTCAGGAATAAAAAAGGTCTACTGCGATATGACAGCAAGTTGTGGCAAACGGACCTTATCTCAACACGACCTCTGAATTTAAATATTGTTGGCGTTGCGAAAAACATCGGCCAAACGAGGGTAGTGGCAGATATCCTATCCAATAAACTTAAACTAGGCCCAGAAGGGGAAAAAGAAACAGCGGTAATAGTATTGGATGAAAAATTGCTAAACCCTTTACTTGCGGCCGTTCCTGAAAACATTTCAGCACTTAACATCTCCATGGGTTATCCGCTAAAGGAGTCGCCAATTGCTGAGCTATTGCGCTCGCTTTTCTCGTTACACGATAATGTGGAACGATTCAAAACAAAACGAAAGAACCAGCTGAGGTTTTACTACAAAGACATTTTTGACCTCTTTCATCATCCTTATTCCGCTTATCTCGTTCCGGAGAAAAGAGTTGTTTCAGATTTTGTAGAAGACATCAGGCATTACAACCGCATGATGGTAAGCGCAGAAGAACTGAACAAAAAATTTGCTGGCTCTAACATTGATAAGCTATTCTGGTATGCCGACAATACCCGGGATTTCCTGAACGGGCTTGCAGGATTAGTTGATGCACTTCGCATTTCTTTCCTGGAATTAACAGAGTCAAAAGAAAAAGACCTGACCGTAGACCTGGAGTTGCTGTTTTACATCAACAACAGCATCACCAATCTCAGGAATGTGCTTACCTGTAACACTTCTGGTTTGACAATAGAATCAGTGAGGAAATTGCTATTAGAAGACCTTCGCAATGTCCGCATACCATTTGACGGAGAACCTGTTCGCGGGCTGCAGATGATGGGTATGATAGAAACGCAGTGCCTCGATTTCAAGAATGTTATTGTGGTATCGATGAATGAAGGGATCTTTCCTTCAGGTAAAACACAGCACAGTTATATTCCATTCGAAATGAGGAAGGAATTTCTTACCACCCACAGAGAAAAAGATGCATATTCAGCTTACCTTTTTTACCGGTTATTGCAGCGCTCGGAAAACGTATATCTGCTATACAATACCGAAAGCGACGAAATGGGCGGGGGTGAAAAAAGCCGTTTCATTTTGCAATTACAACATGAGTTGAAACTGGTCAACCCTAAAGCTACTATCAATGACCTTGTTTATTCAGTTGACCCTCCTCCTCCCCTACCTGAGGAAATGATCGTTATCACCAAAGATGAATCCTTATTGCAAAAATTCATCCGGGATAATGAGGTGTTTGGCATATCGCCATCTGCAATTAATACCTATATCAATTGTTCGTTACAATACTATTTCAGATACATAGCCCAGTTACGTGAACAAGACGAAGTTGAAGAAAGCATTGAAGCCGCTACACTTGGTACTGCGGTGCATTTTGTGCTGGAAAATGTTTACGCAGATATTATTGACCAGCCGGTAACCCCTGAGTTTATAGAAGGCATAATTAAAAACCGGGATTGGATAGATAAACTATTGCATGAGTCGCTATCCAAACGCTTTGACGGGGATAGCTTGAGGCATGGGAAAAATTATTTGTTGTACCGGGTCTGTTTGAAATTAATAAACGAGTTTCTGAAGAAGGAGAAAGAAGAATTAAAACAATTAGCATCCGCCGGTCTTGACATGAAAGTGTTGCTTCTTGAAAAAAGCATGCAGCACCAGGTTCAGGTTGGAGCACATAGTATTAAAATAAAAGGCAAGGTTGACAGGGTTGACATAAGTAACGGAATCATCAGCATTGCTGACTATAAAACAGGAACACCCTACGGCAGTAAAATTGCTACCGATGATGTGAGTTTGTTTTCCAGCGATCCGAAATATTCAAAAGCTATGCAGCTACTCACCTACGCCTGGATGTATTGGAGAAGTAATGGTTCTCCTGATATTCAACTGCGGTCAGGTATATACTGGTTAAGAGACATGAGCAAGGGATTTGACTCGTTAAAAATGGACGGAGATGAGCGCATCAACAGTAATGTATTACTGGCTTTTGAAGAGGTACTGCGAAAAGTAATGGAGGAGCTCCTGAACCCGGAGATCCCCTTCATGAAGACTCCGGAAAAAGAACGTTGCACCCATTGTGAGTTTGTAAAAATTTGCAGGAGAGAATGATTTATCCAACACTTTAAGAAAGTGAGAAGAAGAAGCTGGTACCTTTGTCTGGCGAGCTTTCCAGCCATATTCTTCCGTTAGATTTTTCAATGATCTTTTTGCAAATAGATAAACCCAATCCGGTACCTGGGTATTCGTGTTTGGTATGGAGGCGGTGAAACGGCTCGAAAATTCGTTGCTGATGTCTTTCGTCAATACCAATGCCGTTATCCACGATACAATAGGTCACTTCTCTTCCAAAAACTGAAGACCTTATTTTCACTTCAGGCCTGACCGATTGATTGTATTTTACACCGTTCAGTATCAGATTTTGCATCACCAGCATGATGAGGTTTTTATCACCGGTTACCGGATGCAGGCTTTCGTAATGTACTGTAGCGTTCCTTTCTTCGAGATCTAGCCTGATATTCGCAATCAACTCATCCATCAGCGAATTCATGTTAACAGAAGATCTTTTTAAATCAGCACGGGTTATTCGCGAATACGACAACAGATCCCGGATGAGTTGCTGTAAGTTGATGGCTCCTTTGTTGGCAAAGTCTATGTATTCTTCGGCCTCCTTATCAAGCTTGTCCGCATATTTTCTCTTCAGTAACTGGGTATAATTGGCGATCATTCGCAACGGCTCCTGCATATCATGGGAAGATACAAATGCAAACGTTTCCAGATCCGTGTTGCTTCTTTCAAGTTCTTTACCACGTTCTTCGAGTGCCAGTTGATATTGTTTACGCTGGGTGATCTCCCTGGACTGGCTGAGAATGAAAGTCGAGCCATCTTCATCCTTATCCATCAGTGTAAAGATGGTTTCAAACCAGGTATACTCGCCGGACTTACTTCTTAATCTGAACTGAACGGGTTTATCGAGAAATGGGCGTTCGGGGTCTTTAAAATTCAACCCTTTCATGATGTAAGCATCCTCTTCATGAACGATGTCTACCGGGTATTTTCCTATCAATTCCAATGGTTCATAACCAAGCATGCGTTTAATGCTTGGGCTAACAAATTGCAACTTAGCATGGGCATCATGAATGCATATCACATCAAATGAGTTCTCAGCAAGCAGGCGATATTTGCGCTCACTCTCATACAGTTTTTCCTCCACCGAAAACCTGAATCGATAAATAATACCATATACTACCTGGCAAACTACAAAGGTCATGTAGAAATCCAATGGGCCGGTGGACCTGGCATGAGAAGTGAATGCAGTTAAAATCACTCCAATATTTACAACCAGGATAAAATACGACAATGACCGCTTAGTGTTGAAGAAATAGCTGGATAACACATAGCTAACCAGGAACTGGTAAGAATACATATCCATGTGTTCGGTAGCAGTTAGCAGATAAATATTGATCAGGTTAATTTCGTAAATCAGCGCAATGATCAACAGCTGCACATCCTCGAGGTTAAGCCTGAAGTACAGCACAACTCCCAAAAACAGAAAAGAAGTTAATCCCGGAATATAGTTTAAAAGCCTGTGCGAAACACCTCCGGCCAAAGGAGCATTCGCAGCAAAAAGAGCAAAGATGATGTAAGTAGCACCTATCAAAAAGAAAATCAGACGAGGTGCTTTCACATCGTCTACAACAAGGCGCGATAATGAGTCGTAAACTCTTTTTATCATAGGGGGACAAACTCAAAATTTGAATCAGGTCTTGAATCTCTGGGATACTAGTATTTAGGCATCGAAGTATCAATTTCATCTGCCCAGGCCAAAATCCCCCCTTCAAGATTGTATAAATTTTCAAACCCATACTGCTGCTCTAAAAACTGAATGATCCTGCCGCTACGGGCACCGCTGCGGCAATGAATGACCACAGGTTTAACCTTCGATATCTTATCAACATTATCCGGTATCTCATTCATCGGTATAAGTTCACCTTTCAGGTTACATATCTCAAATTCATGAGGTTCGCGTACATCTATCAATTGAAAATCGACACCGTTGTCAATCATTTCTTTCAGTTCTGTTACAGATTTTTCTTTCATCATTATGTTATTTATAGATCAACACTATAGGACCTGAATGCATTTGGGGGGCTTGCTATCCGGAATTCAAGGATGTCACAAAATACAAGTTAAGTATCAAAAATGCAAGTCGAACTTATCAAAGCACTGACCTAATCAATGATCATGCATGCCCCAACGGTAACGTTGGTGGCTTCGTCAATCAAAATAAAACTGCCGGTATCGCGGTTCCGGGTATAAGCATCGCAACACAGAGGAGCTGTGGTACGAATGGATATCCTTCCTATATCATTCATTCCTATAGAAGGATTTTCAGTGATTCGGTGTAGACTATTAATATCTAACTTATATTTTATTTCTTTAATAACAGCTCGTACATCTTTGGTGGTATGCTTTAAGGCATATTTTCCATTTAACTGAAGCGGTTTATCGCTCATCCAGCAGACCATAGCCTCGATATCCTGGCTTTGTCTGGGAAGGTTATTTTCCCGGACAAGCATATCTCCCCGGCTAATGTCAATATCATCCTCCAACAGCACTGTTACAGATAAAGGAGCAAAGGCTTCTTCAAGTTCTTTTCCGTCCAGTTCTACCCGCTTAACTTTTGAGGTAAATCCGCTTGGTAAGACGGTAACCTTATCACCGGGCCTAATGACTCCACTTGCAATCCTCCCTGCGTATCCGCGATAGTCGTGAAATTTATCCGAATAGGGCCGGATAACGAACTGAACAGGAAAACGCAGATCGATATGATTGATATCACTGGCAATGTGAATGGTCTCTAACAAATACAAAAGCGTAACTCCTTCATACCATTTCATATACTCTGATCGGTGAACAATATTATCACCTAACAAAGCAGATACCGGTATAAAATGAATGTCCTTTGTTTTTAACCGGGTGGCAAAAACGCGATAGTCTTCCACGATCTTATCAAACACCTCCTGGCTGTAGTCCAACATATCCATCTTGTTGATACAAACTGCGATATGGGGTATTCCTAGTAAAGAGGCGATAATAGAATGACGTTTGGTTTGCTCCACCACACCATGCCGGGCATCGACCAATATGATCGCCAGGTTGGCGGTAGAGGCGCCGGTTACCATGTTACGGGTATATTGAATATGCCCGGGCGTATCGGCAATAATGAATTTACGTTTGGGAGTAGAAAAATAACGATAAGCCACGTCAATGGTTATCCCTTGCTCTCGTTCCGCCTTTAATCCATCCGTAAATAAAGCCAGGTTAACATATTGTTCCCCCCGCTTCTCCGATGTGGCTCTTATAGATTCGTACTGGTCTTCAAAAATAGATTTTGAATCGTACAATAACCGTCCAATCAAAGTCGATTTACCATCGTCCACACTGCCGGCAGTAGTGAACCTCAGCAATTCCATGTTCAGATAACTGTTCGAATCAAATTTTTCCACTTCCACGGTATCGTTTTCTGTAATTGATATTAAATCTACCATTATTCTTCGCGCCTGTCCGGCTAATTAATTACTTTAAAAATATCCTTCTTTCTTCCGGTCTTCCATACTGGTCTCACTTCTTTTATCGTCAGCTCTTCCGCCGCGCTCAGTTGTGCGGGTGGCCGCTACCTCCTGTATAATATCATCCAGCGTACCGGCGGTCGAAAGCGTAGCACCGGTTGAAGTGATATCCCCAATAGTTCTGAAACGTACCACCATCTCCTCTGCCTGTTCGTGTGGTTTCATAGGGATATTCGGACTTTCTGCCAGTAAATTACCATCTCTTTGAAACACTCTCCGCTTATGTGAAAAATAGAGCGATGGCATCTCAATCCCTTCCATAGCCAGGTATTGCCAAACATCTAACTCCGTCCAGTTCGATATCGGAAATATCCTGAAATTTTCCCCTTGCTGCATCCGGCCATTAAAAAGATTCCAAAGTTCCGGCCGCTGGTTTTTGGGGTCCCACTGTCCAAACTCATCGCGGTGCGAAAAAAAACGTTCCTTGGCCCTTGCCTTTTCCTCATCCCTCCGCGCCCCGCCTATGCAGGCATCAAATTTATATTTCTCGATAATGTCCAACAAAGTAGTTGTCTGCAACCTGATACGCGATGCGTTATATCCCTTCTCTTCAGCCACCCGGCCATGATCAATAGAATCCTGCACCGACCCCACTATCAGCCTGGCATCAAGCCTTTCAACCAGCTTATCACGATATTCCAGTGTTTCAGGAAAATTGTGGCCCGTATCGATATGCACCAACGGAAAAGGAACTGCCGCAGGGTAAAATGCCTTTTTGGCAAGATAAGTTACCAGTATAGAATCCTTGCCCCCGCTAAACAAAATAGCAGGGTTCTGAAACTGCGCCGCTACCTCCCGTAAAACGAAAATAGATTCAGACTCCAGGGTTTTTAAATGATTGAGTGTATAAGACATTACTAGTCTATATATTTAGTAGGTTAAATGACAAAAAAATCGTCCTTTTTATCGCGTTTGTTTCCCGATACCAACGGGAGCACTTGCTGCAAAACAATGTTAACGCATTCATACACCGACATATTGCCGGCCTGTAAAGATATTTCAGGATGTGCAGGTTCTTCGAACGGTGCGTTAACGCCCGTAAAATCCCTGATCTCTCCTCTCCTCGCTTTGGCATACAATCCTTTAACATCCCTCTGCTCACAAACCTCAATCGGTGTATTGACGTATATCTCTATAAAATCCTCTTTCCCGATTATACCACGGGCCATAGCACGCAACTCCTCGGTGGGACTAACAAAACAACAAATGGTAATTACCCCGCCATAAACAAAAAGCCTGCTTACTTCGGCAATCCGCCTGATGTTCTCTTTCCTGTCCGCTTCCGAAAAACCCAGGTTATTATTGATGCCCGCCCGAACGTTGTCGCCGTCAAGCAGCATTGTCAAATAACCCATCAAATGCAGTTCATTCTCAACTCCATTGGCAATGGTACTTTTTCCCGAGCCTGATAACCCCGTAAACCACAACACTTTAGACCGTTGATTTAACAACTGCTCCTTACTGTGACGGTCTAACAACTTATCGTAGATCGGAAAAATATTGTTTTCAGGGTTGCTCATAAAGCCGGGCAAAAATAAAAATTTATGCCGCACCCTTTAAAAAGGGGTGTTTATAACCCGATTCCATATTTTTACCCGCTCAATGTTATATATGGCAACTCTGTTAGACCAGATCGGCAACACCCCTCTCATTGAACTCTCCAAACTGCACAACAAACCCGGCGTTAAACTTTATGCCAAGCTGGAAGGCGATAACCCCGGAGGCAGTGTAAAAGATCGCGCTGCTTACAGCATGATCAAAGGCGCTATTGACCGTGGCGAATTAAAACCAGGCATGAAACTGGTAGAAGCCACCAGCGGGAATACCGGCATAGCCCTGGCCATGATAGCACGCTTATGTGGTGTCGAAATTGAGCTGGTAATGCCCGAAAACTCCACCAAAGAACGCGTTTTGACCATGGAGGCTTTCGGGGCTAAGGTTACTTTAACCCCGGCAGCCGGCTCCATGGAAGCTGCTATCGATTATGCCACCTCACAAGTGGCCAAAGGTGGTTACCTGATGCTTAACCAGTTTGCCAACCCCGATAATTACGGTGCCCACTACAGAACCACCGGCCCTGAAATATGGAAGGATACCAACGGCAGCGTAACACACTTCGTTTCATCCATGGGCACAACCGGCACTATCATGGGTGTATCCCGGTTCCTGAAAGAAAAGAACGACAAAATTCAGATCATTGGCGCCCAACCTACTGATGGCTCACGAATACCCGGTATCAGAAGATGGCCTAAAGAATATCTGCCAAAAATATTCGACCCGCAACGTGTTGACCGCATCATCGACATCTCGGAAGAAGCAGCCACTCAAATGACCCGCAGACTGGCCCGGGAAGAAGGCGTATTCTGTGGCATGAGCAGCGGTGGTGCAGTTGCCATTGCACTTAAACTGATTGAAGAGATTCAGGAAGGCGTTATCGTTGCTATTATCTGCGACCGCGGTGACCGGTATTTATCCAGCACTTTATTCGGATAGGAAACTAAACCCTTATTCGTTCTTCAGATCGGTTATTACTTTATACTTCATGTAATCATCCAATTGCGGGTTATAGAATTCTACCTCATGGTAGTAGAATTTCATTTCCGCGGCCTTGAGCTTATCCATGTTTTTCAGCAATTCACTGTTATGGAAATACTGTAGCCAAAGCAACTTCTGGGTCCTGCCGCTCACATCCTGTATAACCAATGTAAGGAATTGACCTTTCTGCACTTCTGTGATCTTGCCCACCAGGTAATTATCCGGCTCTTCAGTTTTGGCCGCAGATCCGCTATTATTAGAGCCCTTGGTCAGTAACATGATCATATCCGGGCAGGCGGTCACCATGCGCATACCTATCAATTTACCAAATTCAACCTTCGATTCGGTGGAGGCATCATCCAGGTCGATGTTATACTTCTTTTTAAATTCTTTTTTATAAGGAGCTGCATATTTGAACATGCATAACCCTGCCTGCATTTGTATATTCTCTAAGCTCTGCGAGGTATCTATATACTGCATACAATGACAGCAACTATCTGTTATCTTATCCAGAAAATCCTGGGCATTTAATGAACCCGACCCAATGATTAACATGAGTAACATGGAGAGTATGCGTGCCTTTTTCATTTACATTATTTTAAAACCGGTAAAACCAAAGTATAACCCGGAACAATAATACCAAATACAAATCCCAAACCTGAATTAATCGAAAGAAAAACAGCCCTTCATTATTGCACCGGGCAGCTCATGTATTAACGCTGCACCTCATCATACAAAGCCTTATCTACCTGGTTAAAACCGAGTGCAACTGCTTTGTTCATATCCTGCTTTGCCCCTGCCTTGTTGCCGTTTTTGTATTCGCTGACACCTCTGAAATAAAGTCCCTCAGCATTTTCGGGTTTAAGAGCGATCAGCTTATCAAAATCGTTTTGCGCACTCCTAAAGTCATTTCTGCGTAAATAGAATTTACCCCTGTTTAAATAAGCGGTGGCGAAATCAGGGTTTTGCGAAAGTGCAAGGCTATACTGCACCAGTGCCGAATCGTATTGCCCGGTCATATCATAGTAATTGCCAAAGCTGCAATGCGCCTCCGGGAAATAGGCATTCCGTTTAACTGCCACTTCGAAATTATACCTCGCTGAATCCAGCTTTTGCGTGATGCAAAACAAAATGGCTTTCGACAAATACGGGGCACCATCTTCGTCACTGATCTTAATAGCTGCATTCAGGTTTTGTAGAGCGGCGTCGTACTGACCGGTGCTACGCATAATTTCGGCGGTAATGATATAGGCCTTGGCAAAATCGGGCTTTAACTCAACGCACCTTTTCAATAATATCACCGCCGAGTCATAATCGCTTTTCCGTCTTCCGGCATCAGTGGTTTCATCTGCCCGCAGAAAATATTCATATCCCAGGTTGTTATACGCATCAGGGTCTTCCGGAACCATATTCATATTAGAGTTCCACAAACTCATACTATCGTGCCAAACAGCATTGCGCTCATGCGACAAATACCCAAAGCCCGCACAAAAGAACAAGGCCACCAGCATGGCCGCATTTCCCGGCTTACTACTCAGATTATCTTTAAAATATTGAGACACCAGCCGCCCGGCTATCAGGAACAGGCCCAAAAAAGAAATGTAACTGTACCGGTCAGCAACGATAGCTGCACCTACCGGTATAAATTGTAACAGCAGTGCAATGTTGGCTATAAAAAAAGCCGCACCAAAAATTACCACCCGGTTGTTACGCGCATATTTCCATAATAAAACCAGCAGCGCTATCACCACAAACGGATACACATAAAGTAATCCGGGCAGGTCACCGGGTTTGCCGGGGTATGGATAAAAATTGCGCAGATGTATGGGCAAAACAACCTTCCATAAATAGGTTACCAATGCATAACAACCCAACAGCACCCGTTCAATAACGCTGTAGCCGGTTGAG
>Ga0364867_10604_pt1 | contig 16970 bp, 17 predicted proteins | sample ExccelAu500001D4_3_FD_206915 | JGI IMG/M metagenome (GOLD analysis project Ga0364867, IMG submission 206915) | Enriched cells from Trout Bog Lake Hypolimnion, Wisconsin, USA - BchlTB.Aug13.5000.01.D4 | ecosystem: Environmental > Aquatic > Freshwater > Lake > Hypolimnion/Profundal zone | place...
GTTACCTGCGTTGAATAGAAAAAACTATCTTTACGAAACTAAATTACTTCATAAGGAATTAACTAAAAAAGCTAAAGTTTTGCAAGTGGGAAGTATGGATGGACTGAGAATTATTCGTATTCATGAAGTACGTCCTGATTTGCAACTAACAGGGCTAGAGTTAGAAGATGAATTAGTGAAAGTTGCTAAAAAGATTACAACTGAGAAAAATATCATGGCAAAATTTATAACTGGCGATATTACTAATCCTCCGAATCTTCCTAATTTCGATTATGTTATATGCCTCAATAACACCTTAGGATATATTCCAAAGCAGGAAAAAGCAATTAAAGAAATGAAGAAATTAGGCAAAACAGTTATTATTTCTGTATATGGAGAAAAGTTTGATAATCAGTTAGCTGAAAAGTATTTTTCAAGACTTAGTTTGGAAATTAAAAAGGTGAAAGATAATACTTTTGTTATGAAGGATTTTTCTCAAGTTAAAAGATATACAAAAAAAGAAGTTACATCTTGGGGTGGAAAAATACTTGAAACGCCAGTTGGTTATTTTACTATTTTAACTTAATGCTTATTCTAACAATTTTGCTCGTTTCAAATAACTACGCAAATCATTTACCATATTTTTAAATGTTTTCGACTTTGATCTTAATGTTTGAAAGTTTATTGACGAAAAAAGTTTTACAATGAGTTCCGAGTAGGAGAGCGACCTATTTGCATTAGCTTTTCTATACTCAGTATATATTGCCTTGAATTTTTCTTTAGGTTCTTTAATATCTTCTACAAAAGAATATTCCGTTGATATAGAGAGACCAGTAACATAATTAATATTATCTATATCTCCTAATAACCAAGCTTCTATATTAGATGTAGGAATACCAACAATAATTTCACCTCCGTATGATTTTTGGAATTTTTCAGTTTTATCTCTCACTCTTTTCTTCTCAGCATTTGTTTTACTCGGATATTCGCCATCAGCGTCAGCAAATATAAATATGCAGTCAAGATTTGCATACTTACGTGTAATACTTCTTAATACAATCGGTAGTTGTGTTATTAAATCACCCTTACCGCGAAAAATTATATTATTTAGTCTTCTTATTGTTGGTTTGCTTAATTGAAAATGTTCTGAAAGAAGTCTCTCTAGTAAGATTTCGTAGGAACTTTGATCAACACGGATTGTTTCAGCAAAAACACATATTTCCATTTCGTTATAAGTCAGAAGTAAAAATGCCTTCCAATACTCCACTTGCAAATAAATTACTTAAGCTTAAATCTTCCTGTTTTGCCTGATCAAGCTCATACATAACATTTTTATTTTTATAAGGATTTACGAAGTCAGTTTTACCACCTTTCTTATATGCGTATACTATTTCTTCCGAATTTACATAATCTAAAACAACTGGATTATGGGTTGTCATCACGACTTGTAAACTATCGAATTCACCTTGAGTTAAGAATCTTAAAGTATTTATTACTTTATGTATTCTTGTTGGATGCAATGCGTTTTCTATTTCATCAATAAAAATTGCGCTAGGCTTTGGCTCACCATATAAAGCTAAAATTATACCCATTGTTCTTAAATTACCATTAGATGCTGAAAACGAACGATATTCCTTACTTACATGAGTTTCTTTGAATTTAAGCATAAGTGTTCCATTAGGAGTAACTTCAACATCAACTGTTTCTAATCCGTCAATCATTTTTTTGAACACCATTACAACTTCATTAAAAATGGAATTCTTATTTGTTTTCAGAAAATACAGTTTTTCTGCAAGACTATTTGAAAGAGTACTTTCATTTTTGGGGGGTGTACCATAACTCTTAAGCAAAATAGGTTCAAATGTGTCAACCACAATCCTTGCAAACCATTGTTTTACTTCAGTGACAATTTTTAATCCTTCAAATACAGATAAAGCTAACTGTTTATTTATAATTGGTTGACTTGGCACAGTTGCATTGTCCTGTTTAATGGATAGATAAGAATTGCCATCCCTTTTTAGTATTTCTTCACCTTGGACAACAAGGGTTTCTTTGCCTATGGTGAGACCTAGTTCATTAGGCAAACGAACAATCTCAAGAGAATATTTTACTGATTTACTTTTAATATTCAAGTCTAGGTTGAATTCAGTTTTTAAGTTATTCTCATCATAAAAGAATTCAGTAGGAGTAATATTTAAGGTATTTAGTACGCCATCTAATTGATTTCCACTTGCTAACAAAGAAATGAGTCTTATAGTGGTTAAAAGGTTAGTTTTACCAGCTCCATTATGCCCAACAATTAGTGCAAATTGCGGCAGTTCGACATTAATATTTTCTAAGCTTTTAAAATTTTTGATTTGTATATTCTTTAACATATTTACATATTATAAACCATATGTGAGGATTGATCTAGAAGGTAATATTTATTGGATAAAACGCCTCTACAGAGAGTGGTCTATTTGATTGTATATTAAGGTATAAAAATTAGCTTCTTTTCTCCACAAGTTCATAAGTTCACAGTTAGCTCATAACTAAACATATGGTCTATTAAGGGTTTAATTTGGATACTAGGCATATGCTGTAGGCTTACTTAATGCTCAGGTAAGCTCAGATTACTTTGAATATATAGGATAATGACGTTTTCTTGTTAAATCGCACTAGGTACGGTATATAGGTACAAGCATTACTATATCAAAAGTTTAGGTTCAGAAAGTATAACCTGGATTCGCAGTTGAAGTGCAACAGTTATGAGGTAAATGAACCATTTTGGATTTTGGCATAAACCTCATGAGGCGTCAAGTAGCCAGGAATTTTCCTCGGCGTATTGTTCATGATGGTTTCAATTTTTGTTAACTGCTTCTGTGTCAGATTATCGACACTTGTTCCTTTAGGGACGAAAAACCGAAATCTGCCAATACTATTTTCAACAGATCCTTTTTCCCATGAATGGTAGGGATTACAAGCATAGACCGGCATCTGTGTTTCTTTCGTAAACTGCTCGTGCTCACTATTTTCTGAACCTCTGTCTATCGTTAGTGTCTTTTGAAACTTTTTGCCTTCTCCTTTTATCTGTTGTGTTAGTACTGCTCGTTTTGTTACGGCTTTTAAGTCTGAAAGTTTTCTTAACCGTATAACTCTGCTCTTTCTCTCAACGGTTGCTGAGACTCCTGTCTTGTCTGTTTTGATTGTTCCGACATTATCTGTCTCCCAGTGCCCCTCCTCAATTCGTGTATTTGCCTCTTCAGCTCTCTCTTCTATCGGTAAGGCTGCAGGTAGCCTCCCACAGCCTTTAACCTTTCTTCCATGATGCTTCATCCGTCTTTTACGGTGATGCCTTAAATGAACCCACAATTTCATAAAGCAATGCTTTCTCCCGTAAATATATCGATAGATAGTTTCATCATCAATTGACAGGTTAGGATGATCAATCGTCAGTCTCTCTGCTATTTCTTCAGGTGTCCAGTAATATGGTTTTCTCAAATGCTCCCTGACATACAGAAATATCTCAGGACATTTTAGCGGTGCCTTTGTCCGTTGTTTCACTGATCGCTTTTCAGCTTTCTGCTGAGCTCTACAGGCAACATATCGAAATGTTAACAGTTCACGACCTTGCCTCCCGCTTCCTGAGGCATTCCGTTTTAATTCACGGGTAATCGTCCCTGGATCTCGATGTAATCTCCTGCCAATCTCTCCAATACCAACCTTTGCTTCATGCCAAACAAAAAGTTGCTCTCTCTCCAAAAGCGTTAGCTGATGATAGTTATTCATGTTTGCAACACCTCTTTTCTGGTTCTGGATTATACCTGAAGTGTTGCACTTCGTTTGCGAACTTAAAATTGCATTGATAGTAAATCTATTATCATTTTTAAAATACTTTTTTACATTTTTTTCAACAAAATGTTCAAGGACAACTGCTTCTGGCATAGCATTTCTGATTAAGCTGTGTCCGCCGTTTTGCGCTGTGCTTAACTCGTCAAGACTGTACATCAGATAAAACTCTTGTGTTATGTTCAGGCTGGAATGCCTCATTAACTTTCCTACAATCGACATAGGAACACCATTTTTTGCTAGGGTTGAACCGTAAATTTTTCGTAAAAGATGTATATGCATATAAAAATTACTTGCTAAACCAACTTCCTTTGCTCCCTTTCTAAGTAGTCGGTTCATGGTGTCTCTAGTAACTGGAAACACTCGGTCACGATTCACTCGATTTTTCAGTTCAGGCAATAAGTCTGCTGGTAATGGTTGATACTCGTAATTACGGCTCTTACCATTGATGAGTACTTTTGGACAATCATCAAAAACATACAGATCAGTCCCCTTTATTTGTAAAAGCTCACCTATTCTGATATCACTACGCAACATAAACTGCATTGCAAATCTCATTTCATCTTTCTGCTTACGGTGGAGAACATGGTCAAATTGTCCGTATTGTGTTCCTGCGATAATGATTTGCTCAGCTATTTCAGCACTCACTAATGCTTCTGGTTTTCTTGGTATTTTCGGAACAATAATTTGTTTCCCCCAATTATCTTTAAGAACACCTTTTTTATAAAGATAATTAGTAAAGGCTTTGAAGTTGCGTATTTCGTCCTTAATTGAAATAGGAGTGACATTACGGCTTCGCATATCAGCAAGATATTCATTAACTGTTTCAAGCGTGAGTGGTTTGTCTCCTGGAAATTTGAGAAGACGTTTAAAAACATTTGTTTTGTTTTTAATAGTATGAGCTGAAAGGTTAAGTTCAGCAGAGTGTTTCGTAACATATGTGTCGATATACTCCTTAATATCCATAAGACTTTCCTTTCGAAAAGGTTATGAATACTTGGAAGTTCACCTACACGAGGTTGGAGGCGAGGGTATTCAGATGCAAGCACCTTCGCTGGCCTCTTAATCACATTTTAGCTTTGGTGGGCCCAAGAGGAGTCGAACCTCTGACCTTTGCAATGTCAATGCAACGCTCTAACCAACTGAGCTATGAGCCCTTTTTAGTCCTTAGCCATTAGTTAACGTAAGGATTTGGATAGCTTCAATTATAACACATTATTGGATGGTGAGCAGAAAATTTTTAAGGATGTGATAATAATCTTCAAGACTTTTGATATCTACCCATTCATTATCCTGATGTTGCCCTGCGCCCACAGGTCCGAATTCTATACCGTCATTTCCAACACCTGAAAAATGTCTTATGTCTGATGTCGCATGTTGCTGTATTAATTCAATTTTTTTATTCAAAACCTCTTCACAGGTTTTTTGTAAAAGTTTTATATAAGAATTAGTCCTGTCCGTTTGATGCGGGATAGTATTATGGAGAATTTCCATTGTAACATTTTGGGAAAGCAATGTTTTAAGCTTATCAACAATTATAGATTTATCATCCGGTACATATCGTACATCCAATAATGCTTCACAATATGCCGGAGTTCTGTTATAAGCAGTTTCTGATGTTTCATAATTTTTTGTATCAACATGAGTCACGTTAACTGTCGTTTTATATTCTTCTTTTTTTGGATAAGGATAGTACTGTAAGATATTTTGTAACGCTTGCATCAGGCGTAAGATCGCATTATCTCCATCCCATGGATATGCGCTATGCGATGATTTTCCCGCAGCTTTTAGCTTAACAACAAGTCTTGCCTTTGCTTCATGAACAATTCGAAGATTACTGCCGCATTCGCCTGCAATTGCAAAGTTTGCTCTTATTCCTTGCGTAATTTGATAATGTGTCCCATCCATTCCCCCAAGTTCTTCATCCGAAAGAACCTGCAATCCAAGAGGATAACTAAGCGTATTTGCCAGTTCTTTAAAAAGTATGATCATAACAGCTGCCGCAGCTTTCATATCATATGCTCCTCTACCAAATAGTTTCCCTTCACTAATATGTGGCACAAACTGATTTTTTTGTCCCGGAACGACATCAAGATGTGTGTTGAGAATTATTTTAAAGTGTTTTGTTTCCGGATTTGTATTCTGTATAAGTAAACCGGGTTTGCCGTTCGAAACAAATCGTCTGGTACGATATCCTGATAACTGATTTTCAGTAAGCGAAATAATTTCTTCAATTCCTGTTTTGTTATTTTCTGTAGATTGGATTGCGATTAATTTTTTTGCCAGACGGAGAGTTTCATCGATTATTGTATTGTTCTGTGAAGAATTATTATTCATTATTTCCCTATTGTAACAAATAAAAACCCGCTATAAGCGGGTTACATAACGGAATTTTATAGTTTTATTATCCAACCTGCGTTGCTACAGCGCGTTCACCTGAAAGTCCAAAAGTAGTTCCGTGTTTTTTGAACATGCCCCAATAATCTCTTTTTGCACCTTTGCCCTTTACAGTACCAAGCCATGCGTTTGAATCCTCAACTTTTTCGCGTGCAGTACGTATCATCGTGAGCAACCATTCAAAAAAGGTAATATGATATTCTCCGATATTTTTATTTGTTTGTTCAACAGCTACCTCTGCAAATTCGAGTTTCAAGATCTGTGATGACGTAATAAGTTTGGATAATTCGATTTTAATTTGTTCGATATTACGTTGCATTTCCCGCATTTCGCCTTTTGATGCATGTTCCCTGTTTTTAACGATTTCTTTATGATAATCAATTGCGGCTTCTTTCTGTCTGTGAGGAGCTTTATCGGCATGCTTTTCAGTTGATGAAGCTTTATGCTTCATGAAATTAAAGATTTCAATGTTTGTATGTCGTTGATTAGTATCTGCATTTTCAGCATGAGTACCGTTTTCAGAATGACTTGAATGGGAATTTTGTTTACCACCAAAAAGTTGTGTTAAAAGTTCATCGCCTGCCGCTTTAGCCTCATCAGCAAGCACTTTTGTAGCAGGATTACGCATTGAGCGTATTAATTCACGTCCTGTCTCAAATGGATCTGCAATCGGTAAACTGGGTTTTGATTTAGCCCCTTTCATATCTATAGGACTCTATCATAAATTCATTAAAAAATCAAGTGTTTTTTGCTGTCTAAGTATACCCGCCAAAACATACTTATTAGCCGTGAGGTTCTCTTTTTCTGCCGGATTTTTTGCTTTTTGGATAGCTTCTTCTATCTCATTTTCATCAACCGTAATTTTTTCAATTTCTGCGATTTTTTGCAATACGAATTCAAGCTTGATATCATCCTGGGCACGTTTAAGATATTCTGCTCGCAGATCTTCAGGTTTCCTGTTTGTTGATGCAAGATACTGATCAAGACTAAGCCCTAGCCGTTTAATATCATTAAGCAGTTGTGAAAGCAATCTATCTGCTTCCTGTTCTGATAATACTTGCGGGATTTGTGTTTTCACGCCGGTTAAAATAGCTTTCATAATCTCTTCAACAGTTGGTTTCTTATTTTCTTCTTCTTTGCCGGGAATAATAATTTTACTTTTTGCACTTACTTTTTTGACATTATTTTTGTAATCCCCTGGTTCAATTTCTGGCATTTCGCACGTTAAAGCATAAAAAATCCAGTCTTTACCGTCTTCAATTTTTTCTACATGCATTTTGGGGTTCATGATAGGGTTAAGTTTATATTCTTGAACTGCTTCTATATATGCTTGAGGCAATAGTCTTTTAAGAACATCTTCTCTTACTTGTTCGGAATCCAGCTTACCTGCGGCCATTTCTTTTGGAGCTTTACCTTTACGGAAACCTGCAATATTTGTTTGTTTTGCCAAGTCATCGATTACAGCGTCTTGTGTGGTTTTGATTTTATCCGCAGGTAAAGTTATCGTAATTTTAATTGTTCCGTCTTGTTGTTTTTCAAGTTGAGTTGTTGCCATAGTATATTTTACTACATGGTGCGGGCGAAGGGACTTGAACCCCCACAGCCTTACGGCCACAAGGTCCTAAACCTTGCGTGTCTACCATTTCACCACGCCCGCATGTTCGGGCCTTTATGCTATTATAATAAATTTAGAGAGAAATAGAAAGGTTTGGATTATTAAAACGTTGTGAGTACTGATTTATATCATCAACGTATCCTTGAACCTTGTAGGCCCAATCAGGATCAGCAGCATACGATGACCCGATTGCATAAATGTCTGTTTCGCTACGGTCGTTCATATATGTCTGACGGAGTGCTGTACTTACTGTGATAATACCATCATCCCATGAAGCAAAACTTCGAGTGTTATTGCCATAAATGTTATATCCCCATGCATTATATGAGTAAGCAGGAATAGATTCACCAAATCCTGATTCTACTCCGGAAATAGCAACAATCCATCTCCAGTCGATATTATTTGCATCAGCCTCTTTAATAATAATATCGGCATGATCCGCCAGCGGCGAATTATATTGTTCGAGATATGAGCGCAAAATTTGCGCACGGTCATCCTGATTCAATGCCGGTATAGAATGTACCTGTGTAGCAGCAAGATTTGCAGACGGTAAAGAAATTTGTGAAGCATAAGCTTCCTTCGATGAGGTAAGCGCAAAAAGAAGCGCTACTGCAAAAACCATAATCAGTGATTTAAATATATTTCTCATAGTAGTTAAGAATCTATCGATAATAATTTGTATATTGGACAAATGAATTGTCCCCTATACGAATCACTATGATGATTTATGAGGAAAAGAGGTTATGAGGTAACTTGTAGCTATAAAAAAATCCTCACGTAAGTGTTTTGGGCACATACCTGAGGATCTAAAGAGTATTATAACATAAAACTATAGGTTTGTCAAGTGGGCTGTATTTATTCTTACTGAAGTTGATTCATGAAATAATTTACGCCATTTGCCCAGCTTCCATCACTTGATGGTGTATATTCAGTCATTATTTCCTGTGGAGTGACAAGTCCTCTGTCTTTATATTTCAATGCGAGAGCCTTTGTGACGGTATAAATACCGTCTCTATAACTGCTAAAATGCATTGCCGTTCCGCCATATACACCGAACCCCCAACAATTATATGAATTATCAGGAATTGTTTTACACAGGCCTGATTCCTGCATTGCAATGGATGAAGTCAACCGATAATCAAGCCTATATTCATCAGCTGCTTTTACAATATCATCTGCATATGGAGCAAGGGGTGAATTATATGCTTCGAGAAATTGCCTTATTTGTGTAACTCTTCCATCGGCCTGTGTCACATTTGCGGACAGTATATTTTCAGAGGTTGGGAGCGCTGCAAATGCGACGGTATCTCCCGCATTGCCTATAGAAGTAGTTGTCGAAGTTAACAAAGTTTTCGGTAGTTGATAGGTAAATAGAACTGCTATGAGGAGAAAGACCAAGCAGAAGGGAGCTAATAGCAAGAAAGTTGTACCAAAAATGAACTTCCTCATGGAATATCACTATACTGACAAAGTTTCATGTAATTGTCAAGCGCAATGCTTTTTGATAAAATCAGAAAGCAACTTTGAACGAAGGACGTTGAACTTAGTGCAATGTAATGTTTCGTTTCTAATAATTATAGTACCATTCCGTTCCAGGTTCTTAGTTTTTGCTTAATAAAAATTGCCCAGGTGGCGGAATGGCAGACGCGCTGGCTTCAGGTGCCAGTGCCCGCAAGGGTGTGGAGGTTCGACTCCTCTCCTGGGCACCGGTGCGCTTTACGTTTTTAGTTATTTGCGGATGTGGTGAAATGGTAGACACGCAGTCTTGAGGTGGCTGTGCCCAAAAGGCTTGGAGGTTCAAGTCCTCTCATCCGCACTAAGCCTTGAATCCTCTATTTCAGAATATTTTTTGTGCCTAAAAAGGTTTAAGTTTTCTCAAGACTGTCGAATCAAAGTATGGGGTGATTTATTATAACGGGTATATATTCAGGTTTGTAATCTGTTCGAAATGTTTCCTGTTAAGAGTAACTACAGTAGCGTTCAATTCGAGAGCTGATGCAGCAATAATGTAATCTGGAGCTCCTAAATTTTTATTAACATCTCTAAATAGTTCGCCTGCACGTTTTGCAATATCATCCGTTAATTCTATTCGTTGAAAATATGCTAGAAAATTATTGATTTCTTTCGCTATTTTTGGATCTGAGGTACTTTTTCCTGAAAATATTTCAAACACTACGATTGTCGGAAGATATATCTCTGTATCTTTTTTTAAGTTTCCTATAAGTTCTTCCCATAATATTCCTCCTCTCAAATAGTCAATGAGAATGCTCGTATCAATTACTAACTTCATAGAGTATTAGTTTTTTAAGTATTTATCCCACTGACCTAAGAAATTAGAAGCACCTTTTCGTCTTAATGGGTTATCTTCAGTAGAATAGTCTCTTAGTATTCCTCTTACTTTCTTGTTTGCATTCAATAATCCTTTCCAATCAGTTTTCGTTGTTTTAGGACTAAGGATAGCAATTTCTTTATTATCTTTTTCAATAATCACTTGCGTTCCTGATGCAACTTGATTTAAGAGTTCAAAAAATTTATTTCTAGCTGATGTAGCAGAGAGTCTAATTGTATTCATATACATAACAATATCATTATGTGTACATCTTGTCAATAGGAATATGGTAAATTTACTAAATATTTATAGTATACAAAGAATATTGTTGAAATATTGCATTTCAATCTTTGATCGTGTTTATGAATTCATCAATTATTGGGTTTGAAAGAACGAAACGGTAGTGCGGCGATTCTTATTGTATCAAGTTTTCCTAAAAGCTATAGGCGTCAACCTGCAATGAAATATCTTGTCTTTATAGTGATTCGATAAATTAAGATTTATAGCTAACTCATAGCTAAATAAAAATGGTGAAGTGGGTTATAAAATGGACTTAATCTGGTAACTCTTCATTTTTAATAGAAATTATAAATTTAAGAATGTATTTGTTGACAATAATTATCGACTGAATTATAATCCTATAATTATAAATTTATGCCAACTAATATTTTAGAAACATCAGCTGGTAGAAATGGACTTGATAGTGGAGTAGATTCAGTTGCTTCATCGGGAAAAGCTCAATCTCCTCTTGTAACTACCTCACATGAACCAGCTGAATCCCTATCGCTAAAACCATTGGTTTTTTTTTCGTTGCTGAGCTCTTCCGGGCCAAAAGTTTACGAACCTGTATTTTCACCAGATAAAGCCTATAATAGATCTTCTTTACAAGCTCTTCAGACCGATTTACCTCCTGTTATAGGGTCGGATGTATCAATAACAGATCCTTTCCACCGGGGAGGAAGAGAACAGGTAACCGGTGCTTCTTCCGAACCATCAGCACAACCTGAACAGAGACATGCCACAGTTGTTTGGGCACATATTCAGGGACATAACACTAACGACCCTATTAATACTCTTTTCGTCATTAATAGATCAAGAGACGGGGGGTCATCAGGTAGTTCACCTGCTTCTTCACATAATCAAAATCAAAGGTATAACGAAAGATCTCCCGAAACTGCACGAGGAGGCGAAGGAGGAAGTAATCGTGGTGGAGGGGGCATAGAAGCATCTTCAGAAGGTGGAGAAACTGAAGGAAGACGTCCTCTGAGAGTTATGTCGACCAGGCAATTTACTCAGGAATTCCCTATTGTAGCCGCGCAAGCCAGAGAAGGAGCCCGTTTTGTCATTACAAGAAGAGGTGAACCTGTACTTACGGGAACTGGAATTACCCTTGAAGAAGCACGTGAGATGTATAGAAGAGGATTTGGAGAGGAGGCTGCTGTTATTTCCAGTAGTGAATTGTTACGAAAGTTTGGTTCAGTAACACAAAGAGCAATAAATGGTGAAGAGTTTGTTGTGTTACGAAATGGCGTTCCTGCCTATACAGTACGAGCAGATGAGATTATTCCAGGAAATCAGACTAATACACATTGTATCTCTTACGCAGATTTAGCGCAGAATACAGATTCAATATTTAGTGCTGTATCACGAGGAGAAAAGATTGCAGTTGCCAGTCAAGGGCAATTACTACGCATTGAAGAGATCAATAACCGAAGTCTAACTGAGGCATTTGGTACCAGTGTACTTGTTACACCATCAGCCGTTGTCCAACACGGCAATATTGCAAGGATAACAGCCAGGACCCGGGGAGAAGAATTTATTGCTGTATTTAGAAATGGCGTTCCTATTCTGCATCTTAATGCGGTAGATACTGAAAGAATGTATCACGAAGAATTCGGATCAACAATTCTTTTATCTCTTCCGGAAGTAAGGCAAAGAACTACAGATTTACTATTACCAGGAGGGCAAAAAACACTCCTGACACATAATGGCGAAGTAGTGGCGACAGTCACTGGTGTTAGTAAGAAGCAAGTTAGACAGATGTATCGAGAATACTTAGGTAGTGATACGACTAAGCCTGTAGGTTCATCAGGATACCGGACTGAGACAATAGCGACAGCACAACCGGGAGAAAAATTCATAATAACAAATTATAATGTCCCCGTCTTCACTATTCGGATTCTTGAGCAATCAGAAGCCCAGGATATACTTTCTGAGGGTTTTACTGAACAGGATGCAGTCCCTCTAACTCAAGCAACTTTTAGTAACTATCAAAATGTCGAACAGAGGGTCGCACAACATGGACACCTTATCGGTACAATTAATAATTTTCCACGAGCTGTTATAGATAGCGTTACTATGCAACAAAGAGAAGAGATGCTGAGAAATACATTTGGCACAGATACCATGGTAACCTTTTTAGATTTAAAGTCTGGATCATCTTCTATTGTAGCAAATGCACAACAAGGTACTCGCATCCTTGTTACTCATTATGGAGAAATCGTTTCAGTAATTGATGGTGTTACTACGGAGCAGCTTTATGATATATACGAGAGACGGTTATTTGGTGAAGGGCCACCGGGAGATGCATCCCCGGATACTCCCGGAGGTAATCTTCCTGATAAGGGGCCAGGATCTCAACAATCAGGTACACCTAATCCCGGTATTTAACCCTCAGCGAGTGATCAAAGACAAGAAAGTCCACACGAACGGAGTGGGAAAAACTTTAAAGAAGAAGCAACACAGCCTGAAGACGATCATGTACAAACGGAAGAAATGGATGATAATACATAAGCAAATACACAACACTCATGAAGCTGATATACCTGAAGGGATGGATGAGGATTTCTCTCTGAAGGGCATACCACCTTTTGTAAGTGATGAAACACTTGAAGCTGCAGGAAATGACTATAAAGGACCAGCGCCATCTCCAGGTGAACTTGCTTAACTTGAACCTGATACTGATCTTGATTTTTCACCAACTATTAACGGGCGTGATGTGCAAGAAGAAATTTTAAAATTATAAGACTAAAATTTATTGAAGAAATAACCATAAATCAGGAAAACTTACCTTTCCTGCAACGCGTCACTACCAGAATTGCACTCATGAACCTCTGGAAGAATTCACATAGATTTATAGTTACTATGTCTTTTCATACACGTTTTCGCTAGTCTAAATAAAAACAACTTCCGACTAACCTGATATATTGATTTCATCTAGTATCATCTTGCATAGTAAAACATATGAAGGAGTTTTTCAGACTAACAAAGGGGAAAGTGATACTCACTATTATTTTTAGTAGTCTTCTAATTTTCTTTTTTGTCCCTTTTGTATTCCAATACTGTCAACCTGTTGCTGGATCAGATGGCGGTATCGACGGTTTCGGTGGAGGATGTGGTTTAGAGCAACTTAATACTACCTATCCTATACCTTCCACATTAACACAGGGGAATATACCTGCTGTAAACTTTGTTTTTTATCCCTTATCTCAGAGCTTATTCCAGGAGATACCCTTAGCAACTCCTCCCACAAAAATTACCGGTTATCCTTATGCATGGGACCTTACAATATTCGATATAATTCTTGCGTATATACTCTCCTGTGTAGTAGTCGAATTTACACAAATACTGAAAAAACAAAAGAAGCCTTACCCCGCACAAGCAAAGAAATGAAGTACCGGTTCGAGTAATAAGGCTGACTCCATATCGGGTACGACGTTGGAACAGTTTTAAAAATAAACAAGGCTATGGGTATACTCCAGCAGTTTCTTCACAGGGCAGATTTAGTTTATTTTCACTTAGTAGCACGGGTTGCAATATACATTACAAGCATTCCTATAAGATAACCTTTACAAGTAGCAACAGTTTCATTGAATTGCGTCTGAGTATCAGTAAGCCATGAAACAAGCAACAAAATAACCCAAACGAACAGGACTACCAGTACAAATGGCCATAAAGGATATTTCCTTTTCGGAAATCCCATTCGCCACCATCTAAGTAGACTTAAGAGCCCAAGGATAACAAACATTAAGGCGACAATTTCTGTGGGAGTCATAACCAGAATATACAATACATTTTATCTATGCAGCATAAGTTTAAGACTTGCTTTGGTAAAGTGCAATGAGAGAAATCACATTTTTTAGAGTATAAATGTGGCTGAGTATGTTATTATATGGTCATGATAGACAGAAAATATACAATTGGAATTATTGGTGGAGGATCAGTTGGTTTAACTTTTGCTGCATTTCTTGCTGATACTGCAAAAGTTATTATTAAAACACGAAGCAAAGAACAAACCCGGGAGATTAAAACAAAAGGATTATATCTTATTCATAGAACAAAAACAGGAACAGAAGAAAAAAAAATTATTTCTGGAATTGATGCCACATCAGATAGTTCAGAGCTTGCAAAATGTGATGCTGTACTGTAATTGTAACGGTGAAAAGTTATGATATTGAATCAGTTGCCAGAGAACTTGCAAGCATTATTAAAAATACGGCTGAAATTCTTACTGTCCAAAATGGTCTTCAAGCCTACGATCTCTTGAAAAAGAACGTAAAAAATCCTGACCGTGTTTTTGCTGGTGTTGTCTATCCTGGCTCAACTCGTATAAATAATTGTAGCGTTTCTGTTGACACCATTTCGCGGGCAGTAGTTGATGCCAAAGCAACAGTTCTGGTAGAAGTTTTGCAGGCATCTCGATTTGAATTTGAGCAAACTAATGAAATAAAGCAAGCTATCCGGGATAAAATGGTAATAAATGTTGCGCTTAATGCGCTTTGAGCTATAACCAGCCTGACACTTATAGAAATGGGAAGCTCAGAAGAGTGCTTGAAGATCATAAATAGCCTCATTCAGGAGTTTGAACAAGTAGCCAAAGGGGAAGGTGTGAGTTTCAGTTATTTATTACTGGATAAGTTAAAAGATAATTGGCAAATGCCCCATCATCCTTCAATGTGGTATGACCTGCAGAATAAAAAAAGAACAGAAATAGATGCAATCAATGGTGCGATTAGCAAACTCGGCAAAAAGCATAATATAGCAACTCCTTGTAATGACATGATTACCTCATTAATAAGGATAATTGAGAAGAATTAAATTTCTATCTTGGGTTATTAAATTTGTAAGTTATACTGCTGAAGAAATTGATTTCAGTCTTTAATATCAAGTTATAATTACGCCAATCCCGTATTCCAGGAACTAATGCACCCCCTAGTGATGATTGAGGTACTCAGTAAAAACTTCCTGAGGTGTTTTAAAGTTGAGACGTTTTCGGGGTCTGTTGTTTAATTCCCGTTCAACATCCTGTAACTCTTCATCAGAGATTGTACTAAAGTCTGTTCGTTTTGGAAAGTAATATCTTATCCACAAATTGCAGTTTTCATTTCCTCCTCGTTGACAGGAACTATATGGATCTGCAAAATATGCCTGTACACCAAAAGCAATTGTTATTTCAGTATGGTTTGTATTTTCAGATCCATTATCAAGCGTTGTTGATCTGCGTGCTTTTTCTGGTAATGGACCAAAGATCTTTGTTGATGCTTTCACTGCCTCATCTGCTGTTAATCTCGCCACTTTTTCAAAACGAGTAAGACTTGATACTCGCTCATACTCGGTATGCAATCCTGAGGCGTGTTTGTCTCCAACAATACTGTCTCCCTCCCAGTGTCCAAATTGCTTTCGTCTTGCAACTATCTTTGGCCTGTCGTGGATACTGACTCGATCTGGTATGCGAACTCGTTGCACTTTTCTCCCTCCTAACGTGCGTCTTCGTTTCTGTTTCCGCCTCAAATACTCATAAAGAGGTTTCTGATGATCCGTCACTGTGACAATCTTCTTTTCTCTTCCAACCAAATTTTTATCAAGAATGCTTCGTTGTTTAATCCCAGGTTTTGTCTCATCTGTTTTCTTTTTGTAGATAAATGCGTAGATGGTTTCATGACAAATATGCCAGGAGGAGTCATCGGGATGATCTACATTTTTCAGTCTCCCGGCAATTTGCTCAGGACTCCAACCTTCTCGCAACTGTTCCAAAACACAGGTATATATTTTTTTATTCTTCAAAGGTTCTTTAGCCAAAAAAGCATGTTGTTTTCTTTCCAGAGCAATATGGTTAGCATGGACTGGCTCATAGATCATTTTCCAATCATTCCAGCCGAACTTTACTCGTGTCTTATTTCTGGTTAATTCTCGACCAATTGTTGAGACATGCCGTCCTGGCCGTTTTGCACATTGCTTGTTGGATAATCCTTCTTTTTTCCACTGGCTTAACAACGAGCGTTCGGATTCGGTAATCTTTTTGTGTTTCATCTTCACCTCCTCTCGCCTCAGGAAGTGAATTGTAACTCAACTAAAACTCTCCAGGGGGTTGCGATCGTTTCTAGAACCAGGGAATGCTTGCTTGAATAATTAAAGATGATATAATTACATGTACTTATTATAAGGACGATTAGCTCAGTTGGTAGAGCGCTTCATTTACACTGAAGATGTCGGGGGTTCGAATCCCTCATCGTCCACAGATGAGCTAATTGGACCGATTTTTCAATGTAATTCACATCTCGATTATTCGATTATCTATAAAATAGATGATTTATTTTATAGTTTTTTATATCATTGACTAGAGTATGAAAGGTTATGATGAATATATATTTTCAAAAGTCATCAATCGGTTTATCATCAAAAACGTCGTCTAACAATAGAACCAGGAGGTAGGTCTGTAATACGAAAAACCCGAGCTTCTCGCCAAACGCGTGTTCCTTCACCTAATTGAACCCGATCTTCAATAACAGCACCGTGTTCTACAATGCTTCCGGCTTTTAGGGT
>Ga0364867_10531_pt2 | contig 16848 bp, 11 predicted proteins | sample ExccelAu500001D4_3_FD_206915 | JGI IMG/M metagenome (GOLD analysis project Ga0364867, IMG submission 206915) | Enriched cells from Trout Bog Lake Hypolimnion, Wisconsin, USA - BchlTB.Aug13.5000.01.D4 | ecosystem: Environmental > Aquatic > Freshwater > Lake > Hypolimnion/Profundal zone | place...
CGCGGGGGCCATGCTGCCGTAGGCGACGCTGCTGCTGCCATAACCGATGGTCGGATCCAGCGAATCGGCATACGCCTCGTTGCCGAGCAGGGTGTAGAAGTCCGAGATGCGCGTGGACGCCAGTTGCAGGGCTTGAGAGACGCTCGGCGGGCAGATGGGCGCGGAGGAATTGATGCTGAGACCTTCGGCCGTCTGCAAGATCGTGTCGTAGAGTGCGATAAGGCCCACGTTCTCAATGACGTTCGCAGCCGGGTTCAGTGCGACCGGTCCGGAATAGGGCGAGCCGAGCTGCTCGATAATGCTCAAATAGACTGCCGGATTGTCCACGTTGAAAGTACTGATGCGCGACTCGTAGGGGTTCACCGCTGTCAGCACGCGTTTGACCCAGCCCTCGGCCAGTTGGGGGATATAGTCCGGCTCGGGCGTGCCGTTGACATCGTTGATGCCGGTGATATGATCTGGTGACGAATTACCCGCTCCAGCCCATTGATAAGGAATACCGGGGGTCGGAATCCCCAACACGACATGTTTCTCGCCATTCGGCTGCGGCACGATCCAGTTCTCGCCGGCGGTCACTTCGTTTTTGTGCCGGTAGCGCAGGTAAAAGAGGGTGTCTCCCAGCAGGATTTCCGGCGCGCTCGGATTGCCTTTCATGGTAAGCTGGTAAAAGCCCAAACCGGCGTTGCCGGACGGGTCGCCGAAAAGCTGCCACGGCGACGGCGAGGGCTGGACATCGGGTGTCAGGGCCGTGCTGCCGTCTTCCGGGCGATACCACCATTCAAACACCAGGTCGTCGGCATTGCCGCCGAAATCACCGGTCGAGCGCAGGGTGATGTTCTGGTCAAACACATTGGGCGAGAGAATGGGGATGATCGAGCCGCGATAACGCTGCGTGCGGTCCACCTTGATGATGTACAGCACCACCGGCGCGCCGCCCAAGGCGGGGCTGTTGTTCTCCGCCACTGTTACGAAGCTGATCTGGTTGGTGTTGGCGGGATCGAGGAAGTCGGGATTGGCCACCATCGCCAACCCCGGTCCGAGCGCCTGTAACGTCGCGGCCTTCGTCGGGTTGCGCTGCGCGGTGATGACGGTGCCGTTAGTCACCATTACCGGTTGTCCGGTCGCGGAGTTCACAACGATTTCCTGGTCCAGTCCAACCCGATAGGCGGTGTCTGGAGTGCTTCCATTCTGCGCCAGTCCGTTGGGGTTTCGGCTGAGATTATACAGCGCGTCCATGGCTTGGGTGAATGGGCCAGCGACATCTGTGAACGGACTGTTGTTTTTATCCGTGCCATCGAGGATTTCAGCTTCCGCCGTGGTCAGCACGTTTGGTTCGAGGCAATACACGGCAGGCGGCGAGGCCGTCAGGGTGGAATCACTGATGCTCTTGTTATTAAGGAAGCCCTTGACTCCCAGCACGCCCTGGAGCGGGTCGTAATAGATCCGCTTCTGCAGGGAGGCCGGCAGTTGATTGAAGATATAAACCCCGTTTTGCACCGTGGTCCGGCCGTTGGCCGGGAGCAATGCGGTCGGGAATTCGTTGACCGGCAAGGGAACGGTCTGCTGCGCCAGCGCCGGAAAAATCCGGGCCGTGTAATTCGTGAAGTTCTTGTGGTCGTCCATCACCGGATTCATGGTGTCGAAGACCACCTGGGCGGCGGCAAACCCGACCACGCCGGGCAGTCCGGGTGTCGGTGCCTCCACCAGATCGCCGGCCTCATCCAAAACCGTCGTGGTGGGATTATCGAGGCTGTATTCGCCGCCTGGAAACGTCAGAGTTTCACCGACCTTCAGAATCGGTGCGTTCTGCGGCCACGTGGTGGTATAATAAATGGCCTGCGCTGGCGGGATCTGGTTGTTAGTCGTGTAATTAAAGGCCGTGCCGTCCTTGTTGTGGCCAAAGAAAACGTTGGTGTATCCAGGCTGATCCGGCAGAAAGGCCACAAAATTCCCGGGCAGTTTGTTGTCTTTGGCCGGCCACCAGAAATCCGGCAGCATTGGATAGAAATAGTAGGCCTGGAAATAGCTGTCGCCCGAGACCGCCCACTCATTGCCGTTGACATCTTTCCAATAGCATCGCTGGTTCGGGTTGCCTTCCCGGGCATAATCCCCGGGACCGGGGGTCGCGCCGATGACCTGCGGCAGCGGATAAAATGGGATCACCGGCTCGCCCGCCTTCATCTTCTGGTTGAAATTGTATACGTAGCTCAAATCACCCAGGTTTAAGTTGGTGTCGGCGCGCACGATGTTATAGACGTTCATCTTGTACTTGTTGTCCAGCGTGTCCAAGAACTGCACCAGCACGTAGGGATCGGAAGTGTAGGTCGAGTCGCGGTTAGTCACGTTCAAGTCGCCTTCGCGCAGCGCATACACCGCCATGGGCTGTGGCGAGAGGGTGGCGGAACGCAGCGAGGGGGCCAGCAGGGCGTGCTCTTCGTTCGGATTGTAGCCCGGCTTCGTGGGATCTGGCTGGTTGTACACCCGCACCTGCTGAAAGCGGGAGGGATCATACACCGTCTCGGCGGGATAAATGTTCGTGCCGATGGTTTCCGTATCCACCACGATCTGATCCTCACCATTGGTGTCCACGCTTTCGCTGCCAAAACCGCTGGCAATGACGATGCGGTGCAGACCCTCCGCCGGCGTTGTGGGCCAGGCCGTCTCATACTGCACGGCTTGATAGGGCCAAAGAATCGTGTCGCTGTATTGATACCAGACGACCACCAACTGGTTGTTGGCACCGGCGTTGAAATTCAAGTTGACGGGGATGATCGGACCGGCGACCGACCCGGGGGCATGGAGGGAGGCATTATAACAGGCGTTTGAGAAATACACGAAACCGCTCCCCAGACCAGCCGTGTCGTAAGCATTGGTGATGGTCTGGCCGATAATGGCGGTCTGCGCGGGCGGCAAATTGTCATTCCATTTATGGGTCTGCACCACCCGGATGCGGGGGGTGACCACGACCCCGCCGCGGCCGGACTTGGAGGTTTCATTGAAGAGCAGCACGGATTTGCCCGGACCTGTAGCGGTAAAATTGCCCCGCTGATCCACGGCCGCACCGGTGGTGGACTCGGTGTAGGCCAGCGAATTAAACGAAACCAGGCCGGCCGGGTCCGGCGTGAGCTGCACCGCCGGCGTGTTGGCAATGTGCTGATAATGCGCCACGTCCGGATACTTAAACGTCAGTCGCAGAATGAATTGCTGCGGCGGACTGCCCACAGTCGTGTTCCAATAAGTAAGAATTTGCCCCGGTTCCAGAGGATAATATTTGTCGCCCACGGAATCCCACATGGCAATGGTGGCGGTTGTGCTGCCGGGGGGGCCGCTGATGGGCGTGGCATTCGCGGGCCCGACTTCCTTTTGCATGGTGGCCTTCACCGCGGGATCAACGGTGTCAAAGGTGACCGCATCGCCGATATAAACCGTTTCGTCATAGATTGTGGTGCCGTAATCCCAATTCACGCGCGCCGGCTGCAGCAGCATGACCGGTTGCGACAAATAGACGTTGGTGCCGGTGCTGGAGACATTGCCCGAGAGATTGGTGCTGATTGAGAATTGGTCCGGAAGATTGGTGCTGTATCCAGTATAAGGAAAAATGGTGCCATCGCCGCCATACCAACCCTGCAGTGAGGTCGTGCCTTGATTCTTGAGGGAGCCGATTTCCAGGCTGGTGCCCTGGTCGTAATAGAAGGTGCCCGTCCCAACGGCGTCATGATTGTTCACCGGCGGAATGACCTGACCGGGGTCGCTGACCACGTGAACATAGGGGAAACCGGTCGTGGTGGTCGCGGTGGTCATTACCTGCACGCCGATCTTCAACTTCCATTGGTATTCAATCAGGGCCGGCCCAGTCATGAGAAATTGCGGCGTTTGCACCACCAAATCATCTCCCGTGACGGGGACGAAATTCGTGGCGTAATAACTGGTGTTTGCGGAGTTGGTGAACTGGGTCAGGGCCACGTTGATTGCGCCGGCAGCATGGTAGCCATCCATGAAATAGCGCACCGACAGACCCTGTGCCAAATAAGTCTGATCGTCCACATGCGAGTCTATCTGCGCGATGACGGGATCGTTCGCCGTAATCCAGTGTTTCTCCACGCTCGGGTTGGGATTTCCCGAGGCCAGGGAATTCAGGCCCTTAATGGGCGTGCCGGGCAGGCCAACGGTCTCGGAAATGTCGGAAGCGATATTCAGCGCATACTGCACAATCCAACTGAAGTTCACTGTCGTATCCTGGCCGAGCGTGAAGGTGTAGCTATTGGCGATGCCGTTGGCGACACTGCCATTCACGGAATAGCCGGTGCAGGTGATGCGGGTGCCGGCGGCTTGATCCCCATTTTGATTGACGTCAAGGGTGTCGTCCTGGTTCGAAAGGTCGCGATAAAGGTATTGGGGCACCGAGACGGTGACTGGCGCTCCTTTGATGATCGCCTGGGTGTTGGTTTGCGACACCAGATTGTTGGTGCTCGGCGCGGGACCACCGAACGGCTTGATCTGCGAACCGCTGTCACCGTACGCTGAAACCACCGTTAAATTGGCTGTCTCGGTGAAGGTCCCGCTGGGATCCAAGACCGCCAGAAATCCTTCCGGTCCATTGAGTTGATATTGGATGTTGGGATTGCCCAGGAAGAGCGTGCCGGAGTCGAAGTAACCAGACCAGAATACGCGCTGCAACACGGTATTCCAGCGGACTCGTGGCTGGGACGAAAATAGAAAGACCGGTTGCGCCAACCCGACGGGGGTGCTGGAGGGCGTGTTGACCCATTGGAAACTGAAATTGGAATTGAGTTGGGCGATAAAAATGCTCGGGCTGGACGCGGATAGCGAGGTGAACGGCCGATTCGTCGGGTCGCCACTGCCGAAAAATTTTGCCGCATACTGCCCGTAGCTGCCGGTGAGGTAGGCGTTGCCGGCTTCATCCTCGGTGATGCTGAAGCCGGTGTTATTTGCCACGCCCTTGACCGTCGCGCGTTCATTGAGTTGAAGACCGGTGTCCAGTTTCAGAATGTCAATATTTTGCGCGCCAGCATTGGAATTATCCACCGGGTTGATGGCGGGATTGTCGGCCGGGCCCTGCCAATAGCCAATGCCATAAATCCAGCCTTGGGAATAGGTTAGTTCTTTGATTTCGCCTCCTACGCCAGCGGATTGCGACGTGGTGAAATAGACATTCTTGAGAAAACTCAAATCACCGCTGAATTTGATCACATAACCCTTGTTTTGATGGAGGGTGAAATCCGCCGCCGACACGCAACCGCTAAAACCACCGCCGGCGGCGCTCAAAGTGCCATTGCCCGGACCGCCGGCGTTAAAGTAAAGCCAGTCAATGGAATGCAGTCCGGCAAAGAGCGAAATTGTTCCCGTATGCGCCGCTTGGGAGTGGGTGCTGTCATCCCAGATAACCGCCGGCGTCGTGTCCGCATAGGTGCTGTCCACGAATAGCCATGAACCATCGTCGGTCAAGTTGGTGAAGGTGACCGGTCCGGAACTGGTCACATTGATGATCCCCGTTTCGCGCCAGAGGTAATTATGGTCCCCATTGTCGGTGTTCGTGCCGATGCCACAGGCATCAGACCTGGTTACTGACTCTGTCGAGGTGTAATTGCCACCCAATACTGCTTCCGCAGTTTCCAAGCTGGTGATGCCGCTTGTCTGGTGCGAATACGTGACGTTGAACTCGCCGGAGCTGAAAACGTCCGAGGTGAAGGTTCCCGTGCCAAGCTTCCCGCCAACATAGATGTCCCCATTGTCGTCCACGGCAATTGAATTCGCCGTGTTCACGGAACCGGAGCCGCTGTCACCATAAGTAACTGCCGCCAAGGCCGAATTCAGGTTGGCTTTGGACAGCGTCACGATAATGCCGGCTTGGAAGCCACGCGGCTGCACCGTTTTCCCGAACACGGCGGCGCTGCCAGCGCCGCTAAAACCACCGCAAAGATAGAGGGTGTTGTGGAAATAACAAACGCTCTGAAAGGACACATTGGCTGCGCCCGCATTCCCCGTGCTGACAATTTTGCCTGAGCTTGCGCTCACGCGGTCAATCAATTTGCCTCCGACGATATACAAATTGGTCGTGCCGGGTTCCACCGCCAAGGCAGCTGGCGTGATGCCGACGATGACCACCTGGTTTGTCCCGCTGTCAAACGTCAACTCCGCACCGCTGCTGTCGTACTTGCGGAGAATCGCATTGCCGGCCCCATCACTCCCGAGCACATAAGTCCGGCCTGATGTCGCCGTGGCAATGGATTCATCCACGCGGGTATCCACGGTCAGAAATTGCAAGGGCTTGACATATACGTTGGTGGCCTCCAAGCGGTTTGCCAGGCCAAGGACGGTGATGATCAAGGCCAACCCTGGGCCCGGTGAAAAACGAATGCCGGACCGACGATGGAAGTTGCGACTGGTGTTCATGGCAATAAAAAGTAAATCACTGGTTCAAGGTGCTCTGCATGGCGACTCGAGTCAGCGTGAGGGGCCCGGTGGTGATCAGGCCGATATTCTGATTTGGGCCCAGCGGTTTGTGCAGTCCTAAAATCTGCTCCTGATAGGTTCCCGTGATCCTGTTCACTCCGAATCCCGGGGCGCTGAGGGCATTCGAGCTGGAAGCGGAATCAAACGTAACCGTCAATTCCCGGGTGATGGCATAGCCGTGTTGATGATCGTGATGGAATTTGTGTCGGAACGGATTGGTGGGATGGTCCGCCCCCAGGTAAATGGTGCCGGTCAGGACATTGCCCGGAGTGATCCCCGGCGTGGTCCCGGTCATGAGTTCCTCGTTCAAGGTCAGGGCGTCTGCCGCCGTGAAAATGTCGGCGTTCAACAGCGCGGACACCGCCGCCGCGTAGGCCATTTGAAATTGCCTCGCAGGGGTGAGGGTGCCCGCACCGGCCAGGGCGTTGGTCACCGCCGTGGCGGCGAGCGTCACGCCGTTGTTGAAATACGCGGATTGGAGAAAGTTGGAATAAGCCGCGGTCGAGTTGGGGGGAATATTGGTCAAGATGCTTTGCTGGGCCGCCAAGGCGGCGGCGTTCTGGTCCCGACCGTTCACGGCGGCAGTGGCGGCGTTGGAGCAGATCAGACCCAGCGCCTGCTCGCCGCTGGGGTCGCCAAAATCAAACGCCACGGCGGTCAGACGGTAACCGGCGTTGTTGCCGTAGTTTTGATACAGCGTCGGATTCGAAATCAAAATGATTTGATTAGTGTCGTCCAAGCTTACAGTGGTGTTGGTGTTCACCAAGGCCACGGCTTTCAAGAGCCGGACCTGGCCGCCGCCATCCACATGAAAAATGATCCGCATTTTCGCGGGAGACTTCACGGGCGTGGGCGTCAGCGAGCCGGCGACCACATTGTTGGAGGCGTCATAGCCGCTCACGGTTTCATTGACGTTTTGCAGGCTGACTTGACCCACCCACAAACCGCTCGTGGGGTTGGGGCTTGCGGCGGTGGCGCGCGGCAAGTGGCAGGTCAGCAGCAGGGCGATTACCAAGCCTGAAAGCCGGTGGAAGTTGTTTCGCATAAGAGGTTTGGTTGGACGTGGAAATTCCCTGGCCAGGTTCACAATTCCGACTGGTTGGCGGTCACCGGCAGCCAATATTGCGTTCCGATATCCGTCGTGATTTCCAGCAGCGTCGTGGCGTTGGTGGTGGTCATTAGTTCCGGGCGCAGCGCCAGCCAGAAACCGCGCTTCTCGCTGGCCTCAAAGGTCGGCATGTTGTAAGTGGCCGGCAGGTCATACGCGCCGGTGAAGACGTTGGTGGGGGTGACGGCGTTCAACAGAAAAGCCAGCGGCAGCACCGACCGGCTGGTGGGATTGGACATCGTGACATTCAGCGGGTTCGCGGTATTGTTGGCCAGCAGTATGCCGCATAAATCCGTGCCATTGACCAGCGCGCTGCTTCCACTTTGCAGTTGCACCGTCAGCGGCCCCTGATAGGCCGACGAGCCGGTGCAATAAATCCAACAGGCCTCTCCCGATAGCATTTGGGTGGTTTTCGCGTTGGCCACCTGCACCCACTGGTCGTTGGCCAGCCGGTAAATCCGATAAGGCTGGTGCGCGGGCGAGGCGCTGAAAAACTGGTCAAAAGTGGGCGGGGAACGGGGGTCCAGGGCAAACCCCGCCAAATTAAAGGAATTTGGCTTCCAAGTCACCAACCCCAACGCCGCCGTGCCCGTCACGGACCAGACGTAGTTGCTTTGCGAGTAGAGCAACAAGGCAGTATTCGCGTTGAGGGCAAAGAAGCTCGTCAAGAACGCATCCGGCCGGCTGGGCGCATACCAGACCGTCCAACCGTTATTCTGGGTGATGGTGTTGGTGTTCGGGTTTTGAATATATTGCACGCTTGACCCGTTGCCCCCGTACAACGCCGCGATGGTGACGGGTGTGCCTTGAAAACAAGTGTTGGGCGCGGCATTGCTGGGGGTGACCTGCAAATAAACCGCGTTCCAGCCGGTGTGCAAGTTGATGGTCTGGGTCCGCGCCGTATCCGCGCGCGCGGCGGCAAAAGTGAGGCAGATGAATGCCACGCCGAACATCTTCGGTAAAAACACCTGCGGTAAGGCGTGCTGATAATTGTGAGTCATAAATGTGATACCCATGGATCTGGTCGGGGGGCAAGGCCGGGGACCATGGCCGCGGACCCCGGCTTGACGGTGGTGGAAACGACCTTGCAAAAGAAACGCAAACCATTGAAAGTCAAAGGTTTGCACAATTGTAGTGCCCGTTCGGATTGTAACAGCCTCATCATTGATTCGTTCAGCCGTGCCGCCACCTCTTTAACACCGGTGTCATCGGATTTTGAGGTTCACGGCTGGGAACCAAAATATCAGAATGACCCTTTTATTAGACCATGTCTTACTTGAGATTACAAGAACTATTTGGAAGTATTCTGCGGAAAGTTCGTCCCATCCTGCTTTCATGCGGGTTTCGTGGCGCTTTTTTGTGGCGTTTTGCCGGCCTTTGCCATCCATTCACACCACTCAAGTCGCCTCCATCCTCCCGTTTTCGCCCGCCTTTCACTCCGTGAACCGAAGTCCGCTTCTTCTCCCGGACTCGCTAAACGGTTGCGAACCCCATCCCGGGGCGTTGCCCCGGGCCCCGTTGACTCATGGATAAAAGACACCGGGGGTTCTGGGTAAGCTGGTCGTTTCGGACTCAGGTTTTGGTTTCTTGAACTGTGATATAATTTGGAGTGTCCGGTAGCAAGCTAAAACGAGCAGGGGGGCGAGCTTCGAGCCTTAGCTCGCGCCCCCCTGCGGTCGGATCAGGGCGATTGTTTTTTTTGGCCGCCGTTCATTTTTATTTGGCGGCCAAGATATTTTTTAATCTTTTGTCCACCTCGTCTTTCAATTCAAAGGGGTTCAAACTGGCGTAGCGCTCCCGCAGGCTTCGGCGGGCTTTGAGGGATAAAATTCCCGGCGCACAAAGGCGCTGGTAAGCCGTCTGTGGCAGCTCGTAAAGCTTGCGCCAATGACTGCCTTCGCGCCACTTGCGTTTGAGTTTTAAACAGGGGAGAAAAAAGTTCTGCCAGGGGGCCCACACTTCACGGTACAGCGCGGCGATTGGCCCGACCAACTCCGGATTTTCCAAGCGCCCATAGCCCAGGAGTTGGCGGGCCCAAGTCCAGTTTTTCTGTTCCACATGCGCATTGTCGTCGGAGTGATACGGCCGGGAACGGGTGAAATCGACCGGCACATTTCGTTCCCGCATGTAGGTCCACAAATGATGATTGAGGAATTCCCCGCCGTTGTCCGAATCAAACCCCAACAAGGCGAAGGGCAAACGCCCCTCCACCTCGCGCGTGGCCGCCAGCACGCCGCCAGCGCCTTTGTTCCACACCGCCCCGCCTTCAGTCCAGCCGCTTAAAATATCGGTGTACGTCAGGCTCCAAATGAAATCTCCGGCCATGCTCCCGCCACAATGGGCTACGCTATCGGCCTCCAAATATCCGGGTTGGGTCAAATCCCAAGTCCCCGTGCGAATGGGAATTTCGGTGCGCAATAAATTGCCCGGCTTGGTGCCACACCGGCCACGGCTACCCAGTTGCGCGCGCGCCGGCGCCAGCAGCCGATCCAGAGTGGCCGCGCTGATGTGCCGGACCAATTGGCGATCCCGACTGCTCAACGACCCGTGCCGCAATTCGTAAAACGGCAGCCACTGGCGCAGGATCGGCACCAGCCGTTTGCCGCAGGGTTGCTCCGCGCTGAGCCAAATCTGCCGCACCACCGGTTCAATCCCTTCGTAGCGCCGTTCGGGGCCCGAATGGACACGCCCGCTCCCAGTAGGCAACCCAGCTCCCAACAGCTTGATGGCATACTTGCGCTCATACCCAAAATCTTCACACAACTCGTCGAGCATCCGACTTTTGCCCTCACGATTGCGCCGCGCATAACGCCCGATCAACTTCACCAAATAATCTTTTTTCAGTTCTTCGCTCATGTTCATTCACCCTGTTTCCGGGTGTCTTTTATCCATGAGTCAACGATCCTTTTCGCCTCCCCCCAGGTTTCCTCCCCGGTGTCTTTTAATTTGAGTCAACTCGGGGCCGTCAGCTTCCGTGCTTTCCCCTTTTATTTTCACGCGCATGGTGTACTTTGCGGGCTGCGACATGATTCTGGTATTGGACAACTACGATTCGTTCACCTACAACCTCGTCCAGTATTTGGGCGAGCTGGGGGCGGATTTGCTGGTAAAGCGCAACGACGAGATTTCCCTCGCGGAGATTCGCGCGCTGCGGCCGGAGCGCATCCTGGTCTCGCCCGGGCCGTGCTCGCCGCGCGAAGCCGGTCTGTCCAACGAGGTCATCCGCACCTTTGCCGCCGAGGGCGTGCCGGTGTTCGGCGTGTGTCTGGGGCATCAGTGTATCGGCCACGCGTTCGGCGCGGAGGTCGTGGTGAATTATCGCATGATGCATGGCAAAACGTCGCCCATCAAGCACAACGGCAAGGATTTGTTTGCGGACATGCCGAATCCATTTCTGGCCACCCGGTATCATTCGCTGGTCATCAAGCGCGACACCGTGCCGGAAGTGCTGGAAATCACTGCCGAATCCGACGAGGGCGAAATCATGGGTGTCCGGCACAAAACGCTGCCCATCTGGGGCGTGCAGTTTCATCCCGAGAGCATTTTGACCGAGCAGGGCCGGACGATTATCAAGAACTTTTTACAACTCAAATAGTCATGCAAGTCTTTTTGCTTAAATCAAAAATCCATCGGGCCACCGTCACTGGTGGCGATTTGAATTATGAGGGCAGCCTGACCATTTCCGGCGACCTCATGGACAAATGCGGCCTGCAGGAATACGAAAAAATCCTGTGCGGGAACATGGCCAATGGGGAGCGCTTTGAAACCTATGCCATTCGCGGCAAACGGGGCGCCGGCGAGATCATAATGAACGGCGCGGTGGCGCATTTGGGCAAGAAGGGGGATGTGCTGACGATCATGAATTTTGCCGCCGTGGGCAAAAAGGCCGCCAAGAAATGGCAGCCGCGCGTGATTGTGCTGGGCAAAGGAAATAAGATCGTGGATGAACGGGGAATATAATGACGAATGACGAATGAAATCCCAAAGTGGAGACGGAGCGCAGGTCTGGGACCTGCAGCGGCTTCGCCGGTCAGAATGCTTTTGAGATGAGCTGGATGCCTGCTGGAGTTTGTGCGTTGCTGCGGCTCCCAGAGCCGCGGGCCGGATTATGAAATCGCTCACGGAACAATTATGGTTTGAAGTGCCGGGGCGGCGCGGGTTTGTGAATATCACCGACACCGTGGCCGCGCTCGTCCGTAAAAGCGGTGTGCAGGAGGGGCTTTGCCTCGTCAACGCCATGCACATCACTGCCAGTGTTTTCATCAACGATGCGGAGGAAGAATGTTTATTATACAGAAAAGCCGCAACCCCGCCAATTTTGAGGCGTTTTGCTCGTCAGGCGTCCCTTCGCGGCATACCATCCGATTCGGGTTGCATCCGGGATTGCCCCTTGACCGCTGGCGGGGAAGGGCAGATAATCGTCGAAGCGGTTAGGTGATATTGCGAGAGAAAAGCATGAGTTTATGAAATGGCTTCTTAAAAGTTGGTGGGGCCGACTGTATATTCTTGTCCAAACCACCTGCTTGGCGGTTTCAATTTATCTTGCCGTAGCTTTCGTCACCAACAGCCATAAACGAGAAGACGGTGAAATTGCTGCGACACTCGGTGCAGAGGATACGTCCAAATTCTTTGGGGAAAAAATTCCGCCACCCGGCGAGCAAAATCGATTTGATAAGGAAATAGACAGGATTAAAATGGAACGCAGCCAAGAGAGACAAATAATGCCCGTGCGTTATTTGCTGTCGAATTTAGCAATTCCAGCAATTTGGTGCATTGGGCTGTTTATTTGCAAAGGTTTTCCGACAAAATCACGGAACGACTATTGACCGCTGATGGAGCAGGGGTCAACATGACGCATGACCAAAAGATTGAAGCACGATATTCTGCAAGGACCGAACGGAGAAGTTCTAAAAATCAGTTGGATGCCTGACAAGAGGGTGAGGTTGGATTTCATCGAATGCGGCAAGTGTGCGGTCACGAAAGTTTTTCCAAAAACTCAAACGCACGTTGAATTGAAATACGGAATGGATTGACCGCTGTTGCTATCCTCATGCCGCCCCGACAAAAGAAATTTTGCTCGCGTCAGCGGAGAAGCGACGCCAGCAAATTTCCTTTTCCGACCAACCGCCCCGACGCTTCAAATGTTCTATCAATGTGCGGGTTGTAAAAACCAAGCGTCTTGCCGCCAGCATTGTGCAACTCGTGGCGGTAGGGCGAAACCGCTTGTGTGTAACCAAAGGGAAGTTGGATTTCGGCCCTTGGGAACAGATTTTCTATGGTGAATTCGACGGCAACCGCCGGAAACGCGCGCTGGTGAAGATTATCGGAGAATAGGGCAGGGAGGACAACCTCCTGCAGCCCGGTTGCTTGAAGATGCGGAGCGGCCTTCCTATTTCCTTGTAAAACGATGTCGCGCAACCCATGCTCCCGGCATGAGGCTGGAGGTAAAATCTTTTTTCATTGGTTTGGTCACCGGCGGAGCCGTGATGTTGATCCTCTGTGTCGCGTTGTTGTTCACTGCAGCGTGGGTGATGAACCGGCGTGAACAGCGGGCCGACGTTGGTCCGGCTCCGAAATTTTGTCCGCTGATCGGCGATGCCAGTGTGACGCGTTTGCTTCAGCCCATCCGGCAAAAATACAACCTGCCAGCCATGTCGGCAGCCGTGGTGACCGGCGACGGTCTCAAGCTGGCTGGCGCGGTCGGGGTGCGCCAACGCGGCACGGAAATTCCCGTGACGCTGGATGACCTCTGGCACCTCGGCTCGGACGGCAAAATCATGACCAGCACGCTGATTGCGCGGTTGGTGGAACGCGGACAATTGCGGTGGGACATCACGCTGGCGGAGGTGTTTCCGGAGATCGCGCCGCAAATGCACCCGGATTTCCGCCGCGTCACGCTACTCCAATTGCTGTCGCATCACGCCGGTCTGCCCGCCAATCTGGACCTGGGAGCCTATTCCGGCGGCAACGCGCCGCAACTGCGCCGCCGCGCGGTGCAAGCTGAACTCCAACACGCGCCGGAATCCAAACCCGGCAGCACCTATGTCTATTCCAACCTCGGTTACATCATTGCGGCGGCGGTGGTGGAGAAAACGACTGGCCAGCCTTGGGAAACACTGATCACCCAGGAAGTGTTCCAGCCGCTGCAAATGAATTCCGCCGGCTTCGGCGGCACGGGCACGCCTGGGAAAATTGACCAGCCCTGGCCGCACACCGAAAACGGCGCGCCGGTCGCCGTCAACGGCCCGGACATGGACAATCCGCCGGTCATGGGACCGGCGGGCCGCATCCATTGCACGATTCAGGACTGGGCCAGGTTTGTGCAGGACCAGTTGCGCGGGGCGCGCGGCGAACCCGCCCTGCTTCAGCCGGAATCCTATGCGAAATTACAGACCCAGCCTTTTGGCGGTGACTACGCGCTCGGTTGGTCGGTCTTGTCGCGCGCTTGGGGTGGCGGCAAAGTTTTGAACCATTGCGGCGACAATACCATGAACTGCGCCAACGTTTGGGTCGCCCCGAAAAAGGACTTTGCGATTCTCGTTTGTGTGAACCAAAGCGGCGACCAGGCCTTTCAAGCCACGGACGACGCGGTGGGTGCGCTCATTGATCTCATCAAGAAGCAGTGACCCGTATCACGGCGTCACCTTCAATTTCTCGGCGGCGGCCAGCTTGCGCTGATTGGCGTCGAAGGTGAGAAATTCCCGCGCTCCCAAGTGCAAAGCCGTCGCGACATGGAGCACGTCCACAGGAAGGCAAGCATCCTTCTTCGCCTTCCCATTCAGCTCTACGCATGTCGGTAACTTCCTTGGCGGAAAAGATACGGTCTCCCCGAGTTTCCTTCAACTGCGCCATGATGTCGGGCTTGACGAGTTTGGTTGTTTTTACGGGCGTGGGTGGCACGAGGCGGGCAAACAGTTTGCCGGATTTGGTGATCTCTACGGGCTCGCCCTCGGCAATCCACGCAGCAACGCGCGGAAAGCGATTGGGCAAAGCGCTTACGGTCGCGGTCTTCATCGTGAGACGAAGAGGTATCACCAACCAAAAATTGTCAGATCTTCGTCTTGAGGCCGCAGGCGCGGGCGAGGCACCAGCCGGCCAACGCCTCATAAATGGCGAACAACCCGGCCACCACGAAAATCAGGCCTAGCCAAAGTACAAAATCCACCGTTATGATGCCGCCAATGAGACACAGCGAGCCAATCACGCCCCGGGCGATGCGCCCTTGGCGCTTGATATTAGGTCGGAAGAACTGGCTCACAACCGGAATTTACCACAGAGATCGCCGGTGGCAAGCCGCGTGAATTGGCTGCATGCATTGCGCGTGACCGAACCGCTCAATTCTGGTACTCGGTTGTTTCCGGTGGCTTGGCCCAACCATCGTGAAGGGATTGGCCAGCGTTACCCCGAAAGCCTTCGGAGCTACGTCCTAGCCACCCCTTTCCGCTTTACGATTGCCCATTGCCCGTGGGCACGATACTTTCTCCGCAACCTGTCCCATGAACGTCGCCATTGAAACCACCAGCCTGACCCGCGATTTCGGCAAATTCCGCGCCGTCAACGAGTTGAACCTGCGCGTGGAGGCCGGGCGGTTCTACGGCTTCCTGGGCCCCAACGGCGCGGGCAAATCCACCACCATCAAAATGCTGACCGGCCTGCTCGCGCCCAGCGGCGGCGCCATGCGCATCCTCGGCGAGGATACCGGCGATCCGCAGCGCGCCTTGGCCGTCAAGCGGCGCATTGGCGTGGTGCCGGAAAACCTGGCGCTGTTCGACAACCTGACGGCGCGCGAGTACCTCACCTTCATCGGCCGGATGTATCTGCTGCCGCGCGAGACCGTGCGGACGCGCGCGGAGGAATTGCTGGTAATGATGGATCTGGCCCACGAGGAGAAGAAACTCACGCTGGAATTCTCGCACGGCATGAAGAAGAAACTCTCCCTCGCCGCGGCGCTGATCCCCAATCCCGATTTATTGTTTCTGGACGAGCCGTTCGAAGGGGTGGACGCCGTGGCTTCGCGCGTCCTGCGCGACACGCTCAAGCAATGCGTCGGACGCGGCGCGACGGTGTTCCTCACGTCGCACGTTCTGGAAATCGTCGAGAAACTGTGCACGGATGTGGGCATTATCGCGGCCGGCAAACTGGTGCATCAGGGCACTATGGCGGACTTGCAGCGCGATGGCTCCACGCTGGAGGACAAATTTATCTCGGTCGTAGGTGCGGACGGGCAGGAAACGCAGAAACTAAGCTGGCTGGAATGAACTGGCAACAACTCCAAACCATCCTGTGGCTGCGCTGGCGGCTGCTATGCAACCAGTCGCGCCGCAGCCGCGGCGTCGGTGTGATCTTTTCGTTCGTGGTAACGGCCCTGGCCTTGGGGTTGGGCACGCTGAGTTTCGTCGGCGGGCTGGCCGGTGGGTGGTTCGGCTCCGCCGATAAAACGCCGAAGGAAATCATGCTGACTTGGCTGGTGATCACGCTGCTTTTTCTCTTGGTCTGGATGATCGGGCTGATCACGGAATTGCAGCGCTCCGAGACGATTGATTTGCAAAAGCTCATGCACTTGCCCGTCGCGCTCGGGCAAATGTTTGCCATCAATTATCTCGCCTCCCACTTCTCCTTGAGCCTGGTTCTAGTGGTGCCCATGATGATTGGCCTGAGCCTGGGCTTGGCGCTGCGGCGCGGGCCGGAAATGATTATACTGATTCCGCTCGCCTTGAGCATGGTGGTCATGGTCACCGCCTGGACCTATTGCCTGCGCGGCTGGCTGGCGACGATGATGAGCAACCCGCGCCGCCGCCGCACGGTTATCATGTGCATCACACTGGTTTTCGTGGTGCTGGCGCAGGGGCCGAATCTATATTTCAACGTGTTGCAGCGCAAAAACTTCTCCGGCCACACGCAAACCCAGGCGCAGCGGCAGGAACAAAACCTGCAAACGTATCAATCCTTTGAAAAGTTGCTGGCGATGCAGGGGTTTCTGCCGCCGTTGTGGGTGCCGGTCGGGGCGCAGGCACTGGCGGCGGGCAATCCCCTGCCGGCGCTGTTGGGCACCCTCGGCTGCGCCGGCCTCGCGGCCCTGGGACTCCTCCGCGCGTATCGGAACACGCTGGCGTTTTATCAGGGCGGCACCGGCCGCACGACGGCGGCGAAGAACTACGTCTCCACGGAAGCGGCCAGAGCCACGGCTTTGCGGCGGAATAAGAATGCCACGGGGTTTCTCGAATATGCCGTTCCCTTGGTTCCCGAGCAGTCCGCCGCGCTGGGGC
>Ga0364867_10606_pt1 | contig 16823 bp, 17 predicted proteins | sample ExccelAu500001D4_3_FD_206915 | JGI IMG/M metagenome (GOLD analysis project Ga0364867, IMG submission 206915) | Enriched cells from Trout Bog Lake Hypolimnion, Wisconsin, USA - BchlTB.Aug13.5000.01.D4 | ecosystem: Environmental > Aquatic > Freshwater > Lake > Hypolimnion/Profundal zone | place...
AGCTTGGTGCCCAGATTGTTGTTGATGGTCAGCGAACGCGAGGCCGACTGGGAATCCAGATTCACGAGCGTGTTCGTAAAAACGACCGACAGCGGGCCGTAACGCACCGGGGTGTCCGAGACGGATCGCGACGCGTAGAAAATCACATCCGGCTGGCCGGTGGGGGCGGGCAGGTTGAATTTGCGGGTGGTTTCATCAAACCCGAACGTCACCGGCTTTTGTTCGTAATCTTCACGCAACGCGTGCCCGGTTCCCAGTGGAATGCGATAATAGCCGCTGTAACTGGCCACCATCGGCTGGTCATAAAAGTTGTGCGGATCACTCTTGTATTGCTGCGGCGAGAAATTGTAGTCCAGGCCGATCTGATGGTTGCGCTGCCACAGGTTGTCGAACTGTACCGCCGTGTCCGAGCGCAGCAGCGGCGTGACTGGCGAGGACTTGTCATTGATTTCCTGACGACCGTGCAAGGGCAGGCGGTCCTTCACTTTGAGGGTCAATTCGGTGGTGCCGGGGTCGGGGCCGGGGCCGATGACGGGATAAATCTGGCGGTCGCGATTGGCATTGGCCCGGTTCAGTTCCGGCTGAAACCATTTTGTGTTGAGCAACACGTTGGTGTCCAGGCTGGGCAGCGAACGGAGCACATTGGCCGTGCTGAAATATTTATTGCCAGTGACCTTGATGCGGGTCAGATGGCCTTCAACCACTTTCACATGCACCACGCCGTTGGTGATTTTCTGCGGCGGCAGCGTGACGCTGATGGTGGGATAGCCCAGCTCGTGATAGCGCAACTGGAGCTGCACCAGACCTTCCCGCAACCGGGGAAAGGTCACGGCGTGGCCGGTATAATTGGTGAGAAAAAGGAACTGCTCCGGCGGCAGCACGGTATTCCCCTGAATGTCAAACGTGCGGATCTCCATGGTGGGAGCATTGGTCCGCGACGCGGCAGGGGCGTTGGTTGCCGCCCCGAGCGCCAACAGCGGCGACAGCGCGAAAACAAGAAGAAATAGAAACGGGCGGAATATCATTTGTTGTGGTTGACCTCTCGACAAATTGATTCGTCGTCACAGCCGGTCCGGGATGAACCGGGCCGGCTGGCTATGGTTATGTTATTTACCAACGATCATTGGTTACCGGGCTCCAAACATCTCTCATTGGAAACGTACATTCATTTGGAGCCTCCTCACGTCGGCTGCTACTTCAACAGGTTGTTAATGTGCGATGACTTCGTAGAACTCCGCGCTGCCGGCATTGGTGTGGCTGATGGAGTCCACATTGCCGTCGCCGATGACCGTGGTGGTATCCACCGGCCACGTGGCCACCGGGGCGGTCAGCTTGTTCGTGTGGGCCAGGGTGTAGGTGTTGCCCACCGTGGTGGTGAACTGGACGGTGCTTACATTGCCGCTGCGGGCGACGCCTTGCAGGCTGGACGCACGCGGTCCGGCAATGAAGGTCAGCACGCCGTTGGTGCCGAGTTCAAACCGGCCCACGAGCTGGTCCGCCGGCTTGGGGTTGGCGGAGCTGGGCGAAATGGCCCAAAAATCCAGGTCGGCCGGGATGGTGGCTTCCACCGTAAAGGCGGATTTGCCGCCCAGTTGCGAGATGTCCTGGATGCCCGTGATGGTGCCGCCGGACACGGTGCTGTCGTAAGAGGCGAGCGAACCGGTGCTGACGACATACGCATTGGTGGCGGGGGAATTGGCGTTGGTGGCCGCCGGGACGTTGTAAAACACCGGACGATTGCCCACGGCGTTGATGACGTTGTAGAGGCTGGAAGTCCACGCCGAGGCGCCGACCGTGTAAGCGGTGGTGTTCGGCTCCGCCCCGCTCAACCAGGCCGTCTGCGGCGTACTGGCGGCCGCGATGAGCGCCACGCTCACGCCTGTCAGGTTGGGAAACCCGTTCAGGTTGGTGGTGCTGGCAAAGGTGCTGGTGACCAGCGTGGGATTCCACCCGGTGACGGTGGCGGTATAGCCATTGGCATGGCCGAGATAATTGGAAACGCTGCCGAGATCGAACTCCACATCGCTCGCGCCGGTCTGGCGGAAGACGAGCAGGAGGTCGCCGACGTTATAATTCCAGGCGCGCGCCGACGGCGTGGCCAGCCACGCCAGGGCGGCGAGGGATAAGGGGATGATTTTTTTCATATGGGATGAGTCTGCCGATTAATGGTAGCCATGGTTCCCATCAGTTATTGGGGTAGATCTGACCGCCGTCGCTGCCCGCGTACCGGAACACCTGCAGCGAAGCTGTCGGGATGAAATAGGTGCTGAACACCGGATTGCCGGGAACCTGGAACGAGGCATTGGTGACGCTGTTGTACAGGGCGTTGATCACCGCCAATTGCGCCGTGCTGGGCGTGCCCGTGTAACCGGACTTGATGTAGTAATAGTTTTCATAGCCCCACAGCGGGTAGCTGCCGTTTTGCACGTTGTTGGTGGAGTAGGGCACCCCTTCAAACGCAATCGGCGCGAGCGGCTTCTTGATGTTTTGCACCGCGACTTCGGTGATGGAGTTGGTCAGTACCGTGGCGGTGTTCACCAGCGCGCCGGAGGAGGAGAAGCCGGGGTCGCCCGAACTCGGATCAATCACCGGCTGGCCGGCGGAGTTGGTCACATAGCTGGTGATCGTGGCGTTGTTATAGATGGCGAGATCAATTTCCGTGCGCACGGCCGATTCATTGTTGCGGCCCACGAAATAAACCACGTTGGTGCTGGAGCCGCCGTAGAAGGTGGCGGGCAGCGGCGAGGAGGTTTCGAGCGACACCGCCTGGCGCTGGGTGAGATTGGTGATGCCCGCCGTGTCAATTGAGTTGGTGTTCTTGGCATAGACCAGCGGCACCACATACGTGGGCAGCGCCTGCAAATGCGCGGTGGTGGAGTTGATGCCCACCGCTTCGGGGGAGGTGGCGGAATCCACCAGCGTGACCGGATAGGACACGCCGGCAATGTTGGTGTCCGTGAGTCCGCCGGTCAGGTTCTGGAGGCCGCCGACGGCGCCGTTCAGGTTGAAATCAATGGTGATGGTGCCGTAGCCGGACAGGGACGGCAGCGTGCTCGTGCCGCTGTAGGTGCGGACAACGGAATTGGCGACGCTGGCGGAGATCGTGCCGCCGTTCAGGATGTTGGTGGCGAGCTGGTAGAGTACGCCGGAGCTGGCGCTGCCGCCTTCAATGAATACTTCCACGCTGGCGTGGGCGGGGACAACGGCGGCCAGGCTGGCGACGGCGAGACCGGCAAGAAGTGAGTTTTTAAAACGGAGTGTTTTCATGATGCTGAATGATGGTTGGAGTTGTGTTCGATGGGACGAAGCCAAACCATGCGCCCGCCCAAAGCGGCAGCATCAGCGGGCGGAATTGCCCCCGGATGCCGGACTGTAGTCGCGTATTCATGTTTTCTTCGTCAATGTTCGAAGCACCTCCGGTCATCCGGTCAGCACCCGACTCTGCTTTGCGTTGGTTGGTTATTAATGGCGCCTCGCCTTGGTGGGCGTCGGCAAATCGTTCAGTTCTTCTGGTAAATCCGGTCAAAGATTCCGCCATCGGCGAAATGAACCGCCTGCACCTGTTTCCAGCCGCCGGCGACTTCCTCCACGGTGAACAGGCTTACCGCCGGGAACCGGTCCGGATATTTCGCCAGCGCCGCGGCGCTCTTGGGGCGGAAATAATATTTCGCCGCGAGTTCTTGGCCGGCCTCGCTGTACAAAAATTCCAGGTACGCGCGGGCGGACGCTTCCGTGTGATGTCTCTCCACGTTGCGATCCACCCACGCGACCGGATTTTCCGCCAGAATGCTGTCGGGCGGAACGACCACCTCCGGGGCGTCGTCACTAAAATGATTCCGGATCTGCGCGGCCTCGTTTTCGAACGTCAGCAATACGTCGCCGATGCCATGGTCGGCAAAAGTGGTGGTTGCGCCACGTCCGCCGGTGTCCAGTACGGGAACGTTGGCGAACAGTTTCCCGATGAAATCCTGCGCCTGCCGGTCGGTGCCGCCGGTTTTCTTTACATGGCCCCAGGCCGCCAGATAACTGTACCGGCCGTTGCCCGAGGTTTTGGGATTGGGAATCACCACCGAGACACCCGGCTGGATCAGATCGTCCCACGTCTTGATGTGCTTGGGGTTTCCCTTCCGTACCACAAAAACAATCGTGGAGGTGTACGGCACGCTGTGATTCGGCAGGCGAGCGGCCCAGTTCGCCGGCAGCAGCCGCACCGTCGCCAGCAAATCAATATCGGTCGGCTGGTTCATCGTCACCACGTCCGCCTCCAACCCGCCGGCCACCGACTGCGCCTGCTTGCTGGAACCGCCGTGCGACTGGCTGATCGTCACCTCGTCGCCGGTCTTAGTCTTCCAATCCGCCGCGAATGCCGGATTGAGTTCCTGATAAAATTCCCGCGTCACGTCGTAGGAGACATTCAGCAATTTGACCCCGGCGGCCTGTCCCGCAACTGCGCCGCCTAAAGCCACGGACACCAGCAGCCTGCTGACTGCGCGCCGCCAGGCTAAGCTGGGGTACGCGTATTTTGCCAATGTGAAGGTGAAAGTCATGGACTCGATCGGTTCCGGTAGGATTTAACGCTTGTCCGTCGGCGATTTCTCCAGCCGCAGCTTCTCCGTCTTCTCGATCTGGATCACCCGCGAATCATGGACGATGATTTCCACCACGCCAAAGCGCAGCGACCGGACCTGCTCGACCACCAGGTCGAGCCATTTCAGATCTTCCGGACCGGTTTCCGGCGAATGTTTCGGGCGCTCACTCATGGCATTAAATAAATAGCGATTAAAAAAGTCGTTTTTAAAAGCAGGCAAATCCATAAGGATTTATTCAACTTTTAAACCGTCAGCCTGAAATATAACAACGACTTGTTATGTCGTTATTATCCACGAACCCGGTGAACTGTCAATGGGTATTTTAAATGAAGTGAGGTGGTTGGGTTTTTTTTGACGACCGGTGAAGGCTGCGACCGTGTTTAAAGATAAATATACATCGATAAACAATAAATACAAATTGACAAACAGTGGTTAATCCGGTAAACATGGTTCCCATGAACGCCAGCGAAACCTCGCCCCAAGCCAATGTGAGTGTGCGGATGCAGCGCATCAAACGGGTCACGCGGATACTGCAATGGCTGATTAGTGCCGAGACTATTGTGGTTTTGGTGTGGGTAATGATTTGCCTGATTGAACTGGTTGGCGGCCGGGTAATGCCGCAAGGGGTACAGTTGTACTTCGCACCGGGCGTGGTGTATAGCGTGCCTTTCTCCATACCGATGGTGGTACTGTTTTTGGGCGGTCTTCGCCTGGCATTGTATTTGGCTGGCTCACTGGTGTTGTTGTGGTTGCTGCAACGCTTTGAGGAAGGCGTCTTTTTTACCGCGCAAACGGTTGGGTATATCAAATGGCTGGGGTGGTTGTTATTTGGCGACTGGGTGGTGGTCCGTTTGCTGGAGGTCACGCATGGCATGTTATCATTGGATGGTCAGGAATTGATAGTCTGTCTGGTGGTGGTTTTGATCGCTTGGATCATGGATGAGGGCCGCAAAATCAAAGAGGAACAGGAATTGACGGTTTGACCCGCTTATATCCCCCAACTGCTTATGAATGCCAGTGAAAATTCCTCCACGCGAATCCGGTTGCACCGGATCAAAGTAGTCAGCCAGATTGCCAAGGTCATGGTTGGTATTGTCCTGTGTTTTAATCTTGGCTTTTCACTGCTCTTTGCCCGGTGGTCTTCCCCGCAGTTGCTGACGCCGCACGGGGTGTTGATGCTGGCTTATCACGTTGTCACGCTGATCTGGTTCTGGCAATGGTTTCAATTATTCCGGCAATACGAGCGCGGTCGGATATTTGCCGCCGATACGATTCGCCATATCAAGATACTCGGCGCGTTGTGGGTGATCGGCTGGATGGTGTTGACCATGGCGCATTTTGTGAATGTTCCCGCGCCTGCTCCCGCGATCACTGCGAATGCCGCCGGCCAGTTGCCTAATGGTTCGCAGGCGGTCATGGTGTCGCATCACACCTACCGGTTCGGCTTTTTCAATTTTGATTTTGGCACGGGCATTGATTTGGGCGGCCTGCTGGCCGGAACGGTCATTGTCCTGATTGCCTGGATCATGGATGAAGGCCGGAAGATCAAAGAGGAACAGGAATTGACCGTATAAACAAACTCATGCTTGCCTGCTTATGAATGCAAACGCCATACCCCCCAAAAAAAGCAATGCCCGGTTGAATCGCATCAAGACCGCCAGCCGCATCATCCGACTCCTTAATATCTTTTTTTTCATCGTGGGCGCCACAATGTTCATTGAAATGCTGTTGGGCTGGACTTTTTTCTTTCCGGGCAGGAGGATCGTCATTTCGGACAACCATATTTACCGGTTGGCTACAGAAATGCCGTCGGCGATTTTCGCCTTGTGGCTGGTGAAAAACATACTGGGGCTTGTCTGCATGGTGGTGTTCAATTTTCTGTTCCGGCTCTATGAGCAAGGCATCCTCTTTTCGGCCAAAAACATACTCTATCTCCGTTTTCTCGGCTACGGTTTGATCATTAACTGGGCCATTGATTACCAGTTGCAAAGCAGCTTGCATGATATGAATCTGAGCTTAACCCCGGTTTTTGGCGGATTGCTGATTATCTTTGTTGCCTGGATCATGGATGAAGGCCGGAAGATCAAAGAGGAACAGGAATTGACGGTCTGACTTGGCAAAACTATGAAACCAAACCTGAACCTCAATTTAAACTCCGTGCCACTGGAACGCATTCGGAACATTAGCCGGATATTAAAAGGCCTGTTCTTGGCCTATAACGTAGTGCTGACCGGTATGATTGCCATGCTGTTCCACCTGCGAACCGTTGACTCGACTTGGACAATTTACGGGGTCAACTATGCTAGGCTTTCCACCATTCCGTTGAAAATGCAATTGCTGTGCCTGCTGGGAATCGGATTATATTTGTTCGGCGTGGTCACATTCTTTCAGCTTTTAAACTTTTACGAAAAAGGGATGGTTTTTTCACTGAACAATGCGCGCCTGTACAAGCGGTTGGGGTATCTGGTGTTTGGCCACGGATTATTGAGCGCTTGTGCACCGTTGGTGTATTCAGGGCAGCTGGAGATCTGGACTATCTTGCTGGGAGTGAGCCGTTCATCTGGGGTCATCATTGGCCTGATTGTGATTATGATTGCCGCCATCATGGAGGAAGGCTGCAAACTTCGCGAAGAATCGGATCTCACCGTTTAACCGCATGCCCATCATCGTCAACCTCGATGTCGTGCTCGCGCAGCGCAAGATGCGGCTGAACGACCTGGCGGCCGCCGTGGACATCACGCCGCAAAACCTGTCCATTCTGAAAACCGGCAAGGCCAAGGCCATCCGGTTTTCCACCTTGGAAGCCATCTGCCAGACGCTTCAGTGTCAGCCGGGGGATATTCTGGAATTCCGTCCCGACATTCAGCCCGTTCCGGATAAAAATAATCTTCAACTTTAAGTCATAACCTGCAACCTTCTTACCTTTGTGGCATCTTGGGCGGGTGCGGGCTGAAAAATTGATTCGCCCGCCCGGATGCCGGTAACTCGTTGAATCAAGTGTATCTGAATCGCAAATCATGGGATGTTGGGCTGGGACGCACCCTGCTGGGGTTGTTGCTGGCCATTTTGGTGTTTGCCCCGGTCGGTATTGGGGCGGTGGGGGCGCGGGAATTTCTGGTGGTGCAGGGCCTGCTGATCTTGGTTTTGCTGGTGTGGGGCGTGCGACTGTGGATCAGTCCCCGGCCGCAACTGCTCTGGCCGCCCATCTGCTGGGTGGTGCTGGCGTTTATGGTTTACGCGGTGGCCCGTTATTTGACGGCGGACGTTGAATACCTGGCCCGGCAGGAACTGATCCAGGTATTGGTGCTGGGGTTTTTATTTTTTACGGTGCTAAACAACCTGTACCGGCAGGAATCCGTCCAAGGTGTCACTTTCACCCTGATCGCGACCGCCACCGCCATTTCCTTTCTCGCCATTTATCAGTACTTGCACCATATCCACACGATTTGGGGGCACTTCTCGCCCTTTCCCGGCCGGGCGTTTGGCACCTATGTCTGCCCGACTCACTTTGCCTGTTTCCTGTCGTTGCTGATCCCGCCGGCCCTGGCTTTTCTGGTGGCGGGCCGCATTGCGATGCACTACCGGGTGTTGCTGGCCGCAGCTTTGCTGCTGATGGGCGCCGGCCTGGTGGTGACCTTTTCCCGGGGCGGCTGGCTGGCCGCCGGCGCCGGGGTGGTCTTGGTATTGGTCTTGCTGGCCACCCACCGGCACCTGCGGCTGATCTCCATTCTGCTGCTGCTTTTGATTGTGGGCGGCGTCGGGTATGCGGGGTACCGGTATTTGGGACACCAGGCTGCCGCCAGTCATACGAGCCTGTCCGCGAGTGCCGGTCAGGCGGGACAGAAGGATTTGATCATGCGGCTGGATATGTGGCAGGCGGCGGTCCATATGTGGCGGGATCATTTTTGGTTCGGCGTGGGGCCGGGACTTTATGACACTTATTTTGACCAATACCGGCCCGAGCGCATGCAACTGCAACCCGACCGCGCGCATAATGATTATTTGAACCTGCTGGCGGACTGGGGCACGACGGGCGGGCTGATTGTCCTCGCGGGGATCGTTGCCTTCGTGATCGGCCAGATCAAGGCCTGGCCGCATATTCAGCGGGCCGAGGCGGATTTTAACAGCGGGTTCAGCAACCGGTTTGCCTTTTATGTCGGCGCTTCCGGGGCGTTGCTGGGGCTGACCATTCAGTCTTTGGTGGATTTCAACCTGCACATCCCCGCCAATGCCGCCTTGGGGCTGACCTGGCTGGCGCTGCTGACCAGTAATCAGCGGTTTGCCACCGAACGCTGGTGGGTGAATATCCGGCCCGGCTTGAAATGGGGGCTTACCGTGGTCCTGCTCACGGGCGTACTCTACCTTTCCCCGCAGGGCTGGCGGCGGTTCCGGGAAAATGCCTGGCAGGACCGCGCCACGCTGCAACAGCCGGGGTCGGCGGAGCAGGCGGCCTGTTTGGAAAACGCCATCGTGGCGGAGCCGAAAAATTTTCTAACCCGCTATCATCTGGCGGAAATCTGGCGGGTCAACTGCTTTGTCTTGTCCGAAAATTATCAGGAAGTGGCCGATCAGGCCCTCAAAGGGTATCAGCAAAGCAGTGAGCTGAATCCGCATTTCACCTACAATTACCTGCGTACCGGGATGGTGCTGGACTGGTTGGGGCGGAATGCGGAAGCCTTGCCCCGCTTCCGGCAGGCCGAGGCGACCGCCCCCAACACCTGCGAGGTCATGACCGACATAGGCTGGCATTATGCGCTGACGCGGGATTACGCGGCGGCCCGCCAATGGTTTGAGCGTTCCAGCCGGCTGGACAGCGTTCACAATGATGCGGCCGGCCACTATATGAGGTTGATAGATGCGCGGTTAAGGGATGACACTCCCCCGGGACGCGAATTTTAATCAAGGGGGTGAATCCGGCGTGGATTTGGGTTGACACCTTGACTGCAAACGTTATATTCAGCTATAGAACAAATTCATAGAATTTGGAGTGTAACAAAACAATTTATGAAATCATCTCGCATTTTTTTGTCTGCGATAGCCGGGGTCGCGTTGGTTGCGGCCATGGCTGCGCAGGCTGAAGACTATAAGCAAGGGGTCGCCAAAGTGGTTCGCATCATCGGTCAGGGCGAATACGCCGCCGCCGGCTCCACCGAATGGCATCCGATATCCTTGGGTCAATATTTCAGCCCGGGCGTATCCGTTCGCACGCCTAAGAATTGCCAAGTGGACGTGGTGATCGAAGAGGGGTTTGATTTTATCTTCCGCCCTGATCCGCATCACAGCGCCAGTCCGCCTCCCTCCGGGTACCCGCCGCCGCGCGGCGTTGCTCACATTCCCCCGGCCCGCCAGACCGTTGTTCGTTTGATGTCTGGAACGACTGTGGAACTCACCAAGTTGGACTACTACACCAGCGGTCCGGACACGGTGAGTCAGACGGAGCTGAACATCAAGGACGGAACCATTTTCTTTAATGTCAAAAAACTGTCCGCCCTTTCCAGCTTCAAGATGAAGACCCGCATCAGTGTTGCGGCCATTCGCGGTTCCAGCGGTTGGGATAGCTCCAACGGCGATACTGGCATGGTCAGCGGCTCCGAAGAAGTCAATGGCACCTACCTTGACGCCAACGGTGACGTTCAAACCTATACTCAGATGGTTGCAGAGGGCTCCGCGCTATTTAACAAGTACCCCAACGGTAACGGTGGTGATTCTGGCACTGGTAGTGGAACCGGCTCTGGTAGTGGTTCTGGCTCCGGTAGCGGCACTGGTAATGGAACCGGTAGCGGTAACGGTACTGATAACGGCACTGCTAACAGTGGCACTGGTAATGGTGGCACTGGTAATGGTGGCACTGGTAATGGTGGCACTGGTAATGGTGGCACTGGTAATGGTGGCACTGGTAACGGTGGCACTGGTAACGGTGGCACTGGTAACGGTGGCACTGGTAACGGTGGCACTGGTAACGGTGGCACTGGTAATGGTGGCACTGGTAATGGTGGCACTGGTAACGGTGGTACTGGTAACAATGGTACTGGTAACAATGGTACTGGTAACAATGGTACTGGTACTGGCAATAATCCCCCTCCGTCTCCCGGTGGCAACGGTGGCCTCCCGGTTGGTCCGCCGACGGTCGAACAAACGCCCACATACAATTCTAATGTCCCGACCGGTGGAGATAATGCGTCGCCGCTTCCGTCGCCCTTACCGCCTCCACATCCGGCAACCACGACTCAATAGAATATAATATTTATCAATCAAACCAGAGTAGCCTTGTGTTACTCTGGTTTTTTATTTAATCCATACGGGTGAAGCAGCACCTGAACAAGTTTGCTGCCGTATGGCTGGCTGTAGCTGTATTGCTGGTCACATGCGGTATTCGGCTGTGCCATTGGGAGCTTCCGGAGCATTTGGAGCTGATTTCCTACGATCTGCGGGCTAGGGCGGCCCTGCGTTCACCTGCCGAGGTTGCCACGAACCTCGCTTTCGTTTCGATTGATGAATCCAGCCTGACCACCGTGGCCAACAGCCAGGAGTTGGGATTTCGCGCCCAGTTTCCCTGGCCGCGCCACATTTATGGCCGGTTGGTCAATGAATTGGCCGCCGAGGGAGTCAAGGGCGTGGCATTCGACGTACTCTTCGGGGAACTGCATCCGGATCATGATGCCCCCGTCATGCTGCCGGACGGTACTTTGGTGGAATCCGATGATTATTTTGCCCAAGCCATGCGGCGGGGGAGTAATTCGTTCATCGCCGCCACGCCCGATGTGGTGCCGCCGGATTTGTTTCTGACGAACTGTCTTGCCCCTGGTGATGTTTCCACCGAGAAGGACCCGGATGGCATTCTGCGTCAGGCCTGTGCCTTTCATGTAATCCGTCACTGGCATCCATTGTTTCAGCAACTGGCCTTGGAACCCGATATCGGTGCCGATCTGGCCAACGCCCAAATCAAACCCGGTAAAATCCTGCTGCCCCAGAGCAATAGCACCAATCTGCTGACGGTGCCGGTGGATGCGGACAATCGTTTCAAATTTGCCAGCTTTGGCGTCACCCCGCCGCCCGGAACCCCGGATACGGCCACCGCTTTCACCGAGGAACGTTTGTGGCATATGGGTATTGTGCTGGCCGCCCGGGAATTGAACCTGGATTTGAGCCGTGCCCGGGTGGACCTGCCGCACGGCCGGATCACCTTGCCCGGCCGGGATGGCTTTGAGCGGGTGATTCCCGTGGATGCGAACGGCTATTTCTACATTGACTGGCGGCTGGCCACCGGCGATCCGCAACTCGGTGCCATGCCGGTGGAATATTTGCTGCTGCAAAACCGTCAGCGCGAGGCCGGTCAGACGGCGGGCATCACCAACTGGGCCAAAGACCGGCTCATTGTGGTGGGGTCTTCCACCGTGGGCAACAACCTGACGGACCGGGGGGCCACGCCTTTGGAGCGCAGCGCCCTGCTGGTCAGCACCTATTGGAATGTCGCGAATGCCGTCATTACCGGCCATTACATCTGGCGCCTGCCGGTGGCGGGTGAACTGGTCATCATCATCCTGCTGGGCGCGGCCACGGCTACGCTGACTTGGCGGCTGCGGACCATTATTGCCAGCCTCTCTGTGTTGTGCCTGCTCGTGGGCTATCTGGTCTTCGCCTACTTTGTTTATACCCGGTGGCGTCTCTGGTTGCCCATCGTGTTTCCCTTAGGCGGAGCGGTCTTGATGCAACACTTTGCCCTCGTCACCCACCGGGTGCTGTTTGAGGAACGGGAAAAACGCCGTGTAAGGTCGATTTTTTCCAAGATGGTATCGCCTGATGTCGTTAACGAATTGCTCAACGCGGAGAACCTGAAAGTGGATGGCGCCCGGCGGGAAATAACCGTACTGTTCGCCGATATCCGTGGTTTTACCAGCCTCACGGACCAGATGCAGGAGCAGGTGGCGGAATTTGTCCGGGAGAACCGCATTGAGGGTGCCCGGGCCGAGGAATGTTTCGATGAATCCGCCAAAGAAACCTTGCGGACGGTGAATTTGTATCTGGCCACCGTGGCCGAGGCGGTCAAAAAGAACAATGGCGTCCTGGACAAATACATTGGGGATTGCGTGATGGCCTATTGGAACGCCCCGCTGGCGAATGAACGGCACACCTTGAACTGCATCCGCGCTGCCATCGATGCCCAGCGAGCCATCGCCGAATTAAACCGGAAGCGACTCCTCGAAAATCCTGCCCGCGAGGCTGAGAATACCCGCAGGCTCGCCGCTGGCCGGCCACCGCTCCCGCTGCACACGCCGCTTCAGTTGGGCTCCGGCATCAATACCGGGCAGATGATCTATGGACTCATGGGCTCAAATGAGGATGGTTTCAATTTTACCGTCTTCGGCCGGGAAGTAAATCTGGCCAGCCGCTTGGAAGGCGTTTCCGGCAGCGGTCGCATTATTATCAGCGAAGTCACCTTCGGACATCTGCTCCGGATGGATCCGGCCCTGGCCGCCACCTGCGTGGCCCTGCCCCCGGAAAAGGTGAAGGGCATTCGCGAAGCCGTCAAAATTTACGAAGTTCCCTGGCGTCCGCCCGGCGTTACACCCGCCAATTGACCGCCGGAATAGTTTTGAATTTCGGCGTTTTCCGGTTAAACTGCCGCTTGCGCCCCTAATCAGGGCCAAATCAATACGATGCGCACCGCCATTTATCCCGGCAGTTTCGACCCGATCACCAACGGCCATTTGGACGTGCTGCAGCGGGCGGCGCGGCTCTTTGACCGCGTCATCATCGCGGTTGCCCAAAGCGAAGGCAAACATCCGCTCTTTCCCCTGGCTGAACGGGTGGCAATGGTGAAAGCCGCCGTCGCCCACTTGCCGAATGTGAAAACCGATTCCTTCAACGGGTTGCTCGTAAATTACGTCGCCTCCTGCAAGGCCCACACGGTCGTGCGCGGGTTGCGGGCCGTTTCCGACTTTGAATTCGAATTCCAGCTCGCCCTCATGAACCGCAAGCTCGATGAAAACATCGAGACCATCTTCATGATGCCCAAGGATACCTATACCTTCCTGAGCTCCCGCATCGTCAAGGAAATCGCCCGGTTCGGCGGCGATGTCAGCCTGTTTGTCCCAGCCCACGTACAGGCGGCATTGTCGGAAAAATTTCAGTCAAATCCGGCCACCGGCCGGCCGGCCGATAAAATTTCGGGTTGAGCCTTGGCCGGAGCGCCACCTGTCAATCACTTTACCATGTCACTTAAATTCAATCTCCGCCAGTTGGATGAACACGAGGTTCATCTCGCCGGCGAACTGTCCGTTGCCGAACTCGACTTGGGGGTGCAAGACGAGCTGATCCGGCTGCAAAGCCCTTTGCAATACGATCTTACCGTCCAGGATATGGATGACAGTCTCTTGGTGACCGGCTCCCTGCGGCTGGCCCTGAATTGCGAATGCGGACGCTGCCTGAAACCCTTCGTTTATGATCTGGATCTGGACGACTGGGCCCTGCATTTGCCCATGGAAGGGGACGACAAGGTGTCCATTGTGAATGATTGCGTAGACTTGACTCCGTACGTACGCGAAGATATGCTGTTGGAATTTCCGCAACATCCGTTGTGCAAACCGGGGTGTCCCGGTCTGAAAAAAAAGAACCCTGCCCGCAAGGCCGAGGACGATGTATCGTCGAAGCCGGATGCATGGGCTGAACTGGATAAACTGAAGATTAAATAGAATTTATGGGCGTTCCAAAGCGTAAACCGTCAACGAGCCGCCAGCGCATGCGCCGGGCGTATAACAGTGTGCTGAAGCTTCCGCAGTTGGGCAAATGCCCGCAGTGCGACGCCCCGGCCATTACTCACCGTGTCTGTCCTGCCTGCGGCTTTTATAAGGGCCGCCAGGTGCTTACCGTCACGGCGGGGGCCTAGTCCGCAGCGCGGAAGTTCCGCGGTTCAACTATGCGAATAGCAGTGGATGTCATGGGCGGCGACCACGGATGCGTGGTCGCCTTGGCTGGGGTCAAAATGGCCCTGGCTGCCGATGACGCCATTGCCAAAGTTTTGTTGGTTGGGCGCGAGCAGGATATTGCCGCCGCCCGCCAGCAGGTTCAGCTTTCAGATTCCCGTATTGAAGTTGTCCATGCCAGCGAAGTGCTGACCATGGAAGACAAACCGCTGGAAGGCATCCGCCGCAAAAAAGATTCTTCGCTGGTACGCGCCATTGAATTGGTGCGGAACGAACAGGCTGACGCCATCATTTCCCCGGGCAATACCGGGGCTTTGGTGGCCGGTTCCATGAAACTCGGGCGCCTCGACGGCGTCGAGCGTCCCGCCATTGCCTGCCGCTTCCCCTCGCGCAACCAGGATTTCATCCTGTTGGATGCCGGGGCCAATGCCACCGCCGAGCCTTCGCATCTTGCGCAATTTGCCGTGATGGGGTCGGCCTATGCCCATGAAATCCTGGGCCTGGAACGTCCCCGTGTGGGCGTCCTGAGCAACGGCACGGAAGAATCCAAAGGCACCGACCTGACCCGCGAGGCCGCGAAGTTGTGTGCGAAGCTGGATTTGAATTTTATCGGCTACGTCGAGGGGTTTGACCTTTTCAACGACGGCGTGGACGTGGTGGTGTGCGACGGTTTTATTGGCAACATTGTGCTGAAGACCGCCGAAAGCCTCAGCCGCGCCATCGGCCACATGTTGAAATCCGAGATTTCGGCCAGTCCGCTGCGCCAGTTTGGCGCGCTGCTGGCCAAAGGCGCCTTCACCGGCTTGAAACGCCGCGTGGACCCCGAGGTTTACGGCGGCGCGGCCCTGCTCGGCCTCAACGGCGTGGTGATCAAGGCGCACGGTTCCTCCCGCGAACGCGCCATCGCCAGTGCGGTCCGCGTGGCCGCCCAGGAAATCAAACACAATTTGAACCATACGCTGATCGCCCAAATTGCCCGGGCCAACGTCCGACTGGCGGAACCGGCCGCCGCTGTGTAAGTTTCTGTTATACATGACCACCAAACACTTCAATCCGCGCGCCAAGCATCACTTTGCCGGCCGTACTTGTTCCATTGCCGGCGTGGGTTCCTATGTGCCGGAACGGATTTTGACCAATGCCGATTTGGAAAAGCTGGTGGATACCTCGGATGAATGGATTACGACCCGCACCGGCATCAAGGAGCGGCGCATTGCCGCCGCCGGGGAACTGACCTCCGACCTCGCCACCAAGGCCGCCCTGCGCGCCATGGAAATGGCCGGGGTTACCGCCGAACAGATTGACCTGATCATCGTCGCCAGCATCACGCCCGACATGCCGTTTCCCAATACGGCCTGTCTGGTGCAGCAAAAGCTCGGCACCCGTCGCATTCCCTCCTTCGATATCGAAGCCGCCTGCTCCGGTTTTATTTACGCCCTGGAAGTGGGCCAGCAATTTATCCAGTCGCACACCTATGAAACGGTGCTGGTGGTCGGGGCCGAAAAGCTTTCCGCCATTACCAACTGGAAGGATCGCAACACCTGCGTGCTCTTCGGTGACGGCGCCGGCGCGGCCATTTTGAAGCATCGCGCCAATGCGGGCGGTTTGCTGACCACCGTGCTCGGAGCCGACGGCGCGAAAGCCGACCTGCTGTCCATGCCCGCCGGCGGCAGCGCCTGTCCCGCCACGGCCGAATCCGTGGCCCAAGGCCTTCATTTCCTGCGCATGGATGGCAAGGAAACCTTTAAGAACGCGGTGCAAGCCATGTGCAGCGCCGCCAAGGAAGCCCTGCGCCGCTGTCAGCTTGATATCAAGCAGATCAAGTGCATCATCCCGCACCAGGCCAATCGCCGCATCATTGACGCCGTCGGCGAACGTCTGGAAGCCACGCCCGAACAGCTCTTTGTGAATCTCCACAAGTACGGCAACACCTCCGCCGCCTCCGTCGCCATTGCCCTGGATGAAGCCGTGCGCGAGGGCCGGGTTCAGCATGGCGACCTGATCCTGATCGTGGCCTTCGGGGCCGGTCTCACCTGGGGTGCCGCCGTCATCGAGTGGTAAAACTAAAATTTGACGTCCGGTTAACTCGTGCTAGGTTTGCTATACTAACTTATGAGTGCTAAGAAAATCGGAAGCGTGGATTCAGTCGGTTCTTCAGTCAGTGTCAAAGGTCGCCAGGCGGCTTTGGAACTTTCGGCGGACACCGTCTCCATCCATAAAAACGGCATTGAATTTCGCAGTCCCCAGGCCTTTAACGAATGGAGCGAAATGACCGTCTCGCTGCAATCGCCCGAGAACGGCAGCAAACTTTCCT
>Ga0364867_10186_pt2 | contig 16779 bp, 10 predicted proteins | sample ExccelAu500001D4_3_FD_206915 | JGI IMG/M metagenome (GOLD analysis project Ga0364867, IMG submission 206915) | Enriched cells from Trout Bog Lake Hypolimnion, Wisconsin, USA - BchlTB.Aug13.5000.01.D4 | ecosystem: Environmental > Aquatic > Freshwater > Lake > Hypolimnion/Profundal zone | place...
GTAGTGGTTTATGATTATGAAATTAAAATAATTGATGCCAGAAAACATATTGATAGCAAAACTGGTGAAGCCAGTTTGCTTGATAAAATAAGTATTGATGAAATTGAAATAAAATTAAAAAAAAGGATACTTGATGGTTTGGTTTTGGAAGAGTCCGATGCCGATTATGTAAAAATAGCCCCTTATCAAATACTTTTAAAACACATAGAAGACAACATCCTAAAAAAGGCTTCGATTATTCGGTGTGAAAAGAATCTTTTGAAGCAACTTTTGGTCAAATTTATTTTGATAAAATTTCTAGAAGAACAAAAGGATGAAAATAACAGTAGTGTGTTTCAAGACGATTATTTTCACCAATTTTCAAAAACCCCAAATACAAATATTAATTCATTTTGTGAGGTTTTGAGAAAGGGTAATGTTTTTGAATTACTAAAGACCCTTAATGAAAAATTCAACGGTGGAATTTTCCATATAAATTTAACAGAAAAAGACAATATTCAACGATGTGATTTCTCTCCTGTAGCAGACGCATTGGATGGAACGATAAGCCCCCATGGCCAGCTTTCAATATGGAAGCTTTACGATTTCAACGTACTACCTATTGAATTTATAAGCCGTTTATATGAACGATTTGTAACGTCAAGTGAGGATGAAAAACAGCGGGGGACGGGAGCATTTTATACCCCTCCACATTTGGCCAGGTTGTTAATTGATGAAGTCCTTCCATTTGATAGTTCTATTGATTTTAACAATTTTAAAATACTTGATCCGTCCTGTGGCTCGGGAATTTTTTTAGTCCTTGCTTATAAGCGGCTGATCACACTTTGGATGCTGGCAAACAATAAGAAAAAGATTCAGGGAAAAGTCGACATAGAAGCAATTAAAAACGTACTGTCAAACTCAATTTATGGTGTAGATATTAGCGAAGATGCGCTTTCGATAACGGCCACTTCATTACAAATTGAGCTAACAAGTCACATTCAACCGAAGGAAATATGGGATTCCCTTACTTATAGTAACCTTACAGGCCAGGGCAATTTATTTAACGAAGGATTTTATAAGTGGTATAGGGTTCAACAAAATTTGTACAATATAATTGTTGGAAACCCTCCTTTTAAAATAAGTGATAAAGAAAACGCAGCAAATATAGCTTCGGGTAAAGATTTAGATTTCAAGGCAGAATGCTATAAAAACACCAAAGGTAAAATGGTAAATTTTCCACAGCATAACCCCGCTTTAAGTATTTTGTATAATCTATTAACACGGTGTTTAAAGGATAATGGCACCTTGTTTTTAATATTGCCAGCAACCACCACCATTTACAACTCGAACATTTCCTGTAGAGATTTTTTGGAAACCATACTTACCCAATGGGATGTATTAAAGATATATGACTTTTCTCCCTTGCGGGGATCTTTGTGGAGCGGAGCAACTGTGGCTACTGTAGGGGTTCTTATAAAACCAAAATATGATTCGAAACCTAAACTTATACAGCATCTTATTATAAGGAATACCATTATAAACAAACAGGGCTCCGTTCGGTTTCAAATCGATAAATATGATTCTTTTTATTTGTCAATCGATGAAGCAGTACAAAAACCTTACGTGTGGAAGTCAAATTTGCTTGGGGGCGGACACGTTCGGTTTATTATTGAAAAATATAAGAACCCGAAACTATATCGCCAGATTTCTGACTTGCCCCGGTTGAAAACCGGGGAGTGGATAATTCAAGATGGTGCTAAATCGTCATTGAAAGAAGGTGAGGATATAGCAAAATCCGGGTTACCATTTCTGTTGAGTAAAAAAGTAAAAGGGGATACTTTAAATAAAGAGTTTTTTGACAACGCACCGACAGGTCTTTACAGATTGGATAACAAAAACCTCTACGCCCCCCCTAATTTGCTTATCAAATGTAACATAAACCAGGGATTGCCAGTAATTTACAATAAGAATGGGGCTTTTATATTCGATGACACTTTTTTAGGAATAAAGGCTTACAATGATGACGATAATGAGTTATTGGCATTAGCAGATTTTATTAAAAAGAACCGTAAACTCTACAAGTTTTTAATTACGGTAACTTCATCAAAGACGTTTCTCCAAAAAGGGGGTAATTCGATCATTAATTCGGGAGACATCAAAAAGCTGCCCATTGTTGTAGGGGAGAATAATAAAATATCACAGTTGGAATATTTAACCGAAATCGAAGACGCCGTTATTGAAGATACTGAATTAATGGCAAAGTCGTTGGATAGAATTAACGGGCCACTTTTTAACACGGTTTTGCCAAAAAATCTGGAACAGTTTTGCCAATCCTTTTCGGAAATCTTAAATTACGTTTATCAGGAAGGCGACTATAAATTCAGACCAATCAGGCAAATTATAGGTAGTGATTTTGTTTGGGTAAGCTTTCAACATTCCGATAAAGCTACGTTAATTGAAAAGGAGTTAAATGAAACCAATCGATTAATACACCAAAATATACTCGTAGATAAAGACGCTAATAAAGGTTTAAGTATTAACCGTATTATAACATACTATGGTGAGGGAAATGTTATAAGCTTCTTGAAACCAAACAGGCTGAAATATTGGACGAGAAGTATCGGCTTTAGAGACGCTGAGAATGTTAAGGCAGACATGTATATTAAAGGATATTAATATGCAGTTTGATAATATCTCCAGAAAGCCCACAACCTACCTAAATGATATTTTCCATATTATCAGGGAGGGGATAAAAATAGAAGCCCCGAAATTTAAGATTGGAGACAAGGAAAGTATAAAAAATCAGGCTTTAGTAGACTGCTTTAATATAATTGGCACCCAAAATCCTAAAAATTGGATTGGTGCGCAGAAAGAGCATACCCGTGCCGATGCACATAGGGAAGATATTTATTTTTATTTAAATGACGACCTACGAACCAAGATTTTTTATGTTGAAGCTAAACGTTTACCCAAATCAGGTTCAACGGACGATCATGAATATGTAAACGGTCTTAGCAGTAATGGGAAACCATCCGGCGGAGTAGAAAGGTTTGTATTAGGAATTCATGGGGAGCCATGCGATATGATCCATTACGGGATGATTGCTTATGTTGAAAACAAAACGGTTAATGATTGGGTCTTGAAAATAAATGAAACTATTGCTAAAGAATATCCTTCATACGATGGTTCATTAAAAGCTATTTCGGAAGCTGAATTTTTATCTGAGCATTTTTATAATTGCCACATTAAAAGCAAATTTACGATTAATCATTTTTGGCTTGATTTGGTGGATAGAATTAACCCAAAAACGAATTAATACTTATCGAAATCAAAAAGCTACCACCCTATATTTTATTTTCTTTAGGTAAGCAGACCTCGTTTACCTAACAGCATTGCTATAGTTAAAAAGAAAAAATATCCCTCTTACCACTCCTCAACCTTTTTCAACAACCCAACATCCGTTACCCATTTAGCCAGTTCCCTTTGGTAAGCAGCCTGCGTTTTTATAAGCCTGAGGGTATGCGGCGAACCCTTTTTGATAGTTTCAGTGGTTAAATCAATCGTTACATTCAGGATCGCATTTTCAATTTCTGTGCGGGCACTTTGATTTTGTCGATAATCAAAAACCTGTTGCGTGGGTGATTGTATAAAATCGGCTAAAAATGCCCACACTTTTTTAAAATTACCCGTATTGGGCAATGGTCTGGCCCAATCTGCCGGGGGCTGTGGTTTGTCGTTAACCCGGCTAATCAGGTTGTTTTTGCAAACCACCATTATTGCCTTTGCCAGCTCCTCATTTTCTTTATGTTCCAGCAGCACAAATACCAATACGTCATTTACATAGTTTCTATTCAGTGCCGTGGTGAAAGCGTTGGTCACGTTTTTGAGCCAGGTGCCATCTTCCTGTTTACGTTTACCCAATTTCAAAACATTTCGTAATATGTCTTTCGATTTTGTTTTCTCATCTTCATCAGAAAGGGTTAAGGTGTTGAGATAATTGGGGATTTTTTCTATTTGGCCATCCACAAACGTTTCCTGCTTCAAGGTGTCTACTTCAAGCAGCAGATTCAAAACTTCCAATAGGTGTTTTACATCCGCTGTTTTCGATTTCTCCCCAACATCAGAGAAAACTTTCTCAAAACAATTGTTTGGGTATTTGTTAAGCAACTTGACCCAACTTTCTAAAGCAATCAGCTTAAAATAATTTGTCAAAAAAATTGAACCCTTTTCGACAAGGTATTTTTCATCTGCCTGGTTGATCAACCAATCAGCTAAAGGACTATAATCGGAACGATCCCGAAATTCATTTTCCTCCAAACCCTCTCCTGCCATTCGTTTTATCAACAATTTTTCGTCTTCACCAATAGCATCCCAATGTTTGTTATAGTAATTTATCCATTCCAATTTATTGCTGGTTTTGAGTTTGGTGAGTATTTCATATTGGTGTTTTCGAGGCCATAAAAACACAGCGCCATAATGATACCAATATTGCATTTCCATTCCGGCATTGCCCGTATAACCTTCTGCCTCTTTTTCGATGGGCTCCCCTTCATTTAATTGTATTGCCGAAATAAGAGCCTCCTCATCAATGCGAATATTTCCAAGAGATGGCACCCCTTCGTTCATCCAATGTTCAATTTGGATGTATTCATCAAACACTTCGCCCATGGTGCCATTTTCAAGCAATTCATCATCGTCAAAGTCGCCATAACCATCATAATAACGGTCTCTGCGGTATGATCTGGACGATTTGCTATAGTCCATCTCTAACTCACCTGTTTGAAAAGAAGTAACCAAGCCCAGCTTAGCATAAAATCCGGCTTTTTCGGCAGCCAGGATAAGGGCTTCGGCTTTGGGGCGGTCATTCAGTTTGAGAGCTTCCATTGTAAAATTCGAGGGCGTGTACTGATGCCCCAACAACACGATTTTGGGAATATCCAGATCATCTTCGCTGTTTTTTAAAATGGTCGACAACCTATCTGCATAGCCCCCCAGTTCAGTAAGCTCTATTTTTTCTTCGCCTTTATTTTGTACCAGATTATAAACCAAACAAACCCGGTACCCTGAAGTAATCGGCGATATCTCATGGTTACAATCGGCGTAGAAAGCTGCAAATGGTATTTGGTATTGACTGGATGGTGCCGAAAAATCGACTATTTTTGCTTTCCCGTCAAAACTTACTGTGAGGTTACCTCCAGTATGCGTTGATGGTAAGCCAACTATAAGTGTGCCAAACATGCCTTTTTCCTTTTCAGAATCTTTGTGTTGAAGAAAAAAGTCGCCTTTTTCGTAAATTAATAGTTTGTAAAGGTTCGCGGATACAGAGTGCTGCTCGACACCCAAATCTGGTTTTATTTGTTTAATAATACCCTCAATAAAATTATTCCAATCCTTATTGTTAAACGCTATTTCGCTTGCATCAATTTCCCATGCACTCCTGACTGTGGTGTCCAGCACGGTTTCGCTACCCTTGCCAAAAGGAGCTTTATGTGCTACTTTTATTATTTCTTTTATTTGAACGGGGTTTACCGGGAAACCGATTTCATCACCACCCCTAACAGTTAAGCCCGGAAAAACAAACGATCTGGTACCTGTACTCAAAAACGAACCGCTGCTTTTGATTTCGCTTAATTTATCAAGTAATTGCTCTCTTATAATCGACATGGATTTTTTTATGATGACAAAACAAAGCTAAGAACAGCAATGGCAAGAAAAAAAGGATTGGGCCATTTTTTCTTTATCCCAACACTGCCCGTTAAATTAAATAAATGCCAGTAAAAAGCAAAAGGCCCGGTGTTTTGCCGGGCCCGATAATTAATAGCTATTTATCTTATTAGTGAAGTAATTGAGCCACAGGTTCATTTTCTTCAATTCTTGTGAGTACTATATTGCCAACGGGTTTTACTACGAGCGGTATTTTTTCGATATAGGTTTCGCTGGTATCCAAACCGAAAGCTTTGGCTTCTGTTTGTGCCAGTTTTTTAATGGCGAAATAGCTGTTTAATATAAATCCTTCGCTAATGCTGAATAGGTTATTGTAGGATAGGAATTTTTCCAGAATCACAAACCGGAAATCCGCAGTTATTTTGAATTTCTGTAACGACTCGTAGTTACTGGTAATATCAATTTCGTTGCGGGCAACCATGTCTTCAATAACCTTCCGGAACAATACATTAACTCTTGGTTGTATCCTGAAGCCTAATCTGAATTCAATCCTGATTACTTTTCCGGCTTCAACCTGATCAACAGTATACTCCATTGTATAAGGCTCATTTGTGGTTTCAATATGGATAAACCAATAGGTGTCGGCACGTTTTGGTTTACGGCTCATAATAGAGTACATTATTTTTTCCTCTATCTGTTTGGCATTATTGGCCTTGGTTAAATAAATTAAATGAGTACAATATTTACTTACCGATTGGTCGGCACTTAATGCGTTTAAAAGCGGTATTTGGTCTTTTAAATCAATAAAGTGCAAAAAGCGGTTGTTGATTTTGCGCGCTTTGAACCAAATATACATGGTAAATATTAATCCGATTTCAAACACCACGAAGAAAATCCGTTTGAGCAATTTTGCGGCGTTTGTTAAAAAGAAGGAGAATTCAACACTCAGGAATACACATAAAATTATAACAACCAACCAAACCGGCCAATGTTTAACATAGCGCATAAAATACGACATGAGGATGGTGGTCATCAGCATGGCGATGGTGATGGAGAAACCGTATGCCGCCGTCATTGCTTCGGAGGTACGGAAATATAATGAAACCAATATACAACCAACACAAAGTATCCAGTTGATACTCGGGATATAAATTTGTCCGCGTATGTTCGACGGATATTTAATCGTGATACGTGGCCAGAAATTCATACTCACGGCCTCACTTATTAAAGTAAATGAACCACTAATTAATGCCTGACTGGCAATAATAGTTGCAAGGGTTGCTAATACAACGCAAGGGATCATATACAAGTGCGGATTTGGCACAATGGCATAAAAAGGGTTTACGTTGGTAAAATCCGTATTTTTAGGTTGCAACAAAACCCAGGCACCCTGGCCGAAATAACTTAATAATAGTGTGGCTTTTACAAAAATCCAGCTTATTTGTATGTTCTTTCTACCGCAATGCCCTAAGTCGGAATACAATGCCTCCGCACCGGTGGTACACAAAAAAACCGCGCCTAAAAGCACAAATCCGTTCGGGTGGTGCATAAGCAGCCTGGCGCCGTACATTGGGTTGATGGCTTTAAAAATGCTCGGATAATGCATAATTTGCAGGAACCCTAAAACACCGATCATCAAAAACCAGAGCAGCATTACCGGGCCAAATGCCGATCCAACTACTTTTGTGCCAAATTGCTGGAAGAAAAATAATCCGACCATTATGCCTATTACTATACTTAATATAAGGTTATTGCCCGGTACAAATAGTGAAGCTATCGAGGGCACATTGTTCAATCCTTCAATTGCCGAGGTTACCGAAATTGGCGGGGTGATAATACCATCAGCCAACAAAGTACCTGCACCAATAATAGCAGGTATGGCAAGCCATTTTCCATATCGCCTAACCAACGCGTATAACGAAAATATACCACCTTCCCCATGATTGTCGGCTTGCAGGGTAATCAATATATATTTAAAGGTCGTTTGTAAAGTAAGTGTCCAAAAAATACAGGAAATAGAACCGAGTACTAAGAATTCGTTTATTTTTCCGCCATCTACCAGCAAGGTTTGGAACACGTACAGCGGCGATGTACCAATATCACCGAAAATAATGCCTAAGGTTACCAGCAAGCCTGCCGCGGTAAGTTTTTTAATATGGGACTGCATAAATTAATTCAATATAATAGTTTGGAAATGTAAGTTTAATGTTGGGAATAAGGGATAGCTCCGCCGGAACGCGGCGGTCAAATGAATTGAAAAACGGAAGGGCACTACAAGTAAAGTCAATCAATAAAAATATAATTACTAAATAGGCCAAGTCAATACCTATGCCAACCATCAATTTTACAAAACTGTGACCACTAAAAATCTGGTATACAGAATGTTAATAAGTTAGTGTGTGTTTTACACGATTTTAAAACCCTATCATTTTGATAGGATGATTATCATTTTGATAGTATTTTTTGTAAAAAATTTTGATTTTGTTAAGCTAATCATGCAAAAATTACGAATTAATAAGCGTTAAGCCGCTATTTATGCGAATAGCTGTTTGTTCTTTTCCGAGCAATTCAGCTATATTGAACACATGTGGCCCAAACTTTCCGCCCACCAGCATAATGCGGAACGGCAACATCAGGTCACCGGCTTTAATGCCCATTTCTTCGGCTAAAGCTTTGAAGCCTGTTTCCAAATCATGCGCATCCCAATTGCCAGTTGAATTTATATAAGTAATCAGTGCGTTAAAGAAAAGCGTTTTGTTATCGTTCCATTTGGGCTTAACTGAGCTAACATCATAACCTGTTGGTTGCTCAAAAAAGTATGACGCCTGTTGGAAAAAATCCTGTAGTAATACGCAACGGTCTTTAACCGCATCGATCACTTTCAATAAATAATCGTCGTTCTTTACTAAAACCCCTTTGTCCTGTAAAATCGTTTTTATTTCTGACTTCAGACTTCCGGCTTCCGACTTCTTAATCCATTCAGCATTGAACCATTTGGCTTTTTCAAAATCAAATTTAGCTCCCGCCTTACTTACCCTTTCGAGCGAGAATTTTTCTGTGAGCTCATCAAGTGTAAAAAGTTCCTGGTCGGTACCATCGTTCCAGCCCAGAGTAGCCAATAAGTTTAGAAAAGCCTCTGGTAAGAAACCGATTTCGCGGAAGCCAGGTGTTAAATCACCAGTCTTTTCGTCGAACCAGTTCATGGCGTAAACCGGGAAGCCCAAACGTGCGCCATCGCGTTTGCTTAGTTTGCCATGCCCGTCGGGTTTTAAAATAAGCGGTAAATGCGCCCACTGAGGCATATCGGCTTTCCAGCCCAAATACTCCCAAAGTAGTAAATGCACCGGTGCCGATGGGAGCCATTCTTCGCCACGGAAAGCATGGGTAATTTTCATCAGGTAATCGTCCACAACAACCGCCAAATGATAGGTGGGCATACCGTCGGCCTTTAGTAACACTTTATCATCCACCTGGTTGGTTTCAAAACTAACATGGCCGCGTATTAAATCATTAAAGCTTACCTTTTCATCAGCAGGCATTTTAATGCGGATAACATGCGGCGTATGCGCGTCCAGCAATTGATCCACCTCGTGTTCGGTTAACGAAAGCGAGTTACGTAAGCTATCGCGATAAGCGAGCCCGTACTGAAAATTGGGAATTTCCTTGCGGTTTTGCTCCAGCTCGGCTGGCGTATCAAACGCGTAATAAGCATGACCTTGCGCTACAAGCCTTTCTGCATATTCGCGGTAAATGGCTTTGCGTTCGCTTTGGCGATACGGAGCAAAAGGCCCGCCAACAACCGGGCTTTCATCCGGCACCAAGCCGCACCATTCCAAACAATCCAAAATGTATTTTTCGGCACCATCCACGTAGCGGCTTTGGTCGGTGTCTTCTATTCTCAAAACAAAATCACCTTTATGCTTTTTTGCAAAAAGATAATTGAACAATACTGTGCGGACACCGCCTAGGTGCAAACCACCAGTTGGACTTGGCGCGAAACGTACCCTAACTTTTTTATCAGACATCATGCGGCAAAGATACTTTTTAATGGGGAGGTGCGGAAGTGGGATATTGCACGCGCCCTATGCTTTTTTGTTGAAAATATCCTCTTGAATATTCCCTCAATTCTACCCAACTTCGCAATCCGTTTATTGTAAAGGATTACACCGATTATTTTTTGATTACACCGATTAAAAATGGATTACACTGATTATAATCGGTGCAATCAATGAGTAAAAATCAGAGCAATCAAAGAATAAAAATCGGTGAAATCAATTCAATAATCGGTGAAATCAAAAAAAGTAATCTGTGAAAACACACCACCAAAAAATTGCCGCGGAACTTTCCATTGCCGAAAAACAAGTTACCGCAACCATTGAACTGCTCGACGAAGGCGCTACCGTCCCATTTATTTCGCGTTACCGCAAGGAGCTTACCGGCACTCTTGACGAGGTACAGGTAACCACCATCCGCGACAGGGTACAGCAATTGCGCGACCTCGATAAAAGGCGCGAAGCCATATTGAAGTCGCTTACCGATATGGGCAAGCTTACCCCCGAACTCGAAAAACAGATTAATGAGGCCGAAACGATGGTGGGCCTGGAAGATATTTACCTTCCTTATCGTCCGAAACGCAAAACCCGTGCCACCACCGCCCGCGAAAAAGGCCTGCAACCGCTTGCCGATTTACTGATGGAACAAAAAAGGGTTGACATTGAACTGGAGGCATCAAAATATATTGATACGGAAAAAGGTGTTAAATCCTTCGAGGAGGCTTTGGCCGGGGCAAGGGATATTATTGCCGAATTTATAAGCGAAAACGCCGAGGTACGTACCCAAATGCGTAACCTGTTTATCGAAAAAGGTGTATTCCAATCGAAAGTGGTTGAAGGAAAAGAGCAGGAAGGGATAAAATATAAAGACTATTTCGATTGGACCGAGCCTGTTAAATCGGTGCCATCGCACCGTATCCTGGCTATGCGCCGCGGCGAAAAAGAAGAAATGTTATGGCTCGACCTAAAACCAGAAGAGGAAGAAGCCATTGCCCTGCTCGAAAATGCATTTGTTATCGGCAACAACACCGCTGCCGACCAGGTGAAACAAGCGATAGCCGATGGCTATAAACGTTTGTTAAAGCCATCGATGGAAACAGAGGTGCGCCTGTTCACCAAAAAGAAAGCGGACGAAGAAGCGATCCGGGTTTTTGCCGAAAACGCCCGTCAATTGCTATTGGGTGCGCCGCTTGGGCAAAAACGCACCATGGCCATCGACCCCGGTTTCCGTACCGGGTGCAAAGTGGTTTGCCTCGATGAGCAGGGGAAACTATTGGAGTACACCGCCATATTTCCGCATACAGGTGCAGGCCAGGCGAGGGAAGCTGAAAAAACGACCAAACACCTTTTCGAAAAATATAATATTCAGGCCATCGCCATTGGCAATGGCACCGCTGGCCGCGAAACAGAAGTATTTGTGCGAAATTTAAACCTTCCGGGAGTTGCCATTGTGATGGTAAATGAGAGCGGGGCTTCTATTTATTCGGCTTCGGATGTGGCAAGAGAAGAATTTCCGGAACAGGATATTACCGTGCGTGGCGCGGTGTCTATTGGCCGCCGTTTAATGGACCCACTTGCCGAACTGGTGAAAATCGACCCGAAATCAATCGGTGTGGGGCAGTACCAGCACGATGTGGACCAAAACAAGTTACAAACCTCGTTGGACGATACCGTTATGAGCTGCGTAAATGCCGTAGGTGTCGAATTAAATACAGCCTCTAAACAAATATTGGCTTATGTATCGGGCCTTGGGCCGCAACTGGCGCAAAATATTGTTGAATACCGCGATCAAAATGGCGCGTTTAAAAAACGCGAACAGTTAAAGAAAGTCCCCCGTTTGGGCGAAAAGGCATTTGAACAAGCGGCAGGCTTCCTGCGTATCCGCCATGCCGAAAATCCGTTGGATACCAGTGGTGTACACCCGGAGCGCTATGCCCTTGTTGAACAAATGGCAAAGGACTTGAAATGCTCGGTAAAAGAATTAATGAGCGACGACAAGATGCGCAAAAGCATCCCGCTGCTAAAATATACGTCTGAGACCGTGGGTCTGCCAACCCTAAATGATATTATGGCCGAACTGGCCAAGCCGGGCCGCGATCCGCGTGAGCAATTTGAAGCGTTCAGCTTTACCGAAGGGGTAAACTCCATCAACGATTTAAAGGTGGGCATGAAACTGCCGGGCCTAGTTACCAACATAACCAATTTTGGCGCTTTTGTAGATATTGGCGTACACCAGGACGGGTTGATCCACCTGAGCCAAATCACCAACCGGTTTATTAAGGATGCCAACGAAGTGTTGAAAGTAAACCAGAAAGTTGAAGTCACCGTAACCGACGTTGACATTAACCGCAAACGAATTGCCCTCTCGATGAAGGATAACGAAGCCAAACCCGCAGAACGCGAGCGGAGGGAACCGGCCAGTGCACAAAGGCCCTATCAAAAACCCGCCTCAAATAATAAACCAGCCCGGGAACCGGAGGGTGACCTTGCCATTAAACTGGCGGCTTTGAAGGATAAGTTTAGGTAGAATATCATTGTGATCGATAAACAAAAACAGTGATGAGCTTATAAAACCCATCGCTGTTTTTGTTTTACTTAGCATTTTTGTCTTCGGTGAAAAAAGTAAACTTTGGAGAGTATCATAAATGCCCCGTTTTTTGGTCGGGAATTAGAAACTCCGTCCAACTTGGACACCTTAATTTGCCGTTAAAAAGCATTAGCTTTGATAATTATTGATATTATGGAAATTTTTGATTCTTCTATTGTTAAACTGAATGAACTTTATGAAGCTAAGCCAATTCTAAAAGCGTTGATTCAAAGTATAACTTATAAAGATTTACCAATTGGGGCCGCTGTTGATACTATATTCGGCACTTCCGTAAACCGCCTAAAGGCCGAAAGACTCCGTACTTTTTTTGAGCAACTCGATAATGGTGATATCGAACTAACGGAAGAATTAATAACTGATAACGATTTCCTGCATTCTTATTTTGTCACGATAAACTATGTACTTAAAAATAGGAGTGAACTGAAAATAAAGGCATTTGCTGAAATCTTAAACTCCCTTTATCGGGATGATATTGACATCAATGAATTTGAAGATTATGGACAGATTTTTGACGAGTTGACCGAAAGGGAGTTTATCATCTTATCTGTAAAGTATGAATTTGAAAAACATGCGGCGAGTATTGAGGATGATTTGAATCCATTACAGCGAACCAGCACTTATTGGCAGGATTTTAAAAGCGAAATAAAAGTAAAATTGAATCTTGAAGGGGAGGATTTAAATTCGATGTTGCTTAGGCTGCAAAGAACGGGTTGTTACAAAAAGCACCAGGGGTATTGGAATGATTCTCATGAAGAAATAGGTGATACCACCGCTATCTTGCAAACAATAATAGGCGTCATTAAATATAAAAAACCAGAACAAAGCAAATAAACTAATATTCCATTATCTATGGCAAAAACCCAATTTAGTTTCGAAAGTTCTTTCGGAAACTTCGCATCGGAGTTAAATACACTTTTTACAGACGAACTCAGTGTGGTACATCAAAATTGTCGTGACTATGAAAGCCTATCGGACGTTTATGAAATCTCATCTAATAGGCAAACGAAAGAGGTTAATTTAACAGCCGTTGCTGGCGTACAAGTTGGCGCTACTACCGAAGTGCAAAGGCGAGCTAAAATATTGAATAGAAAATACAAATTAAAATTGAATTTCAATTAAGCAGCGTCGAATTAAATTGTGACTATTTAATGTAATTGTCCTTTTTCATCAGGTCTCTCGCTGAGAGCCATGCGTATCGATAAACATTATAATTTCGCATTCAAAAAATGAGTCCCGTGTTTTCGTAAGCCATAATTCTTTTAGTTCATGGGATGCAGCGCGGGGGTATTTACGAGAGCCTCTGCGCGGGCGAAAAGAACTTATTGGGTGATTATTGCCACTTGCGTAATTGTTGGACTAATGTTATACTTATATTGCATTCTTATTGAATTTGCAATGGCGGTTATATTAAAAAAAGAAGAAAAGATAAGTACAGTTTCCGACACGTTACCTGATAATTACGTTCTGGACGATTTTATCACAAAATTTAAAGAGCTGTATCCTAAAGATTGGAATAAACTCGAGAAAAGCTATAACGACCATGAGCGCAAAACCAAACCGGGTAAAAGTCACCCAATGCCCACCCCGGAGCAATACTTGAAAAATGCCCTCAATATTTGGAAAACAAAATCCAATTAGTGTGTATTAACTTTTCGTTCCGGCAGGGTCTCATGCATAGGGCCTTACGTATCGATAAACATTATAATTTGCGTATTCAAAAATGAGCACCATATATTCGTAAATATATAATGCTTTTAGTTCAAATGATGCCTGTGAAGGGTCCTTTACGAGAGCCCCTGCGGGGACGAAAGGGTATTTTGCAATGAGGCGGAAAACGTTGGCTGTGTCCCCACAGCCAACCGGCTGTGATATATCAATTCGTGAAATTCGCCTTAATTCGTGAAATTTGTGTCAAACAAAAACAGCGATAAGCCCTAAAACCCATCGCTGTTAATATTTTAAAAAAATCGTAAATGTTAAATCAAAAGCCTAACCGGTTCTTCTAATAACGATTTAAGCGTTTGCAAAAATGCAGCACCCGTTGCACCGTCGACTACACGGTGATCGCAGCTTAGGGTTACTTTCATTACATTGCCGGGAACAACTGCACCGTTTTTAACAACCGGAACTTGTTGTATACCGCTAACGGCAAGGATACACGCATTTGGTGTGTTAATAATAGCGGTAAATTCATCTACACCAAACATACCTAAGTTCGATATGGTGAAGGTCGAGCCTTCCATTTCGGGCGGTTGCAACTTTTTGCCTTTGGCTTTTTGTGCAAAATCTTTTACTTCTACAGATATACGGCTTAACGATTTGCCATCGGCAAATTTTATAACGGGTACCAATAAACCTTCGTCAACTGCTACGGCAACACCAATGTGTACGTGTTCGTTAAACCGGATTTTATCGCCCAGAAATGATGAATTGATGGCAGGATGCTGTTTTAATGCAACCGCGCAGGCTTTCAATACAAAATCGTTAAATGATATTTTAACCGGTGCCACTTCATTAATACGGGTACGGGCCTTAATCGACTCGTCCATATCAATCGACATGGTTACATAAAAATGCGGCGCGGTAAACAAGCTTTCTGATAAACGGCGGCTAATGGCCTTACGCATCTGGCTAACCGGTTTCTCGGTGAATTTTTCCTCACCCGAATATGTTGCTATTACCGGGGCAGCTTTAGCGGCTGGTGCAGGAGCAGCAGCTTCAACAGGTGCGCTTGGTGCTTTGGCAGCAGCAGGCACAAATGCTTCAATGTCTTTTTTAACAATACGTCCGCCTTCAGCTGAACCTTTTACATCTTTTAAGTTGATGCCTTTTTCTTTTGCTATTTTACGGGCAAGCGGCGATACTTTAATACGACTTCCATCATCTGCAATGGTAACTTCGCTTTCGGTTTCCTCAGCAGTTGATTCTTCTTCTGCAACTTCTGTTGTTGCAACCGGAGCTGCTACGCCATCTTCTTCCAATAATGGAGTGATGTCGGTTCCGGCTTTACCAATTATGGCAATAATGCCGTTAACTTTAGCGGCTTCGCCTTCTTTGGGGCCTATGTATAATAATGTACCGGCTTCGTATCCAACCACTTCCATGGTCGCTTTGTCGGTTTCAACATCAGCTAATGAATCGTCAGATTTTATGGTATCACCAACCTTAAAGTTCCATTTGTTTATCACGCCTTCCGTCATGGTATCGCTCAGGGCGGGCATCCGGATAACAACAGCCGGTATGCTGCCTTTATCAACTTTCGGTTTGGCGGCTACAGCTTCCTGCGGTTTTTTATCCTCAGTTACTTTAGCGGCTTTGCCTTTCGCTGGCTTTTCAGCTGGCGCATCTCCTGCCAAAGCAGACTTATAATCTTCACCTTCTTTACCAATTACGGCTATCAGTGCATCAACAGGCACAGCTTTGCCTTCTTCAACACCGATATAAAGCAAGGTACCATCCTGATACGATTCAAAATCCATAGTGGCTTTGTCCGTTTCAATCTCGGCCAAAACATCGCCCGATTTTACCTTATCACCAACTTTTTTATGCCATTTAGCCAATACCCCTTCGGTCATGGTATCGCTCATTTTTGGCATTTTTATAACTTCGGCCATATTACTACTTGTTCAATAGTTATTTTTAAATTCTGTTTAAATTACGATTAGCTCCTGATATAAGGGTAATCTTTTTGCACATAAACGTCAGTGTACAGTTCTGATGCTTCAGGATATGGAGACTCTTCAGCAAATTTTACCGACTCATCAACCTCAGCTTTTACTTTGGCATCGATTTCTTCGAACCATTTGGCATCGGCATATTTTTCTTTTTCGATATGCAATTTTACGGTCTCAATCGGATCCTTAGCTTTATAACTTTCCAACTCTTCTTTGGTACGGTATTTTGCCGGATCAGACATGGAGTGACCTTTATAACGGTAAGTACGCATTTCTAAAAATGTTGGTCCTTCACCGGCACGTGCGCGTTGAACGGCTTCGTCCATGGCAACGTGAACGGCTGCCGGATCCATCCCGTCGACCGGTGATGATGGGATCCCGTAAGGAAGGCCAAGTTTATAAATATCGGTTTGTACGGTAGTACGTTCGAGGGAGGTACCCATGGCGTAACCATTGTTTTCGCAAACAAAAATTACAGGTAGTTTCCATAAAGCGGCCATGTTAAAAGTTTCAGTTAACGCACCCTGACGAACAGCACCATCGCCCATATAGGTCACGTTTACAAATTCGGTCCCTTTATACTTTTCTGCAAAAGCAACACCAGCACCTAGTGGTACCTGTCCGCCGACAATGCCGTGCCCGCCATAAAAGCATTTTTCTTTATCGAACATGTGCATCGAGCCGCCTTTGCCTTTTGAGCATCCGGTAGCTTTACCATAAAGCTCGGCCATGATGGCGTTGGGGGTTACACCTTTAGCGAGGGCATGCGCGTGATCGCGATAGGCGGTGATCATGCTGT
>Ga0364867_10547_pt2 | contig 16777 bp, 7 predicted proteins | sample ExccelAu500001D4_3_FD_206915 | JGI IMG/M metagenome (GOLD analysis project Ga0364867, IMG submission 206915) | Enriched cells from Trout Bog Lake Hypolimnion, Wisconsin, USA - BchlTB.Aug13.5000.01.D4 | ecosystem: Environmental > Aquatic > Freshwater > Lake > Hypolimnion/Profundal zone | place: USA...
GTCCCTAAACGTAATTTGCAAGGAAAAGAAAGATAAGCATACTTTTCATAGTCATTGAAGTAGTAGATATAAAAATCATGTTGTAATACAAAATGCTTCCCAACGGCCTGCATGTAAGGCTGTCTCGTACTTAGATTGACCGTGCACGAGGTGAGGGAGCCAAGCACGAGGAGCAAGAGAAGACGAGTTATTGTTCTGGACATGATCTACGGTAACTCTTTTAGCGCTGCAGTAAGAGAGGCAAGTTCCTTTGAAAAGAATGATTTCCTAAAAGATCAAAGCAATACGTATCTGTTGCTAAGGTATTATCCCACTTTTTAAAGTGATTACTTGGAAATAAGATTGAAATGAGGTCATAACGATTGCGTGCATTAGTGACTGTTTTAAAGCCAGTCTCATTGTTTTCTATGTAGCGCTGAGGATTAAGCCCCGTGTACTGAAAATTTGCTTTTGCACTCGGGTTCATGTAAGGGGCACTATTACTCACCACCACAGAACCATTACTATAGGCAGTGGCTTTCCCTCCATTGTGGTAATTGACAATATCGGCAAAATAGATCGAGCGAAGATCAATGCACCCTAATTGCTCGAAAAATGCTCTTGGAAGATCTCTCCAGCCGCGAGTGTAGTTATTAATCGGAAGAACAGCATTGTGATACAGTCCCATCGAAGCCTCTATTGAGCTAGCGTTTTCTTGTGCCTTGTTAGGATTCGTAAAAATCCCATTAATGCTCATCATTTGCTCTGGGTTGGAGCGGCGTTGAAGAGCTGTATTTCTAGCCTCTAAAAAACTCGGATCATCCAAATCCCCATCCACAAAACTCAACAACTCTCCTGCAATACCGCGTAATGTTGTTGGTAGATCTGATCGCGTGTTAATCATGTTGTTCATGAAGGTGGTGTTTTGATATTGGGTTTTACTTAATTCAATGGCCCCGCGTTCCATTTTCTCGACACACCTGCCATCGGGATCCAAGCCATTGACCGGATCGCCTGCACAGTAATCATAGAGACTCCAGCTTGCGTCATGTCCGAGAGAATCCGGGCTTAGGAAGCGTCCACTGTTAGGTTCGTAATAGCGAGAGCCCATCGAGTAGAAACCGGTCCAGTCAAGATAGTGACCACGCCACTGAGGGACGAGATCCCTATTAACGTTCGAGCCAGGCATGGCGCCGTAGCCACCTAGGACGTTGCCCCAAGGATAGAAGCCGCTCTCTGTCATGAGACCAAGCGCGTCTCCAAAGAAGTTGTTAACAACCCCCTGAGCTATTCCACTATTTTCGTTGTAGGTTGCCTCAAGGCCACCAATACCTTGAGCGCCGCCGTAGAGGCCACTGCGATCAGGGCCATAGAGATTCCAAGTTCGGCTAAAGTCATCATGACCGAGTTCTAAGTACTCCACTTCTGGATCGTAGTAGTAACGGAGGCTTAAGGGAGAGGAGGTTTCTTGCGTGGCAGTGGCATCGGCGTAGGATGTTTGAATGCGTCTACCAAGGCCATCGTAGGTGGTTGACCAGTTGTAGCCTTGGTTGTTTGGATTACGTTCTTCTACACGTACGAGCCTGCCAAAGCTATCCCAGGTCAGTTCTTCGCTATGATGACTGGAAATACGCGAGATGACCTCCCCAAGAGCGTCATAAGCATTTTGCCACATCAATGTCGTGCCAATATATTGGTCTAATGAGTCTAGGACGACTTGACTGAGGCTATTAATTTCTTGCGCCATATTGGCAACACGCTCATTAACCTGTTGGCTTGTGCGGACATTAAGAGAGTTAAAGTGATAGGAGGCGCTCTGTGTGCCCGGGGCAAGGATGTCTGGACTTGCTGATTCTATCAAGGTGTAGGGTTCTTCTGTGAGGCGACCTTGTTCATCATACTGATAGTTGCGTGTTTCATTTTGAGTACCCACGATGCTATAGCTAGCAAGTTTCTTATCTGCTCTCCACGATAAACTTTCCGTCGATCCCTCAGGGAGATCTATTCTGGTAATATTGCCTTGTGCGTCTCGGGTCAGGCGAGTCGTGCCAGAGGGAGTTTCCTTAGAGAGAAGAAGACCTTGGTCCCCATATGTGTAGGAGGATCTCCCAAGAGGACTCTGCGAGCCAGCTTGCAAGTCGATCATTTCCGACTTTGTGATGAGCCCCAAGGCGTTATAGGAAAATCGGTATTCTGGTCCTTGGGTATCCTTATTCCAAATGAGCCCAGTGCGGTTACCTGCGGCGTCCCAGCTTTGCTTCCACGAGGAGATGAGAGTACCATTGAGTGAGGTTGCTTCACTGATTAAATGACCAGCTGTGTCATAATCGCGAGCAACCAAGGTCGATGGACCTGTCGAGGGATCAGCATAACTTTGGGCCACCGAGGTAAGAAGACCCCTAGGGTCGTAGGAGTAGCTTGTGATTTGATTTTGCTCTGGTGTTTTCGAACCACTCGAGGTGATGGTGAGTGGGTGCCCCTGAGGGTCATAGGTGAAGGAACTTGTGAACCCACGTGGATCTTGAATCAAGGAGAGGAGACCCTGAGTGTAGGTATAGGTATGGTTGCGAGTGATGCTACCATCGGTTCCCTTTAAGCTATCAGCAACTTTTTGACCTGCTTGGTTATACTCATTTTTTTCTTCAAGTCCTCCAGGCATGGTTCGAGTGAGTACTTCTCCTAGAGCATTATGAGCAAAGAGGGTTGTGTTACCCCCTGGCAAGCAGATGTAGGTGAGATGATTTAAGGAGTCATAGCCCCATGAGGTGGAGTTACCTTGTTTATCCCGCAAGAAACTTAAATTTCCATTAAGGTCGTAGGCATAAAGGATAGGAGCCCCATTTTCATTATCTTCAATGAGGGGTCGTCCTTGCAAGTCACTATAAGTCGTTGTCTTCATGCTATCACTTCCTGAGCCAATCTTGGTTGTCACGCTTTGATGGTCTCCTGAGTACTCCTTGCTTTCATTATAAGCAATGCTTCCATCAGCATTAAAGCGGGTCAAGAGCACGAGTCTTCCTATGCCATCAAAAAAACTATTCTGCCATTCTCCTTGTTCGTTAACCCAGCTCACGCACCCAAGTTTGTAGTAGTAGGTTTTCTTGGAAAGCGGGCCTTCTTCAGTTTTTAGACGTCCTAAGCCGTCGTAGGAATAGTTTGAGCTATTACCTGCCTCATCGGTTTTAGAAATTAGGTTACCCCTTCCATCGTAGATCTCGCAAGTAATCCCAAGATTTTTTCCCTGTGCATCTAAAAAAGTCCGTGTGATCGTATTGCCTTGATAAGAAATCTGGCAACTCGTGCCATTAGGAAACGTTTTCTTGAGCATGCGTCCTGAGAGGTCGTAGCCGTAGCTACTTACAGACCCATCAGCATAGGTGGCTGATAAAATCTGACCAAGAGAGTTATAACTATAATTTTCATGTCCCCCTAGAACGGTAGTGTGGGTAGCAACTTTTCCACCTGGTTCATAGGTGAAGGATTCACTTGCAGCTCCATCACCTAAGCAACGAGACATCATGTTACCTAGTGAGTCATAGGTCATGGTTGTTGTGTGACCATTAGGGTCTATCAGAGAGGTGCAGTTGCCTTGAGTGTCGTAGCAAAAGCTTGTCGCAGCCATACCCGCACTATTCACTCGTTTTCCATCAGAACTCGCAGCACTTAACCAAACCCCTTGATGCATGAGATGTCCAGCTCGGTCATATTCATAGTAGGTATAGTCGACCGGGTTAAATCGTGCTCCCTGTTCCCATTCAAGTTCTCCATTAGAGTTGTAATACCAAGCATGCCAGTCCATAGGGTGATGATCGGGGCCCAAAGTCTCCTCAAAGGTAGGGTTTCCTAGCGCATCATAGGAATACTTTTTAATGATACCACGATCATCCTGTTCCGAGATGACTTCACCACGACGACTCGTGGTGATTTGCGTGGTGATATTAGGATCACTTGTTCCAGTCGCCTGAGTGATTGAGCTTAGGAAGCCATGAGCGTCGTACAAAAAGCTTTTTGTAAATCCATCCATGCTGATCGAGGAAGGTAGTCCTTGAGCCTGATAGGTCATTTTCGTCAGGCTGGTTGTTTTTCCATCTGTCTTTTTCGTGATGCTTGTTGGATTGAATGGATGGTTCGAATCGCTATAGCTATAGGAGGTGGTATTGCCTAGCGCGTCGGTAATGGAGGTCACCATGTTGTTCGTATTGTAGGTGAAGGTTGTCTTGGCGATTTCTTGGGCGCTTGATCCTGTGATATTGCCTTGGAGCGTACGACTCGTGAGGTTCCCATGGGTGTCATAACCCAATGTTGTCACAAGACCGCGAGCATCCGTACGGCTTGTGAGGACTCTGGCAGTTTCATCCCAGTTCTCACTGACCGTTCTATTTTGCGGGTAAGCAGTCTTACTGATTTGGCTGTTTGTAATGAAGTAAGTGGTTGTGTTGCCTGCTGCATCTTGAACGCTCGTGCTCCCATGAATCGTATTATTGGCATTTCTGCTCGTGACGTTGTAGCTGAAGATAGCACTTGTCGTTGGTGTTGGGCTTACACCTACTGTTGAGGCTTGGCTGATGACGCGCCTTTGGCTGTCGTAGCTGTTTTGTACAATACGGCCATTAGGGTTCTTTTCTTCTGTGAGTAGGTGAGTGGAGTAGCTGCCTTTCTCATCTGTGGCATGCTTGTAGGCGTAGATAATGACTGAGTGATCGGCGAGGATTACTTTCACGAGATCGCCATAACGATCGTACTGGTAGCCTAAGTGACGTCCGTCACTCGAAAAAACTTCCAGGATGTGACCATAGCGATCGTAAGTCAAATGAAGGCTGCTAGCATTGCTCGAGGTAATAACGGCAAGTTCTCCATAGTCGGATTTTTGCTGATCATTTCCATAGGCAAAAGTATAACCATTACCTTGATTGTCTCGCCATGTATCTAGATAGGGTCGGGTGCGCGTAATTTCAGGAAAGCCTGGAAGAGGAAAGGATTTCATGCTAAAGGAGCGGCTGCTCCCATCGGATCCACTCAAGACATAGGTCGTCTCATTTTCTTTGCAAATAACATTGTTAAATAAATTTTGACTCGGTTGAGGACTCCCATCATTAGGGTTCATTAAGTCGGGGTTGTCAGCTGGTAGCGGTTTCCATGTGTTGCTCATTGCCTCATAGCGGTAGGCAATCACCGAGCCATCCATTTCAGCTGCATAAATGAGGCTAGCTGGCGCGCCCTTATTCTCACCCTCTGAGAGCATAAGGTAGGGAAAGTATCCGAGCTTCCAACCACTTCCGAAGCTATTCTCGCTTAAGTTTTGTGATCCGTAGGTACGTCGTAACTCTAGGGGCATGGGGCCATTGAGTTTCAAGTCAAGCGCGTTGATATAAAATTCTCCAGTCACCACACTCACCGGATCCATGACATAATTGCAGAGTTTTCCGTAGTAGCTAGGGGCACCTGTAAAACCCTTGCTCTCTATTTCTTGTTTTAAAACAGCTAGCTGTGCTGCCGGCAGAGGTACTGACGCTGGAGGGTTAGTATTAGAATCTGCGGGCGGCAGAGTACCAATAGGAGAAGACGGGCTAGATTGATTGGACGTGTTGTTCTGATCTGGAGGCGGCAGCATTGCGTTGTCTTTAGGATTTCCGCCGTGATATTGATTTTGAACCTGTCTATAAGCTTCATTCTCTCTTACTTTATCGATCCAGTTATTGATTTGTGTGTTGAAATCATTGTTGTGGTCAGGATTTGTGGAGGAAATCGGAGTCGTGGCTCCTCCGTATCCTCCATGATCGATTGAAATAGAATCAGAGATCAGTGCCGAGGAAAAACAATCACTCAAGATTAAGCTTCCCATGCCCGTGTACGCTTTGCCTTCTTGTCCTGGAGCTGTAACAGGTAACGGTGTCATCAAGACTGTCGTGAGTCGTCCTTTTTCCTTGCTTAAAATATCCTCTATCGACGACCAGATGCCTGCCAGAGTGGCCCAATCTTTGACTGTTCGTTGATGAGTGTACGTGTCGTCTGTAGAGTATCCGATGTATTGCTCAAGCTTGTAATTAGTCGAGTCAACTTTTTCTACTCCTGTTCCTGGATGTGAGGCAACACCTGTTTCGGGATTCCATCCTTGAGCTATATCAAGCAACTTAATAGTTGAAATAGCACTCTTCTGGTTGAAAAACTCATTAATAATACGATGTTCTTGTGCTGAGCCATCCACCAAAATTAATTGTATAAGATCACGTGCCTTGAGGCCTGATTCTCCTGATTCCAAATGAGAGGTTTGATTTCCAAGCAGAGCAGTTCTGCTATAAAACATATCCACACGCGGATAGACTAAGTTAAAATCTTGACCATTGTTCGTCGTCACCAGCGATCCATTTTGAGTGTGCTCTGGGCTCAATTTGCTCAGTCCAAATGCTTTCCACGAAACCGTATGGCCTTTCATTAAATTCTCTAACTCCACCGCCATATCACTGACTTTGGCATAGTAACCCTGTCCCATAGAGTGGAGGATTTGACCGGTGAGTTGTTCTGGGTTTTTTTGGTTTTCGGGATGCACGTCGCATTGATGTTCATAGTCTTGATATTTTTGTAATGCAAATTGGAGCATTTTTTGACTAACGCGACCATAGTTGATACTGAATGCAGCCATGTCCCCTTTACGCAAAGGGCGTACTATTTCCTGTGAGGTTGATTCCAATAAACCAGGGAATTGCTTGTAATAAGCATGATCTGTTTCTATTGCTTGCTGATGATTGGTAGAGGATATTTTATAGAGGAGTGCATCATCATTCTTAGGATCGTTGGGATTGCTTGTTGTTTGTAGCGTAGTGCTAATTTTTTGCGCACACTGCAGATTTCCTGGATCGGGCTTAGCTCCTTGGTTAAACGTGTAAATCTCTTTTTGATCCTCATTGATGTCATAGGGTTCGAGCGATAAAATCATCTCATAACTTGAAGTGCCTGGAATAATTTGATGGTAGAGCAAGAGTCTCCTATTATGAAGATCGACAAAACGCATCGGACCGGTTTCAAGCATGGGTTCTTCTGGATCAGCAGCTCCATTATGATTTCTATCACTAATGACCTGGATATTGATGGTATCAAAAATATCGGTTAATTCACTGACAAGACTTGGATTATCTTGGACATTTAGGTTTTGAGCTAAATGATCCTTAGTCACAAGAGGGGTTTTCCAGGGACGGGGGAAATCCTTCCAATCTGTATACTGATGCGTGCGATTTCTAAATTTCATCCCAACATCATCAAGGGTCAGATTGACTTTTCGTAGCTCTTCTTGAGCGTAGAGTTTTAAAAGAGCCCCTGCGCCATCTTCTTCTCCATGCTCGCTCAAACCACGAATGCTTGGATCATTAAGAATATAGTGCAAGAGCCATCCTCGAGAGGTGTTATAACCGTCAGGAAAATAATTCCATATATTTTTTCCTTCAATGACTTCTGTCTCCTTAATCCATGGAAAAAGATGAATCCATTTTCCTTCAATATAGGCAGCTACCCATGGATAATTGACCGGGATGAGTTCTGGGACATAGGATTGTCCGACTAAGGAAAGAGCACCGCGTATTTGCATATGAAGCATTTTGCTGAGCTCTTGATCAAACATCAACGTGCCGTCATGCTCTGGGAATACATACCCTGCCCGAACACCTGCCTTGCGAAGAAGATAGATTAAAAGAGCACATTGCTCGATAGGGGATCCTTGACCTTCCATATATGTAGCTAAGGCATCTCGCATTACTCCTTGTGAATTGAGCGAAAAATCACCATCTTGCGTTTGTGTATTATAGCCAACAGCATCAGTCAGTTCGATTTCATTATGGACGTAGTTAGCAATAGCCAAGGGATCATTGCCTAAGCTGTTAGAGAGTTCGTCAAGTTGACTGTGATGTTTGAGTTCGGGGCTATGATCAATTTGAAGGAGGTTTAGTCCTGTTTGTTCAGGACTCAGTAGCGTGTCTTTTACTTCCGGAGCTTGATGAATAAGCTCATCGACACTTTTCCCCTCGTAGGCAATGGGTATGGCAATATTTTGAAAATGAGGATTATGTAAAAATGTTATATTCCATGGAGCAGCATCATCAAAGTCAATGCTGTAGCTAAGATTATAGTCAGAAACGGACTTCCTAATAATTTGACTAGGATTGAGGGGGTTAATAGTGCCTCCTTTAAAACTAATCTTGTAATAGAAATTACTGTTCGATGAACGATGGGTGAGATTCATGGGATAGAACGGAGGAGAGCAGTACCACGTGCTGTCAGAATCCCCAGAAATATACTGAATCTGGAGATCTAAGTCTGCTGTTTTGCCATGAAGATTTTCGTGTAAATGAATATCATGAAGAGCGTCAAATGCACTCAACGCACTCGGAGGAGGCACTGCATAAGTTTTTACAAAGACGGGTTTAACCTTTGTTTGCCCGAGAGCAAAGTCATCTTTATCATAAACTTCTATTTTTAATGTATCATTCGAATAACTTAACCCATAGAGTATCCCCAATGAGTATGCTTGATTCACATAAAGCGGACTTCCTCCCCCCGCGCTGCCAAAGGCTACCATTGGTGGCTGAGCACCCACTACCACATTGTTCAACTTGGGTAATGTATTAACAGGACCCACTGAAATATCTGTTGGATTATTAATATTCGGGTCCATCATGAGATGAACGCATGCTTCTTTTTCATCAGAATCAGCTCTTAAAAACCACGGAAAAGATTGATAAAGAGTACTATAATCATCTATTTTATCGAGAAATACCCCTTCCTCTCCATCTAAGGCAATCACACAGCTTAAGTATTTTGGATCAAAACCCAGGCCACGCCTAAACCATTGAGACTGTAGAATAGAAATCGTTGTTGTCGCTTTAGCAATAGCACCTTTGGAATCATAAGCTTTAGCAGTAATAGGAATATTGCCGTTGATATTTTCAGTACGAAGTTCCATTTCAAAAGGTGCTTTTTCGACTTTTCCCAGACATTGTTCGCCGTAGTAAAATTCAACTTTTGCAATTTCTCTGCCTTCGGGATGGGTCACGCAAGCGACTAATTCTACTCTTGCGGGATTATAAAATGTTCCTGTGGAGACTAAACTAACACTAAAAGGAACCTCAGGTGCAGACTGATTCATTCCAGGATTGATATACGTACGTGGCATTGCTGTGATATCTTTAGGATCTCCGTGCACTTCAAGCTGTTCTAATGCAGTTTTGTTTGCTTGACATAAAACGATATTTTTGTTCACAGCCAAGAGCAGCAGAAAAAAAAGAAAAATATTCGTTTTTTGGGGAAGAGAAGGCGTCATAAAATCTAAGTAAGTTGTTATTAATTCGTTATTTGCAGTAACGCACAACTTGCATTTTTAAAGAAATAAGTCAATAAAATAGATACTTTTTTTTAAAAAAGAATTTTCTTGACTTACTTAATATTATTGCTCTCTCTAACAATGACTTAAATTTAGACTTGCTCGAGCTATATATCCATTTTTCTTATTTTAGGGATTTATCATCCTTAGCGATGAGAATTTCATCATGAGGATGAAATATCAGTAACAAGTGTTAACTTTCTCATTTGCATTTTTAATTTTAGGTTTAAACTTTTTTTCTATGTTTCACTGGATTTTCAAACACATTCTCGGTTCAAAAAATCAACGCGATATACGTCGCATGCAGCCATTAGTAGAACGTATTAATAGCCTTGAAAAAGAATTCCAACTCCTCCCAGATGAAGCACTCCGCGCTAAGACAAATACTTGGAAACAAGAACTTGCTGAAATTACTGATCAAGAGAAATTAGCCAAAAGACTTGAAGAGCTTCTTCCAGAGGCCTTTGCCGTTGTCAAAAATGGGGCTCGTCGTCTTTGTGGTAAGACCTTCATGGTTTGTAATCAAGAGTTTTTATGGAACATGATCCCCTTTGATGTGCAGCTTATTGGAGGCATCGTCCTACATCATGGACGAATTGCTGAAATGGCTACCGGAGAGGGGAAAACCCTTGTGGCTACTTTGCCTATCTATCTGAATGCCCTTGCTGGAAGAGGTGTCCATCTTATTACAGTGAATGATTATCTCTCGCGCCGAGACGCAGAGTGCATGGGACAGCTTTATGCTTTCTTAGGATTGACTACTGGAATCATTCAACACGATCAATCGCCCGAAGAACGTCGTGCTCAATATGAATGCGATATCACCTATGGCACAAACAGTGAATTTGGCTTTGATTACCTACGTGATAATGGAATGGCGACAAGCCGCAAACAGCAAGTACAGCGCGGGCATTATTTCGCTATTGTTGATGAAGTTGATTCTATCTTAGTGGATGAAGCACGTACTCCGCTTATTATTAGCGGACCAGCAACCATCTCAACCCATCAGTATGATCATCTTAAACCACTCATTGCTGATTTAGTAAGAAAGCAATCAATGCTTTGCACGCGTCTGGTCAATGAGGCCAGAGAGTTTGAACAGCAAGGCAAAAAAGAACAGGCGGGGCTTGCCTTATTTAAAGTCAAACTAGGACAACCACGCAATAAGGGCCTCCTAAAATCCATGGAGGATCCAGACATTCGAAAACTCATCGACAAGGCGGAGCTTTCTTTCTACCAAGAAAGCTCGAAAGATAACCTCGTGGCACTTAAGGAAGAACTCTATTTTTCCATCGATGAACGTCAGGGGGAGGCTGACCTCACAGAATTAGGTCGCAATTTTTTAAATCCTAGTGATCCTAATGCCTTTGTTCTTCCTGATCTCTTAACTCAGTTTGCCGATATCGATGCCGATCCAAGCATCGCTGTAACCGAAAAAAATAAGCGCAAACAGGAATGCCAGAAACACTGTGATGTTCAGGCGGAACGGATGCATAACATTGCACAACTTCTCAAGGCATATTGCCTCTATGAGAGAGATGTGGAATACGTTGTTGAAGAAAATAAAGTGATCATTGTGGATACCTTTACGGGAAGAAAAATGCCCGGACGTCGTTGGAGCGACGGACTTCATCAAGCAGTTGAGGCTAAAGAAGGCGTTCACATTGACCGTGAAACACAAACACTAGCCACCATTACAATCCAGAATTACTTTCGCCTTTATGAAAAACTAGCTGGAATGACGGGCACTGCAGAGACCGAAGCACATGAATTTCATGATATTTATGGCCTTGATGTGACCGTTATTCCGACGAATAAACCTGTCCGTCGCATTGATAACAACGATCGTATTTTTAAAACACGTCGTGAAAAATATGCTGCTGTGATTACCGAAATTGCAGCAGCTCATCATCGCGGTCAGCCTGTACTTGTTGGCACAGCAAGCGTGGAGGCGTCTGAGTTAGTGAGTCGCATGCTCAAACGCGAAAAAATCCCTCACACCGTACTTAATGCAAAATTTCACATGCAAGAAGCCGAAATCATTGCCCGTGCAGGCTTGCGTGGTGCTGTAACCATCTCAACAAACATGGCAGGCCGGGGAACGGATATTAAACTTGGTCAAGGTGTCTTGGAAACAGGTGGGCTTTTTGTTCTTGGTACCGAACGCCATGAATCCCGGCGTATCGATCGTCAGCTGCGTGGGCGTTGTGCACGTCAGGGTGATCCGGGGCTCTCTCGTTTTTATATTAGCTTTGAAGATGACTTGATGCGTAATTTTGGAGCGAGTGATCGGATGACCAAGATCATGGAGAGCTTTGGAATCAAAGAGGGCGAAGAACTCGAGCATCCTTGGCTTAACAAGAGTGTGGAAACAGCACAAAAACGTGTTGAAGAACGTAATTATCAAATGCGTCGACGCACCTTGGAATTTGATGATGTCATGAATCAACAGCGCAGTGTTGTTTATTCGTATCGCAACGAAGTGATGGATTCTCAAGACCCTCGTAAAATGATTGACGCAGTCATTGAGGAAGTCATTGTTAAAAAAGTAAGCGCTTTTCTAGAAGCAACAGGCGATCAGGAGGCTGATATCACAGGACTCTTGCACTGGATGAACACGACCTTTCCCCTTGGGATGACCCAGGAAAAGGCAAACATACACAATCGATCTTTGAGCGAAAACAGCACTTTTTTCATCGAGACTGTCAAAGCCATGTATGAGAAAAAAACAACCTTCGAGCTCGCCGAAGCACGCATTAGCTTAGAACGCTACGTGATTCTCAATGCTATTGATCGACTATGGCAAGAGCACCTCTATGCCATGGATGGATTACGTGAAGCTGTCTATCTGCGCGCGTACGGACAAAAAGATCCTCTCATGGAATATAAAACGGAGGCTTATACAATTTTTGTGGAGCTCATGGAAAACATCAAAGAAGAGATCTTAAGTAATCTCTTTCGTAGCACAACGAATCTTCAAGCTTTTGAGACCTCGCTCTTAAAAATGCCTCAAAAACTCATTCACCCAAGCCCTCAGGAACCAACAAGATCTCATACTTCACCAGAACAACTTCCTAGGCATGAAGAACCCTTTGCCTTCCCAATAGAGCGTGACACACCTAAAATTGGCAGAAATGATTCCTGTCCCTGTGGTAGTGGAAGGAAATTCAAATTTTGCTGTGGCAAAGAGTAGATAACGAAGAACGCTCCTCTCTCATTGCCTGGTTCTAAAACACGTCATTGCCCATTGCTTAGCACGAGCCCTAAAGATTGCATTTTTACTTCATGAAAAGACGTATTGTCCGTGAAATCGGCCGCACTCAAAGACTTTCTATTCTTGAACTTCTCAAGCGTTCTGCAGAAGGCTTATCTGTGCAGGATCTCTCAGAAAAACTCTCCATGAGTTATATGGGAGTCAAGGCTCACTGTCTCTCGATGCATCGTCAAGGATATTTAGAAACCTGGAGACAACCACGAGAACGCGGCCGTCCGCTCATGTATTATCGACTAACAGAAAAAACTTATGAACTTTTTTCGCAAGAGAACCACGAACTCTCGCTCTCACTTCTGCAGGCAGCGCGTACACTTTTTGGACCTACAGCTCCACAAAAAATCTTAATGCTTCACTTTCGCACCATGGCCACTAAGTACAAAGAAAAACTCCAGGAGACCACTCCTAGAGAACGAGCTTCCTCCTTTGCAAAACTACGCGACAAGGAAGGTCACTTTGTTCGCTTTGAAAATGAATCTTCGTGGAAAATGGTAGAAAGCCATAATCCTTTGCAATTGATTGCTCATGTCTATCCTGAAATCGAAATACTCGAAAACAATATGATGAGTGACGTCATTGGCATTCCCATTCATCGCGAAGTGACTCAGGTAGGAGGAATTTATTGCGCGACTATTGAACCTAAACAATAACTTTTTTATGGAAAAAATTTTAGTAATAGGAGGCGCTGGATATATTGGCAGCATCTGTGTTGAAGAACTTCTCAACGCAGGATATGCAGTAGCTGTTTTTGATAATCTTAGCGAAGGTCACGCAGGCGCGATTGATCCTAGAGCACAATTTTTTGAAGGAGACTTGCTCAACCCTGATGCCATTGAAAAAGCCATTTGTGATTCCAAGACAACGGCTATTATGCATTTCGCCGCTCATGCGCTCGTAGGTGAATCGATGGAAAACCCTTCAAAATATTTTCACAACAATGTTGCCTGTGGGTTAAACCTCCTCGATGCAATGGTCAGACAGGGAATCAAGCGATTTGTTTTTTCCTCGACCTGCGCAACTTTTGGGATTCCAAGTCAAATGCCTATTGATGAATCGATGCATCAACATCCCATTAATCCTTACGGAGAATCAAAATTAATTTTTGAGAAAATTCTCTATTGGTATGGACTCATTCATCGAATCACCTTTGTGGCACTACGCTATTTCAATGCCGCAGGCGCTTCCAAAAACTTTGGTGAGGATCACCATATTGAAACTCATTTAATCCCTAATGTTCTAAAAGTAGCTTTGTGTCAAAAGGAACATGTGGAGATTTATGGAACCGACTATCCCACCCCCGATGGGACTTGCATTCGTGATTACATCCATGTGATTGACTTGGCTCAAGCCCATTTGCTCGCACTCAAGGCTAAGAAAAGTGCCTTCTACAATCTTGGCACAGGAGGTGGCACCTCGGTTAAAGAAGTGATTGAATGTGCGCGTCTCATCACCAATCATCCCATTCCAATACTAGAAAAACCACGCCGTGCGGGCGATCCCCCACTCCTCATTGGCTCCTCAGATAAAATCAAAAGAGAACTTGGCTGGAATCCCAGATATCAATCCATTGAAAAAATCATCCATAGCGCTTGGCTCTGGCACACTAAGCATCCAAATGGGTATCGTCATACGTCGTCTGAGAACCCTTACAAATAACCATTAAATTTTCTTTCTAAGACATGCATTTTATTGACACGCATGCTCATCTTGATGATACGTCTTTTATAAGTGATCGTGATGCCGTCATCGCACGGGCTCATGCGGCTCGCGTTACACGTATGATTTCCATTGGCACTGGAATTAAGAGCAATCGTACTGTATTAGCTCTCACAGAGAACTATCCCTCAGTTTATGCAGCGCTAGGACTGCATCCTACCAACCTTCTGGAGGAAGAAAGCGACTGGATAAAAAAATTACGCACGCTTGCCTCGCACCCTAAGGTTGTGGCCATCGGTGAAATCGGCTTAGATTACCACCATATTCCTTTAGATACCTCGCCAAGTTTTCTTAAAATGTGGAGAGAACAACAGCTCTTTGCCTTGGAGCAACAGCTCATTCTTGCTCAAGAATTAGGTCTCAATGTCATCATTCATCAGCGTGATCTCTCAAACAGCCAAAAAAAAGAACTCCCAAGTGATTCTCCACTTCATCATTACAATGCCTGGGAAGACACCTTAAGGATCATGAACCCTTATCAAGGCAAAGTGCGCGGTGTATTTCATTGTTTTGGGGGCACTCCCGAACAAGCAGAACACGTCATCGCTCAAGGGCATCTCATTTCCTTTACCGGAATTATTACCTTTAAAAATGCAACCCTTATCTCTGAAACAGCCACAAGAGTTGAGCCTGGTCATTACATGATTGAAACCGACTCGCCCTATCTTGCTCCCACTCCCTATCGTGGTCAAAGAGCAGAACCTGCCTACGTCTGCCTTGTGGCACAAAAAATTGCCGATTTACAAGGATGTTCACTTCAAGAAGTCGCCATATCAACAACGGCAACCGCAGAAAAGTTCTTTCGATTTACTCGATGAAAATATTTCCCCATTTTTTATTACAAGCAAATTATATAAGGGCATCCCTCCTCCTTGTCCTTGGCATCACGCTCTTGAGCATATCGTGCTCGTTTGTTTTTCAAACGAGCCTCCAATTTCCTATTTTAAAATGGTCGCTTGTATGGCACTACCGCTCTGTGTTTTTGCACGGTTGGGTAAAAACATTTTATATCTCGCTCTTGGCGCTCTTCCTGAGTTGTTTGTTTGGGGCTTTTATTGTAACCATGAGACGCTCTTCATTAAAATCGCTCCGCCTCCTAGGCTTAATTGTGATTGAACTCATTCGTGGCACCCCCTTACTGACTCAAATTTTATTTTTTTTCTATATTGTGGCGCATGAAATTGGACTCGAGAATCGTTTACTTACAGGTATCCTCATCCTTTCTTTTTTTAGTAGCGTCTATATCGCAGAATTAATACGCGCAAGTATTGAGGCCATTCCTCATCCTCAGTGGGAATCAGCCAAGGCCATTGGCCTCACCACCTTTCAAACGTATCGCTATGTCATCGTCCCGCAAGCACTTCGCCCGCTGCTCCCCTCATTAACAGGACAGCTTGCCTCGCTCATTAAAGATTCTTCCTTACTCTCCATTATTGGTATTTCTGAATTAACACTTGCCGCAGAACAAGTGAATGCAACAACGTATTGCACCTTGGAGAGTTTTGTGCCTCTTGCAATAGGATATCTCATTTTAACCCTTCCCATCTCATTTGGGAGCCGACTGCTTGAGAGGAAATTACGCCTGTGAATATTACCGTCGCTCATCTCAACAAAAATTTTTTAATAAAAAAACAACTCAAAAAACTTTTTGCCGATTTATCATTCTCAATCACTTTTGAGCATGTCCTTGCTTTACTCGGACCTAGTGGTAGCGGCAAGACAACACTACTGCGTATTTTAGCCGGACTGGAAGTTCCCGAAAGTGGTTCTCTTTGTGTGAATCAAAGAGAAATCTCTTTTGATCCACGATCCTTGCATGCCTATCGCCAGAAGTTAGGTGTTGTCTTTCAACAACAAAATCTTTTTCCTCACCTCACTGCACTTGAAAATGTGATGTTACCGCTCAGAGTCGTCCAAGGTGTCAAAGATCCTATTGCCAAGAAACAAGCAGAAGAGATCTTAGAGCAACTGCACCTCTTGGCTCATCAACATCAAAAACCACACCAACTCTCAGGAGGCCAAGCACAGCGCGTCGCCATTGCAAGAGCGTTAGCGACGCGTCCTGAATTTCTACTTTTTGATGAACCAACCTCGTCTCTTGATCCAGCCATGAAATCCGAGGTTTTCGAACTCATTGCTGAATTACGCACTTCTCGTATTCCGATGATTTTGATTACTCATGAACTCGATTTTGCCAAAAAATGCGCTGATCAAGTGATCTTTCTTGCCGATGGAAAAATAAGACATCAAGGAGCAAGTGAACATTTTTTTAAAATGCTTTAGAATTAAGAAATAACATAAAAAATAGCATTTGCTTCGCCTGGATTATTCTCAGTTGTCTCTCTAGCTAATTCAGCATTGTTAAGATCAGAAATTTCCTGAAAAACACTATACTTTTATTACTTAGAGTAAAGGCTTCCTGATCATTACCTGCAGCTCTGGCT
>Ga0364867_10494_pt1 | contig 16720 bp, 10 predicted proteins | sample ExccelAu500001D4_3_FD_206915 | JGI IMG/M metagenome (GOLD analysis project Ga0364867, IMG submission 206915) | Enriched cells from Trout Bog Lake Hypolimnion, Wisconsin, USA - BchlTB.Aug13.5000.01.D4 | ecosystem: Environmental > Aquatic > Freshwater > Lake > Hypolimnion/Profundal zone | place...
ATCTGGTACTGGTTAGGTCCAGGAGCTCTCGTGGTTCGAACGTAGCGGATGGTGTTCCCTTGGTTGGGACCAGGGAGTTGGTCCGGGCCGTAGATAATCTCGCTGCCAGGCACGATTCTAGCCTTGCCAAAACCAAAGAGCGGGTTGAGTGGACTTACCGACCCATCGGCGTTATTGGTGACCCTTAGGTCGATGAAGCGGTCAACTTGAGATTGGAGGTTGGTCGCGTTGTCGTAGACCCAGTTGAACCTTTCGTTGATCGTCCGATACTGAGGATCGTAGAAGTTCCCCGGCATATATCCGGCCGCCGTCGTGGTTGGCTGAACATAGTTCGGATCGTTGATAGGCGAGTAGGGCCCGAAACCGACTGGGCTAGTGAGAACCGTTGGAAGGTTCTGCGGGTTCGCCAAAGTCGGCGGTTGCGTCGGATCGCCAACCTCGCTGATATCGAAGCTCGAAAGGACCTTTCCTTTGGCCGAATTCATGTCGAACGGAGTAAACCGATCTCGGATGACCTGGTTGGAAAGCCAGCCCGTTCGGTTGTTCGCGGCAGTAACTGCCTGGCTGAACGGATAGATCCCCTGGGTCGCCGTCACCTGCTCGTAGGTGAACATGTCGAACACTTCGGTTCCCGAGTTGTAGTCGGTGAGGGAGATCGCTGGATCGTAGTAGTAGATGCTATATCCAGGAGGGGCGCCTACGTTTCCGTTGCTCGGATCGTTTCTCGCGACGAAATACTGTTGGAAGCTGCCTGGCTGTACTGGGTTGGTCAAGATCGGGGTGTAGCCGACCGGCCATACGCGAACGATCTGGTTGCTCCAAAGCCCGTACTGCGTCTTGAAGACATCCGGGCCGATCGCACCGGCGTTATTCGTCTCTTCACCCTGTCGGACGGCAACCTGGCCCTGAGCGGCGTCGTTGCTGATGTGCGAAGGGCGGAACTGGATCAAAGGCACGATTTGCGGCGAACCTGCGACGTATGCGACCGCATGACTGAACTTGTCGTAAACCGGCTGGATCATGTCGTACCGGCTGAGTTCCGTCTGAAGAACGGCTCGAGTGTGCCAGTTGAGAACGCGCTGGTGCTTGATGACGCCGTTGCCCGTCGGGGCGGTGTTGTCGTCCAGGAAGAACCGAGGATCGTCGAAGTCGATGATCTGGAGGTCGGTAACGGAATCAGACTGGAAGTAGGCTAGATTGGGTCGATACCGGGTCGACGTGTCGCCATTTGAGCCAACACCCTTCCTGTAGGTATAGGGGTTGATTTCGGCCTTGTACAGAACGAACAGGTTATCCTGGTTGCCGTTAAAGCCCATCAGGATTCCGTCGTAAGGGTTGTTGTACTGGTGGGACGGGTCGCGCAACCCGATGAAGTACCGAATCAGCGTCGCGCCAGGCCCTACGGGTAGAACCGGCTGACCTTTCGGCGACTGAAGAGTCGGGTCCTTGTAGCCATTATTGGGGTTGATGTACTCACCGCTATTGAGAGGAACATCCCCTTCCGCGGGAGTGATCAAGTCGAGCTTAACGTAAGGAAGATCGACTTCAACCGGCGTGTACGGGATCAGCTTCGTGTTTGGCGGCGGCAGCTGGATAACCAACGAGTGCGCAGGAACGTTGATGACGTTACCGTTCAGGTAGGTCGCAACCAACGAACTGGTACTTCGCACGGATACGGCGTTGCCAATCGCGCGGGAGATTCGATCCGCAACGATCCGGGCTCGATCCTGGGCGTCGCTAAACGCCTGGGCAGACCGAGTGAAGTTAAAGCTCTGGAAGACCGGCACGACGATGATGGTCATCAGCAGCGCCGAAATGGCCATTACCGTCAAGAGCTCGATCAGCGTGAAGCCGCGTCTTAGGATCCGTTTCATCGGTTATTGTCCTCCTTCTGCAAGAAGGTCTCGTTCGTCGAAATTCTCCAGTTTTGGCCCCACAGGTTGAGGTTGTTCAGGTTAGTAGCGGAGTCGCCGGTCAGGTGGAACGTCGATGGGTTCCACAGAACTCGAACTGCTACCGAGGCGCCCTTAATACCTCTTGCACCGATTCCGTTCTGGAAGCTGACGCCAACTGCATCCGAATCCACATCGGTCAAATCGATCGAAGGAAGGTTCAGCGTCGGGTCGGGGCGCGTTCGGATGATAAAATCCTGACCAAGCAAGTCGTGCACGTAGGTGTCGACGGAGGGGTTTCGGAAGTATGTGACTTCACCAACGGTTACCTTGCGTCCGTTATCCGATCTCGGGAAGTAGATCCGCCAAGGCTGACCGACTCCGGAAACCGTACCACCGATATAGAACTGCCCAGGGCTCAAGTTAGCGGCCGTAGCCGAGACGGAATACTGAGCTGCAGACTTCAGAACCTGAACCGAATACTCTAGGTTCGCCATGTACAGTGCGCGCACCGCGCGATTGTCCATCTGGACGACTTTCAGAGTCCCATCCGGGAGGAGAAGCTCTCCGGTAATGCCGTTGCTCGCATCGTTGTCCAGGTCGGCGATATTTACGACTCCGGTGCTCTTATTGACCGTGATCAACTGCTGCGTCGGGTTGGTCGTATTAACTTCGCAGAAGACACCGCCGGTTTCTAGATCCACGAGGACGAAGTTATCGGTTCGGGCGCCATTGGCTATAGAAGTGTCGGTCGAGCCGTTGTTCTGGGAAATCTCCAGTGTTGGGATCGGCGTGATTCCCAGACCGTCGACACCGGCCATACCAGCTACCTTGAGGTTGCCGACTGGCAGCTTGTGCTGCGTGGTCAATGTTTGGGCGCCTGCACTCGCAACGCCTGGCAACACGCCGGCATCGATTCGAAAATCGTCGTGCAGGATTCGCCAGTCGTAGACGTCGTAGTTGACTCGTGCGCTGAGCGGCTCTCGATCGTGCCCTTCACGACTGATCGTCGTCGAGTTACCGATCGGGTTGAAAAGCAGAACCCCGAGGTTCTCATTCATCAAGATGTACTGGTAGGGGTCCGACGGGCTGAACGTGGTCCCTTTGGCGATCGGAAGGAAGAATCGCTGCACCCTCAAGGTGTTCAGGTCGACGCTTTGAACCGGATCTGGTACCAACGTCGCCAGCGATACCGCTGCCGAGTAAGGATACTGGCCAGATGCATCGACGCTTGCTTGCCCGACGACCCTGACAGGAGTCAATTCAGAATAGTCGCGCTTGACGATCGAGCCGCCGCTATTGACATAGGCTGAGAACGAGACTCGATAGAAGCGGTCTGAGTCAGCCGCCGAACCGGATGGCAGGACGATCGAGATCGTTCCATCGCCCGGATTGGCCAAGAAATACTGATAGTCGGTTCGCTGAATCTGTGGCGCCGGAACTCCGATGATCTGCTGTAGATCGTTGCCGTAGACCGACATGTTCGCCGGAGTCGTGATCGTGGCAGACCGATAGTAGATCGGCCCAAACTGCAGGACCATGAGTCCGCCGAAAGCGGACGCGCCAACCGCTCTAGGAGCGGGGACTCGGCGACCTTCGCCGATTACGCGACGGAAAACGTTGCTTCCGGTGAGAAATTGCCAGTTACCGAGCGGTAAGGCGTTGCTATCGTTACCGAAACCATTGATGTTCAGCGTGCTAACTAGCGTGCTGAGATCGTTTGGGTCCTTACTCGAATCGATGATGAGGTTTCCGCTCCCATCGTAGTAGGCGGACACGATCTGCTCAGGCAACTGGTCGGGCCGCGCTTTCAGGGTTTCGACATAATCCCTAGCCAAGGCTTGCGCCACGATCTTGTTCCTGTTCAGGAGAAGAAGTTGAAACCCCTTTGGAAAGATCTGGATAACCGCAAGTATCCCGACGAGGAACACGACGATGACGACCAGAATTTCGATTAAGGTCGTACCGAGAGTGCGCCTTCCCTTCTGCCTTGACGTCGTAAGTTGACAGGCAGGACCACAGTTTTCAGTCATAGATTCAAGATTGGGCATGCGAACTCCAGACCTACGGCGTTGCCTTCCAGGACTCTTGAGCGAGGAATGCCGAGTCGTAAGGCTTTGCGGACCCACCTAGGAATAGGATGATGTCCTTCTTGCTGTGTTGAACGGCGCCGCCTTCGTAGTCGCGGAAATTGCTGTCCCAAGTGACCACCGTAGTCTCCGGCGGGTCGAAATAACCCAACTGCCGCGGATCGTCGTTCGCGTTACCAGTTTCCGAACTAGTCGGATTGCATGGGTCCGTCGGGACGGTAAAGCCGCTCCAGAATAGGGTGTAGTGAATTTCGTTCCGATTGCCGGACCCCGACTCGTTCGGAACGGTGGCTACGTCGAACCCACTAATCGAGTAGTAGTAGTTCACTACATCGTAAGGAGTCTGACCGCCACCAGGATTAAAGCATCTCTGAACAAAGCCATCGTTAGGCCCGTATTTTTGATAGGAACCCGGATTGCTTGTGCCCGAACCGTTCACGTTGTTTGGCCATACCGCGCTCGTAAACATCGTGTACTGCTGGGTCGGATTGAGTCGGTCGTATGCAGGCCGTAATGTCTGCAAAGAATCGATTCTCTTTGGGTACAAAGCCCCGACGAAAGCGTTCGCCGGCACCATGTCGCCGATCGTAGGATTGGGGCCACCCTGGTATTGAGTGACGTACCCTAACAACTCAGGCGGATAGCCGCCCTGATCTTGGCGATAAAGCTGTAACGCCGTCCGGATCGCATTCATATTCGACAGGTCCGAACTCCGATATGCGGAGTCTTTCACCCTTGCGAACACCGGAAATATGATCGCGGCAAGGATCGCAATGATTGCGATAACGACTAGTAATTCTATGAGCGTGAAGCCCTTTCTCAGCATGCGTCCTTTACCCCACTCTTCCCACCTTGTGTGACTGCCTGAAGGGGCGTATTGTTCCCGACCGTGACTACCAAGTCTGCTCTCATCGTTACGTTCCAATCGATCCCTCCCGCGCACAGCGACGGGTCGCACATAGCACCCGCTATGTGATATCCAATGCTCCGCGTTTCGACGCGCGAAGCACCCCAGTTTAGTCTGTTCGCCACTATTCCGACAAACCCTCTTTTCTGTCCCAGCCTCAATGAAACCGGGTGAGTCGCCTTTTGCCAGTAATCCGACGTCGCCTTTTCAATCGGCGCGGCAAAAAGCATGCAAACAACCGCTCCGATGGCCAAATATGGGCCAAACGGAATCGTCGTTAGCGATGGCTTCCAATCGTCGTCATCGATATTCTCTTCGCTCGGCGTTTCTCCGATCCACTTGTAGATGCTTGGAACGAAGATTGCGACGATATCGAGACAAAAAAGATAGAAGGCGCCGTGGACCAAAAGGCTCACGATCGACTCCGGCGGTAAGAACTCCTCTTCGCCTTCCGAAGCTGCGTCGCCATCGCCAGGTCCCGTCGATTGCGTCTTCGATGCGACGACGAGCATCGTAATTCCGATAACGAGGCCCGCCACGACTGCTATTGCCAAGTTCGCAACGAGCAGGCCGGGACCAAGTAACGCCCCAACGCCCCTCATCATCTTTATATCGCCATGCCCCATCGCGTCTTTACGGAACAGGACGCGGCCGAACAGGGCGATGCCCCAGAGAAGACCCCATCCCCAAAGCGCTCCCCAAAGCGCGACAGGAAGCGACTTGTCGAACGCATGGTAGGCGATTCCAAACACGAGCAGTGTCGCATTGAGTTCATCTGGGATGATGTAGAGCTCCCAGTCGATAAAGATCACCGCGACTAACGCCGAACTGGTGATCGCATAGAAAGCCCCGCGAAGCGGTTCATTCGAAGCAATCAGGAATTGCCACCAGATGACGGCCCAAAGTGAGCCGTTGAGTAATTCGACCCAGACATATCGCGAAGCGATCGGCTGCGCGCAGTACCGACACTTTCCGCGAGATACCAGCCAACTGAACAACGGGAAGAGGTCGGCGAAGCCGAGCGAGTGCTTGCAGTTGGGGCAGAAACTCTTTGGGGGATTTGAGAGCGAGAGCCCCCGTGGCAGTCGGTAAATAACTACGTTAAGAAAACTACCGATGGTCGCGCCAAATAGAAGGCCGATGACCCAAGACCAGTTCGGGACCATCGAAAGTTGCGAATTCATTTTGTACGTAGCTTAACAGCGAAACCCGCCGGATTCAAGTTCCGGCGGGCTTCTTTCAACTGGCGGTTACTTTTCGTCGCCACCACCGGAAGACAGTTTCGAAATAACGTCAACCAGCGGCAAGAACATAGAGATAACGATGAAGCCGACGACGAAACCGAGGCCGACAATCATGATCGGTTCGATGGCAGCCGTAAGCGATGCGAGCGTCGCTTCGACTTCACTTTCGTAGAAGTCGGCGATCTTCTGCAACATGAAGTCGAGAGATCCAGACTCTTCTCCGACGCCGATCATGTGAACGACCATCGGCGGGAACAGCCTCGATGCTTCGAGCGGATCGCCGATGCGATCTCCTTCTCGGATGCGGGCTCTCGCTTCGAGAACCGCGTCCGCCATGATCGTATTACCGACCGTGCCGGCGACGGTTTCCATTGCTTGAAGGATCGGAACACCCGAGGTGAGCAGCGTGCCCATCGTTCGGCTGAATCGAGACATGCAAATCTTGTGATGGAGCTTGCCGAATACCGGAATTTTGAGCTTGACGCGGTCGGCGACACGTCGACCGAATCGGGTGCTGACGAACAGCCTGTACGCGAAGATGAAGATCGTCACGCAGATCATAACCATCCACCAGTAGTACTTGATAACGTTGGAAACGTCGATCAAGAATTTAGTTGGCGCTGGCAGGTCGTCCGATTTCAAGCCAAGGTCCTTAAGAATGTCCGCCCACTGAGGAACGAACCAAGAGACCAAGAAGATAACGATACCGGTGGACATGATCAAGACCAAGACCGGATAGGTCATGGCCGATTTCACCTTGCGGCGAAGTTCAACGTCCTTCTCCAAGAAGTGAGAAAGCCTCTGAAGCGACTCTTCCAATACACCACCGACTTCACCGGCTTTGATAAGTCCGATGAACAGGTTGTTGAAAGACTTCGGATGGCGCTGCATTGCGCGAGAAAGGCTTTCGCCTGCTTCAACGCGTTCGCCAATATCGATCAGGATCTTCTTCAGCCTTGCGTCTTGAGTCTGGTGACCCAAGACGTCGAGGCAACGAACCAAGGATACGCCCGCATCGACCATCGTCGAGAACTGTCGGCAAAAGACTGAGAGGTTGGTGAGCTTAACCTTTCCATAGGTTTTTGACTTCGGCGATTTCGCCTTGATCATCGTAAGTTCGGTGATCGTGAAGCCTTGCTCTTCAAATCTCCTTCTTAGGACATCTTCGCTCTCAGCATCGGCGGTCCCCTTTTGGAGGCCACCGGTTGCGTCTCTAAACGTGTAGCTAAATATAGGCATATCTGGCTCCTGGTCTTATCTTCTAGGCGGAGTCTGACTTCCCGGACCGGTCGGAGCCCCGGCGGCAGTCGTATTGATCATCTTACGGAGTTCATCCGGGTTTTGGCAACGCGACATCGCATCTTCCATCGTAATGAACCCTTTAATGTACAGATCGCGCAAACATTGGTCCATCGTGATCATTCCCATGTTTCCACTCGTTTGAATCATGGACGTGATCTGGTGCGACTTCGCCTCACGAATGAGGTTCCTGATAGCCGAGGATGCGATCATGATTTCGTTAGCAGGGACGCGGCCGGTAGTTCCCGCTCGCGGTAGCAACTGCTGCGAAATGATCGAAACCAAGTTGTTCGACAACTGAACGCGAATCTGCTCCTGCTGTCCTGGGGGGAAGACGTCGATCATACGGTCGACAGATTCAGCAGCGTTGTTCGTGTGCAGCGTTGCGAAGACAAGGTGTCCCGTTTCCGCCGCGGTGATTGCCAGCGAAATCGTTTCCATGTCGCGCATTTCACCGACGAGCAGGATATCCGGATCTTCACGAAGCGACCCGCGTAGGGCGTTCAAGAAGCTTCGGGTATCGGAACCGACTTCGCGCTGGTTGATTACCGACTGCTTGTGCTCGTGCAGATATTCGATCGGGTCCTCGATCGTGATGATGTGGTGAGCGAAGTTGGTGTTGATGTGGTTGATCATCGCAGCGAGCGATGTCGACTTGCCGGAACCGGTAGGACCGGTAACCAGGATCAAACCTCTGGGCTTTTCGCACATGCGATTCAAGATCGCGGGCAGGTTCAATTGCTCGACGGTCGGAATCTTTTGCGGAATCAATCGGAAAGCGCCGGCAACCGAACCGCGGTCGCGATACATGTTCACACGGAACCGAGCGCGTCTTGGGAGGGCGTACGAAAAGTCGAGTTCCAACGTCGTTTCGAACTTGTTGATGTTCTCGTCCGAAATGATGTCGTACATCATTCGCTGGATTTCCTGAGGAGTGAACTCTTCGTAGTTCAGTCGCTTCAGCTTTCCATCTTCACGAATGACCGGAGGTGAAGAGGCGCAGACGTGCAGGTCGGAAGCGTTCTTATCCACCACGATGTGAAGAAGCTCGTCGATATGCAGGTCCTTTAGCGTTTGTGGTGGAAGTTTTGGTTCTTCTTCAACCGGCGGCGCTTCAGGAGTCTGGTTCTGAACCGGGGGCATCATCGAGCCGACACTTGGGCGAGGCATCGGGGGCCTCATCCCTGGATTGTTGGAAGGTGGAATGTTGTTCTGCTGCATTTCTGTCCTTAGTTAAAAATAAGCTAGAAGCCGGCGGTGAAGACGACGCGCATGACTTCTTGTGGGTCGGTTACGCCGCCCAAAACCTTCTCAAGTCCGTCTTCTCGGAGCTCCTTCATACCATTTGCCTTAGCCGCTTCCTTGACGTCGTGCAGCGGAGCGCGACGAACGACAAGCTCGGCGATTTCAGCGTTCATGATCATCAGTTCATGAATTCCTGTACGCCCTTTATAACCGGTCATTCGGTTGTTTTCGGCGGGAACGCCTCGATAGAGCGTGATCTTCTCTTCGGGGTCCGTGTACTGGAGTCCGAACCGGCGAAGGTCTGAAGCGAGAACCTCGTACGGTTCCTTGTTTTCCGGATCGATCTTTCGACCAAGCCTCTGAGCAAGCACGCCGATGACGGTAGCTGTAATCAGGTACGGCTCAACGCCCATGTCGATCATACGAAGGGTGGCCGAAGGCGCGTCGTTCGTGTGAAGCGTCGAAAGGACAAGGTGACCGGTAAGAGCAGCTTCAATCGCGATTTCAGCCGTTTCCAAGTCACGCATCTCACCAACCATGATGATATCGGGGTCTTGTCGAAGGAAGGCGCGGAGCGCGGTAGCAAAAGTTAGACCCGCCTTACGGTTCATCTGAACCTGAGCGATTCCGTTGAGCTGATACTCAACGGGGTCCTCGGCGGTGATGATGTTGACTCCGACCGTGTTCAGCTTGTTGAGAACCGAATACTGAGTAGTAGTTTTGCCCGAACCGGTAGGCCCAGTGCAGAGGAACATTCCGTTCGGCTGCGTGACCAACTCTTCGATCTTGACCTGGTTCTCTTCCGTAAATCCGATCTTCTGCAAGCCGAGCATGACGCTGGACTTGTCGAGAATACGCATAACGATCTTCTCGCCGAACGGCGTCGGGATCGAACTTACGCGAAGGTCGTACTCTTTGCCGACGTGTCGAACCTCGATACGACCGTCCTGAGGGATACGGCGCTCGGCAATGTTCATGTCCGCCATGATCTTCAGACGGCTAATGAGCGGAGCCATCAGGTTACGGGGAACCGTCATCGCCTCCTGAAGAACGCCGTCGATTCGGTACCGGACGCGGACAGACCGCTGCTGAGGCTCAACGTGAATATCGGAAGCTCTATCTGCAACGGCTTGCTGGATAAGAGCGTTCGCCAATTTGATGATCGGCGCCTGCTCTGCCATCTTTTCGGCATCGCCTTCGCTGTCTCCCTCATCGTCCGCAACCCTACGACCGGCTCCGGCCAAAGCGATAGCGCCACGGATGTCGGCGTTAAAATTGGTTTGCCCGGCAGGAGTCGCAACCGTGGTTGCGGCCTCGGGGAGCGCGGCTCCTCCGCCGTAATACTTCTTGATCGCATCTTCAATCGCGCCAGGCACGGCCACGACCGGAATGACGCGGCAACCAGACGCAATTTTGAGATCGTCGATCGCATTCAGGTTGTTCGGATTGGACATCGCGACCCAAAGAGTCGTGCCGTCTTTCTTCACCGGAAGCGCGGAATGGGCTTTCACCATTCGCTCGGGAACGATGTTAATCGCCGCCGAGTCGATCGTAATGCGGTCTAGGTCCGCAAAAGCAAAGCCCATTTCTTGAGCCTTTGCCTGCAACACCTCGCGCTCGCCGACCATGTTTAGGGCGACTAACACTTTCGATATGTCTGATTGACCAGTCTGCTGCTGGACTTTTCGGGCCTCTTCGAATTGTTCTTGCTTGAGATACCCCTTCTCAATCAAGAACTGAACCATCGGTTTTCGTGGCAACGCCATAGATGCTTATCACCCAGTCCTCTGTCCGGCCTTTAACCGAACTCCCTCAATGACCGATTATTGTAGACCATTGGTCCGCAGTCAGTATTAACAAGCCGGACCAGGACGCTATTTTGACGGCATGAACGCTAAATATCGTTCGTATCCGGCACGTAATCCAGAAAAGAATCGCGGTTTGAGGTTGTTTCCGTCAATAGGGCCCATCACACGAATGGGACTTGGCCCGCGCTAAACGGCGAGACCCACGCCTGCAACTCAGCGTTAGGCGGGTACAACCATACCTTGCTGCGCGACACACTACAACACCTGGTTGAGTCAGCCATTGACTCCCTCATCGTTTCGGGACAACTCCCTGAGGCGGCGCGCCTGCCAGTCGAATTGACCGATACGAAGAACCCTGACCATGGCGACTACGCTTGCAACTTCGCCCTAGTGGCTACCAAAAAGGCAGGCGTACCACCGCGCCAGATTGCAGAGATGCTTTCTTCGTCCCTCCTCGCCTCCGATGCCGAACATAGCACCCCATTTTCAGCAATCGAGGTCGCCGGTCCAGGGTTCCTCAACCTTCGGCTCAAGCCAGAGTTTGTCGCGAGCTATGTCGAAAAGGTTCTGGAGCTAGGCATCACGCTACCGAACGCGCAAGGCAAAGCATCGGCTAAATTCAAGACCAGCGACCTCAACGGCCGCATCAACGTCGAGTTCGTTTCCGTCAATCCGAATGGACCAATCACGGTAGGTTCGGGGCGCGGCGCGGCCTTTGGAGATGCCCTTGTAAGGGTTTTCAAGGCGGCTGGATATCCAGTCGACCCTGAGTACTACATCAACGACGGTGTGAACTCCCAGCAGATGAAGCTGTTCGCCGAGTCGGTGAAGTCGTACGCCCTCGACGAGCCGTTCCCTGAAAACGGATACAAAGGGGAGTACGTGAAGGCAGTTGCCATCGACGTAACACGCCTATTCCGATCCGAAGACCTCAAAACCAAGCCGGTCGGCTGGTGGCAAGCGCGTTCGCAAGAACTGATGATCGTCCGGCAGCGAGAGGACTTGGCGACCTTTGGAGTGAGCTTCGACACCTGGTTCTCCGAGCAGTCGATGCACAATTCGGGGCTCGTCACGAAGTCGCTGGAGAAACTAAAAGCGAACGGTTCGGCCGACGACGAGTGCTACCGAGCCGAAGTCGTTCGGGAAGGCAAAGAGGATCGAATCGAACGGAAACCGGAGGAGTGCGGCCCGCTCTGGCTTCGATCCACGAAATATGGCGACGACAAAGACCGCGTCCTTCTACGCTCGGACGGCAGACCGGCATATATCGCCGGCGACGTCGCGTACATGGAAAGCAAACTCGGACAGCGAGGCTACGAAAAGGCCTACATCATTCTCGGCCCGGACCATCATGGCTACATCCCTCGAATGAACGCGGTTTGCCGAGCCCTTGGGTATCCCCAAGAGCGGTTCGAGATTATCATCTTTCAAATCGTACGCTTCCTCAAAGACGGCAAGCCGGCTCCAATGCGAAAGAGGGATGGCAACATCTACGAGCTTCGCGACCTGATCGACGAGATTGGGCTCAACGCAGCCCCCAATTCGGGCAAAGAGGAACAGCAACGGATCGGCCGGGACGTCGCAAGGTTCTTCTATTTGATGAGGAGCCACGACACCCACATGGATTTCGATATCGACCTTGCCACCAAGCAAAGCGATGAGAACCCGGTGTTCTATGTTCAATACGCGCACGCGAGGATCTGCAGCGTGCTCGCCAAAGCTGCTGAAGCCGGTTTTTCCGGAGACCAAGTCCCGGCCGCCGAAACCCACCACCTACTTATCCATCCGCGAGAGGTCGCGTTGATCAAGAAGATCCTCGACCTTCCGATGGAAGTTGCTCGGTGCGCCAAAGACTATGGGGTGCATCGGTTGACAACGTACGCCGTCGAATTAGCCCGGACCTACCACCACTTCTATGACGCATGTCGGGTGATCCAATCGGACCAGCCTGAATTGACGCAAGCTCGAATCGCCCTCTGTCAAGCTGCCGCGATCGGGTTAAAGGCCTCGTTCGAGCTTCTCGGCATCAGCGCGCCAGAGAGAATGGATCGCGAAGCCCCACCGGTTGCATAACCGCGAGAGATAAGAGTGGGTTTACGACAAAACCTGTCGTAAAGTGACGTCCGGAGTAACGATCGATGCCAATCACGATTGTAAGCATGATGGTCCTGTTGGGCGCCCAGGGCATTGTCCAGCCGCTTCCCAAGTTCCAGTACAACCCGGCGCTTACCCCCGGGCAACGGGAGGTCGCCTTGGGACCGGAACTTCAGCCCGACGTAACGATGGAAGTTCGCTACGAGCATGAAACTCCGGCTCAATTCACCCCACACAAGATCTTGGGGCCATCTAACATGGTTTACGCTCAGGGGTATGTGCGGTGGTCGGTCATCGACGGCAACCTATTCGACAAACCTTGTCGGATCATTAAGATGGACGGGATCACCAAGGGTGAGAACGTATTTAAGATCAACAAGATCCAGTATTCCACTCGGAATACGACTACGTATTGGGTTGCCCTTGATGGGAAGCTGCTTCGGCAATCGGTTCACCTACTCGATCCAACCGGCCCCAAGGTCGCAGAATGCGTCTTCTGGTCCGATCATATCGAGGTTTCGGTAGCCGACCAAAAGGGACGCCGTTCGTTCACGGTCTATCCCAAGGTAGATCTCAGTCTGATCGATCTTCAATTCAGACCGATGATCGTCGCCGACAAAATCGTTCTCTCCTACAAGGAGTACTTTGCCTTCGACCCGTTCGATCAAAGTTTCACCAAGTACAAGGCAAGTGTCGGAGGGTCTTTTCATGGCTCCTTCCTTGCGACGAAGTTCGACGGCCTTCATGTCGATATCGAAGGCCCGAAAGGGGTTGTCAAAGCGTTCGTGAGTAAGGAAGGCGATCTTATAAAAGTAGACTTTCCAAAGGACCAGTCTTTGGTGTTGAACTACCTGCCCCGATCGAAGGACCCGATGTATTTGAAGCAGGTCGGTGCTTCCGGCAAAGGCTGATCTGCTCAGTCACCATCGGTGCGCCCCTCCTTTCGCCCCGAGACTTTGTACTCGGAAGGTGCGCACCTTGAATCGCCTAATACACACAAGGTTGTGTTCGTCCAAACAGCGTTCCGGGGTACCCTTCCCTCCGGAAGATGAGGATTTACACTTCGGAAAGCGTCAGCGAGGGACATCCCGACAAGCTGGCAGATCAGATTTCGGACGCGTTACTAGATGCGTTTCTTGAGCAGGACGACAAAAGCAGAGTCGCAATCGAGACACTCTTAACTCGAGGCGTCGCTGTCGTAGCAGGGGAAGTTACAACCCACGGCTATGTCGACGTTGCTCGCGTCGTTCGCAAAACGGTAACCGAGGCTGGATATACCGACACCGATCTCGGATTTGACGGCAATACTTGCGGCGTTCTCGTTGCGATTCAAGGCCAATCGTCAGACATCGCTATGGGCGTAGACGTCGGCGGAGCCGGCGATCAGGGAATGATGTTCGGCTACGCAACCGCTGAAACACCGGAGTTGATGCCACTTCCGATCTCGATTGCCCACGCGCTCACCCGCCAGGCGGCCGACGTTCGCCGCAGACATCCAACCCTCGGTTTGCGCCCCGACGTCAAGAGCCAAGTTTCGGTCGAATACGACGCCAAAGGAAAGCCGGTTCGGATCAATACCATCGTCGTTTCCGCCCAGCACTCGCCGACCCTGACTCAGGAGGGCGTCGAAGAGATCGTCAGAGCACGGATCGTCAAGCCCGTACTTGAGGCGTATACGCAGTATGTCGATGGACCGATCAAGTATCACATCAACCCAACCGGTCAGTTCATTATCGGCGGACCGCAGGGTGATACCGGCGTCACCGGCAGAAAGATTATCGTCGACACCTATGGCGGATTGGCGCCACACGGCGGCGGCGCATTCTCCGGCAAAGATCCGACGAAAGTCGACCGATCCGCCGCCTATATGGCCCGGTTCATTGCCAAGAACATTGTGGCGGCAGGCTTGGCAGAACGAGCCGAAGTCCAGTTCGCTTACGCGATCGGTGTGGCACAACCCGTGGCCGTCAACGTCGAGACATTCGGAACGAACACGATCGATCCTGAAGAGATTCAGAATCGCGTTAAGGATCGATACGACCTGTCTCCAGCCGGCATCATCAAGCAACTGAACCTGCTGAAGACGCTATACCTTCCGACCGCGAAAAACGGACACTTTGGAAACCCCGCATTCCCGTGGGAAAGCACCAAGGAAGCCGACAAGCTTAAGTAGTTCGGCGACATCACCGGGTTCCGGAGCATGATGCGCCGGAACCCGGAGCGTCGAATTTGTGCCCTGGCCGAATTGCCGGTTCACATCAAAAGTCCGGCGCTTCCTTCGCCAGACATGGAGTTTTTTTATTGACCACCCCGCCCCCGTCCGATTTGCCGCCTGAGGACAAGGTTTGTATCTACGATCCGTTGCACGAGCTAATGGCTCGTTTCGAGAACGTAAAAGCCGCTTCGACTGCCACCAACCCATTTGAAGGGCTGTCGGTAGAGGACGTCCTCAAAAAGCACATCGTCGAAGGTATCAAAAAGAATCTGGAGGATCATCTTGCCGACGCGCTCAAGGTGTACACCCCACTAAAGATCATCAATGACGTCCTCCTGGAAGGGATGAAGACAGTTGGCGAGCTTTTCGGTTCCGGAAAGATGCAGCTTCCTTTCGTGCTTCAAAGCGCGGAAGTGATGAAAGCCGCTGTTCGTCATCTCGAACCGATGATGGAGAAGGTCGAAGGCTCAGAGAAGGGTTCGATCCTCCTTGCAACCGTATCCGGCGATGTCCACGATATCGGCAAGAACCTCGTCGATATTATTCTTTCGAACAATGGCTATCGAGTAGTCAATATCGGGATCAAACAGCCGATCAACGCGATTGTCGACAAGACGCTCGAGTCGAAGTGCCAGGTCATCGGCCTTAGCGGACTACTCGTCAAGAGCACGCTCGTCATGCGCGATAACCTCCTCGAACTGAACTCCCGTGGACTTAGCTCGTATCCGGTCATCCTCGGAGGCGCCGCACTGACGCGTTCCTATGTAGAGCAAGACCTTAGCGATATCTACGAAGGTCGCGTGTTTTATGCCCGAGACGCGTTTGAAGGGTTGAGGCTGATGGGCGAGCTATCCGATGGGCAGGAACCCAAACCGGCCCCCGAAACCATGGCGCCATACGTTTTGACTGAAGATGAGGTTTACGACACCGTCCGAGTCAAAAGCCACAGAACAGACGAATTGGAGGCAGAACTCTATCGTTTCAGCGGAGTCAAGAGCGACATTGATCCCGTCGAAGATCCTCCCCGACTTCCGTTTTTCGGCTCGAAGCGCCATATCAAATTCGATATATTCGAGATCTACAAGTACATCAATCCAATCGCGCTCTTCCGTGGACAATGGCAGTTTAAGCGTCCGGATGGGATGGGCAACCTTGAGTTCAACCAGTGGATCGACGCGACGGCCGGCCCGATATTCGAACGCCTCAAGCGCGAACTGGGAACGGTGCTCAAGCCAAAAGTTAAATGGGGTTACTTCCCTTGTTCGAGTTCCGGTAACTCGCTAATAATCTATCGGGACGACCTTCGAACAGAGTGGCTCAGGTTCAACTTCCCAAGGCAGCGAGACGGTAGGCGACTTTGTCTTTCCGACTTCTTTGGCCCAGGCGAAGATCGCGCGACCGATGTCGTAGGATTCCAGATTGTCACCGTCGGCTCTGCCATATCCGCACTTGAGCGCGAACTTTTTGCCAAGGGCGAGTTTCAGGATTATCTGTTTGTGCACGGAATGGGGGTCGAAACGGCAGAGGGCCTTGCCGAGTATTGGCATCGCCAGGTCCGTGCCGAACTCGGTATCGCCGATCAGGAACCGGACGAGATGCGGCTTCTGTTCAGCGCGAAGTACCACGGCGCACGATATTCGTTCGGCTACCCGGCTTGCCCGAACCTTGAAGATCAGGCGAAGCTGTTTGAGCTCTTGAGCCCGCAGGATATCGGAATCGAACTCAGCGAGGAGTTCATGCTCGTCCCCGAACAATCGACCAGCGCAATCGTGGTACACCACCCCGACGCGAAATACTTTAATATTCGCTAGAGCGGGAATCCCTCCACATGCGCATTTCAGATCTGCTAAAGCGGGATAGGCCAACCGTTTCATTCGAGTTTTTCCCTCCGAAGACGGATGCGGGACGAGAAGGGCTGCTGAGGGC
>Ga0364867_10610_pt1 | contig 16690 bp, 14 predicted proteins | sample ExccelAu500001D4_3_FD_206915 | JGI IMG/M metagenome (GOLD analysis project Ga0364867, IMG submission 206915) | Enriched cells from Trout Bog Lake Hypolimnion, Wisconsin, USA - BchlTB.Aug13.5000.01.D4 | ecosystem: Environmental > Aquatic > Freshwater > Lake > Hypolimnion/Profundal zone | place...
CCTTTTGCGAAAGAAAAGGTTTCAATATTGAGTTCAAGGGTGAAACATTTGCTGCAAACATACGCCAACAGGTGAATAATGAAAAAAATGAGATTAAAGTAATTGAAAGTTTATGCAAGGTTTTGGAGGAGGAATGTAAGCATTCCTTTGATTTTCGTCTCCATGCAGGTGAACCAATAAAATTAAATAAAGAAGACAAATGGATTGTTCCTTTGACTATCGAGGTTTTTATAAATGATAATTTCTACATCTTACAAGAGTATTTGTTGAAAACGTTGACAGGAATCTCTTTATCTGAATCAGAAGTAATGGATTATTTAAAGATGAATAAGAGAGTATATTCAGTTGCATTAGGTCCATTATTAAAAAATAAAACATTTGTTAAGCCTAGCATTGTTTATTTAAGGAATGAGTATTCATTACAGAGCCTTTGTAATTTTTTAGTCGATCTTAGTTTACAATCATTGGATTTTAAAATAAGTAACGGGATTGAAGAAATTAATATAAAAGAATTGTTTGATTATAACGATAAAGTAATACAAGTCCTAGATGATAATTTCCGGCCATTAATAGTGATCTCTTTGTATCAATCTTATGAAAGAAATAATCGGATGCGTCCAAGTTTGCTAAAATTAAATAAAGATGATTTTAGAGAAGGCAAATTCAATGGTATAGTATTAAGAAATAATGCTGTTGATATACAATCAATTGACATCTGGACTAACAGGGAAAAAGTACCAGTTTTTGCACGATTGATTGATCAATCTTTGACCAAAACAAACACAAAAATTCTTTCCTATTCTTATTACAAAGGGTATTTCGATATGATCATTTCATTTATGGATATTAACAAAAATTCATCAACAATTTCAATAAAATTCAATGACATCCGAACAATTGAGGAACTTTCTAAAATTAAAGAGTATAAAGTATCACCTTTGGGTGTTCTTTAAAAAAGAGGGATGAGCATTTGCTTGCCCATTGAAGCGGAATGGAAGTATGCGGCAGGAGGAGGAAATCAAATCAAAGGATATATTAAGTGTAAGTAATAAATTGAATGAAGTTGCATGGTTTAATTCGAATTCGTGGATGAAAGCTCATTCGTTAGTCAGAAGCGCCCCGACGTGTCAGGAATTTGCAAAATTAATGGCAATGTTTGGGAATGGTGTAGTGACTGGGTAGGTACATATAATGCAGGTGCGAAACATAATTAATTGATATTCTTGTAAAAGAAATGGAAGACAAAAACCTATGAAAAATAGGATGGATAGTGAAATATTATACATTTAATTTAACCCTAAAATTTGAGTATATTATTAGTTAGAAGATTTTATTAAAGATCAACAGATCAAAAATGATTTAATATGAAAGAATTTTCGGAAAACCGCATCGCGAAAGCAAATGACTTTGGAATTGAAAAAATTCAACAACTTTTGCAATCAACTTTTCAGGTTAGATATGACCAAATGTTGATAGACACTAATATTAAAAGAAAAAATGTTTGTTTTGTTCGCTATCAGGCTAAAACATTAAACCGGACTGTTAAGATTATTAAATTTCCTTTATATCAAGACATCAAATCTCAATTCTTATCAAATTTTTCTGGTGGTGAGAGTGTGCACGGGAAAATTAAAAGAATGTCGAATTCTTCTATATTAAACTCATTGTCAGGACGTTCTGGTGTTATAATTGAAAACTTTTCAGAACTTGACAATCAACAATTAGCATTTTATGACCTACCTGTTGAGATGACCCATGGAGTGATTCAAAATAACCAGCCTCATTATTTTATTCCTTCCTTAACTTATTCCTTTATTTGTCATAATTGTAATGGAGAAAAATACATTACCTGCCCTGATTATATTTGCCAGGGTCGTCATGAATGGACCTGCACAAATTGCCATGGTGATAGGGATATTGAATGCAATGATTGTAATGGAAGAGGAGAAAACACATGTTCAAAGTGTCATGGGCACGGAGAATATACATGTCCAACGTGTAATGGATTGGGAACTAGAAGATGTCCAGTATGTAAAGGTACAGGGATGAGAGAATATGTAGAAAACCTTAAAACATACAAAGAAAGATGTTCAAATTGTTATGGAAAAGGTGAAGCTGTTTGTTCCAGATCTACTTCCGCTTATACTTTAGTAGGAAAATTAGCTCAGGGTGTTATTCATGAATATTGCGATGGGAAGGGAGTAATTACATGTGGCAAATGTGAAGGAAAAGGTGTTATTACTTGTGGCAAATGCGATGGCAGAGGTCGAGTAACTTGTCCTGAGTGTAACGGGAATGGTACAATAGTTTGCAGCGTATGTTATGGTGATTCTGAAAGGTATGGCAAAGTGGATTGTGATACCTGTATGACGGTTGGCGAAATGGGTGAAATTGTTTATATTGAAACAGTTATCGAGGATCATGATACGGAATCCATGTTCACTTTTGGTGAATTAATTCCAAATGAAGGATTCTCAATTGATATTCTAAAAAAATATATTAATTCGAATTATCAAATATCTGAAGTTTATTATTGTGTTCGAAGCGAATCAGGTAACGAGGTTCTACACGAAAATTATGACAGTTTTTCTGTCGATATATGTAAAGTAAGGGAAAATACACTTGGGATCTATAAAAATAAATATCCTAAAGTACTTATAGAATCTATTTATTATGAGGCAGTTCCCTGCATAACTCTACAGTACAATCATTTCCTAACTAATACTGAACATGCTGTTTCATTTATTTCGACTGATTTACCTAATCCACTGGTGATATTTCATAGCAACCCAGCTAATATAGATGTCAGAAAACTAACATTTACTGAAATTTTAAAAGCTAATTTCTCCAAAGCATTTACCACAAACAAATATCAGAATAAAATTAACAAACTTAATGAAGTAAGATTGCTAATACATATGGTTAAGGCTTCCAGCCAAATCAGCCAAAATAAGAAGAAAGTTATTGCTGGTAATATTCAACATTTAGATGAACTCTCCCAAGATGAGAAAAAGGAATTATTCAATCTTATGGCTTCACAGCATCTTCCTGAACTTGTGAAAAAACAATGCATTTTCAGTTCTAGAGAAAAAGCTACTGAAGTGCAAAAAAAATTAGAAGAATTAGCAGCTGCTGACGGGATAATTGAAGATTCCGAAAAAGTAATGTTGGATGATTTGATTCGACGTATAAAAAAAGCAGGTCATTTCTCATTTTTTAAAAAACTTGGAAATTTTTTCAAAACATGGAAAGTTTCATTACCTATAGGGGTTCTGCTGTTATTTATAATTTTTTCGATATATGCATATTTCAACCTGTGGCCTACAATCCAGCAGAAATTTTTTCAAGAAACTAATAAAGAAGCTGTTGAATCAAATATTCCTGAAGAGAAAACAAAATCGAATGTCTTAGGGATAAATTCTAAAGATGATTTGATTGCATATTATCTATTTGACGGCAACGCTCTTGATCAAAGTGGCAATCAAAATAATGGTATATGCAATTTTGTTGAATTCATTGAAGATAGAAATGGGAATATCTCATCTGCTATTAGTTTTAATGGCCATAACAGTTCTGTTTCAATTCCTCCTAACGGTTTGTTAAATCTAACAGATAATTTTTCAATAGTCTTTTGGATAAAATTTTATTCATCAAATAACAATCATCATATTATTGTAAAAGGAGATAATTCCACAAGGGAATATTCTATAACAGGCGTCAATAATAAGATTCAATTTAACAAACAATGTGAACAGGGAATTGTTGAATCTCTAACTACTCTCGAATTAAATAAATGGTATTTTGTAGCGATTACCTATTCCAATTTTATTGGTAAAATATATATTAATGGAAAATATGAATCTGAAGGCAGATTAAAGTCTGGGTTTCAAGCTGCAAATTCTGGTCTGACAATTGGCACATTCCCAAATTCTACAGGTTCTTGGACTTTAAATGGGGCATTAGACGAATTGCGTTTCTATAAAAGGGTATTATCAGAAGATGAAATCGATAGGTTAAACAAAATAAACATAGGTGGTTATAGCAAGTTACCTGACCGTGTTGGATATGTAAATGATTTTGAAGGAATTTTATCAGTAGAGCAGATCTCAGACCTCAATAACATTATTACTGAAAATGAAAAAAAGACGACAGATGAGATCATCATTGTTACGACTAAATCATTTGATCCCTATACAACATTTAAGGACTACGCGCTTGAATTATCAAAATATTGGGGTATTGGCAAAAAGGATAAAAATAACGGAGTTTTAATAGTCCTTAGTAAACAGTTAAATCAAACAAGTATTTTAATTGGCAACGGATTAGTAGAAAAATTAAGCTCTGAGAAAGCTCATATAATTCTTGAAAGTAAGATAATTCCAGAGTTTAAAAATGATAATTATTATGGTGGAATTAAAAACGGGGTGCTTGAAATATTGAATGAATGTACTTCAGTAACAAATAAAGAATCAATCGAGCAACCCAAGATGGAAGGACCGATTTACCAACTCGTTGATGAGCCTCCTACATTCCCTGATGGTGATGTTGCGTTACATAAATGGTTGGAAGAAAATATGAAATATCCCGAAGAAGCCAAGAAACTTGGCATTCAGGGCCATGTTTATACTACCTTTGTTATTGAACCTGACGGATCTAAAAGTAATGTTGTTGTGGTTCGTGGTATCGGTACTGGCTGCGACGAAGAAGCTATCCGACTCGTAAAAGCGATGCCTAAATGGTCGCCAGGCAAACAGCACGGTCAACCTGTACGTGTTCAATATAACCTGTCCATTAAATTTACATTACAGTAAACCACTTCTCATTTTTTCAGAAATATACATTTTATCTAAACCTTAAAACTTTTTTACATAGTATAACGAATGGAAAAACATTCAACCTTGGGTTAAAGTTATATTAATAAGAATAATATAAAATATTACATTCAAAATTACAAAGAATTCCATGAAAAAAATTCTGCTATTATCTCTTTTTATACTCCGTTGCACATTTACTTTTTGTCAGGAGACTACCAATGATGATCAGCTTTCAGAAAAAGCTCTTGCTTATGCTAAATCAGGTGATTATAAAATGGCCGCAGAACTTTTTCTCAAGAAAATTGATCTTGGAAAAGCTACTCCCACTGATTACTATAATCTTGGAAAGGTTGATTATAATTTACACGATTACAAAATGGCTGATTACATGCTTACAATCTTTAACCAACTAAAGCCTGACTATATAAACGGATATCTCTGGCGAGCCCGAGCTTTAAGTAATTTAGATCAAGATAGTAAATTAGGTAAGGCAAAACCAATATATGAAATTATTTTGGATAAAACCAATGCTGATACAAATAAATACAAGAATGAACGAATTGAGTCATTTTATTATCTTACTTATTACTATTATATAACCTATAATGAAACCAAACAAAAAGAACTTGGATTAAAGTCAATGAATTATGCCGAAAAAGTAATTGTCATCGATCCTAATAATGATCTTGCTATTAAAGCAAGGAAGATAATTGAAAATCTCATAAAGGAAATTCAAAGATAATGAGCTCATCAGGATATATAGCGGTTATAAACCAACTTTATTTAAAAAAGCGATAAAGTAACAGCTAAAAAATCAAAATGATTATTTTATTTTCCGTTTGGGTTAAGAGAAAAATGTAAAATAAGAATATTCGATCAGATCAATGTGAACATAGTTCTAATCTCATTTGGAGTTAGTTCCTCGTCGCTTGCAGCAGCGAATATAAATAATTCCTGAGAATAACTTGCGGTTCTTCGGCGAGATCATTTCTTCAATATAAAAGTTCTACTTCACTAAGAGTTATTATTACTAAAAATTGCGTTATACCAGTCATAGAACTTATCAAACGTATGAACAATAAGATTGATGCCTCCAGATTGTTCTATTTCTGATTGATATTTGGCCTTGGAGAAGCGGTCATGGCCCATTATTATTCTGATGGATTTGCCCTGGATTGGTCGGATATATCGGCGGATCCTTTGGTTATGGCGATATTATTGTATTTGCACTCCCTCCGCAACCGCTAATCCTTTCACTCATTCGGCGGTTCCGCTCCGTTTCGTCGCAAGCTCCTCACGGCTTCACCGCTCATTCGTTCAGGCTTAGCCGTTGCTCCGGGTAATAAAATAAGGTATACACCCGGTGCTTCGTTCCTCGCACCCGGTGTATTAATTGTCTATTTGAAAGTTCTGTTCAGGCCAACAACAGCCATTAAGCTTTTTTCGCCAGTTCACACGGTTTCACCAACGTGCTCATTTGCCAGTCCTGCATAGAACGCCAGCCCTCCCAGGTAACAAGCATCCTCCTACCCTCAGTACCACGAGTACGGGTCTACATTAACATAACATGATGTTATATGCGAAAAGGGGTGTCGTTCCTGATAAAATCAATTGTCCAGGTAACCAACACAATTCCGGCAGCAAACCCTCTCCCGTCCTGATCCCCTTTTACATATAACCACATTATGTTAAGTATCCCCGTTAGTCGGACGAGAAGATTTGGAGGGTGCTCATCCGGCCGGTAATACGAGTAAAATTGAGTTTGAGGCACAAGAATATCGGCAGCGCATTTTTGCCTCGATAATGGTGCATTAAGCAATACCTGCCAACACCAGCCTGTCGTTCCGGGCTTCAATGTCCGCTCCGTTTCACACCCGGCGCTTCGCGCCGGACGCTCCACTCGCTTCCATTCAAGCCCTCCACTCCCACACCAGCGGGCACCTCGGGCTTGTGCCGCAGCAAGAAAAGGCTGCCGCACAAACTCCTCATCGCCCGCTTTACTTATATCGGTAAACACCGGTATTGCTTAACGCACTTAAAATAACATCCCCCGGGATTTAAACACCGGCAAATGCCCTGCCTCCGGCTTCGACGAGCCGGACGAGAACCCTGCGTAACAACCATCCTCTGAAAATCCGACAAGTACCTCATCCAACTCCCGCACCAACCCGCGTTGAAAACAACGCCGGTTGGTGAATTCACATTTTTCAGTCCGCAAAGGAATCTGGTCACCTCATTTCACGCTCATACTTCGCGTTCATGAAGTGACCAGTTCCACCGGCCGTTCCCCTTACCAAGCCTCGTGAAAAACGCCGCTTGGTATGATAATATATCGTATTTTGCCCGCCAGCCTTGCCACCTTATTCGCCCTCGTCCCTCGGGCTTCATAACGTGGCGGGATCGCAACCACCAGAGTAATTAAATTCTCACCTAAATGGCCTTTTGCACCATTTGCACTACTTTTTGCACCTGTATAAACTAGATCACCTGAGGTGCCTGGACGTTTTGATCAACCGGTTTCCCATGAACAGCCTTCCCATGCAGGCATACCGGATCCCATCAATGGCATGGTTGAACCTGTCCACCGGAACATTCAGCGGCTTGCCTGATGCATCTTCTTTCCATTTGTAGTTTTTCAGTTCCCTGATCAGGTTGACCGATCGTTTGGTGATCCGCATGGGATAACGTTTCAGGATGTCAATCCCGGCCAGGATGGAATCCGGACCTTTGAATGTTGGTTTAATGTTAAATCCTTCCTGCCTGATCTCGTAAATACATTTGGGCTGGTTATCGGCAATGATCTCATCGGCCTTGGTGATGCCGAGCTGATTCATCCATTTGCAGATGTCGGTATTGGTAAGACCCCGGGAATAAATCAGCTCGTCAATATAGAGCTCGCCGGCATTTAATCCCACTTTGACCAGGGTAGTCGGATCATTGCTGAAGCCAAAGTCCATTCCATAGGTGATCCACTTGCAGGATTCCGGCCACTCATCAACGGTTCTCCAGTTGGTGAAGACCAGTCCGGTGATCTGCCCGATCTCGCCCAGACCATAGATCCTCCAGTAATTCTCATCCACTTGTTTAAGGTTTTCGATTTCCTTCACCTGTTCCGGCGGAAGAAACTGGATGTTGTCTAAGTAGGTCGAATGGATGAAAGTGCAGTCTTTCCTGGGGATTACGATGTCATAGATCCAGTGTTCATCCATGGACGGATTGAAGTCCAGGAAGATTTGTTTTTCAGTACGAAGTGAAAGTTGCACCCAGTCCTCCAGGCTGAGTTCATTGGCTTCGTTGATAAACAGGTAGGCTCGCTTAGCGCCTCGTTTCTTCTGGGGCTGGTCCAGGCTCATGAACTCAAACAGGTTCCCGTTCAGCTGGTAGGTGTTCTCGGTCTTATTGTGGCTGCGTTCATCGTACAGCGCGGCCATTCTGAGGATCTCAAAGAAGTCTCGCATGGCCGATGCTTTCAGGGCCGGCATGCTTCGCCGGACGATCGAAAATACCATGTCGGTTCCTTCAAATGCCTTCACCAGGATGAGCAGCTGCAGGATCGAAAAGGTCTTTCCCGATCGGCTGCCGCCCTGGTTCACCACGATCTTTGTCCCGGCCTCATAGTTTTTCCGGAATACGGTCGAAACCTTGATGGTCTTCTCCACTGGGCAGGGTTTTAACGGTTCCATCAGCAACCAGGGCTCCCTGGATGACTTCAAAAGTGATCTTGGTGAGCTTGTCCTCGGCCGGGCCCAGGTCCACATTCATCCTCTGGAGCTTTGGCCGGATGTATTCCTGCAGGTTCATCCACAGATCAACCTGGTCTTTGGGTTTCAGTTTCCTTATGCTATCCTCGAGGGTTTCATCCAGCAGTTCAAGCACCCATTCGATTCGTTCTTTCTGCTCTGCAGTGATCCGGTTTGGAGATCCCTTAGGTCTTCCTCCCTCCCCGGGCTTGAATTTATGCCGGTTGCTTGTTTTCGATTCCATAGTAATGTATTTCAGTATATTTCAGAATATTATATTCAGATTTCTTCATCTGTTATTCATATTCATGTTTCTGCATGTATTTCAGGATTTCCTGTAAACCAGCTTCTCAATCGTACTTATCGACACCCCGTATCGGTCGCTCAACTCATTCTTGATGTGGGTATAGGTCCGTCCTCCTTTTTCCAGGGTTTTTCCCTCCCGGGCATAGGTAAAATAGAGTTCCCTCACCAGCCATTTTTTAGCCTGGCTTACAGGGAGTAATCCTCTTAGTACGAGTTGTTCCACTTCGATTCCGCAACGCTCTCTCAGATCAATAATTACTTTTTCAGCCTCCGGATTCATATAGCCATTTCTTACAAAAATATGAATGAATTGATATTATAACAAGCTATAAGGCAACTTTTTGCCAACATGTACTAAACAATTACTTTAAGCCTGTTGTACATTTGTAGTTATCAATTTTTCATCCACGGTATGAAGTCCTTTTCTACTCCTCCCATTGCTTTTTCTGTAGCCAGTGTCGACGAAGCTGCCGGAACTCTTCATAAGGTTATTGTCGCCCAGGCTGGTAAGGTGAAATCCTATTTCGAGCAGATCGATGCGATTACTCTGGCCCAGATTGAAAAGCTGGGTAACGAAAAGGAGAATGGAGTTAAGGCTCGCTTTGGTCATCCCAATATGTGCAGTTCTTCGTTCGGTACTTATATCGGCCGTTTTAGGAATTTCAAGGTCGATGGGGATAAGGTTTATGGTGATCTGCATCTGGATGAGGTCTGCAAGGAATCTCCTTCCGGTAATCTTCATGCGTATATCCTGAAGATGGCCAAAAACAACCCGGATATGTTCGGGGCTTCGATTGCCTTTATCCCGGGCGAACCGGTGATCACCGACGATGAATACCCTGCCACCCGTATCGAAGATCTTCTGGCAACGGACCTGGTGGATGATCCTGCTGCCACGAACTCTCTTTTTGCAGTGGATTCCTTCTCTTATCAGGCAACCCGCTTCCTGGATGAGAACCCGGCCATTGCCTGGCTCATTGCCAAAAAGCCCGACACTATCATTGAATTCATGCTTAAATATTTTTCAAACAACAACACCATGAAAAAGGAACTTTTCCAGAGGCTTAAGAACCTGCTGAACCCTGCTCCCGATGGAGCCAATGCCGATGCTCTTAAGGATTACAACCAAACGGTCGAACAACTGGAAGCCGACTATCAGAAGCAGGTATCAGCTCTTGAAGCCGATCATCAGAAACAGGTTTCGACCCTGGAGGCCGATCATCAGAAGCAGCTTTCCGCTCTCCAGGAGCAGATCACCACGCTTCAGGACCAGCTCAAAGCCCGTCCCACCACGGTCGAAGGCGTCGATCCCCAGCTCCGTATCAGCCCCACCGAAGAAACCTTCGGCAAGCAGCTCTTAAAGGAGATGCCCGCCCACCTCAAAGACAAACTCAAAAAGTAATATCACTCATTACTCATCGCTCATCACTCATCACTAATCTTAAAAGCCATGTCAAATATTTTCAGCCACGCCATCAGCCCCGCGTTCACCAAGCAATCCATCCGTGAATTCTTCGTCAGCCCGTTCTTCATGGGCGAAGACATCCGGGGCGCCATCACGGTCCGTACCGATGTCAAGGGTACCGAGCTCCTGAACAGGATCTCCCGCCCTTCGTTTATTACCAAACCCAAAGCCTCTCCCGGCTTCACTCCTACCGGGACCTTTGCTCTCTCAACCCAGTCCATCACTGTGGCTCCCATGGCTATGGAATTTGAGCAGAACGCCCGGGCTTTCTGGGGTTCCATTGTGGAGCAGTTGCTGGCCACCGGTTATAAGGAGGATGATATCGAGCGGATGAAGGAGCCCGATATCTGGAACAAGATCATGCTTCCGATCATTGCCCAGGCCGGGCAGCAGGATTTGATCCGCCAGATGTTTTTCGGTAATCCGGTCCAGGAAACCTTGTCTTCCGGAATTCCTACCGGCACGGTCGATACGAACTTCTCGGGCTATACGGGTTTCATGACGAACTTTATCAAGGATCTCTATGCCGGCACGATCCCTTCCGCCCAGCATGTGGCCGTTGCTTCGGCAACCTCTGCAGTCAAGGCCGAGAAGATCCTCACCTATACCTATGGCGCCACGGATACATTGATTACCGTTACGATCAATGGCGTGGATTATACTCAGGCTTATGCCTCCAGCGCTTCAGCTACGGTGGCTGCCTGGCTTACCACGCATAAAGCTGCCATAGATGCTCGTGCAGGGCTCAATGGGGTTATTGTGACGAATCCTTCCGGCGCCCAGATCAAGGTGGTCAGCAGGTACAAAGGACAGTCTTTCACATTTACTGCAGTTGCCAATAGCGGGGGTTCTTTTGCAGCTTCCGGAACGGTTGCCGCGGTGAAAGCAGGGGCTCTTGCATCCAATGAAGCCGATGCTACCCTCGAAGCCATGATCGATTCGGCCCGTCCTGAACTGTTTGAATTCCCTCTGGTGTTCATGGTCACCCGCTCAATCTGGAGGAACCTGGTCCATACGATCAAGAACAAGACCGGGGATCTTCCGCTCACGATGATGCTCGGCGGATTGCCGGTTCCTTCGTATGAAGGCTACCCGGTGTTGGTGCGCCCCGACTGGGATACCTGGATTGCCACTTACCAGAATGGGATTCAGCCGCATCGTGCGCTGTTTACCACTCAGCAGAATCTCATTTTTGCTACCGACGGACTGATGGATCCCGAGGATATCGAATCCTGGTATAACCCTGATCTGCAGATGCGTCGCTATCGGGTCCAGTACAAAGCCCAGACAGCCTACCTGCATACTGAATTGCTGATGCTGGCCGGCTTCGGCGATTAATTCACTCATCGCTCATCACTCGTCACTCATCACTCATCACTGATCACTCATCCCTAGATGCCTGCTAAACAAATCACGACCTCCCGTTTCTATGAGTTTAACTACGCTCCGGTCCTTGATTTGTTTGATACGGATTATATCGCTTCGCGGACTAATTATCAGGATTATATTCCCTTTGGGGATGACAACGCTCTCCCCCGTCAGCTGATCAAACTGGCCCGGGAGGTTCCGGTTCACCGGGCAATCCTGAATTCCAAGACCAATTATATCATTGGCCAGGGCATCCAATCCTCCGATCCGGCAACGCGTCAGTTTATTGATCTGCCTAACAATACCAAGGAGCCTTTTTTATATACGCTTAAAAAGTTATGCTTCGATTATCTCACCTTCGGAAACTGTTATTATGAGCTGGTTTCCAATTCCAAAAGGTCCTTTGTTTTTGTTTATCATCAGGATGCTTCCCGGGTCAGGTTGCATATCGATGGTAAACAGGCCCTGATCCATCCCTGCTGGGATTTGTTCAAAGGCAAGGGGGATAAAGATCTGCAGACTATTGCGCTGTTCCCCGGCTTTTCAAAGGGTACCGATGGGTTGCTGCATTCCATCGTTCAAATCAAGGATTATGAGCCGGAATTCTGCTACTATGGTATCCCGTCTTATTTTGCCGGGATCCGTAATGTCATCATCTCGGGTCTTACCAATATCTGGAATCAGACCCGGCTGGAATCTTCTTTTGCTACTCCCGGATTACTGGTGATCCCGGGAGTCAACTCCGATGAGGCGGCTGATGAGCTGGATGCCATGTTTCAGCAATACAAGGGAGCTCTCAGCGCCAAAGCCAACGAGATCATCATCCAGTATCTTTCCGACCTGGGGCCTGGCATCAGTTCCCAGGAAGCCAAGTTCATTTCCTTCAACCGGGATAAGGAGGACAACTGGACCGAGCTGCATAAGCAGTCCGAAATCTCTCTCATCACTATTCATAACTGGTTCCGAACCTTAACCCCCTATTCCGATGAATCATCCGGTTTTGATTCCGGAAGGATCCTCAACGAGTATGAAGTGGCCATCTCCACCGTGATCCATCCTATCCAGGAAGTCTTCATCCAATCCCTGGAAACCTCACTCTCTGAATGCAACCTGCAATTCAAAGACTTCGAATTCATCAATACTCCGCCTATTTCCCGTATCAACCCCATGAAATACGTATGGGAAATCCGTCGCGACACCGGCCTTGACTACGACAAAACCGACCCCGTGCAAAAGCTACTGGTTCTTCAGTTAAAGAACATTTATCCTTCATCCGATACCCTAAACATCTGAATGAATATGACTTTTTCGATCTTCCTCACGTCCTTCTTCACGATTTTCCTCACGTAATTCCTCATGAACTTATGTCATTGATCTCCTCCACCGAAGTTATCTCCCTCGCTTATGTTACTGAGCTCGACCCCACAATGATCAAATCCGAGGTCATCCAGACGGCCGAGCTTAAATACGTGAAACCCGTATTGACGGCTGCCCTCTATGAGGATGTTGTGACCAATCCTGATCAGTATACCACCCTGATCAACTTTTATATCAAACCCTGCCTGGCTTTCTTTGTCAAGTATGCCATGCTCAATCAGCAGCTTCTCGAAACAGCCCAGTACACCCCCGGCGCCGATCCTACCCTTTCCCCGGCCCTGGTGGAAATCTCAACCGCCGTATTGCTTCCCCGCGATCATCGCCGCGATACCATGCAGGAAGTTCTCTCCATTGCCCGTTCCAAACAGACCCTGCTCCAGGAATTCGTCATCGCCCGGAATTATCCTTTGTACTCAGCCCCTCTCTCTAAAAGAGTCTCCGGCTTCAGAATAACCTCAACCAATTCGTAAATCGTAATTCGTAAATCGTAAATCCCTTCGTATGTCTATCGCCCGCAGAATGATCCAATGTTCCCTTCCTGTCTCAGGCGGGAATGCATTAACTCCAGGCATTCAGATCCCCAACGGAGCAACCAAACTCACCATTCAGTTTATGTACTCCGGACTCGATGCCGATATCTCCCTCACTATGCTCCAGAGCCTCGACGGGGCAAATTACGATACCTGTGTCAATGAGGATAATGCCCCGATCACCATCACTCTGGATAAGGATTTCTCAACTATGACCCTGAATGTGGCCGATCTGCTTACAACCTGGGTTCAGTTCTCCATGGAGGTCGGCGAAGCTAAAACCGGCTCCCTCGATAAAATGTTCGTCATGATGACCTGAAAATTTGTCCTTCATCCTCCATAACTCGTAACTCGTAAATCGTACATCGTAAATCATTTTATATGGGTACCTCAAAATATTTCCTCATGGGTCAGCAGAACAAAGGGACCACCAATTACCGGGATTTTACCCGGCAGGCCTCAGCCCCTGATCGTCCCCGCAGCGGGATCATCCGCATCTGGCTCGATAGCCTGGGTTTTCTGAATTTCCTTGCATCAACCGGTCCGGCCCTGAAAGCCATCTTTGGCGTTCAGGGTTCCTTATCGGCCGCAGCCATGGGCGGAAATGCCCGTGGTGCTAATGCAACGGATTTCCAGTTTGTCCGTGAATCCGAGTCCCGTGTGGCCAGTGGTGCCGGTTCGTTCATTGCCGGCGGAGAGCATAACCAGGTTTCCGGTGCCAACTCGATGGCCGCAGCCGGTTCGCACAATGAGGTCAGCGGACAATTTTGCCTTGTCTCTGGTGAACATAATGAAATAACGGCCAATCATTGCTCCGCTTTTGGAGACCTGCATCAGCTAAGTGGCGCCCGCGCAGCAGCTGCCGGAACAAGCCATGTTGTATCTGCCGAAGCAGGCTTTGCCGAAGGTGATGGAAATATTGTTTCCGGCTATGCTTCTCATGCCGAAGGAGGCTTAAATGAATCTGCCGGCGATTATTCGCATACCGAAGGTTGTAATGCCAAGACTTATAACATCTATCAGCATGCCAAAGCTTCCTGCGGATTCAGCAATCCCGGTGAAATTGGCGAAGCCCAATATACCAATATCATTGCCCGTGGGGCTACCGAGGATGATAGTCCTCTGGACCTTCTGGTTGGCGAAGAACAGCTTGTCATCCTTATGGATAACAAGATGAATGCCTTCCGTGTCATGGTGGTTGCAGCTTCTGAGGATAATTCAAAAGGAGCTGCCTATGAGTTCAAAGGCCTCATCAAGAAGAATACCACCTCAGCCTCCACGGCCCTTATCGGTTCCGTAACAAAAACGGTCATTGCCGAAAGCGTGGCAGCCTGGGATGCCAATGTTTCAGCCGATACAAGTAACGGAGCTCTTCGAATCCGGGTCACCGGCCAGGCCGAAACAATCATTCGTTGGGTCGCCTTTGTTGAAATGGTCGAAGTAGCCTTCTATGGCTCTTAATGCGGTGTTATGATGAAAGAATGGAAAATATTCGGTCTCCCACTTCCCCAGGCCATCAGCCTGCTCACCTTTCTTGTGGCCATTACATCCGTATGGGTTCATATGGAAATCCGCCTGGCCGAGATTAACGTCGAACTCACCAACCTCAAACAGGATCTCATCTTCCACAAAGCCGATAACAGCCGGGATCTTGAAAACCTCCGTACTGATATTAAATCCGATACCCGCGAGATCCTCAAAAAGATCGACGAAATCCAGATCTACCTCCGGAATCCAAAATAACTCAATCGTATATCGATAATCGTATAACGTAAATTCTAAACCCATAAACTCAAAATTTTTAACTCTCAACTGGATGGACCTCTTAAAAGGTCTTCTTGTTGCCGTCATCGGCGCCATGCTCACAGCCATTTACCAGGCCCTTCAGGCCGGTATATTAACCTTCACCTGGGCATTCTTCCAACCCATCTTATTCACCGGACTGGCTGCCGCCATTGCCTATCTGATCAAGAACTTCCTGACCAATAGCCAGGGCTTTCCGTTAAAAACCGAACCATGACAACCTCCGAAAAAGGATTGGCCCTGATCGAGCATTATGAAGGTCTCCGGTCCCTGGCTTATCGTTGTCCTGCAGGAGTGTGGTCCATCGGGATCGGTACCACCATCTATCCCGATGGAACCCCCGTCAAAGAAGGCGACAGGATCTCCTATAAGCAAGCCAGGGCCTTCCTGATGCATGATCTTCGTAAAATTGAATACCAACTCAGCGAGATGCTTACAATCCGCCTTCTGCAATGTCAATTCGATGCCTTGGTATCTTTTGCTTACAACGTCGGCTGCAATGCACTCCGCAAATCAACATTGCTCAGGTATGTCAATACCAGGGAGACCAATACTTCCATTGAGTATGCCTTCCTCATGTATACAAAATGCCCGGGGCTTCCCGGCATCGATGATGATCAAGATGGCAAGGTCGACGAACCCGGCGAAAAACAATCCTCTCCAGGTCTCACAAAAAGACGGAAGTCGGAAGCCTGGTTATTCATCCATAACGAACTGAAATATTTCTAACAGTGGCATTACCTGTTGATTCAGCGAATAAATTCGGTACAATAAACCGTCCCTTTGTATGGATATCCATCATTCTGGCCTTGTTGCTTATCGGAGGCATCGTATTGGAGCGGGTTTTACACGACTCATTCAGGAATAAGATACTTCGTGATCAGGCTGTCCTGATCTTATCATACAAAAACGCCCCGGTCAAAACAGATACAATCCATGATATCATTCACCAGCCCAGCCAGATCATCATTAAACCCATTCCATTCAAAACAATCATCCATGATACCATCCTGGTCCCCTCCCGCGAATGCTGGTATGATTCCGTATTTAGCCAACCTGGCATCCGTTTCCGCTGGCAAGCCAAAGGAGACCTCCAATCCATTACATTCTCCGATTTCACCTGGCCCAAAGACCTCATTACCATCACCCGGCAGGTCGACACCTGCATCACCAAACCCATCCCAAAACCACCCCTATTCCGCATCGGCCCATATATGGGAATATCCCTCAATTCATTCAGCAAATTCCCCGGCTTCGAAGCCGGCGCTCAGCTTATTATCAACGACC
>Ga0364867_10572_pt1 | contig 16585 bp, 15 predicted proteins | sample ExccelAu500001D4_3_FD_206915 | JGI IMG/M metagenome (GOLD analysis project Ga0364867, IMG submission 206915) | Enriched cells from Trout Bog Lake Hypolimnion, Wisconsin, USA - BchlTB.Aug13.5000.01.D4 | ecosystem: Environmental > Aquatic > Freshwater > Lake > Hypolimnion/Profundal zone | place...
TTGACTCAACTACAACCACAACTACACCTACAACTCCAGCGGTAGATCCTGATGCAGCAGTTCTCGCCAAACTTGTAACTGCGGGAACAATTACTCAGGCCCAATCAACTGCGATTCTTGCGGCGTTAGAAGCAGCACATGCTGCACGTCCGTCAATAGGTGGAGGTGCCGGAGCTCCTGGTAACGGCGGACCTGGACAAGGTGGATTTGGCCGCGGTGGATTTGGTGGACCACGTGGATTCAACTTGGGTCAAGATCTGACCGTCGTCACTTCAACACTTGGAATTACATCTGCTCAACTACAAACTGATCTTGCAGCTGGAAAGTCACTTGCCACAATTGCTGGCGCTAAGACTTCAGCACTGATCACTGCTCTTGTGGCCGCTGAGACAACTGAGATCAATGCCCGCGTTACCGCCGGAAAACTCACTCAGGCACAAGCAACTACCTTGATCTCAGGATTGAACGCTGCGGTGACCGCAGTAGTTAACGCAACTCCTGGCAAGGGATTTGGAGGACATGGTGGCCAAGGTATGGGAATTGGAGCACCTCTCGGTGGCACCCCAACAACCCCAACCCCAAGCAACTAGAAAGTAAATAATCTAAAGAATCTAAGGGACCTCAGCCAGAAATGGTTGGGGTCCCCTTTTTCTTTGAGAAGATACAGCCATGCGAATTCACATCGGCAGCGACCATGCGGGGTTGGACTTCAAGAATCGAATCGTGGCTCACTTGACTGCACAAGGTCACGATCTCGTTGATCACGGTCCGCACACTCTTGATCCTCTCGATGACTATCCCGTCTTCTGTATTCCGGCCGCAATCGCGACTGCCGCAGAACCAGACTCTCTCGGAATCGTTCTCGGTGGATCTGGAAATGGTGAACAGATTGCCGCCAATAAAGTCAAAGGTATCCGCGCCGCCTTAGTGTGGAACGAAGCCACCGCTATAGCTGCTCGAGAGCACAACGATGCAAATGTGATTGCCATCGGTGGTCGCATGCATACCGAGGAGGAGGCTCTTGCGCTCGTTGATCTATTTATCGCAACACCGTTTAGTCACGATCCTCGTCACGTGCGCAGAATTGGATTGATCACCAAATACGAAGAAGAAGGTTCAATTTAGTTCTTGATTAGTTCTTCTTGAAATATTTAAAGTCAGTTACAACATGACCTTTACGAATACCTTGACCCTCAAACTTAGTTAATGGTCGCCATTCGGGACGGTCGATTATTCCGCCGTTGAAGAGTGGACTAGCCGCAAAAATTTCCTCGATCCACTCTGCATAAGGAACCCAATCGGTTGCGATGTGGATGGACCCACCATCCTTCAACTTTGCGTGAATCAACTCCAGAAATTCTGGTTGCACAATTCTGCGTTTGAAATGGCGTCTCTTAGGCCAGGGATCGGGGAAGTAAAGATGGAATGCATCGAAGGATTTATCAGCAAAATGCTGGCGCAGAATAATGTGGGCATCTTCCGACATCAGTCGTAGATTTTTTAGACCTAAACGCTCAATATGTCCCAGGAGCGCTCCGACGCCTGGCCTATGGACTTCGACCCCGATGAATCCAATCTCTGGAAAGGTCCGGGCGATCAAGGCGGTTCCCTCGCCCATGCCGGTACCGATTTCCATAATCTGGGCTTGGCTTACAGGGAAGAGCGCGGCTGGGTCTATGTGCCCCTCAAGTTCAATCCCGAAGGTGCTCCAAGATCTCTTGTATGCGTTCTCTTGCGCCAGGGTTTGGCGATCCCCGCGAAGTTTGTAACTTCGATTATCGGGACGTTCGATCATCTTGTAGCCTCCTTCCTTGCACTTGACCCAAACTTGCGAAAGAACCAAATAAGAGCGTAAGCCTATTCACACCTGAGTCTGAGAGAGAAAAATGCCCGGAATAAATATTTCACGTTCAGAAGCACTCGAGCGTTCAACATATCTCACCGTCGATAGTTACGACGTCTTTCTTGATGTCACCAACCCGGGTGAGACATTTTTTGCCAGAAGTACAATCAAATTTAATTGCAGTAAGACCGGTTACGACACCTTCATTGACGCCGTTGCCAATCGAGTTATCTCGGCGACCCTCAATGGCTCACCGGTTGATACAAATGGGTTCGATGGCCAGACAATCTTTCTCAATAACTTGCAGACTGAAAACACCCTCATCATTGAAGTTGAAACCCCATACTCAAAGACAGGTGAAGGTCTACAAAAGTCTGTCGACCCAGTCGATAACGAGACGTACTTATATTCGCAGGGCGAGACCGCACACATCCGAAAGATGTATCCCTGCTTTGATCAACCTAACCTCAAAGCTACCTTCACTCTCTCGGTATTAGCGCCTCAGCACTGGGAGGTTATTTCCAACAATCCAGTGGCTGAAGTTCGTCAAGATGGCGATGCAAAGTTCTGGCAGTTCACCACCACCCCGCGCATCTCCACCTACATCACAGCACTTGTTGCAGGTCCCTATCACCACGTACATGATGATTATGTTGGCGAGAAGGTCGTCCCACTCGGAATCTATTGCCGTAAATCACTCGCAGAGAGCTTGGATCCAGAAGAGATCTTCCAAGTTACAAAGCAGGGTTTCGCCTATTTTGAACAGGTCTTTGGACTTGCTTATCCATTTGAAAAATACGATCAGGTCGCAGTCCTTGATTTCAACTGGGGCGCGATGGAGAACGCAGGAGTCGTAACATTCCGCGAGACCTCACTCGTCTTTAGAAGTCGAGTTACAGAGAAGGCGCGCGAGCGCCGTGCTCACATCATCTTGCACGAGATGGCACATATGTGGTTTGGAAATATGGTCACCATGTTCTGGTGGGATGACCTATGGCTCAATGAATCTTTTGCGGAATGGTCTTCCTACTTGGCACTCGTTGAGGGCACTCGTTTCAAGAACGCTTGGACTAGCTTCATCTTGGATGGCAAGGGCTGGGCCTATAACGCCGATCAATTGATCACTACCCACCCCATCGCAATGCAGATGGATGACATCCAATCGGTTAACGCCAACTTCGATGGAATCTCCTACGCCAAGGGTTCTTCAGTGCTCAAGCAACTCAGTGCCTATGTTGGCCGCGACAATTTCATCAAGGGCCTGCGTCAGTACTTCAAGAAATTTGCCTGGGGCAACACCCAGCTCTCTGACCTCCTAGGGGAGCTAAAAACCACTAGCGGGCGTGATCTTGACGCATGGGCTGACACTTGGCTTAAGACCGCTGGCATCAACACCATGCGCCCACTCATTGAAGAATCAGATGGCGTTTACACCAAAGTTACGATCCAGCAGGATGCCCCGGCAGTTCCAGCAGGTTCAACTCAAGTGCGCCCACATCGCATTGCCATCGCTCTCTACGACCTCATCAGCGGACAGCTTGTTGCACGTAAGCGAACTGAAGTCGATGTCCTGGGAGCACTCACCGAGTTGCCAGAGTTCGCTGGTGAGAGAGTCGCTGACTTCCTGCTGATCAACGATGGCGATCTCGGATACACCAAGATCCGCTTTGACGAACGCTCTGTAAAAACTCTCACAGAGCATCTGGGCGATATCACCGATCCAATTGCGCGCGTACTTGCTTGGAAAGCGACATGGGATATGTGGCGCGATGCAGAAATCACGACTCACGACTTCACAGCACTCACCTTGCACGGTGTTAAAACTGAGACGCTGCTTAGCTTGGTAACAGCCATGACGGCGGAGTTGGTAACCCTCGTCGAAATTGGCTCGGATCCTTCGCGTCGCAATGATTTGCGAGCTCACGTCGCCTCTGAACTTTTGCCAGCACTTCAATCTGCAGAACCTGGCGGCGACATCCAACTTCAGTTGGCTCGCTGCTTTGCGACGTTATCTATTACGCCAGAACAAATTGATTTCGTGCGCACCATGCTCAACGGTGGAGTCGCAGGACTTATTGTCGACAGAGATTTGAGTTGGTTCTTCATCATCGTATTGGCAGAGAGAGGCGCAATTACTCGAGCCGAACTCGATGCGGCTTTGGCTAAAGACCCAACCTTTACTGGTGAACTTAGCCATGCACAGGCAGTAGCGGCGCTCCCTGACCCTGTCATCAAGGCAGATACATGGACCGCTTTGATTGGAGATGAAATCTCAACTTCTAAGCGTGAAGCTCTTAGCGCAGGATTTATGCGCACTCGTCAGGTGGAACTCTTAGCGGCTTATGTTGATCCTTATTTTGATTCGCTACTCGGAATTTGGAATCGTGCTTCATATGAAATGGCGAGTTCAGCAGTTAAGAGCTTGTATCCACGTTTTGTTGTTGCGCAGTCAACTCTCGATAAGACAGATGCTTGGTTAAATGGCGCCGGTAGAGATGCCCATGAGACTTTGCGCAGATTGGTATCTGAAGGACGCGACTCTTTAGCGCGTACTTTGCGAATTCAAACTAAAGATCAGATCTAGTAAGCGAGTAACTAGTTATAAGGGCAACCTACGCCCCGGGAAATTATTTCTTCTTGGGGCGAGTTGCTAATAGGACGATCGAAGAAATTCCAAGAAATAGACCGACTGGCGTTACGAAGTAGAGCAAGAAGGTCTGGTACCACTTGAGGCCTGACCCTGGATCAGAGCCCGGCTCTTGGGTCGACATGGCTACGTGGCTAAGGATGTGGGCGATCATGGCGAAAGTGTATTAGACGCTCGGCGAAAGTTATGCCGAGGCGGCCGAGGCTTGCATCTGTTCTACGCCATAAGGCTGTAGGTATGAGAGCCAGCGCACATCAGGACGACCAGTACCAAGAATGCGCCAGGCGGCGCCAACTGGTTCGCGAGGCACATGACGCAGGCGCCAACCGATCTCTTTAAGAGTGCGATCTGCCTTCTGGTGGTTGCACTTGTGACAGGCCGAGACCACATTCTCCCAAGCATGTGCACCACCACGACTTCGTGGCATCACATGATCGATAGAGGTTGCTGGGGCAGAGCAGTAAACGCACTTGCCGCCATCACGAGCAAAGATGGCGCGCCTAGAAAGTGGAACCGCATGGCGATAAGGAATTCGCACAAACTTATGTAGCTTGATAACGGCGGGCAGAACAACTTCACCGCCTGAGTAATGCAAGATGGTTTCAGAATTTTCCACGGTGATAGCACGCTGATTTAAGACGAGGATTAAGGCTCGTCTTTCTGTAACGACACCTAGTGGCTCATAGGTGGCGTTCAGAACCAAAGTTTGTGGCACTGAACTTGCTCCCTAGAAAGCAGCGCGTGGCTCGCGCCGTTGGGGAAATCTTGCCCTACATCCCTGCGAAATGCTGGATATTTGCCATCTATTTTTACAAGTCGGGGTGAACTTTAAGTTACGGGGGCGCGTTAACCGCTTACTCGGGCTGATTGATCAGTGAGGCAGCAGCGAACTCCATGTAATTCCAGAGCTTCTCTTTGAGTTCTGGGGCCACCTCGATCTCATCAACTGCAGATCTCATGCAGCGCAACCAGGCATCGTGCTCTGCCTTGCCGATATGAAAGCCAGCATGGCGCATCCGCAACCTGGGATGCCCGCGGGTCTCTTGATAAGTGGTTGGCCCGCCCCAGTACTGCTCCAGGAAGAGCATCAGCCGCTCAGCCGCCTCCCCTAGTCCAGTATCTGGATACATCGGTCTCAAAATTGGATCGACGGTCACCAAGGCGTAAAAGTGAGAGACCAGATTTTCGAAGGTCTGGTGCCCGCCTAAAGCCTCGTAGAGATCGTTCTCGCCCATGGTTACTTAGTGCGAATCCAGATAGCGGTATCGGTCTCGAGCAGATCGCTCTGGACGGGATTAGATGACAGCAAGATCTCTCCAGCGGGAACTGGAATCGCCTTGCCAAAGTTCACATAGCAAGCGAAACCACCAGGGCGGCTAAATGCCAGAACATCCTTATCGGTATCGATCCACTCCATGGTTCCATCGCCAAGGCCCGGCTCACGATGACGAATATCCAGAGCGGCGCGGTACAAGTTAAGTGTCGACTCAGGGTCGCGCTCTTGAATTTCTACCGACAAAGTTCCCCAATGCTTTGGTTGTGGCAACCATGAGTCGCTATCACCAAGTTTTGGATTGCTCGAAAAGCCATATGAACCAGCTACATCAGCCTTCCATGGAATAGGTACGCGACATCCATCACGACCAGGATCGGTGTAACCCGATAACTTCCAGCGCGGATCTGTAAGCCGATCCTTTGGAATTCCAGTTGCCTCAGGAAGCGCCAACTCTTCACCTTGGTAGATATATGCGCCACCTGGAAGTGCCAGCATCAAGAGTGCAGCTGCGCGAGCGCGCTTTGTTCCACGCTTGATATCAAATTTGGATATGTCACCAAATCGCTTCTCTGGAGTGTCAACTCCGCCACCACGTAGACCTAAATCAAAACGATTTACGGATCGAGTTACATCATGATTCTCAAGCACCCATGATGCAGGTGCACCAGTTGTCGTCAAAAGTTCAAATGACTCAGTGATATTTGTGCGAAGTTCTTTGACATCCCATTTGGAATCCAAGAAATGGAAGTTGAAAGAGTTTGCAAGCTCGTCGGGACGAATGTATTTAGGAAGTGACTCTTTAGAGACCCACGCCTCTGCAACGCCCATTCGATCTCCAGGATATGAATCAAAGATCAAACGCCATGAACGATAAATTTCGTGGACGCCATCTTGATCAAAGTAAGGCGACTTCTGCGCCGTTAATAGATCGGCTGATTTAAGTTCGTCGGGCAACCCAGGTTCCTTGATCATCCCGTGGGCTACATCGATGCGGAATCCATCGACCCCTAGCTTGAGCCAGAAGTGAAGGACCTCTTCGAAGTGCTCACGGACGACTGGGTTATCCCAGTTGAAATCTGGTTGTTCAACGGCGAAGAGGTGGAGATACCACTGCCCCGGCTTGCCGTCGGCCTCAATAATCCGCTCCCAGGCGGGTCCACCAAAAATTGCCTGCCAGTTGTTAGGAGGCAGTTCGCCATCCTTACCCTTGCCATCTCTAAAGACGTAGCGATCGCGCTCAGGCGAGCCTGGAGCGGCTTTGAGGGCCTCCTGGAACCACTTGTGCTTGTCTGAGGAGTGGTTAGGGACGATATCGATGATGAACTTGATGCCCAAGGCGTGGGCTTCATCGATGAGGCGCTTAGCCTGCTCCAGAGTGCCATAGTCCGGCTCGATATCCATGTAGTCGGCGACGTCATAGCCATGATCCATCTGAGGGGATGGATACCAGGGAGTGATCCAGATGGCATCCACACCGAGGGTCTTCAAGTAAGGCAGGCGAGAGCGGATACCTTCGACATCGCCTTTGCCATCACCATTGGAGTCGGCGAATGAGCGGATATAGATCTGATACGTAACTGCGTCGCGCCACCAAGGTCGTTCAGTGCGAGAAGGCAAAGACATCTACTACTCCCTTAATTTCCCTTAATTGAAAATGTTTTAAAAATTAACGAGTCAACTTGCGATAGGTAACACGGTGAGGACGTGATGCCTCGACACCGAGTCGCTTGATCTTGTTCTCCTCGTAGGCTTCAAAGTTTCCTTCAAACCAGAACCATTGCGAATCACCTTCGTAAGCCAAGATGTGCGTCGCGATGCGATCCAAGAACCAGCGATCGTGAGAGATCACTACGGCGCAACCAGGAAATTCGAGGAGCGCATTTTCAAGTGAACCAAGAGTTTCAACATCGAGGTCGTTTGTAGGCTCATCAAGCAGCAATAGATTGCCACCCATCTTTAAAGTCAACGCTAAGTTGAGGCGATTGCGCTCTCCACCTGAAAGCACTCCAGCAGGCTTCTGTTGATCAGGGCCTTTGAATCCGAAGCAAGAAACATATGCGCGTGAAGGCATTTCGACGTTGCCAACCTTCATGTAATCAAGACCATCAGATACAACTTCCCACAGAGTCTTCTTGGGATCAATTCCACCGCGAGACTGATCTACATATGAAATCTTTACCGTCTCACCGATTTTGACGCTACCCGAATCAGGTGTCTCTAGACCAAGAATGGTCTTAAAGAGCGTTGTCTTACCGGCACCGTTAGGTCCGATCACACCAACGATTCCGTTACGTGGTAGCGAGAACGAAAGATCATCGATCAGTAGGCGATCGCCGAAGCCCTTCTTCAAGTTCTCTACTTCAACGACAACATTTCCAAGACGTGGACCCATCGGAATCTGAATCTCTTCAAAATCAAGTTTGCGCATCTTGTCGGCCTCAGCTGCCATCTCTTCATATCGAGCAAGACGGGCCTTAGATTTGGTCTGGCGACCCTTGGCGTTCATGCGAACCCACTCGAGCTCCTCAGATAGGCGCTTTGCGCGCTTGGCATCCTTTTGGCCTTCGATCTTCAAGCGTGAAGCTTTAGTCTCGAGGTAGGTCGAATAATTTCCTTCGTATGGATAGGCGCGACCGCGGTCGAGTTCCAAAATCCACTCTGCAACGTTGTCCAAGAAATATCTATCGTGGGTGATCGCAACAACGGTGCCGGGATATTTAGAGAGATGTTGCTCAAGCCAAAGAACCGATTCGGCATCCAAGTGGTTTGTTGGCTCATCAAGCAGCAGCAGATCTGGTTGTTGCAACAAGAGCTTGCAGAGCGCAACACGACGACGTTCTCCACCTGACAGGACCTTTACATCGGCATCCCCTGGTGGGCAGCGCAGTGCATCCATCGCCTGCTCTAATTGAGAATCAAGATCCCAAGCATTGCGGTGATCGAGCTGTTCCTGCAGAGTTCCCATCTCGGCCAAGAGCTTGTCGTAATCGGCATCAGGATTAGCCATCTCTTCAGAGATCGCATTGAAGCGATTGAGAAGTGCCATCGTCTCTGCGACGCCTTCTTGCACATTCTCGAGAACATTCTTATCTTCATCAAGCGGTGGCTCCTGCAACAAGATGCCGACCGAATATCCCGGAGTCAAAAATGCTTCACCATTAGAGGCGGTCTGAAGTCCAGCCATGATTTGTAGAACGGTGGACTTACCAGCGCCATTTGGGCCGACCACACCGATCTTTGCACCTGGGTAGAAGGCAAGGGTCACATCATCGAGAATTACCTTGTCACCATGCGCTTTGCGCGCCTTTTTCATCGTATAAATGAACTCAGCCATAGGGCAAACCTTATCGGTTAGAATTACCTCGCCCCATACGGGGCAATCCATCCCCCGATCACATCAATGCGCCTGTAGCTCAGTCGGATAGAGCACTCGCCTTCTAAGCGAGTTGTCGCAGGTTCGATTCCTGCCAGGCGCGCCACTCATTGGCTACAAATTTTGCCGGTCCCACTGTCCGTTTTTTGGATCCCAGATTGCAATACCCGAATCGGTTGGCTCGAGAATTGGGTCAATAAACTTGTAGACCTGTGAAAGTAAATCGGACATCAATTCTGGAAGATCCCAACGTTCATACTTATTTCGCCAGTTAAGATACTTCGGCCCCGCTACTTCTTCATATCCCTCAAGAACTTCAGAAAGCCGTTTTACTGAAACACTTCTGTGAGCCAAAACTGCTTGTAACGATGTCCTTAGTTCTTCGCTGTCTACAGGGTGTAATCGACTTAAAATATAGATGTCTCCAAAGTCTCTGAAACGAGTTGATGCATTGCCTCGTTGAATGGCGGTCACTATTTTTTCAGCCAAGACCATATTTATGGGATAACCAAATAGATCTATCGGATCTAAAATTCCCAAGATTCTTGGAAATTTGATTGTCTCCGCACCGGGAACTACTGGATCCCCAACGCTTACATCCACATGAAAGGTTATTTTTGCGGTCGCTAGAGTCGCTTTCAAAGTTACTCTAACCCCTGAATATTCGTCATCATCCCGAATCACTTCGGAAATCAGGTCGGAGGAGTTAAACGCTATACCGTCATCTTGAGGTATAGCGGCAATAGCTGCACATATCTCTTTAATATTATCTTCTGAATTGCTCACATCGGACCCTGCAAAATCAATGTCTCTCGTTGGCCTCCTTGCATCAAGGGCAGCGAGCAACGCCCCTCCTTTGAGAATCAATTGTGATTTGAATTGACTCGACGAAAGCCGAAGCAAGAATCCTTCCAAAATATACAACGTCATAACTTCTTGAGTCGGACGTTCTGTTTCTCTCGCTAACCTTTGTAAATTTCTATAAACATCATCTCCAGAACTCACAAAATTATTTCCAGGATCTCTTGAATACGTTCGATCGAACCCGGCATTTTTTTTGCTATCTCAATAAGCTTTGAAGGATGATTTTCGCGTATGCGAAGCCAGCGACGTATTCCTTCAACCAGTTCGGTTTTATCGAATTTTGGGTGTCTGGCTAAATCAGCCAAAGTTCTTGGTGCGCTGTAAATGCCGATTAACAAATTTGACCCATCAATGGGTCGAAACTGTCTCTCAAATTCAAAAAACTTTGGGTCAAAACTGTGCCACTTTATAGTCGGACCAATCTCGGGCTTCCACTGTCCTCTTGGTATCGCTAGATCCAATTTGGCGGGAATTGCATCAGAAAGACCATGTTCGACAAGCGCGGAACTCAAGCAGATTGTTGCCCAAGGTCTGCGTGAAACGATTTCTGCTAACTCAAGATCAATCGACCTCTCAATGGCGCTCATATACATACCCCAGGCAATATTTTGGACTTTCCCATCTCGAACAAGACGGTGGAATGTTGTGTTGGGTATGCCAGCTGCGAGAGCATCTGCCGTCGTGAATATAGGCGGAAGGGACTCCAATAGCTCCAGAGGATCTCTCCTTGCGCTTTTTTCCGTTTGTTTCATGGTAGTAATCATACACACCCCCTATGGGGGTGTAAAGGATTAATACCAAAAAAGGCTACAGCGTTACTCGGGCGCGCAAAAGCCCGGCCATACCCCTCAGGATGGCCGGGCTTCTTAAGCGTTTACAGCGTTACTGCGATTAGTTTGTTGGAAGCTTTGCCAACAAGCTGTTTACGTAGTCAGCGACAGGGCCGCTCTCTGCTGCGTAGCTTGATACTGAGTTAGCGCAAGCTGGTGAAGCAACATACTTCAGGAAGCTTGTCATTGCTGCAGCGTTTGCACCTGTCTTAGCGGTGTCAACCAGTGCGTAAGAAACAATTCCGAGGATGTATGCACCTGGAGCTGTTGTCTTGTAGTTGAACTGGTAGAGACCTGTTGAGCTAAGTGTTGCACCAGCAACGAATGCTGAGGTGTTTGCAGCTGTTGGGCCAGCGAAGTCACCGTTAGCGTTTCCGAGGAATGCTGTGCGTAGCTTGCCTGTTGCATAAGAAGTTTCGGCATAACCAATTGAGTATGGTGTTGCGTTAAGACCAGCAGCTACTCCAGTTGAACCTGAGTAAGCCTGGATGCGGCCGATGTTTCCTGCACCATTGATCTGTCCTGGGAAGACGTTTGCGAATGTCTTATCAGCTGGCTTTGTCCAAACATCTGAGTTTGTCTTGGTGAACAAGGTAACGAAGTTCTTTGTTGTACCTGATGCATCAGAGCGAACTACAAGGTGAATGGTCTGGTTAGGAAGTGTGTAGTAACGACGTGTTTGAACTGTGCGAAGTACTACTGGAGCACCCTTTGAATCCTTCTTGACTGATCCATCAGCGTTCTTTGCGTAGACGATAGAAGAAATAACTTGGTTGTTATCTGCAGCGATTTCAGAATCGTTCCACTTTGTAACCTTGCCAGCGAAGATATCTGAAAGTGTCTTCTCTGAAAGGTAGAGATCCTTTGAGCCAGGGAGGTTGTAGATAACAGCGATTGGAGCCATTACCAAAGGAATGTTGATGACTGAAGACTTAGCAGGGACGTAACCAGAGTCAGAGAAGTTTGCATCGAAGATGCCTGCATCTTCGTTCTTCTGACCAGTTCCTGAATCTGAAGAGTTATATGTGAAGGTGTTGCCGGTGCTGTTCTGCCATGCAACCTTGCAAGTGTTAAGAAGGGTGGCGTCGAATGATGATCCACCAGCTTGAATTGATACGCCTGAAGCAAATGCGCTCTGAGCGGCGAATGCGGCAAAAGCAATTGCTGCTGCTGCAATCTTGATTGTCTTTGAAACCTTCATGGAGTTCCTTTCAAGAACTGTACGAGTCGTAGGGTCGTGGTAGGAAAGTTATAGATTTCAGGCAAACAAAAAGCCCTCCCCGCGTTAACGTGGAGGGCTTTCTAGGTGAACAGCAGGTTAAATAGATGGCTTAACCGAAGCGACCTGTGACATAGTTCTCAGTTCGCTCATCCTTAGGACGAGAGAACATATCGTTGGTAGAACCGACCTCAATCATCTGGCCAGGGCCACCGTCAGATAAGAAGAATGCGGTGTAATCAGAGACGCGGGCAGCCTGCTGCATATTGTGCGTAACGATCACGATAGTGACGCTGGATGAAAGCTGAGAGATCGTCTCTTCAATACGAAGTGTTGATCCTGGATCAAGTGCTGAGCAAGGTTCATCCATCAATAGAACTTGTGGGCGAACAGCCAAGGCGCGAGCAATGCAGAGACGTTGTTGTTGTCCGCCAGAGAGCGCTCCACCGTGTGTGTTGAGGCGATCTTTAACCTCAGACCAGAGACCGGCGCGCTCGAGGCACTCCTCAAGCAAATCATCTTTGTTCTCAACCTTGAGTTGAGCCAACTTCAAACCAGCTAGCACGTTCTCGGCGATTGTCATTGATGGGAATGGATTTGGCTTCTGGAAGACCATACCCACCTTAAGGCGAATCTTTGTTACATCAACGCCGGGTGCATAAATATCTTCACCGTTGAGAAGAACTTCGCCGGCCATTGCAGCGGTCGGGATAAATTCGTGCATGCGGTTGAGCGTGCGAAGGAATGTTGACTTACCGCAACCAGATGGACCGATCAGCGCTGTAACAGTGCCTGGCCAGAAATCTAGCGAGACATTTGCCAGAGCATGCTTCTCACCGAACCAAGCATGTACTCCGCGAGCTTCAAGTCCAACGCCAAGAGCGCTGTTGCCTGGCTGCTTTTGAATTCGCGCCGCAGAAATATCGGATAGCGAACCCTTTGAGGACTTTACTTCCATCTCGTCTCCTTGATTGTCTTCGGACTCAATTGTCATTACTTCTTACCCACTTTTCGATTTCCGAGGACACGAGCAGCAGTGAAAAGTATGACAACAATTATTAACAAAACCAATATGCCAGCCCATGCTCTTGTAATGGATTCTGGAGTACCTGCGGCGAATGCCTGCCAGACATAGTTCGGTAGCGAGCCCAGCGAGCCGCTAAAGACGTTGAAATTCTTGGTACCGCTTCCACCTGTGAGCAAAAGGATCGGAGCAGTTTCTCCCGCTACGCGAGCAACACCCAAGATCATCGCTGTAATCAATCCGCTCCGTGCTGCTGGGACAACCACAAGAGCGACAGAGCGCCATTGTGTACCGCCCAGAGCCACACCAGCCTCGCGTAGATCACTTGGAATCAGCTTGAGTACCTCTTGCGAAGTACGAGCCACAGTAGGGATCATCAAGATTGCAAGGGCGAGTGATCCTTGAATTCCATTTACAGTCTTGGTGAAAGGAATCAAGATCGCGGCGTAGATAAAGAGACCGGCGACGATAGATGGAACACCAGACATCGCTTGTACGAGGAATTCAATTGGACGAGTGAAACGTCCGCGAATTTCTGTCAGATAGAGAGCGGTGAGGATTCCGATAGGAACGCTGATAATCATTGCAAAAATAACGAGCAAGGAGGTTCCGATGATTGCGTGGAGCAGTCCGCCTTGCGAAACTGGATCGGTAAATGAGTTGGAGTGCATATCCTTGGTGAAAAGTGTCCAGTGCAGTCCATGATGTCCGCGAACCCAGACCGTTACCAAAATGCTAACGATCGGCGTGACAGCGATTGCAATCGCTGTGGTAACAAGTCCGCGGAACAAACTATCGACAGCGGCGGGGCGTCCAGCTTTGGCGAAACTCACCACAAAATCAATAATTAGGTAAGCAACAAAGAAGACAGCGGCGTAGGCCAGCTTTCCCTTAAGTGGTGTCACCGCTACCAATACAAATGAGATGAGCGCAGCGCCCGCGATGATTCCTGCGGTCTTGGCACGATCAATTGGAGATGCAGCCCAAGGCTTGCGAGGCGCTGGCGTTGTTGGCTTTTGGATAGTGGACATTAGCGACCACTCTTTCCGGTGCGAGAGACAATCAAGTTAGCTAATGAGTTGACGATCAGGGTGAGAATAAAGAGCACCAGACCTGCGGCCATCAGAGCCTTAATCTCATACGGAGATGCTTCACCAAACTTAAGCAGAATCATCGAGGCGACGTTTCCGCCGGCGCTAAACAAGATGTGCCAGTTAACTTGGTAAACAATATTGAGCACTGTGTAAACCGCTACGGTTTCGCCCATCGCACGGCCCAAGCCCAACATAACTCCACCGACAATTCCAGAGCGCGCATAAGGAAAAGCAACGGCGCGCAACATCGCAAAGCGGGTGCCGCCAAGTGCGTATGCGGCTTGAATTCGATCGAGCGGTGTTTGCGAGAAAATTTCACGTGAGATAGATGTAACGATCGGAATGATCATGATCGCAAGTACTAGCCCTGCAATAAATGGCGAGCGCGATACGTAAGGCGCTGGCAACTTAAAGAACGGAATCCATGAGAAATATTTATTGAGCAACTTGGCCCAATACTCACCCGAACTTTCTAGTACAAAGAATCCCCAAAGACCAAACAGGACTGAAGGAAAGGCAGCCATGAGATCAATGGCGGAGACCATTACTTTCTTTACAAACTCAGGGGCATAAAAAGTTAGATAAATTGCGGAACCCACACTGATCGGTACTCCTACAACCACGGCAATGATCGCCACGATCATGGTGCCGATCAACATTGCAGCTATTCCAAAGTGCGAGTTCTTAGGATCAACTTGACCGGCATCATTAACAGCCGCTTGCCAGTTGCTGCTGGTTAAGAAATGGATACCTTGCGTCTTGAGTGTGTTATATCCATTAAATAAAAGGAAGATAAGAATCAATCCGAGGATCACCAAGGATGACAAGCCGCCTGAGGTAACGACGCCTCGGAAGATGCGATCTGAGAGCCGCGGCTTGGTTGTGATCTCCCGCTTCGGAGGAATGGTTGCGGGGGGCTGGGTCAAAGTTGAACTCACGAGGGAATGATTAACCCTTTTGGGTTTTAAATAATGGAGCCAAGATGTCTAAAAGGTGAACGGAAAGTGAAATCGACCCCTTCTAACCTCGTGCCCTAAGGTTGCGCCATGGGTAATGAAGCGCCGAATCTGATCTGGGTCGATTGCGAGATGACCGGCTTAGATCTAGAGAAGGATGTATTAGTCGAGATCGCGGTCCTGGTGACCGATTCCCAGCTCAATATCCTCGGCGAAGGGGTCGACCTGGTCATCCATGCTCCCCAAGAGGCGCTGGATGGCATGAACGACTTTGTCCGCGAGATGCATACCAGCTCTGGCCTGATCACTGAGATTCCAGAGGGGGTCTCCCTCGAGCAGGCCCAATCTACGATTTTGGAGTACCTCAATAAATATGCCCCTGGGGTCGGAAAATCCCCCTTGGCCGGCAACTCGGTCTCGGTCGACCGCACCTTCATCTCCCGCTTCCTGCCCGAGGTCAACAACTACCTGCACTATCGCACCGTGGATGTCTCCTCCATCAAGGAGTTGGCTCGCCGTTGGTACCCGAAGGTCTACTTTGCTGCCCCCAAGAAGACCGGTAACCACCGCGCCCTAGGTGATATTCGCGACTCCATCGAAGAGCTGGAGTACTACCGCAAGACAATATTTGTACCCAATTAAGTACAGTAGAATTCCGACTCCATGGTGGTCGTAGCTCAGCTGGTAGAGCACTCGGTTGTGGTCCGAGATGTCGCGGGTTCGAGCCCCGTCGATCACCCCACTATTTAGCTACCGGCAATCGTCAGTAGCAAAGGCAAGGCCCGATATCCAAAGTAGTACTACGTCAGGAGCCCGCATTGTCAGACATGATCTTCGATGTAATGATCGAGATTCCAGCGGGTAGTCGCAACAAGTACGAAGTCGATCATCGCACTGGCGAGATTCGCTTGGATCGCATGCTCTTCACAGCGACTCGATTCCCGCACGACTACGGCTACGTAAAGAACACTCTCTCCCTTGACGGAGATCCACTCGATGCATTGGTAATGCTCGATGAGCCAACATTTCCTGGCTGCATTGTTTCTTGCCGTGTAGTTGGAATGTTCCGAATGGTTGATGAAAAAGGTGGTGACGACAAATTGTTGTGCGTCGCTGCTGGTGATATTCGCAAAAATGGAATTCGCGACATCACAGATGTTGCCTCTTACGAACTCGATGAAATCAAGCACTTCTTCGAGGTCTACAAGACTCTGGAACCTGGCAAGCAGGTACATGGTGGCGATTGGGTTGATCATCTGGCCGCCGAGGAAGAGATCAAAAACTCATACGAGCGCTATAAAGAGCACGCTTAAATCAAGAAATCAGCGGCAAAATGAGGGTGTGGAGCGCTTTGCCTAGCCCTACGGGGCGCTGATAGGGTCTGCTCCGCACAGCAGTATCCCGCGTTGTTAGCTCAGTTGGTAGAGCAGGTGACTCTTAATCACCGGGTCGGGGGTTC